>Ga0116200_10000668_pt1 | contig 11908 bp, 11 predicted proteins | sample Mar14436cmmetaG_FD_94478 | JGI IMG/M metagenome (GOLD analysis project Ga0116200, IMG submission 94478) | Marine hydrothermal vent microbial communities from Guaymas Basin, Gulf of California to study Microbial Dark Matter (Phase II) - Marker... ... | reverse complement strand
ATGAAAGAGCGGTTGCATAAGGTTATTGCACGGGCAGGGATTACTTCGCGTAGAAAAGCGGAAGATTTAATAAGGGAAGGAAGGGTTAAAGTGGATGGGAAGGTGGTGAAGGAGTTAGGGTTTAAGGTAGATCCTGAAAAACAGAAAATTGAGGTGGATGGCAGAGAAATTTCTTTCCCTTCCCCTGTTTACATGGCTTTTTATAAACCTCGCTGGTGTCTTTCCACTCTTTATGATCCTCGAGGAAGGAGGACGGTAAAGGATTTCCTGAAGGATTTGCCTGAGAGGGTGTATCCGGTAGGGCGACTGGACTGGGATGCTGAGGGTCTCCTTCTCCTTACCAATGATGGGGAACTCACCAATTTCCTTACCCATCCCCGGTATGGGGTGAAGAAAGTTTATGAGGTTTTGGTGGAGGGAGTGCTTTCTGAGGAGGAAATGGCTAAGCTGAGGGAGGGAGTGGTGCTTGATGGGAGGAAGGTTATCCCGGTGAGTTTAAGAATTATCCGCAGGAATCAAAGCAATTCCCTCTTTGAAGTCGTTCTTAGAGAAGGCAGATACCGGGAAATTAAAAGGATGTTTAAAGCGGTGGGGCATAAAGTGTTGAGGATTAAAAGAGTAAAGATGGGACCAATTAGTCTGGGAGGACTTAAACCTGGAGAATATAGGTTTCTCAACGAAAGTGAGAAGAGAGAGCTTCTTTTGTTAAAAGAAAGGCTTAAAAAGATTAAGGGTAATACTTCCTCCTATCCTTCTTTATAAATTTTGAGTTTTTCTTCTATTTCCTGGCGGTTATATACTTTGTCTATTTCTTCAAAGGGACCTTGCATTATTTTCTCCAGCCATCTTTTTAACTCCTTCTCTGAGAATAAACTATTCCAGAGAGCAAGTTTTTGATTAAGACGCTCCCTGTCTACTTCAACTCCTTCACCAATCCCTGCAAATTTAAGCTCCGAGGATACCTTCCGAACTCCGTAGGGTATGCCAACATGCCATTCCTTCCCTTCTCCGTCAATGCGATATATTCCATCTGGTCGGTGGACAATTTGTGAAACTCTATATTTCTCCAGGATTTGTTTAATACGAAGAGCTCTTTCTATAGGTTCTGCCAGCCATTCTCTATATTCTCTCTCCTTCTGCTTAATAAGTTGCGAAAAGACCTTTTTTATTTCTGAGAAGAGCTGGGTGTAAATCTGTGTTTCTAACTGGAGTATCTTTAAAAGGTCGCTTTTCTCGTATTTCTTTTCTTTGACCATTCTCTTCAGAAGGGGTAGGATCTTTTCACAGTACTCATAGTCGGCATAGAATCTGGCGAGGATATAAGGATCAATGATTTTCAGCAATTTTGCCTTATCCTCCATACTCATTTCATACAGATTTTTTTGGCTAATGAACATTACTTATCACCCCCTTTCTTTAAAGTCCTTTTAACTCCTCCTTGAACTCCCGGTAAGCTTCCGGCCCCCATATTATTCTTATTTCCTCGCTTACCCCGTTTTCCCGAAGCATTCTCTCAGTTAATTTGAGCCATTCTTCCTTTTCATGTCCTCGAAGATAAACAGTTTTCTTCTCCCGGAAGTAGATTCCTCTCACATAATCATGGAATTTGTGGTTTCCCCAGTTAAGGATGGTGTATTTGTGGTTGAAGGGAGGGTAAGCCATGAGAAATTCCCCGGATTCTGGAGCCCACATGAATTTAAAGAGTAGCTTACCGGTATCTTTATGTCTCCAGTCAAGTATGGAAGGGGAAAACCTTTCCCACTTTTCCAGAAGTTTGGAGGGAATTTTAACTTTCATAATTTCTTACCCCCTTTAAAAGTTTTCTTGCTTCCCGGGAGAATCTTTTCAGTTTCCCTTCCCATTCCGGGATAACTTTTTCCTCAATTTCCTTTAGTTCCTCAAGGCTACCTTTCTCTATCCTTTCCCAGATTTTTTTAAGTTCTTTTAGGTTGAAAGTTTGGTTAAAAAGATGGAGGACTCGACGGGTTAGAGATTTGTGCTGAGCAAGGGTTAAAACACCGGGAAGTCCTGAGCAATTTCTGAAATAAGCATCCCACATTCCAAACGCAAATCCAAGATGATATTTCCTCCCCTTTTTATCTTCTCTTATTTCCCCTCCATTTTCATCCCTCACAGTGTAATTCAAAGCTTCCCTCAATCCGTATTTTATAACCCCTATTTTTTGATAAACATTCAATTTGAACTTCCAGCCCACCCTTTCTCTCATCTCCTTTAATACTTCCTCCTCAATAATCTCCAGCTTATTCATAATTCTTCACCTCCTTTCTTATCGGGCAGGGATTTGAAGGAAAAGAGAAAAACCCCGACGCTTTTTCCGTCGGGGTACTAAAGGGGAACTCTATAGATCTTAAAGAGTCCGCCGCTTTAGCACCCTGTTAAAGGCCGGGGCAAGCTGGCGATCAAATCCCCGCCTTTCTCTGATTATAGCATAAAAGGTTTAAAAAATACAGAGTTGGGTCAATTTGGAGGATTTGGATTACTTTCTTTTTAATCTCAGACTAAGAAGGTCCACCAATTATATATGAGTACATTTCCTCAATTTCCTTTACCTTTTTCCTTATCTCGAAATTCTTCTGGGCTTTTTTTCTTCCTTCCTCACCCATTTCTTTTCTTTTTTGAGGGTTGTTTACCAGGATGAGGATTTTTTCCAGGGCTTCCCGGGGATTTTCCAGTGAGAAAAGATAACCGGTTTTCCCATCTTCCACGATTTCCTTTACCCCTCCCACTCTGGAAGCTATTACGGGAGTTTTACAGGAGAGACTTTCCACCGCTACTCTTCCAAAAGATTCTATTCGTGTGGGAAAGAAGAGGATATTTATAGAGGAGTAGAAAAGGGGAGGGTTATCTACATTACCCAGGAGTACTGCTCCTGAGTTTTTGAGTGCGGTTTCAAGGTCTTTATCTCTTTCTCTTCTTACTTCGCCTCCCACCAGAATTTTTATCCCCTGCCTTTTGAGTTCAGGCAAAATTTCAAGAAGGATATCCACTCCTTTCTCCCGGGAGATTTTTCCCAGATAGCCCAGTATGGGTTCATCAGAGAGTCCCAGACTTTTTCTGAACTCCTTTACCTTTTCTAAGGGGGCAGGTTTATAATAATCGGTATCAATTCCGTTATAGATTACCTTTACTTTTTGCTGAAGGTGGGGGAGGAAGACTTGAGAAGAGGCGATGGAATTGCAGATTATCAAATCACTTTTCTGAATGAGGTATTTCCTGATTTTGTCTGGTGTGAGAAGTGCCCTTATATGTGTGATTACAGGTAGTTCTAAAAGTTTCCCTGTTTTTATGGCATAAGGGGTGACAAAGTGGGAATTGGCATGAATGAGGGAGAAATTGTTTTCTTCAAGGAAAGAAAGGAGTTCTTTAAGAGCCTTCTTTCTTTCTCTCCAACGATTCCATTTTCTCCAGGGTGGGAGATGGATTATCCTGTATTCTACCTGGATCTTTCTCAGTTCATTTTCTAAAGGGCCTGGTCGTGGAAGAATTGTGAAGGGGATGAAAATTTCCCGATTTATAAATTTGAGTATTTCGAGAAAAGATTTTCTTGCACCCCAAAGATTGGATGAGGAGAGTAGATAAAGGATACGCATTAAACTTAAGGGGAGAAGGTTATCCGGAATATTTTTCTTTTTCCAACTCTTATGTGGAAGGGAGCTATTTCCTTTACATCAATCTCCAAGTTTTTGTCTGTGATTCTTTCTCCTTCCAGATAAACCCCACCCTGGAGGATGAGTCTACCTGCTTCTGAATTACTGGTGGTGGCACCAATCAGGGTGAGGAGACGGCATATCCAGATTTTACCGTCTTTCAGATCTTTTTCTCTAACCACCGCTTCTTGAGGTTCTACACCTTTGAGTCTCTCCTCCCAGGTTAACCCAGGTTTATGTTTTGCCCAGAAGGTATCTCTTGCTTTCTTTGCTTTCTCTTCAGAATGGAGAAGACTCACTAAAGTGAAAGCAAGTTGTTCTTTAAGGTCTTTTGGATGCTTTTTCCCTTCCTCCATTTCTTTTTTCATTTTTTCAATTTCTTCTTTTTTGTGTGGGGTAAGGAGGAGGAAGTATTTGAAGATTAGTTCATCGGGGATGGACATGAGTTTCCCAAACATATCTTCAGGGTTTTCGTTTATCCCCACGTAATTCCCGTAACTCTTGCTCATTTTTCTTTTCCCATCCAGACCTTCAAGGACGGGTAGAGTGAGAACCACCTGGGGTTCCTGAGAGAATCTTTTTTGAATCACTCTTCCCATGATGAGGTTAAATTTCTGTTCTGTAGCACCCACTTCTACATCAGCTTCCAGAACCACTGAATCATAGGCCTGGAGTAATGGGTAGAGGAACTCAGTTATTCTTATATCTTTTCCCGTCTTGAGTCTTATTTCAAATTCATTCCTTTCCAGCATTCGGGAAACAGTTTGAAGGGAAGCCAGTTCCAGGAAATTTTTAAGATTCATGTTTTTAAGCCAGGAGGAGTTGTAGACCACACGGGTTTTTTCTCTATCCAGAATCTTAAAAACCTGCTCCTGATATGTTTTCGCATTCTCTTTTACCTGTTCTTCGGAAAGAGGTGGACGGGATTCTGTTCTTCCTGAAGGATCTCCTATGGTGGCAGTGAAATCTCCAATGAGGAATATTACTTCATGCCCCAGTTCCTGGAAATCCTTTAGTTTTCTCAAAACTACCATGTGGCCAAGGTGAAGGTCAGGAGCGGTGGGATCTGCACCCCACTTGATTTTGAGAGGGCGGTTCTCCTGGTAGGCTCGGGTGAGTTTATCCAGAAGTTCATCCTCCTGAATTATTTCCTCAACACCCTCTTTTATAACCTTTAATTGTTCTTCAGGTTTTAGTTTCTCCATGGCTCTTATCTTCTAAGAAGGGAAAAATATAGCATATATCTTTTAATTTTGCTACTGAATTTCACGGAAGATAGGGTAGGTTTTCCAGCCCCATGGTTTCTGGTAATCCCATTATAAGGTTGAAGTTCTGGACAGCTTGGCCACTTGCTCCTTTTGTTAGGTTATCAATCACTGTGAGTATCACAAGTTTTCCTGTTCTTTTTTCCACGCGAACATTTATAAGACAAAGATTTGTTCCCCTTACTTCCTTCACAGAAGGAAATTTTTCTGGGGGAAGGACTTTCACAAAAGGCTCCTCTTTATAAAAAGAAGAGTACTTCTCCCAGACCTCTTCTGAGGAAACTCTTACCTTTAAATCCGCATAAATGGTGGAGAAAATTCCCCGATTATAAGGTGCAAGATGGGGGATGAAGAGTATGCGAGATTTACCGTTTCCCAGCTTGGCAATTTCCTGTTCCATCTCTGGCTGGTGTCTGTGAGTACCCACTGCATAGGCTTTAAAATCTTCGTTAACTTCAGAGTAAAGGAGCTGGGGTTTAAGACTTCTTCCTGCTCCAGTAACACCACTCTTGGCATCTACCACTATACTTTCCGTGTTTATCCATCCTTCTTTAACAGCAGGAGCAAGCCCCAGGATGACTCCTGTAGGATAACAACCAGGATTAGCGATAAGTTTGCTCTTCTTTATTTTCTCCCGGTATAGTTCAGGTAAACCGTAAACTTTTTCTTTAAGTAACTGGGGAGAGGTATGGGGGATGTAATACTTTTCGTAAATTTCTGCTGAATCAAATCTGTAATCTGCAGAAAGGTCAATGATTGTTTTTCCACCTGCATAGAAATAGGGAACATATTGGAGTGAGACACCGTGAGGGAGAGCCAGGAATATGGTATCTGCAACTTTTAAGACTTCCTCTTTGTCAATTTCAGAATGACAAAGGAGATGAAGAGATGAGAATTGAGGGAAAATTTCTCCTATAGGAGTGCCCTTCTCAATTTTTGCACCCAGATATCTGATTTCTACTGCAGGATGGTTGAGAAGTATTCTTAGAAGTTCTTCCCCAGCATACCCGGTTACTCCAATTATGGCTACTCTTATTTTTTTCACCGTATCTTTCCCCGGCCAATACTGGAGTAGTAAAAACCTGTTTCCTTCATCCTTTGGGGATCAAGGAGATTTCTACCGTCTACGATGAGAGGATAGGCCATGAGGTTTTTGAGTTTTTTCAAATTGAGATAACGATATTCTGGCCAGTCCGTGACAATTACCAGAGCATGCGCACCTTCAGCTATCTTATAGGGATCCTCAAAATAGCTAAGATTGGGGAAAATTCTGGAAAAATTGGGTATGGCTACTGGGTCATGTGCTCGAATAATAGCTTTTCTTTCCCGGAGCAAGTTTACAAGATCAATAGCAGGAGATTCTCTTATATCGTCAGTAAAGGGTTTAAAGGATAGTCCCAGAAGTCCGATGGTTTTCCCTTCCAGATTCCCCAAGAAACTTTCAAGATCCTCAATGACACGGACTCGCTGTCCACGATTTATTTTTTCCACTTCTTCCAGGAGATGAAATGTATAACCTAACTCTTTGGCAATATGAATAAAAGCGGAAACATCCTTAGGAAAACAGGATCCTCCATATCCTATTCCTGCATTTAAAAAACTTTCGCCTATTCTTTTGTCAAGTCCAATACCTTTGGCCACCTTTTTAATATCCGCACCTGCAAGATCACAGATATTTGCCACAGCGTTTATGAAAGAAATTTTCAGGGCCAGAAAAGCATTTGAGGCATGTTTTATGAGTTCCGCACTTTTTATATCTGTAATCAGGATGGGAGCATTTAGTGGTTCATAGAGTTCCAAGAGTATGGAAGAAGCCTTCCTGGAATTCACTCCTATGATTACACGGTCAGGATGCATGAAGTCTTTTATGGCACTTCCTTCTCTTAAAAATTCAGGATTGGATGCCACATCGAAGTTTATACCTTCTTTTGCGGTTCCTTTAAGGATTTTTTCTACCCTTTCTCCAGTTTTCACGGGAACAGTGCTTTTTTCTACAATGACCTTGTATCCGTTGAGATTTTTCCCGATTTCACGGGATACTTTTTCAATGGCTGATAAATCTGCTTCACCTGAGGGTAGGGAAGGGGTACCCACACAGATAAATACTACTTCCGCATCTCTTATCCCTTCCCTTATAGAAGTGGTGAAGGATAATCTTCCCTGTTCATAATTCGCTCTTACCAGTTCCTCCAGTCCTGGTTCGTAGAAGGGAACTTTGCCTCGTTTAAGCGAACGGATTTTTTTCTCATCGTTATCTACACAGACGACTTTGTTTCCCAACTCAGCAAAACAAGCTCCTGTAACCAGTCCCACATGTCCGGAGCCAATGATAGAGATATTCATGGGATTGATTTTATCATAATTTCTTTTTGAGAAGAGAGAAAAATTCCTGGGTTGGGAAAGTATTCAAAACATCTTTCTTTTCCAGCCATCCCCTTCGAGCTGTCCAGACTCCATACTTTATCCAGTCTAACTGGAGGATGTGATGGGCATCTGTATTAATTACCAGTTTAACCCCCATTTCTTTTGCCATTCTACAGTATGTATCGTTAAGGTCCATACGGTTGGGGTAAGCATTTATCTCAAGTGCTGTCCCGGTTTCCTTAGCTGCTTTCATTATTTTCTCCATGTCCACCTGATAGGCTTCTCTTTCACCAAGGAGTCGACCAGTGGGATGTCCTATAATGTCAACATAAGGATTTTCTATAGCCTTTAAAATCCTTCGTGTCATGGTTTCCATATCCTGTTTGAAGCCAGAATGGATGGAGGCAATTACAATATCCAGTTCCTTAAGGAGTTCATTAGGGTAATCTAAGGAGCCGTCCGCAAGGATATCCACCTCTATCCCTGCAAATATTTTTATACCTTTAATTTCTTCATCCACTTTTCTTATTTCTTCAAGTCGTTTGTAAAAATCTTCTTTGCTCAAACCTCCAGCGACTTTCAAAGTCTGGGAATGATCAGAGATGCCAATGTACTCATAGCCTCTTTCTCTCGCAGCTAAGGCAATTTCCCGAATAGTATTTGCTCCATCACTCCATTTTGAGTGGATGTGGAGGTCTCCTTTGATGTCTTCCAGTTCTATCAGGGTGGGTAGCTCCCCCCTTTGAGCAGCTTCAATTTCTCCTCGGTCCTCTCTGAGTTCAGGAGGTATGTATGGGAGGTCAACCCAGTGAAATACTTCTGTTTCTTCAATTCCACCCACCCTTTCCTCAGTTTCTTTTCTGAATATCCCGTACTCATTGATCTTAAGTCCCTTTTTAACCCCAAGTTCCCGAATTCTTATATTATGGGATTTGGATCCAGTGAAGTAGTGAAGCGCAGCACCGTAACTTTCTTCTCCCACCACTCTTACATCTACCTGTCTTCTTCCCGTTACCACAATACTTGATTTTGTTGTTCCTTTTGCCAGAACTTCTTCCACCTGAGGGAGTGAGGTGAAAACATCCATCACCTTAAGGGGTTGGGGAGAAGTTACCAAAATATCTATATCCCCTATAGTTTCTTTCCGTCTCCTTAAACTACCGCAATAAGAAATACGGTTTATGGGGCATTTTTCTTTAAGATAAGTAATTATATCCTCGGCAAGTGTAAGTGCCTCATGCAGAGGTATTCTTTCTTCTCTCCCCTTTATGAATTCAATCCCTTTAAGAATATTCTCTTCGGTTTTTGGCCCTAACCCTTTGAGTTTTCTCAACTTCTGTTCCCGCGCTGCCTTTTCCAGTTCCTGAATTGTAGATATTCCTAAGGTATTGTAAATTAAGGAGACGGTTTTAGGACCCAATTCCGGTATCTTGAGCATTTCCAAAAGGCCTGGGGGAACATCTTTTTTAAGTTCCTCGTAATAGCTGAGTTTTCCAGTTTCCAGGAGTTCTTTGATTTTTTCTGCAATACTCGCTCCTATACCCGGAAGTTCCGAAAGTTTCCCTGCTTTGTAGATTTCTTCTACACTTTGGGGAAGGCTCTCCAGGAGTTGAGTAACCCTTCGGTAAGCCCTTACTTTGAAGGGGTTTTCCCCTTTAATTTCTAAAATATCTGCAATTTCTGAGAATATTCTGGCTATCTCCAGATTTGTCATTTTACTTTAAGGAGAGCAGTTACAATAGAAACCACTCCTTCTTCTCTTCCCACAAAACCCAGTTTTTCACAAGTCCCAGCTTTTATGTTTATTCTTTCTTTTTCCATCCCCAGAACTTGGGCAATGGTTTCTTTCATCTTTTCTTTGTAAGGAGTGAGATAGGGTTTCTCCAGGAGAACCACTGCGTCGATATTTACTACCTCCCCACCCTTTTCTTTTATTTTATCTCTTACCACTTCCAGAAGAAATAATGAGGAAATACCTCGATATCTTTCGTCCGAAGGGGGGAAATATTCTCCAATGTCACCCAGTCCCATTCCTCCAAGCAGAGCATCCATTAAGGCGTGAAGTAAAACATCACCATCGGAATGTCCTGCAAGTCCACGATCATATGGTATTTCCACTCCTCCCAGATATAATTTTCTTCCCCTTACCCATGGATGGACATCTACACCTACACCAACACGAAATTGCATGCCAATGAAAATTATATCAGAAAAAGTTTTGCTTAAATATTCTCACCAGTTCTCCAAGGTCCCTGATTATCTCAACTTTTTCCCTTAAGGGAAATTCTTCTAAATTTTTTAGGGTTTCCTTCCCCTTTCCGGTAAGAACCAGGAAATTTTTCTTTATTCCGCTTCTTATACCTGCTTCCAGATCCCTTAAAGTATCTCCTACATTGATGGAGAGAGAAGGGTCAATATTCCATTCATGGATAGCTTTTAGGAAAAGACCAGGTGATGGTTTTCTGCAGGGGCAACCTTGGTCTGGATGATGGGGACAGAAGTAAAAAGCATCAATTTTTACACCTTTATGGGAGAGTTCTTCCTGGATTTTTTGGTTGATTTTTTCTACATCTTCCGCTCTGTAGAGACCTTTCCCCACACCGGATTGATTGCTTATAACTATAAGGAGGTAACCTTTCGATTGAAAGAATTGAAGAGCCTCAGGAACAGAAGGAAGGATTTTTAGTTTCTCTTCTTGATAAAGATAACCCACATCTTCATTTATGGTTCCGTCACGGTCCAGAAAAAGGGCTTTTCTTTTCATTACAGAAGTTCCTGATAAACAGTGATTGTCCCTTCCACCATTCTTTGAGGTAGGAAATTCTTAGCCCATTCTCTCCCCTTTAAAGAGAAGCTCTCTCTTTTTTTCTTATCTTTAAGGAGGTTAACTATGGCTTCTCCCAATGATTTCTCATCACGAGGAGGGACAAGAATGCCTGTTTCCCCATCTTTAACTATTTCAGGGATTCCACCCGCATAGGTGGAAACAACAGGAATTCCCAGATACTGAGCATCCAATAAAGAGGTCCCCAGCCCTTCCATATGTGAGGGAAGGACAAAAAGGTCAAGAATGGAAAGGATTTCTGGAACATCCTCCCGGAAACCTGTGAAAATCACATTTTTTTCTATACCGAGTTTTTTCACTTCTTTCTTCAAATAATTTTCGAGTTCACCTTTCCCCACCAGAAGCAAAGTGGTCTGTGGAAACTCTTTAAGAACATAGGGGAGGGCTTTTAAGAGATAAATATGCCCTTTATGGTCGGTAAGATGAGCGACACAACCCAGGATGGGATGATGTAGAGGGAATTCTTTAAAGAGATAAGAAGGGTCTTTCCTTTTTTCCAGCCATTCAACATTGATAGCGCTGGGGACATACCTTAACCTCTCCTCATTCACCCCGGTTTTTTTCATCACTTCCTCTATACAGCGGGAAATGACAATTATTCTATCTGCAAGATTTTTATACTTCCAGCGGGAAAGAGGACCACGGGGAGGAAAATCTACCCTTCTTGTGACCACTATTTTTTTCTTCATAACTCTTCCACTAATTCCAGCAAGGGTATGGGCATGAGAAGTATGAGCATGGAAGATATTTACACCTGCCCAGCGTGAAAACCGCAGGATGTGAGAAACGGCAATGAGGTCTATTTCACCTTTGAAAACTATTTCTTTTACTGGAATGCCTTCTCTCTTAATTTTCTCCCCGAGTTTGCTTTGGGGCGGTGTTACAAGGAAACTCTCTACACCCCTTTCCTTCAGTCCCTTAAGAAGCAGATAAACCTGATTTTCACCCCCCCTCCATCCGTAAGAGGTATTGATATGGAGAACTTTTATGGTTTTCACTACTCCAGATCAATTACTTGCACACGGTTAACTGATGATTCAACTATAAACATTCTTTTCCTTTTACTATCAATGTAAATGCTTGTGGGAGAATAAAAGTTTCCTGGGAAGGTAGAGAGTCTTCCCTCTTTTCCCAAGCGAAATATCTTTCCCAGAAGAAAGTCTGTAAAGTAAATGTTCCCTTCACCATCAAGGTTCAAATCTTCCAAATAGCGATAATAAGTTCTTTCTCCCAGTTTCTTTTTAATTGTTCCACCGCAGTATTCCCAGATGTTGCTCCCTGTCGCGGAGAGAAAATAGACAATCCCTTTAGGACTGCAGGAAATTCCGGTGGGATTTTTTAAAAGTGGGGAATGGAAAAGGATTTTAACCCGTATCCCTTTTCCTATTTCTATTTGGAAAATGGCATTATATACAGTATCGGTAGCAAGCAGTTTTCCATCAGGAGTAAACACCAAATCATTCAGATATTTAGCACCGTAAGGGGAAAGATGGATATTTTGGACATTTATTCTTTCTTTCAGATCAAAGCCCCGTATAACATCTATATCTGCGACATATAACATCCCATTTTTTATGGCCATCCCTTTAGGAGCATTAAGCTCAAACTCATTTAATGCACCGTCTAAATATCTCAAAGTTACAGTTTGAAGATCCGGGGAGATGCGAGAGATGAATCCATTGTCATCTCGAGCTACAGGACTCCCATTGATGTTGGATACATAAATATATCCTGTTTCTTCGTCAACTAAGACACTGTCAGGATTT
>Ga0116200_10000667_pt1 | contig 11909 bp, 10 predicted proteins | sample Mar14436cmmetaG_FD_94478 | JGI IMG/M metagenome (GOLD analysis project Ga0116200, IMG submission 94478) | Marine hydrothermal vent microbial communities from Guaymas Basin, Gulf of California to study Microbial Dark Matter (Phase II) - Marker... ... | reverse complement strand
TTATCATCATTATTTCCTCATTTTCCTTTACAGCCCTCATTTCTTTGATAAAATCTTTCAGAGGGTAAAAATCGCATCTGTAATTTTTCTTCCACCTTTTAAATGTTGAAAATGAAACCTCATCTTCAAGAAAACCAACCTTTTTATAATCTTTTAAAAATTTCTTTAAATTTTGATACTTTTCAACCTCTATATTTTTTCCCATATCAATAATCTGCTGGTAATAGAGTGGAGGAGAAAATATAATGGTTCTTTTGCCGACAAATAAAATACCTTCAATCCCTTTTATCCCTGTGAGATAGAAAATGTTTGGCTGGCTTAAAATGAGGCATCCATTCAGTCTCTTTTTTGAAATATATTGCCTTACTTTTTCTATCCTCTTTTTATAATCCATCTATACTGAGAAAAGGAAATGTAAAAGGGCTTTCTGGCAGTGGAGTCTGTTTTCAGCCTGTTCAAATACGACTGAATTTTCACCATCCATTATCTCATCGCTCACCTCTTCACCTCTATGTGCAGGCATACAGTGCATGAATATGAAATCTTTCTTTGCATTCTTTAACATTTCCTTATTTACCTGAAAATCTTTAAAAATTGATATTTTCTTTTCTCTTTCCTTTTCCTGTCCCATGCTAACCCATGTATCTGTGTAAATAACATCTGCATCTTCAATAAAATCCCCTGGGTTATGGCTTATCTTTAAAAGGTTTCTGTTTTCCATACTTTCAATAATTTCAGAAGAAGGTGAATAATCTTTTGGACACACAACTCTTATCTCAACTCCGAGAATATCTGCTCCAAGTATAAGTGAATTACATACATTGTTTGCATCTCCGATATATGTGATTTTGATATTTTGGAGACTGCCCTTTTTCTCAAGGATTGTAAAATAATCTGAAAGAGCCTGGCATGGATGGTATAAATCTGTAAGTCCATTTATTATTGGGATGGAAGACCATCTTGCATATTCCTCAATCTCTTTATGGCTGTAAGTTCTTATTACAAGTCCATCAAGGTATCTTGATAAAACCATTGATGTATCTTTTATTGTCTCCCCTCTTCCAATCTGTGTTTTTTCTGCAGGGATATAGATTGGATGTCCTCCAAGCTGTATTACAGCAACTTCAAATGAGATTCTTGTCCTTGTTGATGGTTTTGAAAATAAAAGACCTATTATGCGATTTTTCAAAATTTCTCCTCTTTTTTCCCTTTTGTAATATTCTGTAAGTTCAAAAATTTTAAAAATCTCCTCTCTCTTTAAATCCTTTATTTTGAGAAAATCCCTTTTCATTTTGTGAATTCTTTTATACTTTCATCAAGGATATCCACTGCAAGGTCTATCTCTTTCTTTTTCACTGTTAAAGCAGGCATTATCCTCAATACACAGTTATGTGTGCAGTTTAAAAGAAGACCTTTTTGTTGACAGATTTCAACAATCTCTTTACATGGGACTTTAAATTCAATTCCAAGCATAAATCCGAGCCCCCTCACCTCTTTTATTATCTCATATTTTTCTTTCAATCCCTCAAGTTTTCTCTTCAAATATTCTCCATACTTTCTGACTTTATCAAGAAGCCCCTTTTTCTCTATTATCTCTATAACAGAAAGGCAGACTGCACATCCAACTGGATTCCCACCAAATGTTGAACCATGAGTTCCCGGCCCCATTAAATCAGCAATTTCCTTCTTTGCAACCATACCACCGATTGGAAAGCCTGCTCCCATTGTTTTTGCAATTGTCATTATATCTGGAGTGATACCGAAATGCTGGTATGCAAAGAATTTACCTGTTCTCCCAAATCCTGTCTGGACTTCATCAAATACAAGAAGTATATCTTTTTCTTTGCATAATTGATAAACTTTTTGAAGATATTCTTTATCAACAACATTTATTCCACCTTCACCCTGTATCAATTCAATGAATATTGCAACTGTTTTTTCATCAACCACTTTCTTCAATCCATCAAAATCGTTGAAAGGTGCATATGAAAAACCTTCAGGAAGTGGTTTGAATGGTTCATTATATTTTGGCTGACCTGTCATTGTAACTGTTGCAAGTGTTCTTCCATGGAATGAATTTTCCATTGAGATTATTTTGTATCTATTTGTTTTTCTTCCATAAAGTCTGCATAATTTTATCGCTGCCTCATTTGCTTCTGCTCCACTGTTGCAGAAAAATACCTTCCCATCAAAAGATATTTTTGAAATTTTTTCAGCAAGGAGTCCCTGCCATGGATGGTAATAATTATTTGGAAGATGTATGAGGGTTGATGCCTGTTTTTTAATTGTCTTTACAATTTCTGGATGGCAGTGTCCAAGCCCTGAAACTGCCCATCCCGGGAAAAAATCAAGATATTTTTTCCCATCAATACTTTCAAGCCAGCTACCTTTCCCTTTAACAAATACAATATCATCCTTTCTGTAACATCCAATAACATAATCCTGGTAAAGTCTTTTTATCTCTTCCTTTTTCATTTTACTATTTCAGTGCCAATTCCCTCATCTGTAAATACTTCAAGGAGTATTGAATGAGGGATATTACCGCTTATTATATGGACTTTCTCAACCCCTTCCTTTACACTTTTAATCCCTGCTTTTACTTTTGGAATCATTCCTCCATCTATTATTCCCTTATTGATTAAATTTTCTGCCTGGTCTATTTTAAGGATTGGAATTAAAGTATCCTGGTTTTCAGGGTTTCTCATCACACCTGATACATTCGTTAAGAATATCAACTTTTCCACTTTCATATTTGTTGCAAGGGAATATGCGACAAGGTCTGCATTCACATTGTAAATAACTCCTTCTTTTGAATATGCAAGTGGAATAACCACAAGGACATCGTTTTCTTCAAATTTTTTCTTTATATAATCAACATCAGCATATTCAATCTGCCCAACAAATCCAAGGTCTATAACCTCTTCCCCTCTCTGATAATGTATTTTCCTTGCAATTAAAAATCTTTCTTCAGGTTCAAGCCCTTCTGCTTTCACTCCCATTTTCTCCCTCAAAAAATTAACAAATTCATCCCTTATATCTGAAAGTATCTTTCTTGCTATATTTAAAGTTTCTGAATCTGTTACTCTTATCCCTTCAATAAATTCTGCTTTCTTCCCTTTTTTCTCCATCTCCTCAGTTATAAGTGGCCCTCCTCCACATACAACAAGGGATTTTATTCCAACTGCACTTAAAAAAGATATATCAAAAAGGAAATTCTCCTTTGCTTCTTTTATTTTCAAAATACTTCCACCTGCTTTTAAAACAAAAATTTTCCCCTTGTATCTCTGAATATACCTGTATGCTTCAACAAGGACTTTTGCTTTATTTGTTATCACATCTTCCATTTTCTCTCCTTATGAAGAAACATATTTTACCATCTTTTCAAAAATTTTAAAGCCAATTCCATATTCTACACTTTCTTCCATTCTTGTCCAGTCAGGATAATGGAATTTTAAAAGGCATCTTTCAGGGTGTGGCATCATACCGAGTATTATCCCTTCCTCATCGCATATACCTGCAATATTATCAACAGAACCGTTTGGATTGTATGGATAACCAGAAATTTTACCATCAGGAGAGACATATCTGAATACTATTTGCTTTTTTCTCTTTAATTTTTGAAGGACTTTATCACTTTTTGGAATGAATTTCCCTTCAGAATGGGCAACAGGCAATCTTATAATTTCAGGCAATCCTTCAGTAAATTTACACACACTTTCCTCAACTTTAAGATATACCCATCTATCCTCAAATCTTCCAGAATCATTCCATCCAAGTGTTACTGTCTGTTCAGAATTCCAGGGAAGTATACCTGATTTTACAAGAACCTGGAATCCATTGCATATTCCGATTATTGGCTTTTTCTCCTTTATAAAATCCTCAATCTGGTCCCATATTTTATACCTTATCTCATTTGCAAGAACCTTACCTGCCCCTATATCATCTCCATAAGAAAAACCACCAGGGATTGCAAGTATCTGATAATCTTTCAATTTTTTCTTTCCCTTCACAATTTCATTTATATGGACTCTTTCAGGATTAGCACCTGCAAGTTTAAAAGCCCATTCTGTTTCAAGGTCACAGTTTGTTCCTGCAACTCTCAATATCAGAACTTTCACCATCTGATGCTTCCCTTCCATGAATTTTTTAAATCCTCATATCTTATTTCAAAAAGTATTTCCCTCCCTTTTCTTATTCTCATTAAAGGTTCATCAATTACTTTCCCTATTTTTGAAAATTCTGTATTCTCCATCAGCCTTTCAAAATCCCTTTCATATTTCTCATCAACCTCAATTAAAAATCTTCCCTGAGTTTCAGAAAATAGTTTTGTTTCAATCTTTCCATCCTCACATATTATCTTCTCAATATCTGCATCAACCCCTGTGCCTCCACCGATAACCATTTCACTTAAAGCAACTGAAATTCCTCCTTCTGAACAGTCATGGCATGATTTAATCCATCCATTTTTCATTGCTATGTGTATTTTTTCCATAATTTCCATTGCCTTCTCAGGTCTTGGTTTTGGAACTATTCCACCATCAATACCGAGAATTTTATAATAATGTGAACCTCCCAGTTCTCTGTATGTTTTCCCGCATATATAAACAGGGTTTCCGCTTTTCTTAAAATCAGATGTTACTGATTTTCTAACATCCTCTATTATTCCAATTGCAGATATTAAAAGTGTTCCCGGGATTGATATTTTTTTGCCATTTTCAACAAAGAAATTGTTGAGACTGTCCTTTCCGGAAATAAATGGAACTTTATATTTTAGTGCAAAATCTCTGCATCCCTTAACAGTCCTTACAAGAAGACCGAGCTGTCTTTCATCATTCACATCTCCCCAGCAGAAATTATCAAGTATAGCAACTTTTTTTGGATTTCCACCAACACATACGAGATTTCTTAAAGATTCCTCAATACAGCAACCAGCCATAAAGTAAGGGTCTATTTTCCCATAAAAAGGGTTTATACCGCAGGAAACAGCTATTCCTCTCCACTCATCATATAATGGTTTTAAAACTATTCCATCTGAAGGCCCATCATTCTCCTTTCCAACGAGTGGTTTTACAACTGTCTGTCCTATAACTTCATGGTCATATTGCCTTATAACAACTTCCTTTGATGCGATATTCGGGTCTGAAAGCAATTTCAAAACCATATCCTCAAAATCTATCTTCCTTTCCTTTTCATCATGCTCCTTTTTAATTTTGAAATAAGCTTTGAGTTTCCTTTCAGGTATATTTTTGTGAAGGAATTCCATACTCAGATTTCCAGCAACTTTACCTCTGTAATAAATTTTCAGATAACCTGTATTCACAAATCTCCCTATAACCTTTGCTTCAACATCTTCCTTTTTGAAAATCTGGAGAAGTTTTTTAACCTTATCTGGAGGGACAGCAAGAACCATCCTTTCCTGCGATTCTGAAAGCCATATTTCCCATGGATTTAAACCTTTATATTTGAGAGGGACCTTCTCAAGATATACTTCTGCTCCAAGATTTTTCCCCATTTCACCTATTGCAGAGGAAAAACCTCCTGCTCCACAATCTGTTATTGAACTGTAAAGGCCCATATCTCTTGCAACGAGAAGAACATCAAGGAGTTTCTTTTCAACAACAGGATTACCTATCTGCACAACACTTGTTGGTATATCTTTCTGAAGGCTTGTAGATGAAAATGTTGCTCCATGTATCCCATCCCTTCCAGTCCTTCCACCAACAACAACTATAAAATCTCCATCTTTCACCTCTTTAAATGATTTTTCTTTTGGAATCAAACCGACAGTTCCGCAGAATACAAGGCAGTTATAAAGATAACCATTATCAAATATTATCGCTCCATTACCTGTCGGTATTCCCATTCTGTTTCCATAATCCCTCACTCCACTCACAACACCTTTGAATATCCTTTTTGGATGGAGGACACCTTCAGGTAATTTTTCGTAAGGAGTATCAAGTCTCCCAAAGCAGAAAACATCTGTATTCAAAATTGGCTTTGCTCCAAGTCCTACTCCAAGTATATCCCTTATAACTCCTCCTATCCCTGTCCCTGCTCCACCATAAGGTTCAAGGGCAGATGGATGGTTGTGAGTCTCAACTTTAAATGCAACTCCATATTTATCGTTAAATTCAATTATCCCTGCATTATCCTTAAAAACAGAGATGCACCATTTCTTCCTCAACTTTCTCGTTACACCCATTATTTCATCCAGAAGTCTTATTTTCTCTTTCCTTCTCTTTCCATCTTCCTCTTCAATATATTCAATCTCTGCTTTAAATGTTTTGTGGAAGCAGTGTTCAGACCATGTCTGTGCAATGGTCTCAATTTCACAATCCGTTGGATTCCTACCGATTTTTCTGAAATAATTCTGTATTGCCTTCATTTCTTTTAAATCAAGAGATAAAAGGTTCTTCCTGCTTATCTCCATAAGTTCTCTATCATCAGCATCAATAATATTTATCTCTCTTATTTTCCCCATTTTATTGAATAATCGTGGATAAGGGTATTTGCAAGGATTTTAACCGATATATTTTCAACATCTTCCCTTCTTAAATCCCCCTCAAGTATATATTTTTTCCCTGTGGAAATTTTTAAACTATTCTTTATGCCGATATCTCTTATTGCCTTCTCTGTTGTCTCTGCAACTGTATCTGTCACACCCTTTTTAAACCATACTTCAACTGTCCATTTTCCCTTTTCTCCCCTGCTTTTTTTATAAATTTTGAAATCCTGTGATACTCTATCTATAAGGACTTCTCTGCATATTCTTCTTAAAAGAGCATCATCAATTTCCCCTTCAATCCTGTAAAGATTTTTTATTCTGACATCTTTTATTGAACCGATACCGAGTTCCTGTATGCTTTTTTTAATCTCATAAGCCATCGCATCAAATAACCCTTCCTTATAAAAGATTTCAACAAGAAAAGTATCCATCTTCAATCTTCTGAGTAAGATGCTGCCTGTTTTGAATTTTCCCATACAGTAACCTTTTTAACTTTCACTTTCTCATTTTTAAAAATTGAGCACAGTTTTTTAAATATGAAGTAAGATATATTTTCGGATGTTGGATTTTTCCTTTTAAAAAACGGAATTGTGTTCAGATAATTGTGGTCAAGGATTTTGATAACTTCCTTTACTTTATCCCTCAATATTGAAAAATCCATAAGCAATCCATCCTTTCCTGTCTCTTCTCCTTCAAATATCACCTGGACTTTCCAGTTATGTCCGTGGAGTCTCTCACATTTCCCCTTATAATTTCTCAATCTGTGTGCTGCTGAGAATTCCTCTTCTATAATCAATTCAAACATTTTTTTCTTCCAGATTTACATGTTTTAATCTGTAATTTTTAATTTTCAGTAAATTTGTCAATACCTTTTTAAAATAAGGATTGATGTCTGAAAAATAAAGCGTTACAGATGGATTTTTTGAATTTGAAGGATTTTTTGAAATATAATTTTTCATCTCCTCAATAATCCCATCTATAGGGTCAACAAGATTTATACCGTTTCCCATAACCTTCTTTATAACATTTTTCAAAAATGGATAATGTGTGCAACCGAGTATAAGTGTATCTATATTCTTTTTCTTCAAACCATCAAGATATATTTTTGCAATCTGGTATGTGACAGGATGGTCAAACCATCCCTCTTCAACGAGCGGGACAAAAAGAGGGCATGCTTTTGAAAATATTTTTAAATTTTTTTTTCTCTTCAGTAATTCCTCTTTATATTTTCCTCTCCTTATAGTTGTCGGTGTTCCAATAATCCCTATCCTTTTATTCTTTGTGATTTTCAGTGCCTGATTGACAGTTGGATTTATCACATCTATGAAATGGATATCAGGAAATCTTTTTCTTAAAAAATCAGAAGCAACAGAAGATGCAGTATGGCATGCAATTATTATGAGTTTCGGATTGAATCTTATGAGAAATTTTGTATCCTGGATTGCAAATTTTTTTAAAATTTTTGGTGATTTTGTTCCATAAGGTAGTCTTGCAGAATCACCGAGATATATTAAATTTTCATCAGGGAATTCCTCAACAATCCTTTTTAAAACAGTCAATCCCCCAATCCCTGAATCAAAGATACATACTGGATTTTTATTCATAAGAAGGGATTACCTTTTTCCTTTCAAGGTATTCAATAATTGCATTTCCAAGAGTCTCTGCTATTGCCTGTCTCACTTCAACATCTCTTAAATTCATCTCAATATTTGGATTACATATAAATCCAATCTCTGTGAGGATTGATACCATTGGAGTGTATTTCAATACATAAAAGTTTCCGGGTTTTGCTCCTCTATCAGGTGTGATTAACCTTTCAGAAAGTTTCTCCTGCACAATCTCAGCAAGAATTTTGCTTTCATCAATCGTTGTTGTTGTATCAAATTCTTTTATTATCTGAAGAACGACTGTATCTTTCTGAGAATTTTCCTTCAATCTGTTTGAATTTTCATATGAGTAGAATACCTTTACCTCTTCTTTTTCCCTTGGATAGAAAGTTTCAAATCCTGTTGCATATCTCCTGTTATATTTTGAAGAATTTGTATGGATGCAGAAAAATATATCCGCATTCAGTTTTTTTGCCTTTTCCACTCTATCTTCAAGGCTTAAATAAACATCCTTATCCCTTGTAAGGTAGATTTTGATGTATGGATATTTTTTCAGTTTTTTCTTCAGATAATGCTGGAGTCTCAAAGATATATCAAGGTTCACATCCTTTTCTTTCAATCCAAAATTCCCAACTGCTCCTGAATCTATACCTCCATGCCCGGGGTCTATAAGGATGACATAATCTTCCCTTGAAAGACTCTTTTCTTCATCTTCTTCCACATTTTCTTCAAATTCACTCAATATCTTTTCAAATGATGGGAGATGGAGAAGCACTTCACCTTCTTTTTCTATCGGAGGGTATTCTATATCAACATACTTTTCTCCAACAATAACGCTTTTATTCCCAATACGCATAGCTATCCTTTTATTTTGATAGAGAAAGAAAATCCTGTCCTCTATCCTTCCCCATGAATTTTCAGCTCCGATAACTTTAAGAAGAGTCCTTAATGAAATGAAAGGTTGCTGGTTAATATAATAGACCGGATATTTTAATTCTTTTATTCTTTCAGTAAGGTTTATAGGGGAGGCACTCTGCAGAAAAGAGAAGAAAAGGCATAAAAAAAATATGATATAAACCAATTTCAAACTCCTTTTAAAAAATAGTGGAGGCGGCGGGTACTGCCCCCGCGTCCAGAAGGAAAGCAAATAGAGCCTCTACCTGCGTAGTCTGAAGTTTTGGTCTTAGTTTCTTACCCCCCTTCAGACCGGGTGTAAGAAACGCAGCCTTTTTGGTATCTTTCAGTCAGGGAAAAGGCTAACCTGACTGAAAGAGCCCTCTTACCGACTCACTCCAAAGACCCGAGGGCAGGGTCTTCGGGTGAGTGGCTGCTTTTAAGCAGCCAGAAGATTTGCAGTGTTGGCAGTTATTTTTTGTCAGTCTTTTTTACGAGAGACTGACAGAACTCGGCAGGCAGCTCTATTTGCTTTACCTCCTGTCGAAACCTATTTCGCCCCCATATTTTTCAAAGAACTACCACTTTTCTTTCAATCTTCTCTGTATTTCTCTTTCAACCTCTCTTTTCTTTATTTCCTTCCTCTTATCGTATAATTTTTTACCTTTTGCAAGTGCAATCTCTACTTTTGCAAGTCCTTTACTATTAAAGTATACTGAAAGAGGAACAATTGTCAACCCTTTTTCCTCAACTTTCCTTCCAAGTCTTATTATTTGATTTTTATGAAGAAGCAATTTCTTTTTCCTCAAAGGGTCTATCTTTTCAAATGAGGCTGGATATGGGGCAATGTAGAAATTGTGGAGGAATATTTCTCCATTTTCTATCTTCCCATAAGAATCCTTTAAATTTGCCTTCCCTTCCCTTAAGGATTTCACTTCCGCACCTTTAAGAACAATTCCAGCCTCTATCCTTTCCAGAATTTCATAATCATGGAAAGCCTTTTTATTCTCTATCCTCATTTTTTTAATTATACCATTTCAGGAACCATATGCTCTTGCTTCATAAATAGAGACATATCTGGAACCATTTGTTTTGAAGATTTCTATTTTTAATCTTTCTGCTGTTTCTGGTTTGAATTTATGCCTGCAGAAATATGATGTATTGTCCTTAACCTCAACAACCTTTATCCATCTATTTCCGCTTTTAAGTGAAATTGTGTAATGTGAAGGGATCTGGTCTGGAACAAAGAAAGGTGGGATTTCATTATATTCAAGATTGATTGCTGCATCAAACATAAACTGTACCATTCCAATTTTCCTTTTCTCTTTAAATACAAACTCAACCCATTGAGGAAATCCATCCTCTGAAATCCATACATTTGTCCATCTTTCAGGACGGCTCACTCCTGATATTATATTTTCTGGTTGGAATGGGAATAGAGGTGGTCTTATCTCAAACCATATATTTTTTCTTTTATCAAACCTCCATTTTTCCCTGCATCTGAAAATTTTGCTCAGACCAGGAAATTGAGATAGACTTTCCATTAAATAAACATTCTCATTCTCATCAAAGAAAAACCAGTAAATCCCCTCCTTAAATTCCCTGTTTATTCTTATTCTTACAATATTTTCTCCTTTCCTCACTTTAATTTTTCTGCAAATGATATCCTTTCTGGATGAGAAATCCCAAAGGTCATATGATTCTCTGAGATGGAATTTCAAAAAAGTATCCCTTTTTGCCCTCACTTTTACAGCAATATCTTCAATTTTCCCTTTAAGTGGTAATTTCTGACCTATTGCGATACAAAGGTGTGCTTCACTGTCTGATTTTTCCATTTTTAGCATTCTGTGTGAAGATGCATTAACCTTTGAATCTCTCAAAATATCAGACTTATCTTCGTTTTTAATTCCAGGAATGAAACATCCATCTTTAAGAAGTTTTTGCTGGAGTTCTTTTATCCTTGAGGGATAGATATCTGAAGGGAAAATACCGTATTTTTTGCAGATAGAAATAGCTGTCCCTGCTGCCTGACCGATTAATGCACATGTGCCCATCACCCTTGTTGTTCCAAGAGCAACATGTGTTACACTTATATTTCTTCCTGCCATCACAAGATTTTTTATATTCTTTGAATATATGCATCTGAAGGGGATTGTATAGATATAAACAATTCTCTTTTCTATCTCCTCAATCTTCCCACTCTGTGATGGTTCTGGAAAATCTTCTTTTGCAAGAATTCCTCCTGGAGTATGGAGGTCTATAAACCATCCACCATAGGCAATAGCATCCGGAAATATTTTCCTTTCCTTCACATCATTTTCATTCAATATATAATCTCCAGCAAATCTTCTTGATTCTCTCTTTCCAGGAACCATACCTATCCATTCAATAACATAATTTTCAAATCCATGTTCTCCCTCATTTTTTAAATGGTCCCATACTCCAAGAACATGGGAGATTAAATTGTGTTTTATATCTTCGTTTTCGTATATGGTATCATATGGGAAACCGACTTCTATCCACCAGTATCCGGGAAGGTAATCATGCCTTCTCAATTTTAATGTTATATCATCTTTTTTATATTTGACTATCCAGGAAGGGGGAGTAAATTTAACAGGTCTTCCAGCATCTCTTACAAGAAAAAGGAGTGAATTTCCCATTATTCCCATATCTTCCTTTTCAGGAGCAAGGGATTCATTGAATTCATATCTGCTTTCCCTCCCTATTCTGAATTCTGCCCCTGCTGAATAAGCGATAGTTCCATCTCCTGAAGCATCAAGGAAATATTTTCCCTTCACAACAAATTCTTTCTCACTTCCCAGCTGGATGCACAGCACCCCTTCAATTAAATCATGTTTCTTCATTATCGCCTTTCTTGCTGATGTATCAAGGAGAATATCAAC
>Ga0116200_10000663_pt1 | contig 11918 bp, 10 predicted proteins | sample Mar14436cmmetaG_FD_94478 | JGI IMG/M metagenome (GOLD analysis project Ga0116200, IMG submission 94478) | Marine hydrothermal vent microbial communities from Guaymas Basin, Gulf of California to study Microbial Dark Matter (Phase II) - Marker... ... | reverse complement strand
GCGTTCAATGTCAAGACTATCCATGCGTTGAGGCTTGCCCAGTAAACGCTATGTCCGTGGGCGAAACAGCCGCAGTGATCGTAGATAAGGACGTTTGCATCGGATGTGGTGCATGTATAGATGCTTGTCCGGGTAAGGTTCCCCATCTGCATCCCGCTGAAAATTACGCGGTGGTGTGCGACTTGTGCGGCGGAGACCCGCAGTGCGTGAAGGTCTGTCAAGAAGGTGGATGGAAAGCTCTTGTTAAAGTTGAAAGAGAGGAAAACGTGGACTATCGTAAATATGCGAAGTCTCCGGAGGAGCTGACGCGGGAGCTTGCGTTCGCGTTTTACGGCGAAAAATCAGAGGAGCTTTTACCATGTTAGGTTATGCTGGAAAAATCTTAGAAGTAGACCTTTCAACAGAAAAGATTCGAACCGTAAGCTTCGGCGACGATGTGCTAGGCGAGTTCATAGGTGGAAGAGGGCTAGCCGCAAAGATTCTGTGGGACCGTCTTGGCGAAAGATGGGAAACGATAGACCCGCTAGGTGAAGAAAATCTTCTGTTGTTTTTAGCTGGACCTTTAACCGGGTTTTTCCCAGGAGGCAGAATATGCGTTTCGGGAAAGTCTCCGCAGAGCAACGGCATGGTGGGCTCTACGGTCGCCGGAGAATTTCCTATAGAGCTTAGATGCGCCGGATACGACGGCTTAATAGTTTCGGGAAAAGCCGAAAAACCAGTCTACCTGCTCATCGCGGATTCCGAGATTCAAATAAAAAGCGCGGTTCACGTTTGGGGAAAAGATGGAAAACAGACTGTTCGCATCTTAACGAAGGAAGGGCGTGATTTTCTGAAGAGCTTGCGGCGTGGCGAGCCTAGGGAGCCAGCGATGTTATACGTTGGTCCAGCCGGGGAAAACCTTGTTCGAACGGCTGCTGTTATGGCGAAATGGTCGCATGCGGCTGGATACGGCGGATACGGTGCGGTTATGGGCGCCAAAAACCTCAAAGCCGTTCTGGCGAAAGGCTCCGGTCCGCTTCCCGAAGTCCACGACATAAAGAAAATTCAACGCTTAATTAACGAAGTTTGCAGGAGCTGCTACGAAAAAGAGGATTTTCGGCGTTGGGGCACATCGTCCGCAGGCTACAACGTAGGTGCGAAGAGAAGCGCTGAGCCGGTTAAAAACTGGCAAGAGGAATGGCACGATGAGAAAGGCTTCAAAGTGGAAGAATTCGAAAAGCGTTTGTGGGTTAAAAAGTTCTGGGGCGACTTCGGCTGCCCAACAACATGCCTAAAAATAGCTGTGGTTAAAACCGGAAGGTTCAAGGGCGCGGTAGGGGATAACCCGGATTACGAGCTTCAAGCATACGTGGGCACAAACCTAGGCGTTTTCAAGCCGGAGGAAAACGTTTACCTCGCTTCTCTAGTGGACGATTTAGGGCTTTGCGGGATTCAAACCGGAAATGTGATGGGATTCGCTGGAGAGCTTTATCAGAGGGGAATCCTAACCAGCGAAGACTTGGATGGCTTGAAGCTTGAGTGGGGCGACGCTGAAGCCTTTGGCAAGCTCGCGGAGAAAATCGCTTACAGACAAGGCATAGGCGACGTTCTAGCAGAAGGAACTTTCCGAGCTGCCGTGAAGTTGTCCGAGCTGAAAGGCGAAGATGTTTCGCGTTTTGCAGTTCACGTTAAAGCTGTAGCGGTGGGGGCGCATGGAATAAGAAGCGGGAAAGACTATCCTATGGAAATGTCTTACGCGTGTTCGGTTCAAGCTGGAGACCACACTTCAGTGGCTTATTTGCCCATAACGCATAGCACCAGCGAGCTTACAGTTGTCTTCCATGACTCCGCGGTCTACTGCTGGTTCAACATGTTCGGTCAACCCAAAGACCTCAAGTGGCGGTTCTACGAAGCCATAACAGGTGAAAAGCTGACGCCAGAACAATGGTATGAAACCAAAGCGTTAAGGATAATTCAGCTTCAAAGAGCCATGCTTCTCCTAGGCGGACCCGACTTCACGTGGAACCCCAAAATACATGATGATAACCCATTGAGGTTCTACGAACCGTTGCCTACCGGACCGTATAAGGGAAAAGCTGTGGATAGAAAACGGTTCGAGGAATTGAGGAAACGGTATTATGAAGCCGTAGGTTGGGACGAAAATGGCATACCAAAATCCAGCGTGCTTAGAAAGCTCGGCTTATACGACGTGGTTTCACCTATGGAAAAGCTACGCTCGAAAACCTAAAAGGGCTTGCATCCTATTTCAGCGACTCGTCTATTTCGCCGTTTGGTAGCATGTTATCCGGATGTAGGATTCCCTTCTCCTCTAGCCTGTAGCGTACGCAACTTTCATAGTTGCCCATGCAATAATTTTCTATCCATTTCCGGTCGAGTTTTCCCTCTTCGTAAAACCTTTTCATCGGGCAAACAGCGTACCACTTACAGGTTTTCCTCGTTTCGTGTCTCTTCGCCTTTGAAATGTAGATTACTTCTTTCGGCGTGGCTACGATGTCTATTTTCTGGTCTTTCGGCTTCACTGGAACGCGTTCAACTATCTGAACTGGATGAACCGTCGTTGCTATCGGGACTTCGCCGAACCGGTCTTTTATCATCAGTATTTCTGCGTCTCCGTATCCCCCGCCTTTCCCAAGACGGTTTCCATAAGCATCGACAGCTACACATCCGGTGATAACCAAATCAGGTTTAGGAAATTCCTCTACTCTGACGCCGAATTTGAACGCGCCCTTAATCGTGGAAGCATACGCTTCTTTTCCACGGATTTTTTCCGGGAGGATTAGAAGATATCCGCTTTTCAGCCTAGGCGAAGCCATAATCAAGGTTTTACCGTCCTTTAACGCGTTCTCTCTAACCTTTCTTTGGGCTGCATCGGGGTTCGCGAATATCACCCGCGCTTTCCTCCATTCTTTTATCGTTCGAAGTTTTTCAGCTGCCTTTTCAGCGCCTACAAAGTTCGGAATTCTTCCCCAGCATGGAAGCGGAAAAACAGCGATTTTACGCTCAGTCATGAGGCGCCAAATTTTTTCTCGTAAGGCTTGTTTTGCGTTGTCCACGTCCATCAAGGCGTTTCCACGTTAATTTGCAACATACCAGTGAAACAAGGGGTTGAAAGTTTGATAAAAAGTTGGAGGGTTAGATTAGCCCTAGGTCTTTTCCGCCTTTCTTGAATGCTTCTAACGCTTTGTCGAGGTGTTCCCGTGTGTGTTTGGCGCACACTTGTGTTCGTATTCTGGCTTTGTCTCTAGCCACCATCGGGTACACTATGGGCAGTGCGAAGATTCCCTGCGTCCAGACGTAGTCAGCTAAGTCCTTTGCTGTCTTGCTTCGTCCGCACATGATTGGAATTATCGGTGTTTCGGTGTTTCCCGTGTCGAAGCCTAAATCCTGTAATCCTTCGAGGAAGTATCGCCTGTTTTCCCACACGTTTCTGACGTGCTCCGGCTCGGTTTCGAGCACGTCTATGGCGGCTATGCACGCTGCGGCTACTCCGGGCGGTACGGCTCCGCTTAGAAGCCATGTTCTAGCCTTATTGTAAGCGAAGTTGCGTAGCTCTTCGCTTCCGCTGATGTGTCCACCTATGACTCCGAAGGCTTTAGAGAAGGTTCCCATCTCGATGTGAACCTCATCACGGCTTAACCCGAAGTGGCTAACTATTCCTCTTCCACCTTCACCGAGTACGCCTTCTCCGTGTGCATCGTCCACGTACACACCTGCGCCGTGTTCTTTGGCTATTTTTGCTATTTCCGGAAGAGGCGCTAGGTCGCCGTCCATGCTGAAGACTCCGTCGGTTATTATCCATATGTGGTTGTACGGCGGGTCGTGTTTCTCAGCTTCTTCCATAACTCGAGCTAGGTCTTCCACGTCTTTGTGTTTGTATATTGCTCTGTCAGCGTGGCTTAGGCGTACTCCGTCGATTATGGAGCCGTGGTTTAGCTCGTCCGAGACATAGAGGTCTCCTCTGCCGCACAGTTGGGGGATAAGCCCTTGATTTGCCATGAATCCCGTTTGGAACGTGAGCGAGGCTGGGGCGCGTTTGAACCTCGCTAGCCGCCGGTCGAGTTCTTCGTGGAGTTCCATGTTTCCAGCTATAGAACGGTCGCTTCCGGCGCCTGCGCCGTATTTCCGTGTGGCTTCTATCATGGCTTCAACAACTTTTGGGTGTGTTGCAAGGTTCAAGTAGTTGTTGGCGCATAGCATTATGACCTCTTTTCCGTCAACCTTGCACACGGGCTCACATGGGCTTTGAAGAACTTTAAGCTCCCAGTTCAAGTTTTCACGGACAAGCCGCTGATATTCCTCACCCAAATACTTCGTCGGATGACGCTCAACCATATCTTCGATTCCTCCTCAAACCTTTACGTTTGAAGTTAGAGTTAAAATATTAACCTAACATTCATTTAACGTTTCCTAACCCCATTCGGGGGAGAGAACAATTTTTGCAGCTTGTTTTGTTGTGATGAGTTCCATGCCTTTGGCTATGTCCCGTATGGGAAGCCTATGCGTAATTATCGAAGCGATTTTATCTCGGAAGTCAGGTTTCGACAGCAGCCCTTTCACTTGATACCATGTCTGAAACATTCTGCGCCCCGAAATCCCGTAGACGGTTGCAGCTTTGAAAATTACGGCGTTGTTGAAGTCAAACTCGAAAGGACGGTTAAAAATGCCTAGCATGGAAACCCTTCCGCCCGGAGTCAGCATTTCGAAGGCTTGTCGGAGCGCTGAGGGGGCGCCGGACATTTCTAAGGCGACGTCGACGCCGTTTCCATCCGTGGCGTCACGGATAATCTTAACTATGTTTTCACCGTGTTCCCGAGCGCTCAGAACCATGTCCGCTCCGAGCTTCTTGGCTAGTTCCATGCGTATCCGGTTGTATCCGCCCGCCGTGGCGAAAACCTTCGCTGCGCCCAAAGTGCGAACTACGGCGATAGCCATCAGCCCGATGGGTCCGCAGCCCAGCACAGCAACGTTTTTTCCAGCTATATCTTCAACATGGTCTTTTGGTAGGACTGTCTGCACGGCGTTTCCTAGGGGTTCTTGAACCGAAGCTATAGCCGGGTCGAGGTGGGGGTCGTTTTTCCACGCGTTTCTTTCCGGTAGAGCCACGTATTCTGCGAACACGCCGTCTGTGTCCACGCCTAGGATTTTCATATTTTGGCATACGTGCATGCGGTCGGTTCGACACTGATAGCATGTTCCATCAACTATGTGGGTTTCAGCTGAAACCATGTCGCCGACGCTTACTGTTGTCACGTCTGCGCCTACTTCTACGACTTTTCCGGCGAACTCGTGACCGAAGATTAGGGGAATCTTTTTTATGCGGCTTTGAGCCCACTCGTTCCATTCCCAGATATGCACGTCGGTGCCGCAGATGGAGCAAGCTTTAACTTCGACCAGAACCTCGTTCTTCCCGATTTTGGGCACATCAACCCTTCTTATTTCTGCACCCGGTTTTCTCTCGGTTTTAACAACCGCAAACATTCATAAAAGTCTCCCTAACGGCTTTCAAGGAACAGTTGAGAGAGGATAAACTCATTAACCCCGCCCATTTAAGATTTGCTAGCGGAACGCTTCAAAACTCAATGGTGAATAGCCTTTGAATTTAAAATTGGGCTTCGTGGTTAACCCCATCGCCGGCATGGGCGGACGGGTAGGATTGAAGGGAACAGACGGTGTCCTAAAAGAAGCCTTGGCTAGGGGAGCCAAGCCAGTAGCACCGCAAAGAGCAAAGGAGTTCCTCCACGAACTTAAAAGACATGCTGAGGAGCTAAACCTCCAGCTTCTAGCTTGCCCCGGAATCATGGGTGAAAAAGAAGCTCGGGAAGCAAGCTTTAAACCGGAAGTTTTACCCCTAACCATCGGAAAGGAAACTACTGCTGAAGACACGAAAAAAGCTGTTAGGCTCTTCGCCGAAGTGAAGGTTGACCTAATCGTCTTCGTCGGAGGCGACGGAACCGCTCGAGACATATACGACGCTTTAAAGAACCTTTCAAACACTGTTCCGGTTTTAGGCGTTCCATCCGGCGTCAAAATGTATAGCGGAATCTTCGCGGTTAACCCTCGAGACGCCGCGGAAGTCGTCGCCGCCTTCGCGAAGAAAACCGCTTCCATGGCTGACTTCGAAATAATGGACGCTGACGAGGAAGCCATAAGAAGCGACCGTTTCGCTGTAAAGCTATACGGCTTCCTAAGAGGACCATTCCTTCCCCTACGGGTTCAAGCCAGCAAACAAGTGACTCCTCAAACATTGGACGAACGGGAAAACCAGAAGGCTTCAGCCCGCTTCGTAGTCGAAGAAATGGTTCCCGACGCCACCTACATTCTAGGACCCGGCACAACGGTGAAATGCGTCGCGGAGCTTCTAGGCGTGGAGAAAACCTTGCTCGGCGTCGACCTTTACCGAAACGGAAAACTAATCAAAGATGTGGATGAAAAACGAATTCTACGCGAGGTTAACGATTGGCAAAAAGTCTGGATAATCGTTTCACCCATTGGGCGTCAAGGAATGCTTTTCGGTCGTGGAAACCAGCAGATAAGCCCTGAAATCATCAAACGTGTTGGGAAAAAACGTATAATCGTTGTAGCCACGCGGAACAAGGTTCAAAGTTTAGACGGCGGCGTTCTACGCGTGGATACCGGCGACGCTGAAGTGGATGAAATGCTCAAAGGATACATCCGGGTCGTAACCGACTACAAAGAATGGCGGCTGGTACGCGTGGTATAACCCGCTTCATGCGCTACGTTTCTTTTTGAAGAAAAGCCAGTTTTTACCGCCTTTAAACCGAATTAGGCAGTAGGTTCCCCTCAGCTTTTCACCATTCAGTTCAAAGATTATCTTATCCTCTCTCCGTTCCTTCAGCGTATAAGTGCCCTTATCCCATATTTCAACTGTTCCCGCGCCGTACTGTCCCTTCGGAATAGTTCCTTCAAAGTTTGCGTATTCCAACGGGTGGTCTTCCACTTGGACGGCTAACCGCTTAACGTTCGGCGCTGTCGGCGGCTCTTTCGGAACAGCCCAGCTTTTTAGGACACCGTTCATTTCAAGCCTCAAATCATAATGCAGATGCGTAGCCCTATGTTTCTGTATAACGTAAATCCGCTGTTCTCGAGCAGCCTTTTCCGAATTCTGCATCATCAAGCATCATGAACTTGTATTCTGCTCCTCACTTATCTGGTTTGTCTTCTGCATAGTGCGTAATACGGAGCAACATACTAACGTTCTTATTATCTCAGCTCAACAATGAAAAACGATAAAGATTCTAGAAGGGTATAGGCTTGAGCGAACAGAAAAACGCGGAACAACCAGCCGAGGAAAAGCCTCAAGTTCAAACAGAGGCAACGGTTGAAGAGGAAGCCTACTTTTACCACCCCGTCGAGATTTCAGGCAAAGCCGTAGAAACGCTGGACGAGCAGGAAGCAGAGCGGCTGAGGGCTGAAGTTGAGCAGAAAATGCAGGAGATACTGCAGATTCTCGACGAGGAAACCCTTCAGCTAAGCGAGTTCCTCATGGAAGAGAAAAACCTAACGGTTGAGCTCTGCACGCTTTTGAGGCATATACTGAAAAAACTTCACATATCGTTTAATATACCGCCAAAGAATGTTCCGTTGCGGGAGAAAATGAAAAAGGTTGTTTTGAACGAAGAATGCCACTTGATCGTGATGTATGAAAAAGGCGAAGTTGACTCCATGTTCTTGGCTGAGTATCCGCCGGAAATAGTTATGGCTGTACTGTGGGACGTCATACCCGAGCTAGCCAAAGCGATAACCATCTACAGAAAGAAGATAAGCACGCGTGTCAATTTCTTCGGAAAGCTTAGGAAACAGCTGAAAAACATTTTCAAGGCAATGGTTGCAAGCAAGGGAAACGCTAGAGTGGAAGAAGGAGAAACATTAGACGCGGTTAAACAAGCCTTAGAGGAAAAGCCAGAGCAGCCAGAACAGTAAGGTGGAAACGGTGGAAGGACCAGCAACAGAGATCCGCAGTTTCTATTCGCTTCGGGAACTAAGGGAAAACGTTGAGGAAGCCATAAAATGTTACAAGAGCCTCGTGGCTGACTACAGCGAATGGCTAGGTACGCTGTTAAGAACTATGGACACCAAGGAAAACTCGGAATGGGCTAAAAAGGTTGCTGAAATGCAGAAGGTTTTGAAAGCGAAAGCGAAGGTCAAGAAGCCGGGAAAGAAAAAACGGGAGAAAGCGCCCCAACTCATAGAGTGGATTAGCTTTAGGGACATAATGCTCTGCACTGATGAACGAGGCGAAACCGAGATACTCTTCGAAGTCATCGAAGCGCTCAACGACAAACTAAACAGGCTGGAAAAAGTTAAGGAAAGCATAGAACAGCTGGAAAAATACGGGCTGGGAAGAAACATTGTTTACCTAACTTACATCCATGAAGGGGTCCCAGAAAAAATCGTTTTCCGCCCCAAAAAAGGCGTAGAACTCGAAAGATTCGTGTTCGAAACAACGTTTTCAGTGCCGAAAATCCTAAAGAAATAGGCGCTATGTGCTCGAAAATTCGATGAAAGCCTTGGTGAACTTCTTCATAAGCTCGAAGGGAGTTCGAACCACGCAGCTTGCACGAAGATATTTCTTTACAGCCTTGCTCCTTATCCCTATTCCAATAACGCCTATGCCCATACGCTCAATCTTCTTTAGTGTTTCTTTTAAATCATCTTCGATGTTTTCGTATCCTGACGGAAAGAAGTCTGAGATTATTACGAGAACCTTGGCTTCTTCTAAACGTTTCATGAGCGCTTGAGACGCAAGCTTCACAGCGTCGGGTAGATATGTAAGTCCGCCATGAGTTAGCCCGCCTATTCGGGCGCGCACACGATTGGTATAAGTTTCGGAAAAATCCTTGACTATGTAAAACTTGTTGTTGAAAGCGTATACGCCCCACGAGTTCTGATTCAAAATCAACGTTTTCGCTACTTCTGCTAGACACAGCGCCACGCCGCTGACTTCTCCTTTAAACAAGCTTAAGCTGTGACTTGCGTCTATCAGAATTGACCACGTGTCTTGCCGTGTCTGCAGCTCTTCGCGAACGAAAATGTCTGTTCTCTGGCTTTTGCTCGCAATTACCTGTATGGCTTCCTGCAAGTCTATGAAGCCGCTTTCCTGCCGGAAATCCTCGCCCGTGACGTTTTTGAGCAGTCTAAGCTTATGCATTATTCTCCGAATTGAGCTTCCAAGTATTTTTCGCCGCCGTAGATACTGTGCATAATCTTCGATGGGAAAAGCGAAATCTTCGAACAGTGTGCCCTTACCGATAGCAGCGTATTGTGCGAGTATCTTCTGCTTCGAGGCTTCAAGCTCCTCCCAAGTTCTAAGCGCGCGAAACGCTTCGCCGCCATCTTCGACGTTCTGAACCCCCGCATTCAGCTGTTCATTGCCGGTTTGAAAAGTGGATAAGGCTTGAATGAAAACTGGTTTTATCTTATCCCAGCTTAGCGTTTTTTCTTCATAAAACCTGGTGTTTCTTCCATGGCTTTCCGTGTAGAGCAACGAGGGAACTTCGAAGGGTTCTCCGTATCTTGTAATTTTCTCGTATATCTGATGCGCAGCCTCCAACTTCACGTGTTTTTCAGCGTCAGCATCTAGGTTTTGTAAGGAGGCTTCAATTTCCTTTACGTCTTTTTCCATGTCTCCATCGAGTTTTCCCTTTATTTCGCCTATGTTGAGCTTGGACAGAAGCGCTGTCATGATTTTTGATGCGTCGTTGGGCATTTCGGAAACTGGTTTGAGTAGAAAATGTGAAACGGCGTTTGCGAAGGCTATGTCGGGTATTAACGCGGAATGTTGCTTCATTAAACGTGACTTGAGCGCAGCGTCCTCGACTAGGCTGACCGCGTAAGCAGCGACGTTCAAGTTTTCGGTTCTAGGCAGTTTCCAGTAGAACGAGAAATCTGAAAAAGCGGCGTGCAACGCCAGATGGTAGGTTGCGGCTTTGAAGAGATGCCACACAACCTTTTTGTGAAACGGGATTCTCAAGTTGAGGCGCATGCCTTGAAACATTACATGGTCTCTGCCAAGTTTTCTCGGCTTAATTAGGTGGAGAACGTAGCCGTAACGGTCTCTTCCTAGGTAGGGAAAACGCAAATCGTCGTGAATCAATATGCGTACGTTGTCAGCTTCTGTGCCGACCAGTTGATGTAGAGCAGACCAGGCAAAGTCGTAGAACTCCAAGCCTTATTCACCGGAACAGAGGAAACGCCTAGTGCACGCCGAAGGCGGAGCGAATTACGCGGCGAACCATTTCCTGAATTTCCACATCGTCGCTGGTTGTGCCTACTATGGTTTCGTCGGCTGCCTCTAGGGGTGGAACCCCATCAACGATGAGCGTAGCCCAGTTTATGAGGTCTCCGGGTGACGGCCCATAGGGTAGGTCTCCGTTTTTGTATAGTCTTCTGAGCTCAGCTCCGGCTCGAACTATTTTTTCTGCTGTTTCCTTGTCGAGTCCGCTTCTTTTTTGGATGAGTTTTACCTCGTTAGGTGATATTTTGTCGCCTACGCTTAGGTAGTCGAAGTTTATCCATACGGCCATTCTTCGTCTTAAGGCGGCGTTTAGCGGTTTTGTTCCAACGAATTCCGCTGAGAACGGGTTCATGGCGATGACTAGATAGCCATACTGGTGTCTTTTCACTATCTCGTTGTCTTTTTCCGTCAGTACTATGTGTCCCCGTGTGTCGAGAACCGGGTTGAGCCTCGTGGCTATGTCTTGCTTCATCATGTTTGCTTCGTCTAGGTAGAGCAGCCCGCCTTGTCTGCACCACATTACTATTTGTCCGTCAATCCAGTTTTCCTTTCCCAGCCCTATGTATCTGCCGAAAAGATCGTAGGCTGAAGTCTGCAGTCCACAGTTGATTTCCCATATGGGCAGTCCGCAAAGCTCGGCGACTAGGTAAACTATGTGGGTTTTTCCCGTTCCGCTCGGTCCGATCAAGGCGCATTGTTTGAAATGGTATAACGCTCGAACAATTCTTTTAACGTAGTTTTGCCCCTCATCTACGTATTCCGGCGTGCCTTTCGGGATGAGGTTTCTTACGGACTCGGGAAAAATATAACCGGGATGCAGGTCATATTTTTCTATTCCGTATTTCGCTCTTAAGGCAGCTGTGGATGCATCTTGTGTTTCTATGCTTTTCCGAATTGATATGGATATGCGTGTGTCGTTTATCTCCGTTCTGGTTTGTTCTTCTGCGAGTATAACGGCTTTTTCTCCACGTTTTTTCCCGCCTTGGAATCCAAATCCGACAGCGGACGTTGTGATCATCGGTTTCTCCGCTGTTTTCTGCCTCGTTTTTCTCGGCGACAACTTAACGTCCCTCTCTTGTTCTATGTATTGCTGTGGAAAAACGGTTGTTTAAATCTTACTACTTACTATTCAATACACCGGATTCCAGCCGCAAACTACGCTTCAGCACTTGCCCCCGCCGGAGTTTCTTCAACTTGTGGCTCTTCCACTTCCGCTGCTTCTCCGCTGTCTTCAGCGGTTTCTGAAACTTCTGCTGCTTCCTCGGCAGGAAGTGGAGAAATCGGTGTTTCGGAGCCTAGAAGGTTTGAGGGGGGTGGAGGAACCTTCAAAACCGTGGAGAGCAAATAAACGGTCAAGAACGCGTGCTGGTAGACGCTGTGAAACACTTTTGGAATGTTTGTTTCGGGGTCTATCTCGAGCATTTCTCCTATTTCTTCGTCTTTCCCAAGGATGTGGGCTACTCCGGAGACTTCGAACTTAGCTAGGGCTGGTCTTGTTCCTATGGCTAGTGTAAATTCCACGATGAGGTGTTGGCTTCGCCGTTCCCTTTCTTCTAGTCGAGCCTTCACGTCGAAGGTTATGGTTTCGGCTTCTGGTTCAACATCTAGCTTTACCCCTACCACGCTGCGGATTTCCACGTTAACCGAAACGGTAGGTTTATAG
>Ga0116200_10000662_pt1 | contig 11925 bp, 15 predicted proteins | sample Mar14436cmmetaG_FD_94478 | JGI IMG/M metagenome (GOLD analysis project Ga0116200, IMG submission 94478) | Marine hydrothermal vent microbial communities from Guaymas Basin, Gulf of California to study Microbial Dark Matter (Phase II) - Marker... ... | reverse complement strand
GGTCGAGAGGGGGAGAGACGTCTTGGTTGTGGACGACATAATAAGCACGGGAGGAACCATGGCTGAGCTCGTGAAGGCGATAAAGGAGATGGGGGCGCGCAGGATAATCGCGGCATGCGTCCACGGCCTCATGGTGGGAGACGCCGCGAAAAGGATACTCGACGCTGGAGCGGATGAGATCATCTCATCGGACACGATACCGAGCGGATACTCGAAGTATTCCGTCGCAAAGCTGTTTTCCGACGAGCTTGCAGAGAAGAAGTGATGAAAGCGTTCTTTTTCCTCCTTTCAGGAGAATATGAAACCCTACCGGCGGCCGAGCTTAAAGCGGTCCTAAGAGTACTGGATCCTGGAAGCGAGATCCTTGAGAGCCGCCTTGAGAGGCTGATCGTCGCCAGGACGTCTGAGGAGGTGGCGCGCGAGGCAGTTAGGAGGGCAGCTTACACGAAGCTGTGCGGAGCGCTCATAGGAGAGGCGGAGAACGATCCCAGAGAGATTCTAGACCTCCTGGATGAAAGGGTTTTGGATGAGCTGATCCGCGTTGGGGTCAAGACATTTGCGGTAAGAGGCAAGAGGATTATGGGATCTGGGGTCGATAGGCTAATGCTTGAAAGGATTATCGGGGAGAAGATCTTGAAGCTGAGGCCAGAGCTCAGAGTAGATCTTGAGAACCCGGATCTGACGATATTCTTCATCTCAGGCAGAGAAAGAACCATTCTAGGGACCCTGCTCGAAGCAAAGCCCAAGAGGTTCTTCCAAGATAGGCTTGCGGGCAGGCGCCCCTTCTCCCTGCCATCCGCCATGCAGCCCGACTTTTCAAGGGCCATGGTGAACCTCGCGGGGGTGAGGGTCGGAGGCAGAATCCTGGATCCGTTCGCTGGGACCGGTGGGATACTGATCGAGGCTGGTCTATTGGGCTATAAGGCTTATGGGGTTGAGCTTAAGAGCTGGATCGCTGAGGGCGCCCTGAAAAACCTTATGCGCTACATCCGAGGCGAGGAGAACGTGATAGTAGGGGATGCTAGAAAGATTATGTTCAGGGAGGATTGCTTCGACGCGGTGGTCACGGATCCGCCCTATGGTAGATCTACCACAGTTCCAGACCGATCGGTGCTTATGCTCTTAGACAAGTTTCTCAGCGAATGCTTGCCGCTTCTCAGGAAGGAGGGCAAGATCGTGCTTGCCGCTCCAACGGATGTAAGGGTTGATGAGCTCGCGGAGGCTCATGGGCTGAGGGTGGAGGAAGCTCATATCGCGAGAGTTCATGGAAGCCTGGTGAGAAGGGTGGTGGTCTTGGGAAGATGACGGTCATGAGGCTGACCTTCCTAGGAACTGGAGGAGGCATACCGAGTATAAGCCGCTCCCTTCCAGCCATAGCGGTAAACTTCTCGGGCGAGCTCATACTCTTCGACTGCGGCGAGGGAACGCAGAGGCAGATGATGAGGGCTGGAACGGGGTTCAAGCAGAATTTGATAATATTCTTGACGCATCTTCATGGAGACCACATCCTAGGGCTGCCTGGCCTGATCTACACGCTCTCGATGCTCGATAGGAAGTATCCTTTGAAGGTGATAGGGCCCCCTGGAACCCGGCGCTTCATAGAGTCGATCCTCTTGGTGAAGTTCGGGAAGCTGAACTACGAGATCGAGGTGAAGGAGGTTTGGGAGGGGGTCGCCTACGAGTCTAGGAGCTACGTCGTCGAGGCGGTCGAAGCATCTCACACGGTCAGAGCCCTAGCCTACAAGCTCAGGGAGAAGGATAGACCTGGAAAGATGAAGGTCGAGGTTCTCGAAAGGCTCGGCGTCCCGAGAGGCCCTCTCTGGGGAAGGCTTCAGCGGGGAGAGCCTATAGAGCTTTCAGGCAAGGTCATAAGACCCGAGGAGGTTATGGGGCCTCCGAGGCGTGGGAGGATGATAGTGTATACTGGCGACACGAGGCCATCCGAGAAGCTTATCCGATTCTCCTTGGGAGCTGATGTCCTAATTCACGACGCGACCTTCACTTCGGAGTTCGAGGAGGATGCTTATAGGGAGGGGCATTCAACCGCGAGGCAGGCCGCCGAAACCGCCTTGAAGGCTAGGGTAAAAAGGCTTTACCTATTCCACGTAAGTCCCAGGTATGAGGGGGAGGAAGAAAGGCTTCTCTCAGAGGCTCGTCAAGTCTTCCCAAACTCTTATCTCGCGGAGGACCTGCTAAGCTACGAGATCCCGCTACAGGATTAGCTACTCGGTCAGCCATCTCACCACCTCCTCCAAATTAGCTGCCCTAACCTCCACCTTGATCGGGGGAAGCGGAGACTCGACGAACGGCTCGGTGAAGGAAGCCTTTCCGACGTATGCCGCCTGCTTGTTCAAGTAGAATACGAGAACGTTTTCCCTGATTAGGGATTTCAGGATCCTTCTGGCAGCTGCCCTAATCCTCCGCTCTCTCAGAAGCCTTTTCAGGTTTTCCAAGACCTCCAGCCCTTCGCCAGATCCCTCAACCAGGGCCGAGCTATCGATCCACTTTACCCTCAAACCGATCTTCGGAAAGATCTTCCTAACCGCCTCCAAAACCTTCTCAGGATCCTCCGTAGGATATACCTCCGCCTCGACTCTCACGAGCAGCTTCTCCTCGCTCAAGGTTCTCGACGAAACTTGACGAGGGCTGAAGATAAGGGTTAAAGGATCTTCAGCAGACGCTCTACTCGATCTGGAGCTCCACCCTGGAGTCGGCCTTCTTCCTAAGAAGCTTTACGTCCTTCAGGATCAGGATCGCCAGCTCAGCCGTGTTATGCACGGTCGCTCCTAGGAGATGTCCTCCGTGAGCCTTCTGAGACTCGTCCGCCAGGCAGACGTGGATGTGCGGGAAAATTTTTCCATCTTCGCTCAAGGCTATGTTCCCCTCCATGGAGACTATCTCCATCGGCTCGGGAAAGTCTCTCCCAGCATACTCGCCCTTGAAGAATGCTATCCTAGAGTTGCGGAACATGCCGGCGCAGCTCAAGATCACTCCAGAATTCACTCCAGCCTCCCTAAGAGCTTCGTGAAGACGCTCGAGGAAATCCTCTCCATCATCGAGCTTAACCATCAGAATGCTTCCGCCAACTTTATACTTCATACAAAGCAGTCTCCAGCAGGCCAACATAAACATTACCTAAAGAAATGTCAGCTGACATTACGTTGACAGATCCTCAATTCCCCAAAGTCTTATCCTGAGCCGAGGCTGTCAATAGAAGGCTACAGCTTCTTCCTAGGCAACACCATCTCCATAGCGATCCCAGCGATTAGGCCTATTATCATCGCGAGGCTTCTGGGGTCTGAAGCATATAGGCTATACTTCTTCTACTCCGTGTTCCCATCGATACTCGTGTCGTTCACTAGCTTGGGGAAAATCAGTCCTTAATCAAGTATCTGTCCGACTACTCCTCGAGGAAATGTATGCGAGGATTCGAGAGCTATTCCAGAGCCTGTGCAAATACTTGAGCCCAAGAAGCTGAAGAAGCTCAGGTTGAGGTGGTAGAATGAAGGCTCCAGTAGCTGCTGTAGACATCCAGCCCAAACCGAAGCTTCTTGACGTCGCCGTCAACAATCCTTGGATAGAAGTGCTAAGAAGCCGTAAAAGAAGGTAATTTTTCCTCGACATCATTCGTAATCTATAAATAATACATTTTGTCTACATCCTGTATGACCGTCGTAAGCATTAGAATAGACGAAAAAGTGAAGAAAACGTTAGAGCGCGCTGGTGTAAACATCTCTAAAGAGGTTAAGAAATACCTTGAAGAACTTGCTTGGAAAATCGAGCTTCGAGAATCCATCAAAGAATTCTCCAAGATCTTGGAGAATGTTCCTCCGGCAGAAGAAGGCTTTTCTGCTAAGAGTGTGAGGGAGGATCGTGAAAGTCATTGACGCCTCTGCTCTAATAAAGTATGTTAATAGAGAAAGCGGCTGGGAGAGAGTTCAGGAATACCTGTTAGCTGGATGTATTACAGTGGATATTGCCTTAAAGGAGCTTGCCAACGCATTATGGAAACGGGTCATGAGAAAGGAATTGACAGAGAAACAAGCAATAGAAATAATGGATTTCGTTTTGAAAAAGAAATTAGTGAAACTCTTTCCTCAAGAACCTCTTCTGATAGATGCATTAAAATTCTCGATAGGAGCGGCTTTACCCGTATATGATGCTCTTTACATAATGCTTGCAAAGAGCCTAAAGACGGAGTTGATAACCTCTGATAAGAAGCAGGCGGAGAAAGCTGAAGAAGTTGGCATAAACTCGACTTTCGTGTGAAGCTTTTCATGATTTCAATAATTTTGGCTGACGGCTATGATAGAAGGCTTTATCGGATGTCACCTCAGATTCATGTGATGATTGCTTGGCGATCACCGGAGATAACTCCTTCATGGATGATTTGAGGGGATGATCGAGGAGTATGAGAAGCGAGGAGGCGAGGCACTGTGATCATAGGGCTACATGCTATTGGTGACCTCAAGCCGGCTAAGAACTACGTTGTCATTTGGTTTGACCGGGATTTGAGGGTCTTCTCGATAGTGGAGAAGCCTGATGATCTTAAGACCACCCCAGTGAGCACGGGGATCTATATCTTGCCGAAGCTGAGAGAATATATTGAGAGCGGCCGCAACCCGGATGGGCTTGGGAAATCCCTAGAGCAGCTTCTGGAGTTTGAGACTATTCATGGCTACATACTCTCGGGTGAACGGCATGATAGTGGGGACGCGTGAGACCTATAGGAGGACGTTGGAGAGGCTCAGCTCTCGATGAAAAAGGATAAAAGCTCTTTAATCCTTGAGAATTTAAGGTGATCTGAGTTGAGCAGAGACCAAGTTATCGGAATATTGATGTTAATAGCGTCGATAGCCGGGATAATAATCTACGGATGGATAGTCTTCTTCACGGACTGGTTCCTGCTACTGCTCCAGATAACGGGCTTCATCGCGGTCGCCGGCGTCCTCGGGGTTTTAGGCTGGATAGGCTACACCCTGGCCACGACGCCGCCGCCGAAGCCTATCGAGGAGATAGAAAAGGAGCTGGGAGAGGAACTTGAGAAGATCGAGGAGGAGATGGGTGAGAAGAAGCCTGAAGAAGCTGGATCAGAAAAGCGGGGAAAATAGCCTCATAGGATTCGATAGGGTTTTGTTACCAGCAGAGCAGGTTTAATCGGCAGCCACCTAGTAGATGAGCTGATGGCTCGTAGATGATTCTAGGTTCCTCCTGAATGCCTGTTTTATTAGACCTAGATTTGGGTTCGGCTTCGTTAAGGCCGCGATATGGTAGCCTCCATACCTTCTGATTATGAGATGTCTTCCCCCCTGAACTTCGAGATCTATCTCATCGAATTTTCTTGAACCAAATAGCTCCCTCACCGCCAGGGTTGCTTCGGCTATGGATGACGCGGCATCCGCGACCCGCTCAGGCTCGATGCCGTCGCCTCCATTAGAAGCTGTCATCTTCTTATTCATCAGCATTACTATCACGTCGATCCAGCCTCTAGAATCCCTCACTATCTTCTCGATCAGCGACCTCTGCTCCCATCCATGCTCGCTCGATCCTTCCGCTCCGATGATAACGTACCTAGCCTGATTTTCGAGCATTACGCCTCTGGCGGAGAGAACAGCTCTTTTAAACGTGATGCTCAGCTTAACTATTCTGTAAAACTGTGGTATCGGCTCAGTAATCACCTGATAATCTTCAGCTTTCCGCCCTGGATTTCCAGCCGGAGCCTAGTGCTTTCACGAAGCTTCCAACGAGGCTCCTAACGGCCTCCTCCGCGCCATCCACATTCTCCCTTATAGCCGAAATTATTTTGCTTCCAACGATTATCCCATCAGCGCCCAGCCTCGCAAGCTCGATGGCTTGCGAAACCTTTGATATCCCGAAGCCCACCGCGACAGGAGTCTCTTGGTTTATGCGCTTACTTCTTTGAAGAAGCTGGATCGCTGTCGGGGGAAGCTTCTCCCGCTCTCCAGTCGTCCCGGTTAGGGATACGAGGTAGGCGAAGCCCATCGTTTCTCGAAGGATCAGCTTAAGCCTTTCATCGCTCGTCGTCGGGGCTGCGAGGAGGATCAGCGAAACATCTTTCTCGATGGCGACATGCTTCACCATTCTAGCCTCTTCCAGAGGAAGATCCGGAATTATTATCCCGCTTACCCCGTTTTCCCTAGCCTTCTCAAAGAACCTTCTGATGCCCATCCTGTAAACTGGGTTCAAGTATGTTAGGATCACGATTGAGACATCGTAGCTTCCTGAAAGCTTCTCAGCTAGTTTGAGCACCTTCTTAGGGGTGGCTCCTGCCTGAAGGGCCATGAACGAGGACTCTTGAATCGTCGTTCCGTCCGCTATGGGATCTGAGAAGGGTATCCCGAGCTCGATTATCCTCGCTCCGGCCTCGGCTATGGCCACGAGTATCTGCAAAGATTTCTCCAGGCTGGGGTAACCTCCCGTGAGGAATGGGATGAAGAGCACACGGCCTCGCCGCCTGGCTTCCTGGAACACCTCTCTCAGCTTCTCCATTCTCCGATCCTCCTCAAGACGACTTCAAGATCCTTATCACCTCTTCCCGAGAGATTCACCACGATTACGTGGTCTCTGCTAAGCCTTTTCGCAAGCGCGATCGCATAGGCTAGTGCATGGGCGGACTCCAATGCTGGGAGAATCCCCTCCGTCCTTGAAAGCAGTAGAAATGCCCGTAAAGCTTCCTCGTCTGATACGGTTAGATACTCTGCCCTTCCAGTCTCCTTGAGGTAAGCATGCTCAGGTCCGACCGCGGGGTAATCTAATCCGGCGGCTATGCTATGAGTTCCCGCTATCTGTCCATCCTCATCCTGAAGTATGTAGGTTAAGGCTCCGTGAAGAACGCCTTCAAGACCTCGGGATAGGGATGCGGAATGCGATCCGAGCTTATCTCCCTTTCCGCCAGCCTCAACCCCGATGAGCTTAACCTCCTCATCTTCTACGAATGGATGGAAGATCCCTATTGCGTTACTTCCTCCGCCCACGCATGCCACGATATAGTCTGGAAGCCGACCCTCGATTTTCAAGATCTGCTCCTTGGCCTCCCTACCTATAACGGACTGGAAATCTCGGACGATCATAGGATATGGATGTGGGCCTACGCAGGAGCCTAGGAGGTAGTATGTGTTCTCGACGTTCGTGACCCAATCCCGTATCGCCTCATTTATCGCATCCTTCAAGGTCTTGGAACCCGATGACACCGGATGCACTTCAGCTCCTAGGAGCTTCATCCTCTGGACGTTCATCCGCTGCCTCTCCATATCCACTTCACCCATGTAAACCTCGCACCTTAATCCTAGGGCGGCGCAGGCCATGGCCGTCGCCACGCCATGCTGTCCAGCACCGGTTTCAGCTATCACCCTCCGCTTACCCATGTGCTTGGCTAGAAGCGCTTGACCAAGCGTGTTGTTGATCTTATGCGCGCCTCCGTGGAGGAGATCCTCCCTCTTCAGATAGATCTTAGCCCCTCCGATGAGCTTTGAAAGGTTTTCAGCATAGTAGAGGGGGGTTGGTCTACCGGCATATTCTCTCAGAAGCCTATCAAGCTCCGGCTTGAACCCAGGATCCTCGACGAGCCTTAGGTAGCTCTCCTCAAGCTCCTTCAAAGCTTCCATCAGGGTTTCTGGAACATATCTTCCGCCGAATCTCCCGAATCTTCCATCACCTGTTGGAAGGCTATACCTCATTTAGATCCACCTCCCTAACCCTCCTAATGAAGGTCTTGATCTTCTCGGGATCCTTGATTCCAGGGGCACGTTCAACCCCGCTTGACACATCCACCCCATAGGGCTTCACGACCCTTATCGCCTCCTGAACGTTATCCGGATCAAGACCTCCAGCCAAGATAACCGGTAGCTCTAATCTTTCCCCAATTCTCTTACACAGACCCCAATTTGGAGTCATACCTCTTCCCATGCTCCCATCTAGGAGGACAGCGTCGAAACCATCAAGATTCTCTTCCTTGAAATTGTTTGGGTTGATGGGTTTTATTATCCACCTTACTCCAAGCTCTCGAAGAACGCTAGGATCGGGGAGACCGTATGCTTGAACAGCATCAGGTCTAATCTCCTCAACGAGCCTTATTAGGGCGCTTTGCTTTCCGCCATCCGTTACTAGGACTACGTCCAAGAAGGGCGGAGCCCTGCCCCTAAGCACTTTAGCCTTTTCCAAGCTAAGATTTCTAGGAGACCTTGGAAAGCCTACCACAAGACCCACCGCGTCCGCGCCATATCTCATGGCCGCCTCAAGGTCTTGAAGCCTCGTTATCCCGCAGATCTTAATCCTAGTCATCTCTCAATTCCCTCCTTAAGTTCCCTAACTTTCAAGCGGATATCCTTCGAGCTCATGATCGACGTTCCTATGAGAAAGCGTTTCACGCCGATCCTTCTGAAGAGGCTTATATCGTGAGCCGATCTTATCCCGCTCTCGAGAACTATTCTATCGGTCTCTCCTACTTCCCCGATCATGCGGTAAGCTCTCTCCAAGCTTAGATCTAAGGTATCTAGGTTGCGCGAATTCACTCCGATCAAATCCGCATCCGTCAGTAACGATTTACTCAGATCATCTGAAACATATGCCTCAAGTAGGACTTCGAGGCCGAGATCATGAGCGTAATCGATCGCATCCCTCAAAGTCAGATCCCTTGAGTATCCTCTAGCGAAGATGGGATAGATTAGCAGGATTGCTGACGCATCAGCCCTCCTCGCGGCTTCGATCTGGACTTTCGAAACTATGAAGTCCTTCATGAGCGTGGGCAGGCTTATCGTCTTAGAGATTTCTGATAGATGCTTGATCGACCCTGAGAAGTGATCTGGATCCGTTAAGATTGAGAGGGCATCGGCTCCGCCCATCATCATTTCCCTAGCTATCTTTATGGGCTCACACGAGCTTCTCAGCTCACCCTTAGTCGGCGATCTGAGCTTCAGCTCACATATCAAGGAAGGATCATCGTTTAACGCGCCAGTCAAGCTGAGGCTACCTCGAGACGACTCTTCTTCGAGATTATAGTAGCCTTCTGAAACCCTCTTCCAAGCCTTTAGGCACGCCTTTTCCAGGAAGCTCATTCTATAACCTCCATCCTCATCTCAAATCGGGACTTATCGCCTCCCGTTTCCTTCACGAGCTGTTCCAGAAGCTTGATCACCTTTCCCGATTCCATCGCTTGCCATGCCAGATCAACCCCATGTTTCAGGTCGTCTGCCAGTCCAGCGACTATCAGGGCTGCGGACGCGTTTGCGAGTAGAAGCCTTGTAAGCGGATGACCTTTCCCAAGTCTCCCCGAGAGAGCTTTAAGCGTCTTCTCAACGCATTCATCTCTACCCCTGACGATTATCTCTTCCGCTTTCGCCTTTTCGAGCCCGAAGTCTTCCGGCCTAAGCCTCCGCCTCCGAATATCTCCCTCCCTAAGCCACATGACTTCCGTCTCCGAAAAGATCGAAATCTCATCCATCCCGCCTATCCCATGGAAGATTAACGCCTCCTCCCTCCCATCAAGCTTTAAAGCCTCAGCGACCTCCTCCATGAGATCCGAGGAGAACACTCCAAGAACTTGAGCATTTACCCGAGCGGGATTCGTTAACGGCCCCAACACGTTGAAGACGGTCCTTACCGCTATCTCCCTTCTGACAGGAGCCACGTTTCTCATCGATGGATGATAGATTGGGGCGAAGATGAACCCAAACCCGAGGCTCTCTATGCATTTAGCAACCTTTTCCGGCCCGACTTCTATTCTCACTCCGATCTCTTCCAAGAAATCCGCGCTACCACAATATCCTGTGAACGATCTGTTCCCATGCTTCGCGACGTATCCGCCTGCAGCCGCCGTGATGAGTCCTGCAGCCGTGCTAACGTTAATCGTTTTGATCGAATCTCCTCCAGTTCCACATGTATCTATCAGCCTTCTCCTCAAGCTGACCTTTACTGGGATGGCGAAGTTCCTCATCACCCTAGCCATCGCCGAAATTATGGCAGGATTCTCCCCGCGAATCCTTAAGGCTGTGAGGAAAGCAGCTACCTGAGCTTGGGTTGCCTCACCGCTCATTATCTCGTGCATACACCTCTCAGCGGTATCAGCATCTATCTCGCCTCGATCAACAAGCTCCTTAATCGCCTCAACTATCATCAGAGCTCCCCCTCCAGGAAATTCTTGAGAAGCTTAATCCCATCGACTGTTAGGATGGACTCCGGATGGAATTGGAGGCCGATGATGGGCAGTTTCCGATGCCTGACCCCCATTATCTCTCCATCTTCGACAGATCTAGCTATGACCTCGAAGCAGCTTGGCAGACCAGCCTCATCGGCCACCAAAGAATGATATCTTCCAGCCTTGATCGGGTTCTCTATTCCTCGGAAAATGCCCCGTCCAATATGCTGAATGATGCTGGCTTTCCCATGAATTATCCGCCTGGCCCTGACGATCCTCCCACCGAACGCGTGAACTATGATCTGATGGCCCAAGCATACTCCGAGAATCGGGATGTTTCGAGAAAACTGCAGCACGGCGTCCTCGCATACCCCAGCATACCTCTTCTCGGATGGATGACCTGGACCAGGAGACAGGATAATCCTATCTGGGCTAAGCTCTTCGATGCCCTTAAGGTCGATCTTACCGCTTCTCACGACGATCGGGTCTGCTCCGAGCTTTCCAACGTAATCAGCGAGATTGTAAACGAATGAATCGAAGTTATCTAGGATGAGGACCCTCATCTAATCTAAGCCCCCCTCTAAAGCTCTCACCAAAGCCATCATCTTATGCTGAGTCTCCATCCACTCCCGCTCCGGAACAGAATCCCAAACTATTCCGGCTCCAGCTTGAATGCTCGCATGATCGCCTCTCCTAATTAGGCTCCTTATCGTAATCGCGAAATCGCAAGACCCGTTCAATGAAAAATATCCTACGGCCCCTGCATATGGTCCGCGTCTAACGGGTTCAAGCTCCTCGATCAGCTCCATCGCTCTGGGCTTAGGCGCTCCTGAAACCGTCCCAGCCGGGAACACCGCCTTGAACGCGTCATACATATCCAGCCGGCTCCTCAACCTCGCTTCAACCCTTGAGACCAGATGCTTTACATGACTGTACCTGATTACCGTCATAAGCTCCTTCACCTCCACGGTCCCAGGCTCCGCCACCTTCCCCAGATCATTCCTCGCCAAATCCACCAACATCACGTGCTCAGCTCGCTCCTTCTCATCCGCCAAAAGCTCCCTGTCAGACAGCTCATCCAGAACGGGGTCACGCGCCCTAGGCCTCGTTCCAGCTATGGGGAAAGTCGTAACCCTATCCCCTTCAACGCGGACCAACATCTCAGGGCTAGCGCCGATGACCTCATCCTGGCCCAGCTTGAGATAATACATGTAGGGGGAGGGGTTAAGGCTTCTAAGCCTTAGGTAGAATGATAGAAGGTCTCCAGCTATCTCCAGTTCAAGCCTTCTCGACAAAACGACCTGGAACACGTCCCCCCTCTCGATGTGCTCTTTTCCAGCCTCAACGATCTCGATGAATTCCTCCTTGCTCATGTTGCTTCTCGGAGGGGAATGAGAAAACCTGCCCGGCTCGGAGATGGGATCTGCCTCTCTAAGTAGCCTAAGCAGCTCTGGAAGCCTACCCTCCCCAGCATGAGAATAATAGAGAGCATCCTCGTGATGATCGTAGATTAGAGCGTCCTTGAAGAACCCGAACTTCATTAACGGGAAGCCGTCATCAGGTTTCTCAGCCTTGGAAATATCCTCCCACAGGTATGCCGCCTCATAGGAGACATAGCCCACGAGGCCGCCCACGTACCGAGGCATATGAGGGTTATTCTCGAGCTGAGGAACTATCCCTCTAAGGAAGGCCGCTGGATCAGCCTCATACTCGGTGATCGAGCCGCCCTCATAGGCCCTTATATAACCTTCGTAAACCTCGATGATCAGAGC
>Ga0116200_10000661_pt1 | contig 11938 bp, 14 predicted proteins | sample Mar14436cmmetaG_FD_94478 | JGI IMG/M metagenome (GOLD analysis project Ga0116200, IMG submission 94478) | Marine hydrothermal vent microbial communities from Guaymas Basin, Gulf of California to study Microbial Dark Matter (Phase II) - Marker... ... | reverse complement strand
GGATCGGGACACCGTTCAGGTATGCCCCTTCCCCCCTGATCGCGGTGAAGAGCTCATCCCGGCTCGGGTCGTAGACGCAGCCAACCACGGGGATCCCGGAGCATTCGAGCCCGATCGAGACGGCGAACTGGGGGAGGCCCCGCAGGAAGTTATTCGTCCCGTCGAGGGGGTCGATCACCCAGCGGCACCGGGATTTTCCGGTGGTATCGAGCCCCTCCTCGGAGAGGATACCGTAGTCCGGGAACCCCTCCTGGAGGATGGCGGCGATGACTGACTCGCTCTGCTTGTCGAACACCGTCACCGGGTCGCGGGCGTGCGCCTTGGTCGTAGCGTGCTTCTCCGACCGAAGCCCGGCGCGGAGGATCGCCCCGGCCGCCCGCGCCGCCCGGACAGCGGCTGCCAGCTCCGTTTGCTCCATCATCGCCCCACGCTCAGCCGATCCGCAAGCTCACGCGGGAGGCCGACGCGGATGATCTCCCGTTGCACCGCGCTGATATCGTAAGAGATGCGGTGATACGCGATGGTTCCCTGTTTGAGGTCGAGGATCGCATACGCCGCCCGCGGGTCACCATCGCGCGGCTGGCCGACGCTCCCCGGGTTGATCAGATAGCGGAGTCCAGGAACGAGCTCGATGGTCCCCGCCCGCGGATCGATCGGCTCAACCTTCTCGCCGTCGGCAACGAACCCCCCCTGGATGTGGGAGTGGCCGAATAGATTGATGTCGGTGGACAACAGGGAAAGGCTCTCCGCTGCGGTCCATGGATCGAGGATGTATTCCCAAAGCGGACCGCGCGGGCTCCCGTGCACGACCGTCATCCCCTCCATCTCTCGCGTCAACGGGAGGGAGGAGAGGTACGCGATATCAGCCGCGGATAACCGGGAGCGGATCCAGTCGATCGCCGCCCGCGCCGCGGGCGTAAAATGGTTCGTCGGAAGTGCACCGCAGGCGGCGGCGTCGTGGTTCCCCTGCACCCCGATCGAGGATCCCTGCATCCGGGCGATTACCTCCCCGGGCCATGGGCCGTACCCGACCAGGTCGCCACAGAAGATCACCGTCTCCGCTCCCTCCGCGTTCAGGGCGGACAGGACCGCCTCCAGCGCGGGGAGGTTCCCATGGATGTCAGAGATGATCCCGATCCTGGTCATGATTCCTTCTCATCCGCTGTCCGCAGCGCCGCTTCTGCCAGCCGCGCGGCCAGAGATGAATTCGCCGATCGTCAGGTCCCTGAAATCAGTCATCCCGCTCCCAGTAGCAACGGACGAGCGGCTCGTCCGGGGCCTGCTTGATCGTCAAGCTCCCCTTGCATGCGCTCTCCACCGCCTTGGCGATTCGGGTGGCGAGGTGGGGATTCGTGGTCGCGATCTCCACTCCGCCGTCCCGGTCCTCGATCCACATGATACGCTGCAGCGGTCTGGTTTCAGCCGCCGCGTCCGCCTGATTCTGGACCAGGTTGAGGATCTCTTCCCGATGAGCAGAGAGATAACCGCCGGATAGGTATACGAATCCGGCTGGGTTCCGGTCGGCCACACGGCGACACGCCGGGCATAGGCTCTTGTTTGCCTCCGGAGGCGGTTGTCCCTCGGCCCTCTGCCACCTCCCATCATGGTAGACGAGCCCGCAGCGCGGGCAGACGGTCGGTTCCGGATACTTCTGCCCTTCGTAGTAGGGGTTTACGCTCTCCTTCCCCACCTGTCCCCGTCGTTCGCCTTCTCGCATTCGGGATCACCTCGATCCTATATGATAGTCCGGGAAAAGAAAAAGGGACAACCGTAACCGCTTGTCCCTCCATTTCCTCCTCCCACTGGAACCAGTTTATTCTTCTTCCTTCTCTTCCATCAGCTTTTCCAGGTAGGCGATCGCCTCCCCGACGGTGGTGATCTTCTCCGCGTCCTCGTCCGAGATCTCGATTCCGAACTCGTCCTCGAACTCCATGATCAGTTCGACGGTGTCGAGTGAATCAGCGCCGAGATCCTCGACGAACGAAGACTCCTCTGTAATCTCCTCCGGGTCGACCATCAACTGATCGGAGATGATCGCCTTTACCCGTTCTGCGATGTCGCTCATCTATGCGTACACCTCCCTTTCGTAGACACCTTTTAGGGGTAAAGCCCCCCGTTCACATGGATAACTTGCCCAGTTATATAGGAAGCGCGGGGCGATAGCAAGAACTCCACCACCTCCGCCACTTCGTCCGCCGTCCCGGGGCGATGGAGCGGGATGCGGGAGATGTAGGAATCCCGTATCTCATCCGACAGGCCCGCGGTCATCTCGGTCTCGATGAACCCTGGCGCGACGACGTTCACCCGCACTCCCCTCCCTGCGACCTCCTTGGCCAGGCTGCGGGAGAAGCCGACGAGCCCGGCCTTGGCTGCAGCGTAGTTCGCTTGGCCGATGTTTCCCGTCTCCCCCACCACCGAAGAGATGGTCACGATTCCTCCTTCCTCGGCGCGGATGATGTAGCGGAGGAAGGCGCGAACGGTGTTGTACGCTCCGGTCAGGTTCACTGCTATCACCTGGTCCCAGTCCTCCTTCCCCATCCGCAGGAGGAGTCGGTCGCGCGTCGCCCCGGCGTTGTTCACGAGGAAATCGACCCGACCATGGCGGGAGTACACCTCCTTTGCCGCCTCCTGAAGCTGCGCGAAGTCGGTCACGTCCGCCGGTACGAACTCCATCCCCGGGAACTCCGCCTCCAGTGCCGTTCCCGCTTCCTCATTGCGGGCGAGGACTGTAACCGAACACCCTTCTCGATGCAAGCGGGCCGCGATCGCCCTTCCAATCCCGCGTGTTCCCCCGGTGACGACCGCCACTCGACCGTCAAGCTCTCCCACGGCTCACCTCCTCGTAATCTAGGAATTCAATCCGGTCGGTGATCCTCCTTCCGATCCGGGTCAGTACCTCGCCTGGCCCGACCTCGATCGCCGTCCGCACCCCGAGCCCTACCATTGCGTTCACCGCCTCTTCCCAGCGTACGCATGCAGTGATCTGTGTCAAGAGGAGCTCCTTCAGTCGTGCCGGATCGGTCTCCGCTTTCCCGCTCACCCCGGAGATGACCGGGACCTGAGGACGGCGGAACTCGAGGGCCTCGATCCGCGGAGCGAGGCCCGCCTGCGCCGGGGCCATCGCGGGGGAGTGAAACGGCCCGGAGACGTTCAACCTGACCGCCCGACCGCCCCGCTCTTTGGCAAGGCGCATCGCCGCCTCAATCGCAGCGGCTTCTCCCGAGATCACGATCTGGCCAGGAGCGTTGTAGTTGGCGACGCTCGTTCCGGTTGCAGCGCAGACCTCCTCCACCTCCTCCCGATCGAGCTTCAAGATCGCGGCCATCGCTCCTGGTACGTGTCCCATCAACCGCCCGCGCGCGATCACCACCGACAGGGCATCGGCCGGGGAGATCACCCCGGAGCTCGCCAGGGCGGCGTACTCCCCCAGAGAATGGCCGGCGACGACATCGGGAGCGAACCCAGCGGCCCGGAGGGCCTGGTCCTTGGCGAGGGAATCGATCAGGATCGCAGGCTGGGCGAACTCGGTGAGCGCTATCCGCTGGCGATCTTGAATCAGCTCTTTCAGGTCGATCCCGGCCGCGGCGGCCTGGGCGAGGAGGCGGTCGACCAATGGAGAGGAAGGTGGAAGGACCTCCGGGACCGTCCCTTGCCCCGGGAACAGGAATGCGGTCTTTCCGGGCATATCAGATCCGCACCACCGCTGCTCCGTAGGTCACCCCGGCCCCGAACGCGGTGAGGACGACGACGTCTCCGCGGTTAATGCGGCCGTCGCGCAGTGCTTCATCGAGGGCGATTGGAATAGACGCACTAGAAGTATTTGCCACTCGGTCAATATTGATGATCACCCGATCCGGATCGAATTCAAGGCGCCGCACGAGGGATTCGATGATGCGGATGTTCGCCTGATGCGGGATCAGCCAGTCGACGTCTTCCAATCCCAGTCCGGCAGCGGCCAATGCCTCCCTGGTCGCGGTATCCATCATTGGTGCGGCACTTCGGTACACCCCGGACCCCTCCATTTTCACGAAGTGTTCCCTGGCGTCAACAGTGGCATGACTTGCCGGGATGCGCGTTCCCCCACCGGGAAGATGGATGAGCATTGCCTGTTCCCCAACCGCGTGCAGTGAGATCCCCAGTACCCCTTCCCCGGGACTCCCCGGCCCGAGCAGGGTGGCTCCGGCCCCGTCTCCGAACAGGACGCACGTCCTGCGATCGGTCCAATCGATCACCCGCGACATGGCCTCGGCCCCAATCACGAGGATATGTTGGTAAATTCCGGCGTCGATCAACCCGCTGGCTACGGTCAGCGCGTAGACAAACCCGGAACAACCGGCCTTGAGGTCGAAGAACGGCTGCTGCTTCATCCCGAGCCCGACGGCGATGAACGGCGCCGACCCCGGGCAGATCATCTCCGGGAAGTTGGTGGACACTATCAGGAGATCAACATCGTCCGGGGATGCGCCGGCCGCGGCGAGGGCCTCCTTTCCGGCCGCGATCCCTATCTCCGCCGGGTCTTGATCCGGCTCGAGGATGTGCCGCGTCCGGATTCCAGTGCGTTTCACGATCCATTCATCCGACGTCTCCACGATTTGGGCGAGATCGTCGTTTGTCCTCACGTCTTTCGGCAAGTAGCTTCCTGTACCGAGTATCTTAGCTCCCAATGTTTCCCCATCCTTTCATTCCCTGCGCGATCCGCTCGTTCAGCCTCGCTGCTACCGCCCGTCGCGCCGCGTTGATCGCTCCGGCGATCGCCGCGGCGTCCGAGCGCCCGTGCCCGATCACCACCACCCCGTTTACCCCAAGGAGGGGCGCGCCACCATGACGCTCGTAGGAGAGTCGCTCCCGCAACGCCGCGAAGACCGGTTGCAGCAACAGCCCGCCGAGCTTCTCCCGGGGGCCTCCGCTGCGGATTCCGTTCCGCAGGAAGCTGGTCACTGCGTTTATTCCGCCCTCAAGCGCCTTGAGGAAGACGTTTCCCACAAACCCGTCGCAGACGACGACGTCGACTCCGGGATCGGTGAGGAGGTCATGCCCCTCTACGTTCCCAACGAACGGGAGAGGGCTTCCCTCAAGCAACGAGAACGCACGTTGGGTGAGCTTGTTCCCCTTTGTCTTCTCCACTCCGATGTTCAACAGGCCGATCCGCGGTGTCGATATCCCCATGACGTCGCGGGCGTAACTCCCTCCCATCAGCCCGAAGTGAAGGAGATGAGGCGGGGCGCAATCGACCGTCGCTCCGACGTCGATGATCAAGATCTCCCTGTCGGACAGGGTGGGAAGGGTAGCAGCGATCCCCGGGCGGGGGACCCCGTGGATCCTCCCCAGGGTGAAGATCGCGCCGGCGACGGCCGCTCCGGTGTTCCCCGGGGTGACGAATGCATCTCCCTCACCGTGCTTCAGGGAGGTTAATCCCTTTATCAGCGATGAGTCGCGCTTCTCTCGCACCGCGCGCACCGGCGGGTCGTCCATCCGGATCACTTGGGAGGCAGGGACAATGAAGAACCTCCCTCCTTCCCGCTCATGGACCTGGGAGAGGGCAGTACGAATTACGTCAGGGGTTCCGACAAACCCGATCTCGATCCCTGCCTCACGCCCGGCTGTTACCCCGCCTCTTACCAGCTCCTCCGGCGGGAGATCTCCACTCATTACGTCGACTAAAATGCGCATAACCGGGCCTGCTTACGATGATCGAGTTGGTGCCGAGGGCGGGACTTGAACCCGCACGGACGTTTTATGTCCACATGGCCCTCAACCATGCGCGTCTGCCAATTCCGCCACCTCGGCGACTGCCCCATGTTAGCGAACCGAAACAGCCCTGTCAACCGGAATGCTCGCCCTTCCTCTTGTCTTCCCCTGCAAATCGTTCTATGATGGTGGTCGGGAAGACCTTCGGAGGTGACCGATGAAAAGAACGCGCCACATGAAGACGGCAAGGATCATCCTCGGGCTCATCTGGTTGGTATGGGCTGTCGGGACGATCGGACAGCTCGGAACTGCCCAGCCCACGACCTACGGCGGAGTGACGTTCCCGCAGGGGGACTCTGCGTTCGCCGATCGGGTGGCGGCTTACGTGCAGGGAAGCTGTGTCTGCACGGCGTTCTCCCGTGCCAAGGAGGCGCTCGGACCGCCGGACTGCGACGGACCGGGGTGCACGAACTGTGCGGGGTGCGGAACGTGCTCCGTCTCCCTCGGCTACCGATTGAGCGAGCTCGACGACCGCGCCTACCTGGTTCTGGAGTTCGTCGACAACCGGCTGGTCGACGTTCCCGGTCCCGACCTGTTCGTCTACATAACCAACGGGCACCCGGCACGAATCGAGATCAGCGCAGACGGGAGTTCGTTCATTGCGGTGGGGCAGGCCGATTCCTGGCCGACCGGGATCGACATCTCCCCCTATGTGCAACCGGGGGAGGAATTCAGATTTGTGCGGATCAGCGACGTCCCGGCGGACGAGGATCGAAGCGCATGTTCCGGACCGTGCGTAGATGCGGTCGGGGCGATGGGCCCGACGCGAGCGACCGGCGAGGAGATGGGGGCACTCGAGCTGCGCCCCGGCGGTGAGCTCGCCTTGACCGCGCTCGAGGCCCCGAAGAACCTGCTCATCATCCTCGACACCTCCTCGAGCATGGCCGAGCCGTTCGAGGATTCGACCAAGATCGAGGTGGCAAAGCGGGTCCTCGATGAGTTGGTGGGAACGATCCCCGACGGGACCCGCGTTGGGCTGCGCGTATTTGGCGGCTGTCAGGTGAGTAAGCTCCTCGTCCCGCTCGCGCCGCTCGACCGCGCGGCGTTGCGCGCCCGGATTCAGGCGATCGAGACGGGCGGACCCACTCCGATCGCTTACGCCTTGGAGCAGGCGAAAGAGGACTTCGACGGGGCATACGGTCCTGACCTCATCCTGCTCGTAACCGATGGGATGGAGACGTGTCACGGTGATCCGGTAAAAGCGGCTAAGGACCTCCTCGCCGCCGGGTATGACCTGAAGATCCACGTGGTCGGGTTCGACATCGGGAGCCTGCCCAAGGCGCGGGAGCAGCTGAAGGAGATCGCCGCCGCCACCGGAGGGATCTACTTCGATGCCCAGAGCAGCTCCGAACTTCGCCAAGCGCTTCAGCTTCCGACCGAACTCCGCTACCACGTCTACGATCAGGCCGGGCAGGAGGTGTTCAGCGGAAACCTGCGCGAACCGGCCCCGAACCTCCCCGCCGGTGTCTACCGCGTGGTGATCGATACCCTCCCGCCGACCGTGGTGGAGAACGTCATCGTATCGGCGAACAGAACCACGATGATCACGGTGGAACGGGCGGATGGAGGGTACAAGGCCGAGGTCAGCACTCCTTAGAGGTAAGCACCACCGTGCACCTCGAGGACGGCGCCGGTGATGTAGGAGGCGTCGTCCGAGGCGAGGAACGCGATCGCGGCGGCCACCTCCTCCGGTCTTCCCACCCTGCCGAGGGGGATCTCTGCCCCGGTGGGAGGAGGGTAGACACCGGTGATGAAACCGGGGTTTACCGCGTTTACCCTGATTCCATACCGTCCCTCCGCCTTGGCGAGGGATTTGGTGAGAACCATCAACCCGGCCTTGGCCGCGGTATAGGGGACGGTGTGAGGGACGGCGCGCACCGTCTCGGCGTGCATCATCCCCACGTTGATGATCACCCCGCCCTTGTTCTTCCTCATGTGAGGGATGAATGCACGCGCGCACAGGAAGGCGGCGGTGAGGTTGCTGCGGATGATTTCATCCCACTCCGCGAGCGTCGTCTCCAGGAGGGGTTTATACAGGAAATCCCCTACGCAGTTGACGAGAACGCGGACGATCCCTCCGGCGGTCGCCTCCTCCGCCAGCTTGGTCGCTCCGGCCTCTGTCGTAACATCGGCCCGCACCAGCACGGCGCCTCCGTTGAGGGCGCGCAGCGCAGCCATGGCGCGGGCCTCGTCGTGGGCGTAGTTCAGGATTGGAAGGTACCCAGACTGGGAGAGGCTCTTGGCGGTAGCAAGGCCGATCGCCCCTGTCCCCCCCGTGATCACCGCCCGTGGTCTGTCCTTCATCCTAGCCGGTTGAGGCAGCGGTGAGCTCATCGATCACCAGGGTGAGCTCGTGCTTCACCCCCTCGAGCTCGCTCACGATCTGATCGCGGTCGATCCCGGCGATCTTGAGGAGGGGATCCTGATCGATCTTCGCGATGTACTGGTCGATTTCGTTGACCACGTGCTGCAGCTCCTTCAGCCCAGCGGAGCGGTCGGAGTCGGAGAACAGGGTGACGCTACGTTGCAGTCGATCTACCGCATTTCCGATCAGGGATAGTAAGTCTTCCAACTTCATTTCCTCCTCTTTCTCACCACCGCTCTCGTCACTATTATGCCTAGAAGTTCCGTTATTCAGCATCTTTCTTCGGTTCTAGCTTGTCCCGCAGAGCGCGGAGTGCCGCCTCCTTCATCCGCGACACTTGGCGCTGAGAGATCCCGAGGTCCTTGCCGACCTCGGCCTGGCTCTTCCCCTGGTAGAAGATCCCCTCCACCACCCGCCGCTGCAGCTCTCCGAGCCGTTCGATTGCCGCCACGATCCGGATCCGCACATCCAACGGAAGGCCGTCCTCCTTCTCTGTGATGAAATGATCGATGCTTGGCACAGCAGGATTTGGATCCTCGGCGCGCCGTTTTTCGTCGATCGATACGTAGGTCATCGCCTCCCGCCCGCGCAGGATCTCCACGAGCTGCTTCTCATCCACCCCGACACGGGCGGCGAGTTCCTGCAAGGTTGGGGGGCGCCCCTCCTGCTTGAAGAACTCCTCCTCCGCCTCGGTGACGCGACGGTTCATCGCCTGGACCCACTGTGGAACGTGGACCGGGGCGTGCTTGTCCCTGATGTAGTGACGGATCTCGCCGCGGATGAGATGGCTTGCGTACGTTGAGAAACGGACCTTGCGTGACAGGTCGAAGTTGGCCACTGCGTTCAGAAGCCCGATGTAACCGGCCTGGATCAGATCTTCCAGCTCCTCGCCGGAGTTTGTGAACTCAAGCGCGATCGACTTGACCAACCCGACGTTGCGCCTCACGATCTCGTCTTTCAGGCGGGCCAGCTCATCTCCGGTGATCCCGGCATCGATCGCTTCCCTCAGACGTGTGAGGAGTTGCTCGTTGCTGAGTTGGTGTGATCTATCCTTCTCCATCCTGGAGAGTATAGGACCGTTCGGCGACAAGGGCAACTAGCGCTGCAAGAGGAGAAACAGGAGGAACATCCCGACGAACAGCCCGAGCCACAGGAAGTCGTTCGGGACCCCCACGGCGGCGTAATCGAGCGGAGAGGGGCAACCAAGGGTGGCGCAATCGTCGATCGCCGTTCGCAAGGCGAACTCCTGCGCCCTTCCTGCACCGACGATCGCCTGATCTCCGACGAATATCACCGGGACCTGCGTCGCCAGGACCTTGTAGCGGGAGGAGAGCTTCCACAGGAGGGACCTTGCCCCCGGGGCATCGATCTCGTAGCGGGCGACCGTCATGTTAGGGTGATCGACGAGGAGGGCGTCGAGGATCTCCTCCATCCGCTCGCAATTCGGGCAGCCAGCGGCATAGAATACGACGATCGTCGGCGAGATGGTCTGGGAACCGGTCTGCACGGTGGACGGAGTCTGCACCTGACCGAATCCCAACGCAGCCGCCGCCACCAGGAAGACCAGCAACGCCGATGCGATTCTTGTTTTCAAGCCACCTCCCTACATATAGCCGAACTGGACCGCGATGATCATCCCCACCCCGAGGAGGAACATGATCAGCCCGGAGACGAGGTGGAGCTTCCCGAGTCGCGCCGAGCGCCACCGCTCCGCCCGGGCCGTGGTCGTGTACCCGAAGTGGACCGCCCCGGTGATGATGATCAGCGGCATGATGAAAATCAAGTTGTAGAACAAGAGGAGTCCGATCCCTTGCGTCCTGGTCGTCGTCTTGGACAGGAGCGCGAGGATCGCGATGTACGGCCCGGAGGAGCAGGGAAGGAGGAACAGGGAGTCGAGCACCCCGACCGCGAATGCACCAGGGACGGAGACGACCGATGACGTGATCCGCTTGACGAGCGGACGCCACCGATCGGGAACCTCGATCGTGAACCACTTCCCGTAGGCGAAGTAGTCCTTCATGTTCCACAGCCCGAGGAGGATGGCGAGCCCGGAGACGGCGATGACGAACGGACGCTGCACCCCGGCCGCCTGGATCGCGGAGAATATCCCGATCCCCATCAAGAAATAGGAGATGTAGATCGCAGCGATGAACGCCAGCCCGGCCTGGAGGACCTTCCCTCGCTTCCCGGCGACGAGGAGGGTCCCGAGGAGGAGGACGAGGACGGCGAACGTGCACGGGTTCACCGAGTCGGCGGCGGCGGCGAGGACTACTGCCGGGATGGTGAGGGACTTGGCCAGTCCGCTCCCCGACTTCCCCTCGATCCGGGAGAGTGGGGAGGGGGCGTCGGCAGCGATCGCCTGTTGGATAACCTGTTCGAGCTGCATCTCCTCCGCTCGTCCGCTGACCGTCGTCGGCTCCGAGTAGAGACCGTAGAACGTCCCGCCGACGAACGCCACATCTCCGATGAAGATGATCGGAACCGGTCCGAGCTCGGCGTTGTACGCGGTCAGAAGCTGGTCGAGGAGGTCGTGCGCGGCCGGATCGTGGATCTCGTAGCGCGTGATCTCCAGGGTCGGATACTTCGGGGCGATCGAGTTCAAGAACGCCTCTATCCGCGCGCAATGCGGACATCCGTCCTCGTAGAACATCACAAGCTGTGTCCCCCAGGCGCCGTAGGCGAAGAGCACGCCGAGAAGCAACGCAACGAGAAGGACCAAACTCCGCTTCGATTTCACTCTTCCTCCTTCACAGTCCTCAGGCATCTTCGCCCCTTCCGCGCCTCTTCTCCGAGACGCAGTGCCCGTTCACCCGCAAAGAGAGGCTCTCCCTCAGCTGTTCGAGTTCAGCGGCGACCTTCGAAGCGGGGAGCGCCTCCCGGAGGAAAGTCGAGAGGTCCTTGGCCGGCTGCGAGCACGCCACGCTGTAATACGCCCACCTTCCTGTGCGGACGTTCGTGATCAATCCAGCTCGGCGCAGCGCTCCCAGGTGCTTGGAGACCCGGTACTGCGGGATCCCCAGCGCCTCCACCAATTCGCACACGCAGAGCCCCCCTGCTTCATCCTGGTGAACGAGAAGAAGGAAGAGGCGCAGGCGCTCAGGATTTCCGAGCGCACTAAACGCCTCGCTCCAATCTTTCATGTCCTCTCCTATATGCCTATTTAGGCATATGATACCCGCGGAGTCCACCACGGGCAACCGAGCCTCCTATTCCGCGGTGAGGACGAACCTTGCCTTGTACAAGCGCATCCACTCGTTCAGTCCGCCGAGAAGGCTCTTCGCCTGTGGGAACCCGGCGGCGATCATCTCCTGCGCTGCTTTGTCGGAGAGGGAGCCGTCCTGATCGTACAGGACGATGAGGATCCCTTTTGGAAGCCGGTTGTACCAGCCGGAGAGCTGATCGTACGGGATGTTGATCGCCCCGAACAGGTGAGCCGCGGCGTAGTCATCCGGACTGCGCAGATCGATCAGGATGTAGAACAGGTAATTCAGATCAGCAACGGAGATGTTGTATGGTTCACCCCGCTTCACTGTCCCGGTCAAGACCAACACGAGCTTCGGGGTATCCGGGTCGTTCGACTCCACATAGACGCTCTTACCCACCTTCCCGCTGTAATGGGTGGTGTCGAACGTCGCGGTCAGTTCCACCGACTCTCCTGGCGCGAGGGTCGTTTTGGTGAGGGCGGTCGTCGTGCAGCCGCAGCTCGTCCGCACCCGCGTGATGGTGAGCGCGTCGTCCCCGACGTTGGTGAGGACGAACGTATGGGTAACCGCAATTCCGGCGACCACCTCGCCGAAGTCGTACACTGCCTGGTCGACCGATATC
>Ga0116200_10000659_pt1 | contig 11955 bp, 11 predicted proteins | sample Mar14436cmmetaG_FD_94478 | JGI IMG/M metagenome (GOLD analysis project Ga0116200, IMG submission 94478) | Marine hydrothermal vent microbial communities from Guaymas Basin, Gulf of California to study Microbial Dark Matter (Phase II) - Marker... ... | reverse complement strand
GAAATTACGCCCGCCTGCTCTCCAGCTCCTTTATATGGGAAAGATTCGTAACGACCGCCGAGTTCGTCGTATCCGCCGTCTTGCTCGAGTTCATACTAGGATTTGGGCTTGCCCTTCTTTTCTATCAGGAGTTTAAGGGTAGGAGGATAGCGATAACTCTCACGACGATGCCGCTCTTAGTAGCGCCTATAGCCGCCGGAATTTTCTTCAGATACATCTACGACGCCACGTTCGGAATATTCACCTACTTAGCCTACCTGTTAACGGGAGCTAAGGTTAATATGACTAAAGACTACCCCATGCTCGCTGTAGTGCTCCTCGATGCATGGCAGTGGACGCCCTTCATGATGCTCTTCATTTTAGCAGGGCTTGAGGCTGTTCCCAAGTACTTGCTTGAATCGGCGGAGGTGGATAGGCTAAGCTGGCTGGACAAGTTTAGGGTCGTGATTTGGCCCACGATCAGGCCGCTGGTAATGTTAGCGCTCCTCTTCAGGACCATGGACGCCTTCAGAACATTTGACACGGTCTTCGCCCTAACCGAGGGAGGACCCGGCACCCAAACGGAGCTCATCTCCCTAACGATCTACAGGATCGGCTTCAAGTACTTCAGAACAGGAGAGGCATGCGCCTTAGCGTTCATAGTTCTAGTAATAGTTATACTACTGACTAACTTATATCTAAGAATGGCTAAGAAGGTGACCGTGTGATGTCGGTCGAGAGTAGGATCGTTCGCAGGAGATCCCCGGCTAAACGCGCCCTGCTGTATATAGCGGTTATAGTGGTATGCTTGATCTTCATTTTCCCGATACTCTGGATGTTCGCCACTGCGCTTAAAACTAGACCTCAAGCCTTTTCATGGCCTCCACTATTCGTGTGGAAGCCGACCCTACGGAACTTCATAGACATCTTCTTGAAGAGGCAGACGGAAATCGAGGCGATAACGGGCTGGGAACTTGAGCTTAGAACCGGGGCCGAAACGTTCTTCTACAATAGCCTAATAGTTACCAGCGGAAGTATCCTCCTCGCCCTAATAATAGGAACTCTAGCAGCCTATAGCTTCTCAAGATATAGGCCCACGGGAACTGACACTTTAATGTTCTTCATATTATCCACTAGGATGCTTCCAGCGATAGTGGTCGCCATCCCAATATACTTCTTCTACAAGGCTCTCGGACTATACAACACCCACATAGGCTTAATTCTCCTATACACAATGTTCAACTTACCGTTCGCTGTTTGGATGATGAAGAGCTTCTTCGATGAAATTCCGGAGGAGATATTGCAGGCGGCGATGGTGGACGGAACGAAGCCGATCAAGATATTCTATAAAATAGCTTTACCCCAAGTTCTCTCAGGCCTGGCCGCGACTATAGGGTTCCTGATAATAAACGTCTGGAACGAGTTCCTCTTCGCCCTCCTCCTAACCGAAAGGTCTGCGAGAACGGTTCCCGTCGCCATCGCGAGCACGAGAGGCGAGGTCGGGATAAACTGGGGGCTCATAGCCGCTCTAGAAACCCTCTACGTGATACCCGCGATAGTCCTGATCTTCCTCCTTCAGAAATATCTACTAAGAGGGATGACCTTCGGAACCGTTAGGGGTGTCTAGGCATGGTCAAGGTTACCCTGCGAAACCTAACGAAGAGCTATGGCAAGGTAATCGCCGTCGACGACCTGACCCTAGAGATACCAGATAAATCCCTAACGGTCCTGCTGGGGCCCACGGGAGCCGGCAAGACCACGACGATCAAGTGTATCTCGGGAGTTTTATCTCCAGATAGGGGGGATATCCTCTTCGACGACGAATCAGTTCTGAGCCTGCCGCCTTGGGAGAGGGATGTGGCCCAATTCTTCCAAACTTATGCACTATATCCGCACATGAGCGTCTATGATAACATAGCATATCCGCTTAAGCAGAGAGGGCTTAGTAAAAACGAGATCGATAGGAAAGTTAAGGAAATAGCTCGAAAGCTAAGAATATACCACCTACTTGACAGAAAGGATCCGACAACCCTAAGCGGCGGCGAGATGCAGAGAGTAGCTTTGGCTAGAACCCTAGTCAGGGAGCCTAAGGTCTTTCTACTGGATGAGCCGATAAGCAACTTAGATGCTAAGCTTAGAGAAGAAATGATCTACGAGTTCAAGAGGCTGTGCAGAGAGCTTCAGCAAACTATGATTTACGCGACCCCGGATTACCTAGAAGCCTTAGAAGTTGGTGAGAAAATAGCCGTAATCAGGGATGGCAAGCTTCAGCAATATGGAACCCCCCAGGAAATATATTACCACCCGGTAAATAAGTTCGTGGCGACCTTCGTCGGAAGCCCGCCAATAAACATGCTTGAGGGAGACCTGAAGACGCAAAATAGTTCAATAGTTTTTCAAGGAGGTGGGGTAACAATAGATATATCTGAGCTGGCAGGCAAATGGCTTGAGAAACTTAAAGGTGACAAAATAATCCTAGCAATAAGACCCGAAGACATAGAAATCTCTAAGGAAAAACTTGAGGGTGCTTTTAGGGCAAAGGCGCTGGTAGCCCAACCCTTAGGTCACGAAACAGTAGTCGTCTGCAATCTAGGGGAGAATGAAATAAGGATACTTGTTAAGGGCTTTCTCAGCATAAGATATGGTGAGGAGATTTGGCTTAAGTTAAATAAGCAGAAAATTCATATCATAGATCCGAATACAGAGGAGGTTCTCCTATGAGAATTAAGATTGGAAAAATTGAAAAGATCGGGTTGATCCTATCGATTCTAGGTCTTATTCTCGTCTTCCAGCCATTTTCCCCGTCGCTCTACACTTATGGCTACTATATCTTATGTTTAGGCGCAGTAATATTCACATTAAGCGGATATCTTCCAAGAAGGACTGAGAGCGGAGAAACATACTTGAAGGATTTACTCAAATGGATTTTGATAATAGCGTTTACGATAATCTTCTTCGTAGGAATATCCATAGTACTCGTTCCGTATTTTGTCGTGAGGTGAGAATGAAGTATGACGACCATACGGCTTGTAAACCTAACTAAAAGATTTGGGGACTTGATAGCCGTGAACAGGGTTAATATGGAGATAAAGCATGGAGAGCTTACCTGTATCTTAGGGCCTAGTGGATCGGGCAAGACTACGATGATGAGAATGATAGCGGGATTAGAGACCCCGACCGAGGGAGATATCTACTTCGATGAGGAGCGAGTAACTGAACTTCCTCCAGCCGAAAGGGACGTTGCAATGGTGTTTCAGTTTCCAGCAGTCTACCCCTCTCTTACAGTTTATGAGAATATAGCCGTCCCGCTTAGAGCGGAGAAGCTCAGTAAGGATGAAATCAGGAGAAAAGTCATGTGGGCTGCCGAGCTTCTGGGTCTAAAGGAGTATCTAAATTATAGGTATAACCAGCTTGACATGGGAGTCCTCCAGCGAGTCTCGATAGCTAAAGCGATAGTGAGAAGTTCCAGAGTCTTCATATTTGATGAGCCGTTAAGCAACCTAGACGCGAAAGTTAGGGAGGTTCTAAGGGTTCACATAAAGAAGATTCACGCGGAATTAGGTCAAACTATGATCTATGTAACCCATGACCAGCTGGACGCCATGAGCCTCGCGGACAGGATCGCGATCTTAAGGAACGGCATACTCCAACAGTTTGATACTCCGGAGAACATCTACCACCATCCGGCTAACAAGTTCGTAGCATTCTTCATAGGATCCCCCTCCATAAACTTCATTGATGCAACGGTTCGTGTTACAGAAAAAGATGCTTATGCCGAGATAGGAGGTCAGAAGCTGGATTTAACCAAGATACGTAGCATTCTTGCTGAGAAGATCGGAGAGATGAGCAGAGAATTCACCTTAGGGATAAGACCTCAATTTATAGACGTATCACTAGAAGAGAAGCCGGGAGCCTTGAAGGCAGTGGTTGAGGTAATTGAAAGCATGGGAGCGACAACTCTCCTTGAGGTTAAGGTCGATGACGTAACGATAAGGGCTTTATGGGATGGCGTTTTCCCGAAGAGCGAGGGAGCGGAGGTCTGGTTAACGGTAGACCCGAATCACGTAAGACTTATAGATAAAAAGACCGAGAAGGTCATTCTATAACCGTTTTCCCTTATGAAACTTCCTAAAAATTTTTATAAATAGTTGAACTCTTAAAGAACTGTGATCAGACATGAGAATAGGAATTTTTACTGTGCTCTATAATGACCAGCCCCTTGAGAAGGTGCTGAAATATGTGTCAAGTCTAGGCTATGAAGCGGTTGAGCTCGCAGCTTGGAAGGGAAGCGCCCACCTCGATATAGATAAGGTTCTAAGCGGCGGAGCAGCGGAGCTTAGAAGGCTCGTTGAGAAATACAACATGATCATATCCGGGCTATCAAACCACCTTGAAGGCCAGTTAGTCCTAGGCCCGCATGACGAGTCAACTGATATATGGTATAAAGGTTCTCCGGAAGAGAAGGTGAAGTACGGGATAATGAGGATGAAGAAAACAGCTGAAGCTGCGAACGCTCTAGAGGTTCCCGTGGTTAATGGCTTCGTCGGGTGCCCGAACTGGGGTGCTTGGTACATCTTCCCACCGACTTACGAGAAGATTTACGAGAGCTTTTTCGACGTTTTTGCTGAGAGATGGGGTGAGATTTTAGATCACTTCGCTGCAAATGGTATTAAATTTGCTCACGAGGTTCATCCCCAAGAGCTAGCGTATAACATAGAGACTGCCGAGAAGATGTTGAAGACTGTTAATTATAGAAAGGAGCTCGGTTTTAACTTCGATCCAAGCCACCTAGTCTGGCAGCTGATCGACCCGGTCGTCTTTATCAAGAAGTTCGGAGATAGGATTTACCATGCCCACGCTAAGGATGGTGAGTTACCTGAGGAGAACATTCGAACTTCAGGAGTAATCCCGACTGGATCTTGGATGAGACCCGACCGAGGTTTTAGGTTTAGAATACCGGGTTGGGGCCAGGTTCCTTGGAAGAGGGTCCTGACGGCCTTCGCCGAAGTAGGTTACGACTATGTCCTTAGCTATGAACATGAGGACCCGGTTATGAGCAGAGAGGATGGCGTCGAGAAGACCATCGCTTTCCTAAGACCTCTTATAATAAAGAAGAGGCTCGAGAAGGTGTGGTGGTGATTATGCCTGAAGAAAGAGTCGGCTTTGTAAGGATGGGAGAGGTCGAGGAGGCCAAGGAGATAAAAGAATTGGGAGTTGGCATGCTCGGCTACGCCTTTATGGGTAAGGCCCATACAAATGCCTACATTAAGATGCCCATATTCTTCTATCCTCCGCCTGCTAGACCTAAACTCGTAGCGATCTTTGGAAGAACTGAGGAAAAGGTGAAGGAGGCTGCTAGAAGGTTTGGCTACAAGAAATACTACACGAAATGGGAAGACCTCATCAAAGACTCGGAGGTCGAGATCGTTGATAACGGGCTTCCAAATAATGCCCACCACGATCCATGCATTATGGCCGCTGAATTAGGGAAGCATATAATCTGCGAGAAGCCTCTCGCAAGGAATGCCAAAGAAGCTGAGGAAATGTATAGAGCTGCCGAGAAAGCCGGAATAAAACACATGACTGCCTTCAATTATAGGTTCGTCCCCGCGATAAGGCTTGCGAGAAAGCTCATTGAAGAGGGGTATATCGGAAAGATTCTACAATTCAGGGGAGTATACCTTCAGGAATGGATTATGGATCCCAATTTCCCCCTAGTCTGGAGGCTCAGGAAAGAGATCGCTGGAAGCGGAGCCTTAGGGGATCTAGGGTCTCACGTGATCGACCTAGCGAGATTTCTTGTAGGTGAAATAGAGTCGGTTGTTGGAATGATGAAAACATTCATCGAAGAAAGACCGCTGCCTGAAGACCCTTCAAAGAAAGGTAAGGTGGATGTCGACGACGCCTTTATAGCCTTAGTTAAGTTTAGCAACGGAGCCATAGGAAGCATAGAGGCAACTCGATTTGCGGCTGGAAGAAAGAACTATCAAAGGATTGAGATCCATGGAAGCGAGGGGACTATAGTCTTTAATTTAGAGAGATTAAACGAGCTGGAGGTTTACACGAATAAAGATCCACTAGAGAAGCGGGGCTTCAAGACCATCCTCGTGACTGAGAGCGTTCATCCATTTATCGACCGATGGTGGCCGCACGGCCATATAATTGGCTGGGAGCATACTTTCGTCCACGAAATCTACCACTTCTTTGATGCTGTTGTCAACGATAAGCCGATAGAGCCTTGGGGAGCAACCTTCTATGACGGATTGAGGGTAAACCAAATAATGGATGCTATTGCTAAGTCCGCTAAGACAGGTAAATGGGAGCAGACGAAGTAGCTTTTTTGACCTCCACCTCACTTTTTACTTAAATAGCGATTTTAGGAACTTCAATCCATTAACAGCTATAAGCTCCTGATCTTTTTCTAGGGGTCTCCAAATTGAAGCCGCGACGGCTATCTCCTTAATCCCAGGCTGAAAGGTTTCTATCACGAGCCATCGATCATACCCTATGTCCTTTAAAGCTTGAGCAACCTCCTTCCAAGGGATATGCCCGGTCCCCGGGGTCCCCCTATCATTCTCACATGAATGCACGTGGTATAGTAGGTCGCCCGCCATTCTTATCGCATCGCCGAGAGATTTCTCCTCGATGTTAGCATGATAAGTATCAAAATGAAGCTTAACATTTTCGATGGCGACGTCCCTAATGTATCTTAAAGCATCTGAGACTAAATTTATCATACTAGTCTCATATCTATTAAGAGGCTCAATCCCGAGATAGACGCCCCTATCCAGAGCATATTTCGCAACCTCTCTAACGACACTTACAGATGTCTTCCAAGCAGCCTCTCTATCCTCGAATAAAACCTTACCAACCGCGGCATAGATAGGTCCTGCGACAATGTCGCACCCCACCTCGGTAGCGAAGTCTATGCAAAACCGTAAGTATTTTATTGCATTATCCCTCACGCCTTTATCTGGGCTTGTTGGATCCCTTTCTGCGCTCATAACGGCGCATATCGAAGAACATTTAAGCTGGCTAGCCTCAAGCTGCTCTCTAATTTCCTTAGCATTCATGTTCCTCGGATCCTCTATCGGTATTTCTAGCCCGTCGAAACCGAGTTCCTTCACGTGGGGGATTATCGAAGGATTAAATGGGTAGACCCAAGTCCAACTCGTTATACCGTATTTTATCACGTTGAGTTGTGTGCACGATACGCGATATAAAGATTTGCTTAAGTTTAAGAAAACTTTATTTTATCCGCTTTTATCTTTATCCCCTATGAGTAATTATAAGCTAGCATGTGGTACGTGGCCCTATATGTTTCCGCCATATGCCGCTAGACCATATAGTCTTGAAGAGGTTTTCAAGATGCTCTCGGAGCTGAAGTTTGAAGGGGTTGAACTCTCCGGGTTTAAGCCCCACGCTCACCCAGAGCTCTATGCAACTAAGAAGGAAAGAGCCGATCTGAAGTCCCTAATTGAGTCTTATGGACTTGAGATCTGCGGCTATGCAGCGGATATGGGTGGATACGCGATAGCCTCGAACTATGAAGAGGAGCGGAGACTATATGAGAAAATGTTTAGAATGAACTTGGATTTCTGCCGGGACTTGGAGATTCCGTCCATGAGAGTTGATACGGTTTCAGGCCCGAAAGGTATTCCGGGTGTCGCTTGGGATGTTGCTATGAATAGAGTTATCGAAATGTTTAAGAGATGTGCTAAGCTCGCTGAAGATTCTGGCGTGGTACTGGTTTGGGAATTTGAGCCGGGATTTATGTTCAATAAGCCTAGTGAGATAATAAGAATTGTTAAAGAGATTGATCACCCGAACTTCAGGTTAATGGTGGACACCTGCCACGCTCACTGCTGCGGAATAGGTCTAAACCAGCCTTATCCATTAGAGGTGATAGATGTTCAGCTCTCAAAAGTAGCAGCCGAGTTTATTAGAAGGCTTAAAGGCTACGTCGGCCACGTCCACTTAATTGATAGTGATAACACGTTAAACCCGCATAATACGTCAACTCACGTCCCCTTTGGTCTAGGGGTGATAGATTTTGATGAGGTTATGAAAGCCTTAAGCGACATTGGATACTCTGGATGGCTAAGCCTAGACCTCTGCTTCTGGCCTCAAGCATGGGAAGCGACAAGAGATTGCAAGAAATTCCTAGATAAGCTCTTGGAAAAATATAGGTGAAGAGAATGAAAGCCGCGGTTCTTAAAGGTCCTAGGCTGATTGAGCTTGAGGAAGTACCAACACCTAAACCAAGCGTAAACGACGTCTTAGTAAAAGTCGAGGCGTGCGGGGTCTGCGGATCCGATATAGCCTATTATCAACGAGGTAGGGCCGATGTTCCACCCCCCATAATCTTAGGCCATGAGTTCTCCGGAACAATAGTGGAACTAGGCGAGACGGCCAAGAAGCTAGGCTTATTCAAGGAGGGAGATCGAATAGTAGCGGAGCCGGTTATGGCGTGCGGATCATGCCGATCATGTAAGCAAGGTCATCCGAACATGTGTGAAAAACCTACGGTCTTGGGGGTGACGGTTAACGGCGGGATGGCAGAATATTGCGTCGTTAGATACGATTACTTGCACAAGATACCGGACGGAGTGAGTTTCGAGGAGGCGGCTTTCACAGAACCCTTAGCATGCGCTTTACACGGTGTGAAGAAGCTCAAGATTTCTTCGGGGCTTTCCGCCGCCGTAATCGGGCCGGGACCTATAGGGCTTATGATAGTTCAATATCTGAAGAAATCAGGTCTATCGCCGGTAATCCTAATAGGAACTAGAGATTATAGGCTTGAGGCGGGTCTTAGGCTAGGTGCAGATTATGCAATCAATGTGAAAGATAGGGATTCTAGGTATTATGCCGAATCACCCGTAGAGAGAGTTAGGGAGTTAACTGATGGAAGCGGCGTCGATAGAGTGTTTGTAGCAACCGGAAGCGTAAGCGGAAATCAGCTCGCTGTCGAGATAACCGGCCCTAGATCAGTCGTAGTCTTCTTCGGAGGAGCGAGCTACGAGCCCACCTCGACCGTTTCAATACCCCTTTGGGAAGGAACGCTCGGAGAAAAGGAATTCGTCTTTTCTTGGCTATCTCCATACACCTTCCCCGAAGCTTTGAACGCGATAAAGAAAAAGCTCGTTGAGGTCACTCCCCTATTAACTCACAGCTTACCGCTCGAAGAAGCCGGAAAAGCTATAGAGATCGCTGAAAAAAGATTAGAGAACGCTCTTAAAGTCCAGATAAAGCCGGGTCAATAGGTGCTAGAAGTTCAGCGTCCTCGCCAACACGATCCTAAAAATAAGCATGGGCTTTTCCTGAACCTTCTCAACTTTTTCTCTAACTCCCATCTCATTTATCAGCTTCCTCAGCTTCTCCCTCCCTGTCACCTTATAGCCGTATTGAATCATCCTCTCGGCTACGCGCTTTTTTACACCAAGCAGGCATGAGGAGATAATCCTGAGTACTATTATCGCTCGAAGACCAGTGACAGTAACTTTTATGATCTCCCCGCTTTCTATCTTCTCCTGAACATCCCCAACGAGCCTAACGAATTTCTCAACAACTTCACGCTCTCCCGAGACGCTCAGATATGGAACGTATACCTCATTATCATCAGCTTTGAGCTCCAAGTAGCCTAACTCGCCGGCTGACTGGAAGAATCCCGCGAGAAAGCCCACAATTAAAGGATGCTCTATAGACTTGTTGAGAGGCTTCGCTGCAAGAGCTTCTCTCACCTTTTCGAGGTCTTCACTCTCCCAATTAGGTAAAGGATGTGTATACGCTCGCCACCATGCTTGATAAACGGATTTACCAGGCATATAGCTGTTCTTATGAAAGAATTTTCCAACCTAATTATTAATGTAACTGCGCGAACACGAAAAATTATATAATAGTTTAGAGCAAATTTGAATTATGATCGACACAAGCTCTCAAACAGTGTATCGAAGCAAGGAAGAGCTTCTAAAGCATTTAAAAACTTTCAAGCTCGAGCTAAAATTCTCGGCAGGCGTTTGGTATTTCTATCCAGGGCCGGGAAGGTTTCACGAGCCGTATATCGAAAGGGGAAGCATAGAAGATATCCTGAATAAGGTTGCTTGGATGTATGATAATGGATTAATCGATAAAACATTTAGGCTCGAGGCGCATTATCCAAATGAGGTTAATTGGGATAACCTAGACCTCTATAAGAGTCTCGAGAAGGAAACAGGAATAAAGCTGATAATGATTTCGCCGAACCTATTCTACGAGAAGAAATTCGAGTTCGGATCATTCTCAAACCCCGTCGACGAAGTTAGAAAAGAATCAATCAAGCGAACGATCGAGGCTATGAAGCTAGCGAAGGAAATTGGAGCGGAATTTATAGTAATCTGGACCGGCGCGATGGATGGTTACGAGAACCCGCTTGGAATAAACTTTTACTATCTCTGGGAGAGGTACGAGTCAGGCTTGGCAGAAGCAATAGACGAAGTGCCTGGGGTACCTGTAGCTTTAGAACCCAAGCCTTACGAGCCTAGAGGAAACTCCATATACAGGAATACTGCGAATGGAATACTTCTAGCGAATTATCTTGAAAGAAGATTAAAGAACCCTGAGAACAGGAAACTTCTAGAGCAAGGCTATAAGATCGTTGGCCTAAACCCCGAGGTTGGCCACGTCTTCATGGGATACGAGGAGTTATCGCTCGCTTTAGCCTCGATAATGCGAGAAGGACGGCTTTTCCACACTCACTGGAATAGTCAACCTCTCGGAAACTTCGATCAAGATCTAGATGTTGGGGTTCTTGGATGGAACGAGCTCATTTCCGCTCTTCTAACCTTAAAAATGTACGGCTATAACGGGTACTTTGGAATAGATATAAATCCGGAAAGAATACCCGTCGAGACCGCTTTAACAAATACCATGAACGCGATAAGAGTCGCCAACGCTATAGTTGAGAGACTAGATTGCGACAGGCTCGTTGAAGCATTCTATAACCCGGTAGAAAACAGAGGAGTTATCGAGGACGTTTATCTGAAAGCCGTCGCGCCACCCGGCACAGAGCTAAAGCCCATACCTAAAACCAAATACTAGACGAATTATTCTCTCAAAACCTCTCTTTTCCTTTTTGCTATACCCTCCCTCTATCAAGAGCATTTCTCGGAGAGAGGGGTGTTAAGACCTCCAAGTCTGGGCCCGTAAAGATCTTCACCTTATCTTACCAGCTCTACAGCAAAAAGGCAGATAAAGCCCCAACCATTTATCTACAATTTAGGCTTCCTCGTAAACCAGGCTTCTAGAAGAAAAGGGAGAGAGTAAAAAGAGGGCTTTAGGCGAACAAGTCCGTCTCATACGAAGCTCTCCAAGATTTGATTCTGCTCGGATTTGGGCCCGGTGGGATTCGAACCCACGACCACCCGGTTATGAGCCGGGCGCTCCGCCAGGCTGAGCTACGGGCCCCGTTTGTATCGAGGCTTAAGCTTCGATTTAATTGTTATTCGCTTTACCCTCGAGCGGGTTGAAAAATGTTAAATATATTTTCTGTTTCTGGTTAACCTGATCTGGTAGGTGGGGGTGTTTGACGGTGTCGGGTGATCGAGTTCCAGGGCTTTGATCGTGAGCCGTTTGAGGTAGTTGAGCTTGAGGGTCATCTGATAGATTCCTACATACTTCCGAGGATCTTCGATAGGATAATGGATCTTGGCGGCGATTTCGAGGTTCTGGAGTTCAGGATTGGGAAGAGGAAGGAGGAGACGAGCTATGTGAAGCTTCTGGTGAAGGGTCGTAGCCGAAATCATCTAAACCTGATTCTAAGGGAGCTGAGGAGTCTCGGAGCGACTCCGATCGAGGCGGAGGACGTTAGGCTTGAGGAGGCTCCGGCTGATATGGTTCTCCCCGACGGATTCTACGCTACAACCCATCATCCAACGTGGATTAGGCTTAACGGGAAGTGGATCGAGGTCGAAGACATCTGCATGGATAAGGTTATAGTGG
>Ga0116200_10000658_pt1 | contig 11960 bp, 14 predicted proteins | sample Mar14436cmmetaG_FD_94478 | JGI IMG/M metagenome (GOLD analysis project Ga0116200, IMG submission 94478) | Marine hydrothermal vent microbial communities from Guaymas Basin, Gulf of California to study Microbial Dark Matter (Phase II) - Marker... ... | reverse complement strand
CGATAGAAATAAGTTCAATTTTCGAAGTTTATGGAAAATGAGCAACTCAAAGACTAGAATAGAAAAGAGAAACCAAACTTCCAAGAATATTATAGAAATAATCATTATAAGAGATGAAAAGAACAGTTTTGTCCTCGGGTCGAGATTATAGAGAAGATTTTCTCCTCTTTCAAATCTAATTAATTGAGCAAAACTCATCTCTCAAGACCTCCAATAAGGAATTTCACGAATTCGTCGACAGTGAGAGGATGTACACCCTTCTCTCCAAGCGATAAGGATAGACGCAGAGAAAGAGGAGGCATAAGAGACGCCTTCTCCAGGAGCGAGAGGTCGGAGAGAATAGCTCTAGTTGGACCCTCAGCGATAACTTCACCCTTTGAGAGAATTATTACTCGGTCTACAAGGGAAGCAATGAAGTCCATATCATGTGAAACGATAACAAAGCTTCTACCCTTATACACCTCATTTCTAATTAGATTCATAATTTGAGTTTTATGGAAATAATCTTGACCTATGGTCGGCTCATCTATCACTACTAACTCCGGATCCCAGGCAAGGACAGACACTATAGCTAGACGTTTCTTTTCACCTCCACTCAACAAGAAGGGAGATGAATGGCGGTATCTCTTAAGTCGAGATATCTCAAGAGCCCAATTCACCTTTTCTCGGATAAGATTCTCATTAAAACCAAAATTTTTGAGGGCAAAAGTTATCTCGGCCTCCACTGTTTCGGAGAAGAACTGCATGTCTGAACGCTGAAAGACAATTCCTACTTTTCTAGATAGAGATGCTACAGAAACGTCTCGGGTATCAATACCATCGATTTCAACCGAACCACTTGTAGGCTTTAGGAGGCCATTTAAATGTTTTATAAGCGTGGTCTTTCCCGCACCATTCTCACCCAATATACCTACACATTCACCACGATATATCTCTAAGGATATATTACGTAGAACAAAATCCTCAGAGGTGGGATATTTATAGTATAAATTTTCAATCTTCACCAAGGGTTTAGACATTCTTTACCACCAGAGATTTTAATAACTCAATCGCATAAGGAATGTCAAGAGGAGGAACACCATTGTAGTAACCTAAATCTGAGAGCCTTTCAAAAATAGCTATATGGATGGGGGGAGAAATACCTATTCTTTCCAGCACGGGACTGCTGAAAACCTCTATAGGAGAACCATCAAGCAGAATTTGACCTTCAGACATAAGTATAACTCGATCTACTAGTGGAGCTAGATAATCTAGACGATGTTCTATCATTAAGATGGAGATCTCTAGCTTATGACGTAGAAGGCTTATGAAGTTTAGGAATTTATAAGCAGAAAGAGGGTCAAGAAAAGAAGTAGGTTCATCGAGTATTAATAGAGATGGGCGCATTGCGAGGATGCTAGCTATAGCGACACGCTGTTTCTGGCCTCCACTGAGCTCGAAGGGAGCTTTGTTTCTCAGATGTGTTATCTCTACTACATGTAGAGCCCAGTCTACACGTTGAACTATTTCAAATTTAGGTAATCCTAGATTCTCAGGCCCAAAGGCTATATCTCTCTCCACACTTAGTGTAAAAAGTTGGTTATCAGGATCTTGAAAAACCAACCCTGCCTTTTGGGCAATTAGAGATATGGGAGTAGATTTAGGATCTAAGCCGAATATCCTAATTTCACCTTCATAATCTCCGGGATAACTTTGCGGGATTAGCCCTAGAGCAGCCCTACATATCGTGGACTTTCCACAGCCAGAGGGACCGGTTAATAGGATAAATTCGCCTGTACTTACTTTAAAGCTAACATCTTTTAAGGCGAATCTAGTAGAGCCAGCATATTTGAAGCTGAAGTCGTTGAAAGTTAGAGCCAGCATACACTCAATTGAGAAAGAGGGACCTACTAATAACTCTACTTCTTCCCAAGTCTTCGTGAGACAAGTGCAACTACGAAGTATTCGACAATCTTGAGAGTGTCTTCGAGGGAAAGTGAAGACGACACACCTCCAGCAGTATGATGGCCTCCACCATTCCCCTTTAAGAGCTTTGCAAGTGGAGCACAAATATCCACACCGATATCTATCCTGGTGGATTCGTAAAACTCCTCTGTACTACGGAAGGTGACTTTAACTTCGCCATTACTTTCTGTAGCTACTGCTACAAGGTCGGCTCCAAGTCTCTGAATCGCTCTAGCAGCAGAGGAGTGGTATGAGCCTACATAGGAGAATGCAAGAAGTTTACCATATACTCTTTTTAGCACCATTCTTTGAGCTGATTTCAATCTTGCCATTCGCTCATCAAAGCTCATTTTCACATCCATAAATTTGGATACCAGCTTAGCATCTGCACCCCAAGAATGTAATCTACATAACGTACTTAATACAGAGGAGTCTAGTCTGGTGAATTTACTTGTCTCTACTGCTAACCCAATTAAGAGGAGAGAAGCAATATCTGATGAGGGAGCAATATCTAGTACTTTAAATAAATCTGTTATAAGCTCTACTGTAGAGCTAGCTTCCCGAATGAAGCATGCTTCGCAAACCTCTGTGAGATCTCCTGGAGGGGAATGATGATCCACTATAAACAATGGTTGAGAGAGCAGATGGCGATAAGAAGAGCCGATCATGTTGGAACTCGAGAAATCGACAGCTATACATAGGGTATTCTTCTTGTTAGCATCAAATTTGTCACTCAAATCCAAATTAAAGTGACACATGATACGTTTACTTAATTCAGATAGACCTTCGGGGGCGAGTATTTTCACGTCTTTAAAGGCTAGTTTCTTTAATAGCTCTTGGAGGCCAAAAGCTGAGGCTGTGGAGTCAGGATCGGAATTTATATGTACCAGGATAATGATTTGAAAGTCCCTATATTTCTCAAGTCTTTCTATGAACTCTTCGGGGGAAGATAAGGTCTTCATTCCCTCTGAATATATTCTACGCCTTCCCTCTTATTTCATTCTGAATTGCCTCTATCTTTTCTCTAATCTTAGACTCCTGTTTTGAAATACTATTTATTCTCAGCTTAAGAACTTCCCGCCTATCGCCGAGCTCTTCTTTAATTTTTTCTACATCTACCTTCACCATGATCCTCCCAACGATACGAAATACCGGAGATTCCTTGGGATAATCCTCTAATGCAGAAAGAGCGGATTCAGTACTGCGAAGCTCTATTTCAAGCTGTTGTCTCTGTAACATAAGGGTTTCCAAGTTCTGTTGCAACCTTTGAAGAGTGGCTATCTTATCTTGCAGCTGAGGCGGAAGAGACATTCTCTTACACTACCTTTTAATTACCCCAGCTAAAATTAAACTTATCTATGTTTTAAGATAAGAGTACAGCTCTAATAACATACACAACCAGTGAAGTATGGAATTAAAGGCAGCCTCAAGCCTTCCTAAGGATACTGCTGAGATGGAGATTGTTAGAAGATAAGGAGAGAAAGACATATGGACAAACCATCCGGGTAAATCTCCCCGGAATTCTGGGGAAAGAGAGTATGATATTAAATTACCTATTCTTGTTGGGATTGTGAGAGTGATAGCGTGTTTATATCCACTCTCATCATTCATTGTTTGATGGTAGTAACAGACCTTAAAGCTGCTTGTCCTACTTTAGTGATGGGTTGGTACGCACCACCAGCCATCGTGAAACCACATTTCGTACAAGACCATACTCCCACACTCATGGGTCGAAGGATACCGGTTTCGCACCTTGGACATCTGTGACGGGACTTCTTTAGGGCGAGGAGACGTGCATATCTATCTCTCACTGTGAATCCGTACTTTACGCCTAATGCAGCACCAGGATGTTTCTGCCTTTTTTTACTCACCATTTAATATAGCCTCCCTATAGAGAAGGTCTAAGAGGGTTTTATATTTTTCACATGCAGTTTCAAATCCTTCTAATACCATGTCTAGAGAGAGGGGGTTAGGGCCAAATTTCTGACATGCACAGATATGCTCATTATCAAATATAGTATAGGAGAGAAGGGTGCCGATTGCATTCTCTTCATTTATATTGGGATCTAAGAGAAGATTATCTCCCAAGACTGCAAATGTTATTGACAGAGGTCTGTGAGTGAGGCGAAGAGGTCGTGTTTCATCCGTCTTCTCCACACCATTATCTGTTAACTCATATATAGGAAGTTTGGTAGTTGCAAGTGCAGAAAGTGCCGCCAAGGTTGACGCATCTATTAGATTCCCCCCATGATCCAAGACATATACGTCCACCATCACCATATACACCCATTCACCAGGGGAGATTACAAGAGAAGAGAAGTCGAGGGCATCCGATTCCCTTAGACCTCTATCTACATATCGTGCTAAGGAGATTGCATCCTCATTGGGAGGGCCGGGTTCAAAGGATTCAGATGCCAAAGGAAGAAATTCTGCATTTACAGTAAGTATACCTTTGTCTGGGGTATCAGAGAATGGAGTACCAACCTGTATCTTTACACCCACTAAGACTTTTGTGGTACCGAGTTCCACAAGTGCAGAACCGTCAGCTTTCTTTGCATAATCTGTTATTACATTTATAGGACGGTATTCCTTGAAGGACCTTCCATCCACTCTTTTTCCCTGCTCCGCAAGCCTTTTGATATCTTCCATTAGAATTCTTGAAATTACTGAGCGTTGAGGAGTAACCGACATAACCTATCCCTCCATAGATATGTATCTGTTTCTTAAAGCTTCAACTTGAAGAGAATGAATACGTTTGCACCCTTCAAGTGCCAGATTTATTGCTTCCTTAAATTCACTTGCAGAGAGAATTCCATCCATTTGGAGTAGAAGGATCTTGTTGAGGGCAGGTATATATGCAACAGGCAAGTCAGCCTCCCCCTCCTTATCTTCAACATCATTTAAATCAAGAACTATTTTACCATCAACTTTACCGGCCGCACACGCAGCAACTAGCCCTCTCAGAGGGATGCCAGCATCTGCTAGAGCGAGTGAAGCGACTGTAAGGCCCGCACAGCGAGTACCACCATCAGCCTGAAGCACCTCTATAAAGATATCTATTGCTGTTCTGGGATATAGCTCGGTGAAGATGATGGGCTCCAGGGCTTCCCTAATAACTTTTGAAAGCTCTATTTCGCGTCTTGTGGGAGCAGGAGACTTCCTTCTATCAGGCACGGAAAAGGGAGCCATATGATATCTGCAACGAAGTACGGCTCTATGAGGCATTGAAAGATGGCGAGGATGCACTTCATGCGGCCCATATACTGCAGCGATAATCTTACATTTACCCTGTTCGATGTAGGCAGAACCATTTGCATTCTCCAGAACGCCTATCTTGAAAGTTATTGGTCTCAATTCATCTGGACGTCTACCATCAACTCTTAAACCTTTCTCATCAATGAGTCTCACTTCAGATTCAGTCATTTTGTTCTCCTCTCCATTCCTTCATCCAACATTTTGCTGATCCTATCCGTCAAGCCTGATACATGTGCCTCACGCTCAATCCTCCTTATAACTTTTACAACTAAATCGATCATGGCTTTATCTTGAGAATGTATAAGAACTCTCCCATTCTGGCCTATGAAGAGCTTACAACCAGTCTTTTTCTGAATCATATTTAACATTGAAGCTTTTCTACCTATAAGACGAGGAATCTTAGAAGGAGTCATTTCTACAACCAGCCCATCTTTGACCTTACCGTGCTCTCTTGATTTAAAACCTAGGATTGGATCGATTGTCCTATCGAACTGCAGTATCTCCGCAATAATTACATCACCTATATCCAATTCCGACTTCAAGTCATGTTTTACAGGGTCGAAATTTCGTTTAAATATAGATGTGGCCGGTAGAACAGCAACATAGGGAGAGTTAATATCCACAGACCAGTTGGTAATACCAATGTCTTCGATTATACCAATCACAGTATCTCCTTTCTGGGGCATATAGAATGAGTGAAGAGCAATTACAGATACTACACCCTTCTCAATTCTCGCTAATCCCACTCTAGAGGCTATAATTTTGTTACCCAGTCTATACACATTTTCACCTATTCTGAAACGTCCTTCTGCAACAACATCTCCAGGTAGTACAATACGATTGGTCATTTGAATTAGAATAGATAAGGAAGGAGGATGTTAATAAAGACTCTATTTATTTAATGAGATGTTCTTCGACCCTATGACTGAATTCTTTCCTAAGCTTTTGAAGAAAGGAGGAACGTGCGAGGGAGGGAAGCGCAACCCTAAGGGAGAGCCGTCCATCTGGAAGATTTTTTTCGGCGAGCATATCTCCATAAGAATGAACAAGATGTTTAACAGGCTCAATTATGCTAGGTGGAACGAGCAATTCAAACTCACTATACTCCAATTTAAGAGGAAGAACCCTTTGCACCTGTTTTATAATCTCCTTTACTTGATCCTCTGCAGATTTGAAGGGATCTATCGACACTCTCACTTGATTGAGGGCTTGCTCTACCCTTGTGGAAGGGACTTTAACTCCTGTTCGTGGATCAATACAATGAGCGGAGATAAGGGCAACTATTGCTCTCCTCTTCTCCTTTATTAGGCGCCTCCGTTGCTCTGTGGTTATTTGGATCTCCCCATATTTCAAAATTCTTTCAGCTATTTTGAGGATGTCCTCTGTTTTGAAGTATTTTTTAAGAAGAGAGGAGGAGGCTTTAAGACCTTTTTTCGCATCTGTAAACACGAGATCGGACATTAACAGCTTCTGGATGGAGACCTTTTCGCCAAGTTTGTATTTCAAAGCTAACTCTGGATTGACTATTATCTCAAAACGATGCCCATCTAAGGTTATTCTGGCAACAGTGTATCGGGTAGGCATAAATCAGCCTCCATAAATATTTTTAATAGTTTCTAGAGGAAGCTCCTCATATTTTTTGGAAGAGACTTTTATTTGAGCCATTCGTATGCGAGATATGTCAAATTCATCCTTTATACAGGCCTTAAGAGCATCCAATGCTAGTTTAATTCCCTCTTCGAGAGAAAGTTTCCTACCATATTTCTCCCTCAAGAAATTGATACCATCGCTGCTTCCCACACCTATTGCAGTAGCAAAGTATTTGATATATATACCACTTGGGTCAATTTGGTAAAGGGCAGGACCAGTTGCATCCACACCTCCTATGATTAGGGAGACACCGAAGGGCCTTAGGCCTGCATGTTGAGTGTATTGCTGCATCAATAGACTGAGTCTTTTAACAAGATATGCGATATCAATTGGCTCATCATATATTAATCGATTTATTTGTGCATATTCTCTGGCTGTGTCGATCAGGATTCTGGCATCAGAGCTAAAACCTGAGACTACGGAACCTATATGTTCATCAAGCGGAAAGAGCTTCTGACTGAAGGAGACATCTTGAAGGCCATTGAGACGTCGCTCTACACCTGCCAGTATTATACCGTCCTGCGTCTCTACACCTACTGCAGATGGACTTTGATTAACCATCTGCTTCGCATACTCCACCTGAAATATTCTACCCTCCGGAGAAAAGACCGTGATTGCCCTATCATACCCTCCAGTTGGGAACATTCTTTAATTATGTGAGTTGGCGTAGGGAATTAAATCTTTCTACTAAAGGTGTTTAGAAGTCATATTTTCCTTTTCCAAAGAGGCAGGGAGGGATACTTCTCCCTCAATGTTTTTATCGTACCTGAAACGCATAGAATGCGTAAGGTTTCTGAAGGAGATTTAAGAAGGAGATGTTTCTTCACTTTCTCTAGATGTAAGTGGGATGTTTTAAGCAGAAGGTACGTATCGGATCTTCCTATTAGCTTTATTTTCAGACCATTTTCTCTGAGTTCGCTGATGAGCTTATTTACATTCTCAGTGGACATAGGTGTCTTTAACAAGATATACCGAGGCCTATGCTTCTTCGGCAAGTTATTAACAGAATTCTTTATGATGAATAAATCTTTATTGAAGTGTTAAGTAAATTAACTTCAGATGAATGGAAAGGAATTTCTATTACTTTCTGTAGAGTATGATGGAGGTAAAGGGAAGGCAGTTTTAAAACTCCTAGATGTGGAGAAAAATGAAGTAGTAAGGATAGATGACTATACGGGACATAAGCCATACTGTCTTACAAATAAGTCTTCGGAGGAAATCTTAAATGATGAAAGAATAACGAAACATCCTGGTTTCTTGGGAGTGGAAGAAGTCGAGAAGTATGATTTATTACATGACAGAAAAGTGAAAATGAGGAAGATAATAGCTAAAGACCCAAGATCTATAGGAGGAAGAAGGACGTCTCTCAGAGAAATAATTGGAGAAACATGGGAATCAAGAATTACATACGTTCTGAGCTACATATATGATACTGGATTCGAGCCAGGAGTGTTTTACAAGATAGAGGATGGTGAACTGAGGAGAGTTGATTATGAGATACCAAGAGAGGTGAGACAGATTATAGATAAACTTGGGAAAAAGAGAGGAGGAGAATACCAAGAATATCTATATCAGTGGATAAGACAGCTGATGCAACCTACTCCAGATATTAAAAGGGTAGCGGTGGATATAGAGGTCGTTACAGAGAAAATAAATAGGGTTCCAGACCCAAGGGAGGCATCGCAGCCAGTTATAGCAATTGCCTTCTGCAGCTCAAAAAAAGGAGAAAGTAAAATTTTTCTCCTAGAGAGGAGGGAGAGGGAAGATTTCAAGTTATATTTCGATGATGAAGAAGTAGAGGTGAAATACTATAGAAGTGAGAGTGATCTCCTGAGGGAAGCGTTTGAGGAGATGAAAAGATACCCACTTGTACTCACATTTAATGGAGATTCATTTGATTTAAATTATCTATACCACAGAGCGCTCAAGTTGGGGTTCTCAAAAGATGAAATAAATATACGATTAGGGGAGGACACAGCTGACTTAAAGGATGGAGTACATATAGATCTTTATCGGTTCCTCTTCAATAAGTCTGTTCAGACATATGCTTATGGCAATTCCTATAAGGAGGTAACATTAGATGCAGTAGGAAGAGCTATAGTGGGACTGGGTAAAAAGGAGATAGACGAGGAAACATCGATAGGAGAACTAAGTGATCAGAAACTTGCGGAATACTGCTTTAGAGATGCAGAGATTACCTGTAAATTATCTACAGTTCACAATAATTTACTTCTCAAACTCCTACTCCTCTTCACACGAATAAGTAGAATGCCTATTGAGCAAGTTGCAAGGCATTCGGTGTCAGCTTGGATAAGGAGCCTCTTTTACTATGAGCATAGAAGGAGGAATTATTTGATTCCCAGACCTGAAGATATAACCCGTGTAAAAGGTGGAACTTATACAAAGGGAGTTATTAAGGGTAAAAAATATTTGGGAGCCATGGTACTTGAGCCAGTCCCCGGAATACATTTTAATGTAATTGTTATGGATTTTGCATCTCTATATCCAAGCGTGATAATGCAATTTAATTTGAGTTATGAGACTGTAAGATGTCCACATGAAGAATGTAAAGAGAATAAAGTTCCAGGTACACCGCATTGGATTTGCAGAAAAAGAAAAGGGATGGCGAGCATGTTAATAGGTTCTCTTAGGGATCTTAGAGTTAATCTGTACCGTCCTTTATCTAAACGTAAAGATTTATCTGATGAAGAGAGAATATTTTACAATGTAAACCAGAGAGCTATAAAGGTATTTCTAAATGCAAGCTATGGAGTAATGGGTTCCGAGGCATTCACACTCTACTGCCCACCTATGGCTGAGAGTGTAACTATGATAGGAAGGAGGCTTCTCACGGAAGTAATAGAACGGGCCAGCGAACTCGGAGTGAAGGTTATATATGGGGATACAGATTCAGTCTTCCTCAAGAATCCAAGTGAAGAGCAGATAAAAGAATTAAGCAGTTGGGTATCCAATAAGTATGGTATTGACCTTACTGTGGATAAAGAGTATAGATATGTTGTATTAAGCGAGAGGAAGAAGAATTATCTAGGGGTATTTAGGGATGGGACGCCAGATGTAAAAGGACTTGTAGGAAAGAAAAGCTCAACACCACTATTTGTTAAGAAGGCTTTCTTTGAATTACTCAAAATCCTTTCAGAAGTAAAGAGTGAGGAGGAGTTCGAACATGCCAAGGAAGAAATAAGGAATTATATAAGAGAAGTCGTGGAGAAAATTAAGAAAAAGGAAATAAAGATTGAGGAATTGGCCTTTAATGTAATGATGAGCAAAAAGATCGAGGATTACACCACATTACCTCAGCACGTTAAGGCTGCGAAGATGCTACAGCAAATCGGCAGGGAGGTTAAAGAGGGAGAGATAATATCCTATGTAAAGACAGTAGATGGTAATGGGGTAAAACCTATCGAGTTGGCGAGACCTGAGGAGATAGATGCAGATAAATATTTAACTATACTTAAAACTACCTTCCAGCAAGTTCTTGAGCCTTTGGGTATTGAGATAGAAGAGAAAAGGATTAGAAGGCTTGTGGATTTCATGTAAGGGAGGAATAATGATAGAGACAGCGGTAATAGGAGTAGGGGGATTTGGCAAAAACCATGCACGAGTGTTAAATGAATTAGAGGCCCTTAGTGTGGTATGCGACATTGATGGAAGCAGGGCAAGAGCTTATGGAAGAAAGTATCATGTGCCCTACGTCACCGCTGTAGAGGATCTGAGAAAGTTTGATATAGAGGCAGCAACAATTGTCACCCCCACTTTCACACATTACGAAGTTGCACTGAAACTTCTGGAGATGGGAGTGAGATACATACTGGTGGAGAAACCATTTACAGCTACTCTCAAGGAAGCATATGAATTAATTAGGAAAGCGGAAGAATATGGAGCGAAACTAATGGTAGGATTTATAGAAAGATTCAACCAGGCTATAGAAGTGGTAGAGAAGATAATCAATGATGGAGAGATTGGGAAACCAATTCTTTATTATTTCACGCGAGTAAGCAGATGGCCTGAGAGAATTCAAGACGTCGGTGTTCTGAAGGATACAGCAATACATGATATTGATCTCTCAAACTACCTGATTGATGAGTATCCAGAGGAAGTGTATGCAACAATGGGCAAGCTCCAGCATCATAAGCATGAGGACTTTGTAAATATCTTAATGAAATACCCTGAGGATAGGACTGTGATAATTGAGGCGAACTGGCTTACTCCTAAAAAGACGAGAAAGATGAGGGTAACATGTACTGATGGGGTGGTAGAAGCAAATCTATTAACTCAGGAGATAACTATAATCAAGCGAGATGAACTCAGTTCACCTAATTTAGATTGGCAGGAACCTCTCCTGAAGGAATTGCTATATTTCCTTAATTGTGCTGAGAGAGGTATAGAACCTAAACCTGGAGGGAGGGAGGCAGTAATGGCACTTGAAATTGCAGAACTAGTAGTGAAGTCGTCAAGAGAGGGTAAAACAGTTGTAATTAATAAATAAAATTAGAAATTAATTCCAGAACTATCTTGGCAGCTAAAATAGTTGTGGTGGTTTCCTTTTCCTCTGTAGGTGCTGCCTCCACTATGTCAAATCCACATACCCTATTGAAAGGTATAAACATTAGAAGGGAGAGAAATTCACGTGGAGATATACCAAAAGGTTCCGGATTTCCCACCTCGGGGGTATATGCGGGATCAAAGACATCTAGGTCGATTGATAGATAGATTTTTCTATATCTCTTGAGCCAATCTTTTAATTTTTCGATATTTTTTTCAAAGGGAGGAATGAAAAATATATTCTTCACATGAGCAAAGGATATTTCCTCTTGAGAGAAGGCCCGGGCACCAACTGCAAGCACGTCAAGGTGTTGAGACTCGAGAAGACGTCTTAACCAAGTTCCATGGCCTATTCTAAATCCGTTTAATTCATCTCTCAAATCCAAATGGGCATCAAAAAGAACTAGAGCATCGGGCTTCACATACTGTACTGCAGGTAAGGTAACGGTATGTTCACCTCCCAGCAAGATGGGAAGCTTATTGGAATGTATAATGATACTTACTTTCTTGCCGACTTCGTCTAGAAATTTGTTAAATGGTAGAAAGGG
>Ga0116200_10000657_pt1 | contig 11970 bp, 12 predicted proteins | sample Mar14436cmmetaG_FD_94478 | JGI IMG/M metagenome (GOLD analysis project Ga0116200, IMG submission 94478) | Marine hydrothermal vent microbial communities from Guaymas Basin, Gulf of California to study Microbial Dark Matter (Phase II) - Marker... ... | reverse complement strand
TACTACCTCCCACATTTAGAGGGGATTTGGAATCTGTGTATCCTGTCTCATACTGAAATTCATCTCTCATTATCTCAAATACCCTCTTATATAATGTCCTCAATGGTATTCCCGCAGGGCATGCCTCTTCACAAAGACCACAGTCAATGCATCTCCCTGCCATATGACTTGCCCTTACCAGATGAAATATGGGAATCTCAGGGGGAAACTCCCCTCTACGGATCAGTTCATCTGTCTCCAAGGAACACTCCTTACAAAAGCACATGGGGCATATATCTCTACATCCGTAACACTTTATACACTTAAGAAATTCTCCCATCCAGCCATTGAATCTCTCAGAAATAGAAAGTGATTCCCATCTTCTGACCGTGGAAAATTCCACACCCTCTGTCTTTTCTCCTGCTACAAACTCATCCGGATAGGGCTTAAGGCATTCACATCTCCTTGCAAGCTCATCTGGACAGGCAATCCCTACTGGTATCACTCTTTGAGGATCCAACTGATTCCATATAAAGAGCGTCCTAAGCCCCCTTTCATCGCATCCCCTCACCAATACAGCAAACCTCTTATCCGCATATTCCCTGCAAAGCCTTATAAGTATCTTATTAAGGGGATATCTTGCATCCCCCACTCCCCTATGATCGCCTATACTTAGATTTTCAAGCTCCTCTTTTTTATCAAAGAGATATGGCACCACATGCCCACTTACCAGCTTTAACCCTAAAAATGCATCTATCTTTCCAGAATCAAATAACTCTTCAACCCTCTTCTTTACATGATCAATCATATCCCTTCTACTCCCCATCTTGATTCCTGTATCTTCTCAAGGGTGATGGCCCAAGATCCCGAAGCAGATCTATAAACTCATTTATCTCTTTTACAAATTCAGTGGCCTCAGCCGAAGAGATCCATCTTCCTCTGAGTCTCTCTTCTTCAATTCCGGCAAATGCCAGAAGCTTTTTAAGAAACCTGATCCTCTTATCTGCACTCAGATTACCGAACTGGTAATGACACTCCCCAAACCTTCACCCACCTATCCATACACCATCCACACCCCTCTGAAACGCAAGCAGGATATGGTGTGGAGAGACAGTTCCAGTGCACATCACCCTCACCACTCTGATATTGGTCGGATACTGCATACGACTGATCCCAGCCAGGTCAGCTGCTGCATACGCTCACCATGTGCAGAGAAAACAGAGCACCTTTGGTTGAAATTCACTGTCTTTCATCCTGAATATCCTTCCATAGTCATTGCGCTACGGCCCTTATCTGAGAAAATAGCTGTTTAGGCTTAAATCCCTTAAGCTGTGCACTCTGAGACGGGCAAAATGCCGCACACGATCCACACCCTTTACACAGGATCTCGTTTACTTTACAGATCCTCTTTTCTTTATCATAGGAGATGGCCCCATAGGGGCAGAGATCCATACAGCCTTTACACCCTACACAGCTCTGTGGATCTATCTCAGCGACAATGGCACTTGTCACCAGTCTATCCTTAAACAGGATGGATGCCACCCTGGATGCCGCACCCATCCCTTGAGAGATGGCCTCCTCTACGGTGGATGGCCATCTGGAGCTTCCACATAAAAACACTCCATCGTTTGAAAAATCAAGTGGTCTTAACTTTGCATGTGCCTCTAAGAAGAAGCCATTTTTATCCATTGGGATCCTGAGGATCTTAGAAAGTGCTTCAGAGCCCTCTTTGGCAATAAGCGGAGTGGAAAGAACACAGAGATCAAAAGGTATCTCCCTCTGAATTCCCATAATGGGCTGATAAAAGCTGACCTTTTTATCTCTGATCTCTGGAGGACTATCCGCGCTATATACCTCAAAGCGTATTCCCATTCCCCTTGCATCCCAGAGCATCTTTTCCTTATCTGTTCCATACATCTGCATGTCCCTGTAGAGTATATGGATCTGGGAGTCAGGATTCATCCCTTTTAGGATCATGGCATTTTTAACTGCTATCATACAGCATATCCTTGAACAATAGCTCCTTTCAGATCCCCTTGCACCCACACACTGAATCATAACTATACGTTTTGATGATATCTTTCCCTTCTTTAAGAGCTCTTCAAGTTCAATCTGAGTGATAATCTCCTTTCCATCATAGCCAAATAGCCCTTTTGGTCTTAAAGGATCTGCACCTGTTGCAACCACGATGGATCCTACCTTCTCATCTCTGTCTCCCTCTGGGGTGCTTATGGTGATATCAAAATTCCCTATATATCCACCCATATCCTTTAGCTCTGATTCCAAAAACAGCCTTATATTCCCCTTTGATTTTACCTTTTCTATCAGTGAGGATACAAATTCAGATGCATCTTTTAGCTCTGGTGCAATCTTATAGAGCCTGTTTAATATCCCACCCAGCCTCCTTTCCTTTTCAATTAATACCACCTCCAAATCCATATCAGAGAGGCTGAGTGCTGCACTGAGCCCTGCAACACCTCCTCCAATTACAAGCACCCTCTTTATGATCTCAGTTTCGATATCATCTTGAGGTTCAAGCATGGAGGCCTTTGCAACCCCCATTCTAACCAGTTCCTTTGCCTTCTCTGTGGCACTTTCCCTCTCTCCCATATGCACCCAGGAGCATTGATCTCTGATATTTACCATCTCAAACAGATAGGGGTTAAGCCCCGCGCTCTTACAGGCATTTTGAAACAGGGGCTGATGGGTGCGGGGTGAGCAGGATGCCACCACCACCCGGTTTAAGTGGTGTTCCTTTATGGCATTTTGAATCTCCAGGATACCTGCCTCAGAGCAGGTATATAGATTCTCTTTGGCAAATACTACTCCTGGAAGGGTGGATGCATACTTGGTGATTTCATTACAGTCTAAGTGCCCTGCGATATTTGATCCACAATCACATATAAATACCCCTATCCTGAGCTCTTCAATACCAAACTCCTTCAAGCTGCCGCCCTCTTTTTAGTATGCGAAATAATAAACTGCACTGCCCTGGATGCAGCCCCACTTGCCTGTGCCACAGACTCTGGTATATCCATGGGTGAGTGGGCACATCCACAGACAAATATGCCCTCTCTTGTAGTATCTAAGGGAGAACCCGCTTTGGTCTTAAAGAAGCCAAAATTGGTAAGTTCTACATCCAGAACCTCTGAAAGCCTCTTAGTTCCCTCACTGGGAACACATGCTGTCGCAAGGATTACTAAATCAAACTCCTCTCTCTTTACCTTTCTTTCATTAGTGTCTTCATAAACAACCACAGGATTCTTTCCCTTGCCTTCTATGATCTCTCCGACCCTTCCTCTTACATATCGGATGTGGGACTGATCTGCCCCCCTCAATTTATACTCCTCAAATCCCTTTCCCACTGCCCTGATATCCATTCCAAATATGGTGGATCGGGTATCTGGTTCGTGTTCATGGGCAATAATAGCCTCTTTGATTGAGTGCATACAGCAATAGCTGGAGCAAAATGGATAGAATCTCTTATCCCTTGATCCCACACACTGAACAAATGCAAGCCTCTTTGCAATCTTATGTTGTTCAGCACTCTCTTTTAACTGCTCAATTCTTTCATTTAGTTCCATAAACCTTTCGTATTTTTCTATCCATTCTCTTCCCTGCTCATCCAGCCTATCCAATTTAGATCGGTTTTCCCTATAGTATCTCTCTGAATCAATATTATTGGATTTTTCAAACCTTTCCAGTGCCTTGTTCAATCTCTTAAACTCTCTTTCAATCTTTGGAAGCTCTCTTTTAGCCATTATCTCAGAGGGCCTATATAGATGCCCTTCTGTTGGGCCACTGGCGCTCAGCAGCCTTTCAAATTCCAATGAGGTTATCACATTGGGCACCTTTCCATATCCATATTCAGGTATTACAGAGGGGTCAAATGGACTGTAGCCAGTGGCTACAATAATAGCTCCCACCTGGATCTCTAAAAGACTATCTTTCTGTTCAAAGTCAATAGCACCAGCAGGGCATGTCTTCTTACATATTCCACACTTTTTCCCATTTAATTGTCTGCAATACTTGGGGTCAATGGTATGTGTAGAGGGGATTCCTTGTGCAAACCAGCTATATATGGCCTTTCTTTCCCCCAATCCCATATTAAACATATCCGGCACAACAGTAGGGCATTTCTCTCTACATGCGCCACAGCCTGTGCATTTTTCCTCATCCACATACCTTGCCTTCTTTCTGACTGTTACCCTAAATTTTGGTGCCTCACCCCTGACAGATTCTACCTCACTATATGCCATAAGCACGATATTGGGATGCCGACCGACATCCAGCATCTTGGGAGACAGGATTCAGATTGCACAGTCATTGGTGGGAAAGGTCTTATCCAGCTGTGCCATCCTTCCACCAATGCTGGGAAGCCTTTCAACCAGATAGACCCTGAATCCCATCTCTGCCAGATCAAGGGATGCCTGAATCCCTGCAATTCCTCCACCTATAACTAATACCCCTTTTTCCACCTCTATTCTCCTTGGAGGATGGTATCTAAATCTAATCCTGGATCTTTTCTATCCTGACGGCACAGACCTTGTATTCAGGTATCTTTGCCACAGGATCAAAGGCAGAATTTGTAAGCACATTGGCAGGCATTTCAGAGAAATGAAATGGTATAAATATTGTTCCAGGCCTGACCATATGGGTTATTTTTGCAGGAAGCTCTATCTTTCCTCTTCTGGATATGATCCTGATCTTTTCTCCTTCACTAATATCCAGGACCTTTGCATCTTCAGGACTTATCTCCGTATATCCTGTCTTCTGCTCTCTGTGTAAATGGAGACTCTTTCTCGTCATAGTGCCTGTATGAAAATGGGCATACATCCTTCCTGTAGTCAAAAATATCGGGTATTCATCATCTGGCATCTCTGCAGGATCTATGTATCTTATAGGATGGAATTTACCTTTCCCTCTTGTAAATCTGTCCTTGTGTAGAAAAGGGGTTCCAGGATGATCTTCGCTGGGACATGGCCACTGAAGCCCGTTAATTCCCAATCTCTGATAGTTCATTCCTGCATAGCTTGGGGTAAGAGTTCTCATCTCATTAAATATCTCCTCAGGCCCCTTATAATTCATCTCATATCCCATTAGAGATGAAAGTCTTGAGACTATCTCCCAATCAGGCAAAGAATCTCCAACAGGATCTATTGCTTTAAAGGATCTTAAACATCTTCGCTCTGAATTTGTAAAAGTGCCTTCCTTTTCAGCAACCGATGCAGCGGCAAATATGATATCTGCCTTCTCTGCGGTCTCTGTCATATAGAGATCCTGTACTATCAGGAGCTCCAGCTTTGAAAGTGCTCTATTAAAGTGGTTCAGATCTGGATCACTCATCCTGGGATTTTCTCCTATTACATAGAGGGCCTTAAGACTTCCATTTTCCATCGCCTCAACCATGTCAGTAATGGTGTATCCAATCTTATCAGGGAGCTTCCGACCCCATGCCTTTGAAAACTTCTTATTTATCTCAGGGTCAGTCACAGGCTGATATCCCGGAAATACATTCGGGAGGGCACCCATGTCACATGCACCCTGAACATTATTTTGACCCCTTAATGGGTTTACTCCACCTCCTCTAACTCCTACATATCCACACAGCATCGCAAGATTACAACAGGATTTTACATTGTCTACACCAGAGATGTGCTGGGTGATTCCCATAGCATAGAGAAGGGAGCCAGGAGGATTTTTGGCATAAAGCTCTGCCATTCTCTTTAGATCCTCTTCCTTTACTCCAGTAATCTCAGAGACTCGGTGAGGAGTATACTCTTTTATTACCTCAAAAAGCTCTTCAAAGCCCTCAGTCCTCTCCTCAATATATTCCTGATTGTGCCAGTTATTATCTACAATGATAAACATCATCCCATTTAGGAGCGCAACATCACTTCCTAACCTATGATTTACACTTATATCCGCAAAATTTGAAAGGTGAATATTTCTTGGATCAGCCACTATCAGCTTTGCACCCCTTTCCTTTGCACGTATGATCCTTCTTGCAATAAGGGGATGACATTCAGTGGTGTTTGAGCCTATAACGAATATACAGCCAGCTTCTTCAATTTCGGCTATTGAATTTGTCATGGCTCCACTTCCAAATGCAGCGGCAAGACCTGCCACGGTAGAGGAGTGTCAGAGCCTGGCACAGTGATCCACATTATTGGTTCCAATAGCTGCCCTTGCAAACTTTTGTATCAGATAATTTTCCTCATTTGTTATCTTTGCAGATGCAAGCACCCCTACACTATCCGGTCCATATTTTTCTATTATATCCTTTAGTCGAGATGCAGCCCTCTTTAAGGCTTCATCCCAGGATACCTCCTTAAAAACTCCATCTGTTTTGATAAGTGGAGATTTTAGCCTCTTTTCGCTTATTATATATTCATGAAGATTCCATCCCTTGATACACAGTTTTCCTTCATTTACAGGATGAGATTTCAAGGGAAGAGTCCCTACAATATTTCCATCCATAACTACAAACAGGACTCCACATCCTGTTCCACAATAAGAACACACCGAAGGAACAATACGGCAGTCCATCTCTATCTCCTTTTTACAAGGATTTTGGTTCAAGTTTGACCTCTTCGCCAAGAATATTAAAAGGTGACTGTTCCATGCTTACACCTGTCTTATAATCAAATAGTTTTATAACGATATCATTTATCATCCTGTATAACAGTCTCAGGGGTATATCCATAGGACATACCTCTTCACAAAGGCCGCAATCAATGCATCTGCCTGCCATATGCACGGCTCTAACAAGGTGAAATATAGGAACCTCTGGCGGAATGTTTCCAGGTGAGATAAGCTCCGGATCTTCTAAGGAACACTCCTTGCAAAAACATACAGGACATATCTCCCTACATCCGTAGCATTTTATACATTTTTGAAACTCATATATCCATCTGTTCCATCTGTCATCCACCTCTCTCTTTTTCAGCTCTTCAATTGAGATGTTATTATCAATTCCGACCTCTTTTTTATAAGTTCCCACTTCTTGTCTCTTAAGATAAGAACAGTCCGCTCTGTCTTTCAGAGAAGATGGACAACAATTAAGGATTATTGTCTTAATATTTTCTGGATTCAATTGATTCCATATATATAGGACATTTAACGCCCTTTGATTGCAGTCCCTGGCTAAAAGTCCTATCTTTTTTTCTGGATGTAGCTTTGAAAGCCTTGTAGCAAGCTTTTCAAGAGGATATCTGAGCCCACTTTCAACAAAAGAGTCTAATTCCTCCACATTCTCCCTTGTAAAGAAATATGGGATAGGATGACCTTCAAACTCTCTATAGCCAATAAATATATCTATTTTGCCATCCTCAAGCCACTTCCTTACCTGCTCTTTCACACTAAGCATCACTTACCTCCTTGAGAGTGGGCTTGGCCCTAAGGCTCTTATCTTTTCAGTAAATCTTGTTACCACTTCCACAAACTTCTGTGCCTCAGCCGAAGAGATCCACTCCAGATGAAGCCTTCCTTCAAGCCCTAAGAATCCCAGAAATTCCTGCAAAAATGTAATTCTCTTGATGGTCATATAATTACCTTCCAGGTAATGACAATCCCCAATGTGTCACCCACCAACCAATACACCATCTGCACCGCTTTGGAATGCCCTGAGTATGTGATGTGGAGAGACTGTTGCGGAACACATCACTCTTATAGGTCGTATATTTGGGGGATATTGAAACCTGCTTACTCCTGCAAGATCTGCCGCGCCATATGCACACCAGTTACATAAAAACGCTATGATCTTCGGTTCAAACTCATCCTTTTTCATAGACACCTCTCCTTTTCTCAAGATAAAGCGTTTTTGATCTGGGCATAGATCTGAGGGTTATTAAATCCCATAAGTCTCGGAGCCTGTGAAGGGCATGTTGCTGCACATGCACCACAACCCTTACAGAGTGCCTTATTAACCACTGCAACATTCCTCTCTTCATCAAAATCTATTGCCTTAAATGGGCATACATTTAGACATCCAAGACATCCTGAACAGAGTTCTGGATCTATCTCTGAAACTACCCCTCCGACCAGGATATTCTCTTTCGAAAGCACCGTGATGGCTCGAGATACCGCTGCCTGTGCCTGTGCTATACTCTCCTCAATGGGCTTAGGATAGTGGGCCATGCCACAGAGGAAGACACCATCTGTTGCAAACTCAACAGGTCTAAGCTTCTGATGGGCCTCAAGTAGCCATCCATCCAGATCCATAGAGACTTTAAACATCTGAACAATCTCCCGATTATCATTTGGAACAATTGCAGTGGCCAGACAAAGGATGTCTGTTCTGAGTCTTATTTCTCTTTGAAGCACACGGTCTTTAAAATAGACCGTAATGCCATTGCTGTCTGACTCTACTTTTGGCTTTTCGTCAAGATCATAGCGGAAAAACAGGACCCCTTTTCTCCTCGCCTCTCTGTAAAGGTCTTCTCTTATTCCATAGGTTCGAATGTCTCTATAAAGGATATATATGTTGAGATCCGGGTTTATTTCCTTAAGATCCAGTGCATTTCTGATAGAATGGGAACAGCACACCTTCGAACAATATGGATTATTCTCATCTCTTGAGCCCACACACTGGATAAATACAATATTTCGGGCCTCCATAAGCCTACTGTCATTAGTTCTAATCAACTCATCCATCTCAAGCTGCGTTATAACATCCTTGTGTTTTCCATATAGATATTCCTCACCCTTGTATTCCCTTGCTCCAGTAGCTATTAATGTAACCCCATGTTCAATTATCTCTCTTTTATCTCCTTGGAGTATATCTGTCCTAAAATTTCCTACAAAGCCTTCCACTTTGATTAATTTGCTGTTTAGATGAATCCTTACCTTTGAATTATCTTCTAATTCCTTTATTAGATCCTCCACAAATGGCCTTATTTCCTGACCATTAAAGCTTTTATGCAACTTGAGTGCATTTCCTCCAAGACGATTAGACCGTTCAACAAGGTGCACATCATACCCCTGCTTTGCAAAAGAGAGAGCTGCACACATCCCTGCAATCCCTCCGCCAATGACCAGTGCACTCTGAGTAACCTTAAGCTCTGTCTCCTTAAGAGGGGTGAGAAGTGCCGCTTTTGCTACCGCCATCTTTACCAGATCCTTTGCCTTTTGAGTGGCTGCATCAGGATCGTCTGAGTGAACCCAAGAGCACTGATTTCTGATATTTGCCATCTCAAATAGATACTTATTTAGACCTGCATTTGTGAGGGTCTCCTGAAAAAGGGCCTCATGAGTTCTTGGAGTGCAGGCAGCTACCACGACCCGATTGAGCCCTTTTTCTTTAATCACTTCACTGATTTTTTCCTGTGTATCCTGAGAGCAGGTGAAAAGATTCTCTTCTACATAAACCACATGGGGGAGTGTCTTTGCATATTCAACCACCTCTGGAACTCTTACCACACCACCTATATTTATCCCACAATTACAAACAAATACCCCGATTCTTGGCTCCTCCCCTGATACATCTTTCTCTTCAGGTATCTTCAATTCCCGTGTTTTTGTGTTTCGAACAGTGGAGAGCCCTGCACTGGCAGCACATGCAGCAGCACTTGCTTCCATAACAGATTGGGGTATGTCCTTTGGCCCTGTAAATGCACCACATGCATAGATTCCTGGCACAGAGGTGCAAACAGGACTAAAGATATCTGTTCTGACAAAATTATATCGATTAAGCTCTATACCCAGTCGTTTAGAAAGCTCTACCACTCTTTTATCAATTTCAAGTCCAACGGAGAGCACCACCATATCAAAGCTCTCCTGTCTGAGGGTTCCATCTTCCTCTATATAGCTAAGCAAAAGCCCATTATCTTCTGAGTAAGGTTCAATAGAATGGATTCGGGATCTAATAAATCTTATCCCTTGTGATCTGGCGTTTTCATAGTAGCGATCAAAGTCCTTCCCATGGGTTCGCATATCCATAAAAAAGATGGCACAATCAAGGGGTCGTTTACTGTGTTCCCTTGCAATTATTGCCTGTTTAATGGCATACATACAACACACAGAAGAACAATAGCCATTATCACACCTATTTATATCTCTTGATCCCACACACTGAAGCCAGGCGATCTTTTCAGGCTCCTTCCTATCTGAAGGTCTGAGGAGATGTCCCATAAAAGGGCCAGTGGCAGAAAGTATCCTTTCAAATTCAAGAGAAGTAACAACATTAGGAAGCCGAACATAGGAATAGGTATCATAAAGTTTAGGATCAAATGACTTAAAACCAGGGGCTAATATTATTGAACCTACCTCCAAGGTGATTTCTCTTTCTTTATCATCAAATAGAATGGCTCCAGCGGGGCAAAATTTTTCACATGCCTTACATTTTCCCTTTTGAAAATAGATACAGTTCTCCTTATCAATTCCATACTTAAGGGGAACCGCCTGCGAATATTTCACATAGATGGCCTTTCTTTTACTTAGTCCTTCATTATAGGAGTCATCCACCTTTTTAGGACACTTTTCCGCACATGTCCCACAGGCGATACACTTTTCTATATCCACATATCTGGGATGCTGAATCAACCTGACCTTAAAATCTCCCTCTTTGCCACTGAGTTCCTTTACCTCAGCAAGTGTTATAAGCTCAATGTTGATGTGCCGGCCGACCTCGACCAGCTTAGGAGCAAGTATTCACATGGAGCAGTCATTGGTGGGGAAGGTCTTATCCAGCTGTGCCATTACACCACCGATGGCAGGGGAACTCTCCACCAGATAGACATAGAATCCAGAGTCTGCAAGATCCAAGGCGGCCTGAATGCCTGCGATTCCGCCTCCAACTACCATAATAGATCCATTTAAGATATGAGCAGAACCCATAAGATACCCCTCATCTTTTAATTTTAAAGGAGATGAAAATACAGCAAAAAATTGTGATCTTTGCAAGAATAAATTTTTTTACAAAAAAATATTGTTGACATAATAGAATATGGCACTTATTTTCTTCATTTATCTTATTAGTAAAGGGGAGAGTGGAATTTTTTGCTATGGCAAAGAAAAAGAGAAAGGGAAAGATCGTTATTGACAGTGAAAGGTGTAAGGGATGTTATCTCTGTATTGATGTGTGTCCTCAAAAATTGATCACTGTCTCTGAAGAGCTGAACCAAAAAGGGTATCATCCTGCAAAGTTTATTGAAAAAAATCCTGATGGAAAGGGATGTATTGGATGTGCCATGTGTGCAACCATCTGTCCAGATATAGCCATTGAGGTGTGGCGTGAGTGAAAAGGTATTAATGAGAGGGAATCATATTGTGGGTGAGGCAGCGGTTCGTGCGGGATGTCGTTTCTATGCGGGCTATCCCATAACCCCACAGAATGAACTTACCGAATATATGGCAGGTGCAATGGCAAAACTTGAAGATGGGATATTTATCCAGGCAGAGAGTGAACTTGCTGCAATAAACATGGTTATGGGAGCTGCCATTGCAGGAGCTCGTGCCATGACAAGTTCATCCAGCCCAGGGATATCTCTTAAACAGGAGGGGATCTCCTATCTTGCAGGGATGGAGCTTCCAGCGGTAATTGTCAATATGATGAGAGGGGGGCCTGGTCTTGGAAACATAGCCCCTTCTCAGGGTGACTATTTTCAGGCAACCCGTGGTGGAGGGCATGGAGATTACCGCTGTATTGTGCTTGCACCAGCATCAGGTCAGGAGCTAGCAGATCTTACTCGTGTTGCATTTGACTATGCCGATCGCTATAGAAATCCGGTGATGATTCTGGGTGATGGAATGATGGGGCAGATGATGGAGCCTGTAATCTTTCCAGAACCCATTGATCCCAAGGAGCTTCCCCCAAAGCCCTGGACACTTACAGGTGCAGAAGAAAGACCAAGCAGGGTGATAAGGTCTCTGCTTTTAGATGTAAACTTAGAGGAGGAGCATAACTGGAAGCTTGTTAGAAAATATGAACAGATGGAAAGGGAGATCACTGATCAGGAACTCTACTTTGTGGATGATGCAAAGGTGGTGGTA
>Ga0116200_10000656_pt1 | contig 11977 bp, 11 predicted proteins | sample Mar14436cmmetaG_FD_94478 | JGI IMG/M metagenome (GOLD analysis project Ga0116200, IMG submission 94478) | Marine hydrothermal vent microbial communities from Guaymas Basin, Gulf of California to study Microbial Dark Matter (Phase II) - Marker... ... | reverse complement strand
GACTACTCGGGGCACCGCCTCTCGATACGTCGCTTCGCTCCTACTCGAGGCACCGCTCGAGGCTTGCTCGAGGCACCGCTTGGGGCACCGCCCCTCGATACCTTGGTATCTCGTTATCCGGGGAGCGCTTAAGCCACCGCACTTCGCAGCTAAGGATATTGCCCTTCTATGTGCTTTGCTATTTGGGATAGGTTTTAGGATACACTTTACTTCTGCCGTAGTGACAATGAAGAAGATATAATGATTCCTTAACCCAGAAAATTCGCAGCGAAAAGGTTCCTGCATTTTTCGTAAAGTACCATAAGTGCTTTTGGAAGGGGAAATTATTGTAGCCGATTCTTACGCGGTTTTTCCTCCACGAGAAGTATGCTTCCGTCCCATTTTATCCGGCTATTGGCTTCGGGAAAGCCATGTGTTTCTCTTAAAAAATTCCTTCTAATAACCAGAAAATTTTTACCGTTCAGGTTTTCGCAAACTACTTTCAAAGGAGTGATATAATCTGCTTTATCCACAGGAACTGTAATCCAGGGAGTAATTTCCTTGCTAACCTGTGATTCCACCGTTCCTATGTAGAGCGTTTTTTGTCCCGGGACGATTGTAAATCTTGTCAACCATAAGCGAAACACCAGGCGGGTTTCGTCCATTTCTTTAAACAGCATCAATTTTTCGAATTTCCCGTTGTAAAGGCGTGGAAATATGGGCAGATCGTCGAGGTGAACTTCCGGAGACAGCGTTATGAGTATTGATTTAAGCCCTATTGACTTTGCCTGACGCCAGCCAAACCGGGCCAGATCTTCTCTTAATTTGTCAAGGTCCCCTACATACTGAAACTGAAAGGGTTGTTTAATCCCTCCATGCATGTCGATCCTCCAGGGAGGCAATTGTTTCCAGCCATTTTTCATCCATCCGCTGAGCGTTATTTGCTGCACGGGTAGACGGGAGGCATACACCATCAGGTCATTCTTGATATTTGTCCTGATATTCCACCCACCAATAACAAGAAGAGTCGCGGTGGGTACGATAATTAAAGAGTGAATGTTGATTTTCTCCAGGGGAGTTTTGAGGTAAAAAAGCCCGCAGAGTGCCACCCACGCCCATCCCAGGAAGAATCCTCCCAGTGCGTCTGAAAACCAGTGTGCGCCAAGGTAGAGTCTTGAAAAGCCGATGATCGAAGAGATGGTCACGGCAGAAGAAAGTGATATCCAGGTAAATATTCGGATGGTTTTTGTACTAACTTTAAGCTGTCTCAGGGAGCGAATTAAAATGATAAAAATTGTTCCGTATAATACTGCGCTATGAGTTGTATGGCCGCTTGGAAAACCCCAAGCCGAAATTCCCTGATACAGGTTGGCCACCGGTCTTTCAAGTTGGAATATCCATTTGAATAAACGTACGAGGCCAAGGCTTCCTGCAAGCGACGTTAGTGAAAGTAGAACGGTTCCCCGTGCTTTCTGGAACAAGAAAATAGTTATCAGGGATACAAATACGAAGAAAATGACGATCACGTCTCCAAGTTCCGTGATAACCACGAAAAATCTGTCGAAGATAGGATTCCTGATGGACTGGAGGAAATAGAACACGTTTTTGTCCAGCTGAATAATGGGGAGCTTTAACAACACTGCCTGGGTGACGATTATGAAACCCATGGGACAGAAAACCAGGAGAAAAACCAGGAGAAAAAATATAGCGGCTTCTTCTGCATATCTTGGCAATAAAAGTGTTAAACACTTCTTCACCAACGCCGTTCTATTTCTGGTGTCTGCGTTAGCTTTAATCCATCTGTAAGTAGCTTCAAACCATTGACTGCTTTTGAGAATTAGTAACCTGGATATTTTTTTGCTTGCCCAGAAAAAAGACCACAGCAAGATTACTACGATTAGTGTGAGAATAATAAGTCTGGTACTGACTATCCCTGCGATGGTTAGAGATGTTCCCAGTACGACTCCAGGAATGACATACGCTATGGCCCACGCAATGGCGGAGGTAATATTGACGAAGGTGAAATAGAAGGCAGGCATATCCATAATTCCCGCAACCAGAGGGATCACAGGACGTATGGGCCCTATGAAACGGCCGAAGAAAACGCTTTTTCCTCCATGATTCTTAAAGAATCTTTCTCCTTCTTCCAGCATGCGACTGTACCTATTAAATGGCCAGACACCTTTCAATCGTTCCTGGTAGTGATGTCCAAGCCAGTAGCTTATAGCGTCTCCTGCGAATGCCCCCGTTGCAGCAAGTACCAGGGTAGGTTTCAGTGCAAGAGCTCCCATGCCAACCACGGCTCCAATGCCGAACATCACAACCGTTCCCGGAATAAGCAGGCCTACCAGTGCGAGAGATTCAGAGAGGGATGTAAGGAAAATGGCGAAATAGGCGAAGCGGGAATGGTCAGAAATAAATGGTAGCAGGGTGTCTATCATTTTCTCATCACACTTTTGCGTCTGAATTCAGTTTTCTGTGGAAAATTGTTGGAAGAGTGTAACAAAAAAAGAGAGCCATCAACAATGAAAAATGAATATCATTACAAATGCGTAATGACCTCTTCCATCGTTTTTTATTTTGGCTCTCTAAAATTCTGCGATGAGAATATACGCTCTCAGGAAACCAGAATTTAGAACTTAATTGTTCTTTATGATTATGAACGCAATCAATACTCGCATGCTGTCGCTATACGTATATCTCGCGCCTGTTCTCAGAATGATCCACCATGTATAGCATGGTCGCCGTTTTCTCTATTTCTTCTTTTAGCTTTGGTATTTTTTGCCTGTCCAGCTCATACATCCTGATGTATACGAATCTATAGCCTTCAGGGCATCTTTCCCGGGAACTAAGTATACTTGCCATCCGGCCACCGTATTTCCTGAATATGTCAGTAACTTCTTTTATGCTACCGGGGCGATCTTCGATCTGAAAGGCAAACTGTACACCTCCATTTCTCGCACCGGTCAGCGCGAGTATGAGTCTAAAAAGGTCTGTTTTAGTGATTACGCCGACTAGTTTGCCTTCCTCGTTAACAACCGGGACCCCGGAAATCTTGTGTTCGAGAAGAATCCCTGCAACTTCTTCTACGGTATAATCGTCCGGTACGGTTATTGGATTTTTGGTCATTATCTCTTTGATCTTAAGCTTGGACAACAGGTAATGGAGTTCATGCGCATCAAGAGTGGTGGCATCAGATGCGGAGGCTCTTTTTACGTCCCTGTCCGTGATAACGCCAACAAGAGTTCCGTTTCTCATAACCGGTAAAATTTTGATTTGATTCTCCTGGAGCACTTTTGCTGCTTTTTGTAAGGATTCGTTTTCGTCGATTGTTATTACATCTCTGGACATCCAGTATCTTACCAACATGTTACACCTCCTGGGATTGTCAAGTTATGGTGTTAATATTGGCCCCTGAGCATTCAAAGGGGATTGGTACGTCACCCGAGTTTTTTCAGAATTCAGTTTAAGCTAAACGAAAATGTGAGATTTAAAGGGTGTTTGTGGTCATTATGATGATGAAAGGCTACATGACGAGAGGAGACAATTGCTGGAGAAAATGCGAAGAGGAAACGCAAAGATTGCCTGTTGTGGAGGCGGTTGTTGCCAAACTTGCCACGGGACATCATAAATCCGCATTTGCATTTTGGACTCCTTTCTCCGAAGGTTGAATATTAATCGCCGTTACACTTCACACGTTTATTAAGTATTCTATGTCATCTTTGAACAAAAAGCAATTCTAAGTTTAAATTTTTTGTCTACTCCATGCATTTGCCAATTAGACGCGCAACAACAAGGGCGTGTCCTTTTTCCTGTTCGGACAAGTCCTGGAATATTTTTTTCTCGTCTTCGTTCCCAGTGTCATAATACAGGTTTTTGTACATGTCGTATGCTTTGTACTCGATGTCCAGTGCAAGTTCACCGAAAGAAAGACAATCATCCGGATCAAAGTCTCGTACTTTTTCAATGGCCTGTTCTACTGTTTCTCCGCCTTCAATAATATCACCTTTGAGCTGGTCGAAGTAATCATCAAAATCCTGGGTAACAGGTTTGTCTGTGGATCGTTTTTTCAATATATTAAAAATGGTTTTTGCATGTGTCCTCTCCAGCTTTACAAGCGCTTTTGCGGCAGGAGTCATCTTAGATTCCGGGTATTTTTTCAGTATACTGGAGTAAAAAATCCATGCGCCTTTTTCCAGATCCATGGCAAGTTTAAGTATTTCTGTCATGTCTTTTATTCCAGAAAAGAGCTTCACCTGAGGAAAGTCTTCGATTGGTCTACCGTCCCAGGCCAGTATTCCACCTTCCATGGTATAAATGCTTCTGGCGTTGATATTCGAATCGGCCACAATGGATGCTGCCATTCTTGATCTTTTGCCGCTTCTGCAATAGAAAAGCAGGTCCACTCCGTGAGTTAATTCAGGAATACGGTCAGGTAATTCCCCCAGGGGTATCAGTTTTGCGCCGGGAACGTGTCCGTCGGTATACTCGCGCGGTTCTCTAACGTCTATGAGCTGATAATCGGACTCTCTGTGTTTTCTCATGTATTCTCTTACTTCATCGGCATAAATGGTTTTAACTTCTCGTCTTCTGGACATGGCTTAATTCAACTCTTCCATATTAAGATAATGTAATTCAGCTTACTTCTAATACTTGACCAATAAACCTTTTTCTGACATAATCCCAGACTCGGATAAACCGTGATCTTTTCAAAACCAATGTGAAGCATCAAACCATGTGCACCTGATTCTGTTCGCTATTTCATTGAACTCTCTTTAGTCTAGTACAAGTTTGGTATTTTTTGAAGTTCGCAGTGTGCTTCTGGAGTGAAGAAATCCTGCATGAGTAGTTTGGCGTTTCAGGTTGCTGAATCTTCTTGGTACGTGTGGAGATTTGAGGAGGTCAAGTAATTGGGGGTCGTAAGGGGCGCGTATTGATTGCTTTTACGACCGTGTAACCGAAAACCTTTAAAAGCAAGAAGGGGGTATCATGAAGAAGTTATTTGCAATTTTTGTAAGCGTAGCTTTGGTGTTTGCTTTTGCTGCTGCACCGGTATTTGCCGGCGGCACACTGGAAAAGATTGAAAAAACAGGGAAGATCAAAATTGGCTTTCGGGAGGGATCAATACCTTTTGCTTATGTTGATCCCAAGGTTGGAAAGCATGTTGGATTTTCAGTGGATATGGCCAAGTTGCTGGCGGAGAATCTGAGCAAACGATTTGGCAAAAAGATTGAGATCGTGCCTTACACCGTGACACCAAAAACCAGAATCCCCATGGTAGTGAACGGAACTATCGATATTGAAATGGGATCCACCACCTATACCCAGAAAAGGGAAGACGTTGCCGACTTTAGCATGATTTTTTTCTTTTCAGAGACAACATTTTTGGTGGCCAAAGACAGTGGAATTAAAACTCTTCAGGACTTAAATGGAAAGAAGGTTGGCGCTGCCAGGGGTACAACTAACCTGAGAGCCGTTGAAAAGCTGGCGAAAGAGGGGAAATTTAAACCGAAAGCAATAATCGTTACAGAAACACATCCTCAGGGAATGCTCGCATTGAAGACAGGCAAAATAGATGCGTATTCAACAGACCGCAGTCTGCTTGAAGGGCTTCGCATGAAAGATGACCATCCGGAAAAATGGATGACAGTCCCCTTTGCCATTGCCTACGAACCATATGCTTACATTGTAAGGGAAAATGATTCCGATTTTAGAGATTTTGTAAACAACACGATAATTTGGGCAATCAAAACCGGAAAGTTTTTTGAGCTCTATGAGAAATGGATGGGACCAAAGGGTGTTGTTCCTATCCCGATGTCGCAAGCATACAAGAGCTATCTTGAGATGATGGTCTATCCGATCTCGGATGGCTGGTGGAAAAAATAGAATTTTATTTCAGGGGGGCACCGCCCCCCTTTTTCTTTTTTGATTGATTGATCAGTTGGAGAAAAGTCGATGGCGTATAATTTTGATTGGAGTGTTCTCTGGAGACAACCCTATGGTATGTGGTTACTTCAGGGACTCTGGCTTACCATTAAAATTGGATTACTGGCTTGGATTATAGCTCTTTTTTTAGGGATCGTTATTGGTACCTTAAGAGTTACCCCATGGAAGCCCCTGAGATTCTTTGCATCTGCTTATACCGAACTTTTCCGCAATGTACCTTTCCTGGTACAACTTTTTTTCTGGTACTACGCGGGGCCGATGCTTCTTGGAGATCGCCTCGGGCATGCGTTAAACCAAATTATCGGGCTTAATTACTACGTAGCCATCTTTGCGCTTGGAATCTATACGGCATCCAGGGTGGCAGAGCATATGAGAGCCGGGTTTGCTTCCATCGGCAGGGAACAGTATCAGGCAGTTCTCTCCACGGGAATGACCCAGTATCAGATGTATCGCTACGTAATCATACCATACGCACTTCGCATCATTTTGCCACCTTTAACTACCGAATTTTTGACCATTTTTAAAAATTCATCCATAGCTATGACCATCGGTGTTGCCGAACTTACCTTCATGAGTTACCGCATAGATGCTGAAACGTTCCACGGACTGGAGGCTACCACAGGTGCCATGTTTATTTATCTTCTGCTGGGACTGACGGTGGTGCGAATAATGGGATTTATTGAGTCCAGATTTAAAATACCAGGAATGATTGGGAGGTAGCCTTGTTTGACGCTGTAATTCGAAATTTCGGTTTCTTGATGGGTGGGTTTGGCGTGACCCTGCAGTTAACCGCCTGCGCGCTGGCCGGCGGTATAACGCTTGGCATGATCGTTGGTCTGGGACGCATTGCACGGAACAAGTGGATATATCAGCCCGTTACCCTCTATGTTAATTTTATTCGGAATATTCCACTTATCCTTGTGATTTTCTGGTTCTATTTTGTCATGCCGATAATTGCAGGTCGTCCACTAAACCCTTTTATTTCGGCTGTAATATCTTTTATCGTGTTTGAAGCGACCTATTTCGGGGAGATTTTTAGAGCGGGTTACCAGTCTATCAGCGTGGATCTGATTCATGCTGCTTATTCTACCGGTTTGACGTATTCTCAAACCGCTCGCTATATTTTGATACCCATTGCATTTCGCAGAATGTTACCGAGTTTAATCACGCAATCCATTATTACATTCCAGGATACAAGTCTCGCTTTTGTAATAGGATTGCAGGAATTTGTGCGCAGGGCATCCATAGTGGATAATCTGGAAGTTCGTTCGATACAGTTGTACGGTTTTGTTGGTATCGTATTTTTTATATTCTGTTTCATAGGATCCAAAATTTCACTTCATTTTGAAGAAAAAGGTAGAAGGACAGGAGTGTTATGATCGAAATCAAAAATGTCAGTAAATGGTTCGGAGATTTTCAGGTACTGAAGGATATCAACGAAACCATTAAAAAGGGTGCAACAGTGGTAATCTGCGGTCCCAGTGGTTCTGGCAAGAGCACTTTGCTGAGGTGCATTAACGGCCTTGAACCGTACCAGAAAGGGGAAATTATAGTCGATGGGATATCTTTGAGTGACCCGAAGACTAATTTATATAAACTCCGGCAAAAAATAGGGATGGTGTTTCAGCGGTTTGAGCTGTACCCTCACATGACAGTGCTAAAGAATATTACCTTAGCTCCCATGAAGGTTCTTAAAAAATCCAAGAAGGAAGCGGAAAAGAAGGCCATGGAATTACTCGAAAGAGTTGGTATTCCTGACAAGGCCAACGAGTACCCTGCTAACCTCTCGGGTGGTCAGCAACAGAGAGTTGCAATAGCCCGAAGTCTTGCTATGGAACCGGAATATATGCTTTTTGATGAACCTACATCTGCCCTTGATCCTGAAATGATTAACGAAGTTCTGGAGGTTATGATTGATCTGGCCAAAGAAGGTATGACCATGGTAGTGGTGACCCATGAGATGGGTTTTGCCCGTGAAGTGGCAGATGAGATAATTTTTATGGACGAAGGTCAGATAGTGGAGAGAGGAACTGACGAAGAGTTCTTTACAAACCCGAAACATGAGCGCACGAAGCTCTTTTTAAGCCAAATCCTGGTATAACCAAGTAAGAATCGGTGCTGACTCATGCCTGAAAAAGTCATTGGTATTCTGGGCGGAATGGGACCTGAAGCTACGGTTGATTGTTTTGCCAAGATTATTGGGAATACTCCAGCAGAAAAAGATCAGGATCATTTGAGAGTTATCATCGACTCCAATCCAAAGGTTCCCGACAGAACAAGGGCAATATTGGGTGAAGGAGAATCACCCGTACCTGTTCTGGCAGAGGGCTGTAAAGCCTTGAAGTGTGCGGGGGCAGACTTCATAATTATCCCCTGTGTCTCTGCTCACTTTTTTCTGGAAGAACTTAGAAAAGAAGCAGAATTGCCAATTCTCTCCATATTTGATGTAGTTGCCGAGACAATAGAAAGTGAATATCCTGATATCAAACTTGTGGGGCTTATGGGTACAACTGGTACCACACGGGGAGGCCTTTTCCAAAAACGGCTAGCTCGATCGGGAATTGATACGCTTGTTTGCGATGAGAATACACAGCAACAGGTCATGAACGCTATTTACGAGATAAAAAGGGGTATACTCAAACAATCTCCTGAACGCGTAAAAAATGTGCTTGTAAAGGCTGCAAAAAGTTTGATTGATAGAGGTAGCAAGGCAATTGTTGCCGGTTGTACCGAAATTCCGCTGGCTTTAAAACAGGAAGATCTGGCAGTTCCATATTTTGATGTGCTTGCTCTGCTGGCCAGAGCTGCCATTCGTTACGCAGGAAAGGAACCAAAAGTTGTTTGAGAATGAGATAGCAACAAGGTAAACCGGGTATGTGAAGCCGGCCTGGTTGCATTTTTAGCATAAATTAGAAGAAGGAGTTGATCATGAACCTGGCAAAATTCCCACGGAGGCGATACACTGAAGGTAGAACTCCCATTGAAAAACTTCATAATTTTACAAAAGTGCTGGGAGGTCCGGCTATCTACATGAAACGGGATGATATGCTTGGACTTGCTGGCGGTGGAAATAAGACAAGGAAGCTTGAATTCGCCGTTGCTGATGCCCTTTCGAAAGGAGCCGATACTCTTATTACGTGTGGAGCCGTTCAATCCAATCACTGCAGGCTTACCCTGGCCGCTGCAGTGAAAGAAGGACTCAAGTGCAGGCTGGTGCTGGAAGAGAGGGTTCCCGGGAGCTACAAGCCGGAAGCAAGCGGAAATAACTTCTTATATCACCTGATGGGAGTTGAAAAAATAAAGGTCGTTCCCGGTGGTTCCAACATGATGGAAGAAATGCAGAAGGTCGCTGACGAACTGGATGCAGAGGGCCGAAAAGCATACATTGTTCCGGGTGGAGCTTCAAATCCAGTAGGCGCTCTTGGTTATGTAGCCTGCGCCCAGGAGATTATTGCTCAAAGTTTTGAGAGCGGGCTTCGAATAGATTATGTGGTGTGTGCAAGCGGAAGTGCGGGTACTCATGCCGGGCTCGTCACCGGTTTTACCGGCACCAATACTGACATCTCCGTGGTCGGCATAAACGTCAGTCGAACCAAGGAAGACCAGGAAGAAATTGTCCACAAGCTTGCATGCGAAACAGCTGATCTTCTGGGAATCTCTCAAGGAGTTCCATGGGAAGCCGTACTATGTTTCGGAGACTACGTTGGTCCCGGATATTCGCTGCCTACGCCGGGGATGGTGGAAGCCGTGAGGCTCGTGGCCCAAACAGAAGCTATCTTACTTGATCCTGTCTATACGGGAAAGGCAATGGCTGGTTTGATGGATCTGGTAAGGAAAGGTTACTTTCCGAAAGACAAAAATGTCCTCTTTCTTCACACCGGAGGTTCTCCAGCACTCTATGCTTACCTGGATACTTTTTGGGAAGACCTGAGGAAAAATATGGGTACTGGCTGAGATTTAGAACCGGAAAATCTTTAATAATTGTGAATAAAGGACTTGGATTCCCGCCTTCGCGGGAATGACGGTAATATCGACCACGGGAAAGACGTTGATATTGAGGTTTTTCTTCCTGCTTTACCCCTTTGTCATTCCTGCGTAGGCAGGAATCCAGCGCTATTGGTTGTAGTCATTATTTTCTTTTGAGCTTTATCTTTTGTTGTTCCGATTATCGGGATGAGAGTTAGAAAAAGGATTGGTTGGTCTAATTAAAACCCTCTCATTTGAAGAGCTTCCCTGATGTCCCTGTGCATTCTGTCAATGAGCGAATCAGGGTCACGTGCATTTCTGATGGGTCTGCCAATTACAACATAATCTGCACCGTTCAAAAACGCTTCCCTGACGGTAACAATCCGTTTTTGATCATCGGTGATATTTCTTACTGGCCTTATTCCTGGGGTTACCACCAGGAATTTTTTACCGAGGTGCTCTCTGAGCCTTGCTGCTTCAAGTCCGGATGAAATTACGCCATCGCAACCGATCTCAAGAGCTCGCTTAGCCCTCGACAGTACCAGGTCTTCCACGAAACATTCAAAGCCTAGATCCCTCAGATCTCCTTCGTCCAGGGATGTGAGGACAGTTACGGCAAGGATTTTAAGAGTGCCTTTTGCGCTTACTGCGGCCTTCATTATCTCGTCGTTACCGTGAACGCTGGTGAAAGAGATACCTTTGTCTCTGATCTGTTCCACTGCAAGCTTAACGGTTTGTGGAACATCGAAGAACTTTAAATCAAGGAATACTTCAAGATCCCGGGCCAGTATCCAGTCTACTATGTTAAACCAGCCTGCCAGGAAGAGCTGAAGTCCAATCTTGTAGAACCTAATTCTATTTTCAAACTGTTTTACTGTTTGCTTGGCTTCCTCGACTGTCGGAACATCAAGAGCCAGTATAATACGTTTTTCCAGGGGAATATCCTTGCCCATGTTCTCAAGCCCGCTATAATGTTTATGAGCAACTAAAATGCCGGGTGTTTTGTACCCGGCATTCCAAAAATCACTTTACCAGCCCGGACTACCCAATGTTTAGCCCGCATTAATTTTTTCTTCTTTCGTTTCCCTGTGGTAAAGAACCTTATCCACTATTCCGTATTCAATTGCCTGAATACCGGACATGTAAAAATCACGCTCCGTATCCCTGGCAATCTGGTCGAGAGGCTTATTAGTATGGTGTGCGAGAATCTTATTCAGTTCTTCTCTCAACCTCAGAATTTCTTTCGCTTGAATGTCCACATCTGTGGCCTGTCCTTGAAATCCGCCCATGGGCTGATGAAGCATTATCCTCGAATGTGGAAGTGCAAATCGCTTGCCTTCGGCCCCCGCAGCCAGAAGCAATGCTCCCATACTGGCGGCCTGTCCCATGCACAGTGTTGACACGGGTGGCTTTATAAATTGCATGGTATCGTAAATGGCCAGACCTGCTGTGACAAGCCCTCCCGGAGAATTAATATAAAAGTGGATATCCTTGTCCGGGTCTTCCGATTCCAGGAAGATCATCTGAGCTATAATAAGGTTTGCAATTTCGTCGGTAATGGTGGTTCCCAGGAAAATAATTCGTTCCCTAAGGAGCCTGGAATAAATATCAAATGCTCTTTCTCCGCGTCCGCTCTGTTCAACAACGATTGGTATAAGAGACATATCACTCTCCAGTTTCATCGGTATTTTTTGGTTCTCCATTTTCTTTGGTTTCATCCGAAACACTGCTCTCGTCTTCGGACGCATCTGCAGCTTCCGCCTTGGTCTCAGCTGCATTTATTTCCTTTTCTTCGGCTTCTTTCTTAAGTTCTTCTTCCAGAGTTCCTTCCGGTACTTCGGTAACTTCAGCCCATTCTATCAGTTTTTCTATAACCTTTTCTGTTGCAGCACCGCTACCGGTACCATCTCCGCTAATTCCCTCCAGTTCTGCTATCTTTCCTAGAATCAGCGCAAGCTTTGTCCTTCTTTCTGCTTCGGGTCGGTACTGTTCTTTAAGAGCATCTTCGCTGGAGTGAATATCCGGTAACGTCAATCCCCGGGCTTCGAGTTGTTTCTTAAACTGCTCTACCATCAGAGCCATTTCT
>Ga0116200_10000655_pt1 | contig 11987 bp, 12 predicted proteins | sample Mar14436cmmetaG_FD_94478 | JGI IMG/M metagenome (GOLD analysis project Ga0116200, IMG submission 94478) | Marine hydrothermal vent microbial communities from Guaymas Basin, Gulf of California to study Microbial Dark Matter (Phase II) - Marker... ... | reverse complement strand
CCCTCAGTCCCCCCCGCTCGCAGGGGGGAAGCCTGTCCTCCCCCCGTGGAACGGGGGGAGCTAGAGGGGGCGCGATCCATGCACAGCCACTTTGTGAAATCTGCAAAAGTACTGGCCTTACACAGAGAGGAGTAACATGTCTAAACTCACCCGTTTACTAGTCCTCGCCCTGTCACTCGCCGTATTGAGCTTCGTCTCCCTGGCCTGCTGTAACCTTACAAAAGGCGAGCCAACCATCGAGAGTGCCGTGACCTGCAAGGACATCACCGACGACTATAAGCCGGTGAATGAAACCTCGACCTACGCGCCGGAGGACACTTTCTACTGCTCGGTCAAAGCATCTAATCTGAAACAGGGGCAGACTATGACCTGGAAATGGTACTACGGCGACGAGTTCCTGTACGAGCAACCGCTCACGCTGGACAAATCCGGCTCCGGCTACGTCGCTGCCTACCTGTCCAGTGATCAACCCTGGCCACAGGGCGATTACAAAGTGGAGATCTTCCTCGACGATGTGCTGGCTCAGACGGTGACATTCTCTGTGCAGTAGCAGCAATGCCGAGATGAAGATACAGACCACCAAGACACAAAGGCACCAAGTGACATTAAAGAGCAGGTAACTCCTCCGTTTCTTGGTGTCTTGGTGCCTTCGTGGTGAATTTTCGGACACCCTCTAATCCGTATCCAAAAGAGTGAACCATGCGCGTCTACCTGGAATCGCTGGGCTGCAAACTGAATCAAAGCGAGATGGAGACTCTGGCCCGCCAGTTCGTCGCTGCCGGACACGAGCTGGTGGCCTCAGCAGAGGCGGCGGACTTGTGCATCCTGAATACCTGCGCGGTGACCCACGTCGCTGCTCGCAAATCGCGCCAGACGGCCCACCGCCTGCGCCGCCTGAATCCAGACGCACGCCTGGTGATCACCGGCTGCTACGCCGAAGTGACCACGGAGCCATTGGAGGCCGATCTGACAGTGGGCAACGAGGACAAAGCCCGCTTGCTCGATCTCATCCGGTCGGCCGGCTTCCGTCTCCCGGAGACCGGCCACCAGCAGCCTGTCGCTGACACCCGGCCACCAGTCGCCCGCACTCGCGCCTTCGTCAAAATCCAGGATGGATGCGACAACGCCTGCACCTACTGCATCGTGCACGTGGCCCGGGGCCGGCAGCGCAGTCGCCCCCGCGACGCGATCCTGGAGGAAATTCGCGCTCTTGTTGCCGAGGGATACAAAGAAATCGTCCTCACCGGCGTGCACGTCGGGGCCTACGGGCGGGATGCCGGAGGAGCCTCCCAGGGCGACCTGCGCTCACTGGTGACGGCCATCCTGACGGAGACCGACGTGCCCCGCTTGCGGCTGTCATCCATCGAACCGTGGGACATCTCCCCGGACTTCTTCGACCTGTGGCAGAACCCCCGTCTGTGCCGCCACCTGCACCTGCCGTTGCAAAGCGGCTGCGACGCCACCCTCCGTCGCATGGGCCGGCGCTACACCACGACCACCTTTGCCCAGATAGTGGCCGCTGCGCGAGAGGCCATCCCCGGTCTGGCCATCACCACCGACATCATCGTCGGTTTTCCCGGCGAGAGCGAGGAGGAATTCGCCACCAGTTGCGAGTTCGTCACCCGAATGGCCTTCGCCAGGCTGCACGTTTTTCCCTACTCAATGCGGCCCGGCACACCCGCAGCAGCAATGCCCGACCAGGTGCCCCACACCGTGAAGAAAGCCCGTGCCAAGCAGATGGCCGCCATCGGGCGACGAATGGCTACCCAGTTCCAACGGGCGTTCGTCGGTCAGACGCTGGAGGTACTGTGGGAACACAGGAGAAACGCGGCGCGGGGATGTACGTGGTCGGGCCTGACGGACAACTACATCCGGGTGACCACCACCAGCGAGGAGGACCTGACCAACACCCTATTGCCCACGCGCTTGATCGCCGTGACCTCTGCCGGGATGCGCGGCGTTCCGCTGGTTGTCCGGCAGATTCACCAACAGCAATGACCTGCTCGCACACTCCTCATAAACACTCAGTATACCAGGAATCGGGAGGCACCAGGCATGGAGTCAATGGAGTCAGATGACGCCAGACACCCACTGGCCAATACCAACGTGAACGAGATTGTACGGCTCACTCAGGCCCTCACCGAACTGACCAGGATGATCGAGCGAATGCGCGGGCCACGCTATTTCGAGATGGTTGAACGGCCAAGCCGGTTTCTCTTCTACAACTTCTTGGGCGGGGTAATGAGGGGAGTGGGTGGCGCAGTTGGGGCCACCCTGATGATGGCCTTGCTCCTTTACCTGCTAGGACAGTTGCAGTGGGTGCCGGTCATTGGCCGCTGGATCGCCGAGATACTCAAAATCGTCGAGACGTACAGGTAACCGCTCATACCTTCCCGCAGGCAGCTCGACTGAGCACGTCGAAGACTCCGGCGTGAGCGCTACCAGGGCAGACCACGTTAGCAGCTCCACCTCTCAGATTCCTTGCGCAAAGGCGCTATTCTGTGGTATACTACTCAAAGAGCCGGAGGTGGAGACGTGATTACGTGGGGCGAGAGCTTGCAGGACACCGTTGCGGAAGCGGTGGCGATCCTTGACCGGGCGCGCGAGGAGCTGGAGGGCCTCATCCAAAGAGCGGAGGACGCCCACCGGGGTGAGGCATTACCCTCGAGCGAGAGCGAAGCCTGGCAAGCATTGATAGAGCGACTACACCGTCTGGTAGAACACTGCGCGGCCGATAGCATGTACGTGATAGATCCAACCACCGAGGCTTACGACGGCGAATCACGGATTCAGTTCATTCAGAGCCAGGAGGAAGAGCGACAGCGAATCGCGCGTGAGATCCAGGAAGGGCCAGCCCAGCTTCTGGCCAATGCCGTTTTCGAGCTGGATTCGTGCGACCATTTACTGGACGACGATCCGGCCCTCGCCCACGAAGGCCTCCGCCTGCTCCAGGCCGAACTACGTGCCGGCCTGGAAGCGACGCAAAACCTGGTAGCGGAATTACAACCCCCACTGCTCCTGGGCGAGCTGGGCCTGGCGGCCAGCTTGGAACGTTACCTGGAGCGCTTTCAGGCCACCACCGGGCTGGAGGTGCACGCCCATCTGGAAGACCTGACTATGCGTCTGCCTCCGACAATGGAAGTGACCATCTTCCGTATCATCCAGGAGGCCCTACGCAACGTCCGCCAGCACGCCGAAGCCAGCCAGGTCAGCGTGGAGGTCGAGGTCAGGCCCGATACACTGGTTTTCGTCGTCGAGGATAACGGCAAAGGCTTCACCTGGACTCCATTGGACAGACCCATCGGACGCCGTCGGGGATTGATAGGCATGCGAGACCGTGCATTACTTCTGGGGGGGCGGCTGCGAATATTCAACAAAGGAGACGGGGGGACCCGCGTGGTACTGACAGTGCCTTACCCTGTTTCTCCTGCTCCATCATCCACGACCGAAGCTTATACGCTGTCTGTTGGAGGTGAGAGCGAATGAAGAAAATTGACGTGATGCTCGTTGACGACCACCCCCTCTTTCGCCAGGGATTGCGCCGTGTCTTGGAATCTGAGGAGGACATAGAAGTCGTCATCGAGGTAGCCGACGGGGAAGAAGCCCTCCGCATGGCCCGCGAATTGACGCCGGACGTGGTGCTTATGGACATCAACCTGCCCTCCATGAACGGGCTACAGGTTACCCGCCGTCTGAAAACGGACCTGCCCAACACCGCCGTGATTATGCTCACCGCCTACCACAACGACGAGCAGGTTTTCCACGCCCTCCGTGCCGGCGCGGCTGCTTACTATCCCAAGGACGTTACTCCCGACAAGCTGGTGGAGGCTGTACGCCAAGTAGCTGAAGGCCATTACGTAATAGAGGACAATGTATTGGACAAGCCCCAGGTAGCAGCCTGGCTGTTGAAAGAGTTTGAACAGTTGGACGGAGTGTGGGGCGAGGCCGATAAACTGTTTATGCCCCTTTCCCCCCGCGAGATGGAGATCCTACAATTGATCACCCGCGGGATGAGCAACAGAGAGATCGCTCGCGAGCTGGGGATCAGCCACCAGACAGTAAAGAACCACATAACCTCGATCCTGCGTAAACTTGCCGTCAACGACCGCACCCAGGCCGCCCTTTACGCCCTGCGTCGGGGATGGGTGCGGCTGCAAGATACACTGTAACAACAGACCGCCGGATTTGACGGGCGATGGGCGATAGATGAGGAGCATTCCATGAACGATAAAGAACAAACTACGCCTGCACCTACCCTTTCCCCTCTCCAGCAGCTTATCGAGGACAGCCGCAAGGAATTCGAGCAGACGCAGAAAGAGCTCAAAGAAATTGACCTGCTGATCCAACAGAGCAGTGGTGAGGTAGACCGGCTGGCCCGCCGGAATGCGCAAATCACCAACCGCCTGCGCCAGATTGAGGCCAACTTCGACACCGTGCCTCGCTCGGACATTCAGGAAACCTACACCGCCGCCCAGGAAGCCCAGAAACGTCTGTTTATGATGAAAGGGCAATTGGAGAAACTTCAGAGCGACCAGCAGCACTTACAAAAGCACGCCGACCTGCTGCGCCGTTTCCTGGAGGTCGCCGACCAGGAGATACCGATCGTTGAGACGGCAGAGCCGAGCTGCGTTCCCCAAACCGCCAGCCAACAAATGATCGTGCGCATCATCGAGGCCCAGGAAAATGAACGCCAGCACCTGGCCCGACAAATGCACGATGGGCCGGCTCAGAGCCTGACCAACCTCATCCTACAGGCCGAAATTTGCGAGCGTCTGTTCGATATGGACAGGGAGCGAGCACGCGCAGAGTTGGCCGCCCTCAAAAATGCGGTCAACAACACTTTCCAGAAAACCCGTGATTTCATATTCGAGCTGCGGCCGATGATGCTTGACGACCTGGGCCTGATCCCGACCTTGAAACGCTACGTAGAAGGCTTTGCCGATAAAAGCGGAATCCCGACCAACCTGTCCATCTCCGGCAAAGAACGCCGTATGCCTCCCTATACCGAGGTGACCGTTTTCCGCGTCGTGCAGGAATTGCTCAACAATGCCCGCCAGCACGCCCAACCTACCCGCATCCAGGTTATCCTGGACATAGAACCGAAAATGGTGCGCGCCGTGGTCGAGGATGACGGAATCGGCTTCGACGTGGCCGAAGCGATGGCCTCCGCCCGCCAGCAGAAGACCCTGGGCATTGCCACCATGCAGGAGCGGGTGGAGATGCTGGGCGGCCACCTCACGTTCGAAAGCGGCGTGGGCCGGGGCACCAAGGTAACCCTGGAAGTTCCGATTGACTGACGCTATCGTGGTGCAAGATGGCATCCTGCGCCGCTGCCTGCCAATAATAAAACAACGGGGCTTCCTCCTTATTCCGAGGAAGCCCCGTTGTCGTTGTTTGAAGCTTCGTCTGAAGGCCTTATTCCACTGTGACCTCCACCACCATCCACGCCCAGGATTCGGGGGGATAGGTGTCGGACAGGCTGTCGGCGAAGACCAGCTTAAGTGGGCCACCCATGTCACCTGACAGGTCCTTGCCGTCCGCAGCGTAGGCCAGCAGGATGTCAGTCCCCTTGCAGTCAGCGATCTTGACTTCAACAGTGTAGCCGTCCGCGGCAGCAACCTTGAGCGTACTCGCCCCATCGCCCGGCTTCACCATCTCCACCAGCCGGCTAAGCGGCAGGCCCGTGTAAGTGAACTCCGTCTCCAACCACGGGTCGTTGGTCTTCAGGTCCTTGCCCTCTTTCTTGACCATGTCCAGGTCAAACTGGTACTCGTCCCCGACGTTGGTCACTTTGATGTTGCCCTTGACCGTCAGCACCACATCGCCCTTTGGGGCTGGTGGCTTCTTCGCACAGGCGGGCAAGGCCACGGCCAGAAGCGAGAGCACTACTAACATCAAGAATACTTTTTTCACGTTTGAACCTCCTCGTTTAAAAAATTGGATTTCCAAATTGTGGATTGCAGGTTTCAGGTTGGGAGCGAAAGTGAACTTGCAACCTTGAACCCGGAACTTTTGGCTTGATGAATTCCTACTTTTGTTCCTGCAACCGCTCTGCAATGTCCGCGTCCACCGTCGCCTTAGCGGTGTTCAGGGCATCCTGTGCGGTAGCCGCTCCCAGCTCCACGGCCTCGATAGCCTTGCGGAGTTGGCCGTCACTGGTGCCCAGTGAGACGAAAAGCGGGATAGCATAGCTGTATTCCAATGCCTCTATCGGCACGCGACGTAGCGGGTTTTCCTCCAAGTAGGTCGCCAACTCCGGCCAATCTAGTGCGTTTTCGTAGATGGGCACATATCCGGTATGCGTTGAAAGGTAGAGCGAACTCTGCGGGCTAGTCATCCACTTGACGAACTCCCATGCAGCGTCGAGGATAGCCGGGTCGTCGTTCTGGAAGATGACCAAGCTGGCCCCGCCGATGGGCTCCACGGGGTCTTTACCAGCCACGGACGGAAGAGGCGCAGCCCCCAACTGGAATGGTGCTTCTTCCAGAAAACCGGGCAGCCTGGCACTGGATGCCAGAAACATGCCCAGCTTGCCGGCCAGGAAATCGCTCTTAGCCTCGTTGTGCTGCACCGGGGGCATAATCCTGTGCTCGGTCACGAACTTGCCCCATAGCTCCAGCATCTCCACCGCCTCGGGGCTGTTGTAGAGCACTTCTGTCTCATCTTCACTGATAATCCGGGCACCGTTCTCCAAGAACATAGCACTCAGGTACCAGTGCGTATCCTTGTGGGTATTGAGACCCCACTGGTCAATCTCACCGTTCCCGTCGGTGTCTTTAGTCAGCGCCTTGCCGTATACGATCACCTCCTCCCACGTTTTCGGCGGGCTATTCGGGTCCAGGCCCGCCTGGACGAACAGGTCGCGGTTGTAATACAGGAGCGGCACACTGTTGTTGAAAGGCATGCTCCATAGCTGCCCCTGGGCCGAGTTGTAGTCCCAGAAGGAATCGCGGATGAGGGAGCGGTCAATGCCATTGGGGCCGTCGGTGAAATCGGTGATGGGCACAATAGCGCCCGTGTCACCCAACAGCGGGGCCGCGCCCAAGTGAGCCACGTGCGGGAGCGTCTGCTTGGCATAAACGGCACTCCACACCTTGGCCATGATATCCGCGTAACCACCCTGGTAGGTGGCGTTAACCTTGATGTCGGAATGCGTCTGGTTGAACTCGGCGACCAGTGCCTCGACCGCCTTGCCACTGTTGCCGCCCAGAGAGTACCAGAATTCCAGAGTGATCGCCTCACCTGGAGCACGGGTCGGCGGCGCGGTAGTGGGCTTCTCACCGCCCCCTCTACACCCGGTCAACGCAAGTGCAACTATCATCAACAACGCGAGTGGCACTCTCCATTCGATTCTTCCCATTCATCCCCTCCTTTCCACTCTTGAGATAGCCTCCACGCTTTTTCCCCCGACTTTCGTTTGTGTACATCACCTCCCCATCACCTAGCGAAGCTTTGCCTTAAACCGCCGAGGCGAACCCACCGCAGAGACGCCGAGGGCACTGAGGAAGAATGTGAACAACATTCGCCATACGAAGATGCCCAGACTCGCAAACCAATCCTACCCCCGAATCCCGGTCAGGGCAATACCCTCGACGAACGATTTCTGAACCAGGAAGTAGAAAAGGACGACCGGCACGGAGACGAAGACCGTCGCTGCCATGAAGACACCCCACTGCGTGCCGCCCTCCTGCCCCACGAAGTAACGCAATCCGACCTGCAAAGTACGCAGGTGCTTGCTGGTAGTGACGATCAGGGGCCAGAGATAGCTGTTCCAGTTACCCATGAAAGCAAACAGTGCTTGCGAAGCCAGCATTGGTTTGGTCAGTGGAAGGATTACCTGCACCAGGAAACGAAGCCGGCCACAGCCGTCCATTTTAGCTGCGTCCTCGAGGTCCTGGGGAATGGTCATAAACGCCTGGCGGAGCATAAAGATGCCGAAAGCACTGGCTAAAAAAGGCACCGTCAACGCCATGTAAGTGTCCAACCAGCCCAGCTCCTTAAGCAGCAGGTACGACGGGATGAGTGTCACCTGTGCGGAGATCATCGTCGTGCTGAGGAAAAGAGTAAAAGCGACGTTTTTACCCTTGAACTCCATCCGGGCAAAGGCATAAGCGGCCAGCGAGCAGGTGATCAACTGCCCTGCCGTGACAATGACAGCCACGAAAAGACTATTGAAGAAATAGCGGCCAAAGGGAGCAGCGTTCCAGGCATCAACGTAATTGTGGAAATGCCATTCGCGGGGAATCCAGGTGGGCGGGTAAGTGAAAATCTCCTCGGTGCCCTTGAGGGAAGTGGAGATCATCCAGATGTAGGGCATCATGACCACTATCGCCGCGCAGCTCAGAAACACGTACCAGAAAATAGCAAAAGCCGCCTCACGAGGACGCCGCAACAGTCTGGGGCGTGTGGCAGAGCGTAACTCAACTCGACTGGTCATCTCAACCCCTCAATCGTAATGTACGCGCGAACCCACGACCTTGAACTGGATAAAGGTCAGCACCAGCAGCAACGCAAACAGCACCGCCGCCACTGCCGATGCCTTACCCATGCGGAAGGTCTCGAAGGCTTGCTGATATAGATAATAGACAATGGTCGTCGTTCTCCCCAACGGCCCCCCCTGAGTCATCACGTGCATCTGGGCAAAGGCCTTGAGCGAGTTGATCACGGAGATGACCATAATGTAGAAAGTCGTGGGTCCCAGCAACGGCCAGGTGATCTTCCAGAACTTGGTCCATCCCCCAGCGCCGTCAATCTCTGCCGCCTCGTAAAGACGTGAAGGAATATTCTGCAAACCGGCCAGGAAAATGATCACGTTATAGCCCATCCCCTTCCAGATGCCCATAGCAATGAGCGCAGGCATGGCCAGGTGCGGATCGCGCAGCCAGGATTGCGGTGACAAGCCCAGTTTCAACAGGAGACTGTTCAGCAAGCCATAGTCCGCCGGGTGGTAAATCCACATCCACACCACCGAGACCGCCACCGTGGAGGTGATGGTGGGCAAGAAGGACACCGTGCGGAAGAGTACCACGCCGCGGAGTTGGCGGTTGAGGAATCGCGCGAGAAGAAGCGAGATGGCCATGTTAAGCGGAATGCCGCCCAGGGCATAGTAGAACGAGTTGAACACCGACTGGCGAAAGGCAGGCGCGTCAATTGGGTCGGTGAAAAGCCACTTGAAATTATCCAGGCCGATGTAGACAGGTTGGTGAGGCAGATTCCAGCGGTAAAAGCAGATGACGAGCGAGAAGATGACCGGGAAAAAAGTGAAGACGGCGAAAACGAGAAAGCTGGGCAGCAGAAAGAGATAGGCCGTGAAAGTTTCCTCTCCCCAACGTTTCCACCAACTCTTCGCGGGTTTTCGCGGAATGGGGTTGTGCCTGGTTGACCCCGATGCTGGAGCACCAGGGTGAGAGCGCGACTCACCCTTGATCACGTAAGCACCTCCGTGCTCTCGTAACCCGATGTGAACAATTGTAATATACAATTGTTCATGCTGGCGCTATTTTAGCACATCTCCCCATTTGTGTCAACTCCACCAAAACGCAAATTGCGACACACCTCCGAGGTGCGTCGCAATTTGCGGGGCCAGCGCGGGTAGAACAGACAACCTTATTAACCCAGCCGGCGAGGCCGCAGATACCCACCGCCCTGAAGCCGCGTCGTGCCCACCACCAGCCGGAAGGCCCGCTCGTCTACGCTCTCCAGCTTTCCCCGGGCCTCTATCTCGTCACCGGCGTCGGCTGCCTCACAGTACAGCCCTTCGTAGGAGACGATCTCCTCGATCTCGACGTCACCAACGGATCCCTCAATCTCTTGTTCGAGAATGGTCACGTCCCCGAGGCGATAGATGGCGGGCAGGAACATGGATTCGCTCGCCTCCACGACCGTGGCCGCAATGCGCACCACCCCCCGGTCGCGGTAGACGTGATCCCCGTACCCTTCCCGAATCTCCTCATCGCAGCGGGTGGGATGCAGGGAGAAATACCGCTGTCCAAAGTAACCGTAGCGCCACCTACGGTCGGCCAGATAACGGGCTTGGCCGTAGGTCAGTGGAAATCGTTCGGCAATATTCTGAGACCAAGCCCGTCGCTCCTCCTCGCCGACCGGCCTAAAGCGCTCGCTCCGGCCCTCCTGTATCATCGCCTTGAGCCGCCGAGCATTCTCCAGGCCGTAGACTATGAGATCAATGTCCGAAAAACGGGGATCGTGGATGCCCAGGAGAATGGAACCGGTGATTCCCAGATTCTCCGCGCCGATCCCGGCGTGGGCCACGATCTCGGCCACCATGTCGCACAACTCTTCTTCCAACGCATCACGCGGGTGGGCGAGTATCTGGGCCAACCTGTCCTCCGGGCAGTAGTACTCTTTGACGTATTGGTGAGGGATCATCGAGAACCTGATACCCCTGACCGGGCAGTAGTGGACGTAATGGGGGTAGCGCTGTTCCAGGAATTCAACGATAGCCGCGACTTTACGTACGTGGTAATAGCTCATCTCACGGCGATAAAAGACCTCGCCGCCCTTCCACTTCCCCACCGGGGCCGGCGAATACTTCAGGTAAGCCGTGTACTTATCCGGGGGATGCAGATAGCCTGTCACGCAGAAAAGCATCCCCTCCGTGGTCTGAATGAAATCCCTATCCTTTGGTTTTCGCATCTGCCTCCAATCCCTGGCGTTAGCCATTAGCACTGGCTGATAAGATAATCATCACGCCGCCCACCCACGATCAGGCGGTGGTACGTCGCGCCGTTCTGTAATGTAACCTTCTCCAGTTCTCCCTGGGCAATGATCTTCTCTCCTGCGCGGGCCTGGTCAGAGAAGCGCCCCCGGTACGAAACAATCTCCCGTAGATCCGGCACCTGTTCGCCAACCAGAAAACGCACTTCCTCGATTCCGTAGCGACAGGGGGTGAAAATGGCCTCGCTATCGTCCGTGACCCGCGCCCGGATGCGGGCAGGCCTCAGGGGCGTGTATCGTCGCTCGCCGTACTTTTCCCCGATCTCCGCCACGTCTTTGACGAAGCGCATGAAATACTCACGCCCCCGGTAGCGGCCCTCGTTGACCTTTCGCGCCTGGAGGCGGATGAAATCGGCGAGGGGCACGCCGGTATCCGCCGCGTGGACAGCATGCAGCGCGCGCAGACCCTGCTCGTCCAAGCGCGTCACCTCGCTGGAGGGATCGTCCAGTAAGTGGCCCAGGGCCCGGTACACCTTCCGCCCGGCCTCCGTTCCGTAGACCACCAGGTCCAGGTCCGAGGTGGGAGTATGCAATCCCAACAGGATCGAACCGGAGATACCCAGGCACGCGGCGGGCACCCCGGCGGTCCGGTGCAGGAGCTCGGCGAAGTGCAAGGTTGCCTCCTCCGCCTCGTCACCGGGGCCCCGCCGGCGGAGCTCAGCCAGTTTGCAGCGCGGGTCGTAGATTCGCCGGATGCGCGCACGGGGCACGCCCTGGAGTTGCGTGCCCAAAACGGGGTCGAAGAACAGATAGGCGGGAAAACGTGCCTCCAGGATGCGAACCTGCTCGTCGAAATGGTAGACCCGCCGGTAGCGCACGCCCTCGCGCTCGCGGTCGGCCTGCGGATCCGGGACGTAGCGCAGGTAGGCTATCACCGCATCGGGGGGATGGACCAGCCCCTTGACGGTGAAGATCAGACCTTCCTGCGTCTCCAGGGCAAAGCCCTCTTGGATGTGCTGGGTTCTCATTTCGTTCTCATTGAAAATCATAACGCGGCCTCCTGCCGCAACCAATCCAGGGGACGCAGATGAACGCAGATGAACGCTGATTTTTACATTTTTATCTGCGAAAATCTGCGTCAATCTGCGTCCGAACAATTCCCGCGCATAACGCAAATCTTGTAGGGCAATTCTATAAAGAGCTCCTATACAATCTTATCTTTCATCTCCCAGTTGAACGAGGAGATGAAAGATAAGATTGTATAGAAGCTCATTATAGAATTGCCCAACAAGATTTGCGTTATGCGCAAGAAT
>Ga0116200_10000654_pt1 | contig 11993 bp, 9 predicted proteins | sample Mar14436cmmetaG_FD_94478 | JGI IMG/M metagenome (GOLD analysis project Ga0116200, IMG submission 94478) | Marine hydrothermal vent microbial communities from Guaymas Basin, Gulf of California to study Microbial Dark Matter (Phase II) - Marker... ... | reverse complement strand
GTGGGGAGAAAAGGCCGGAGGCCCCGCTTCAGCGGGGATTTTCCGGCTGAAGCCGGACGTCCCACTGATTTTAGCCACACCCAAATAACACTGACGTGCGCGCTCGGATATCGCGTGAGGTGAGCGGCATGGGAGACGCGAACAATCTTCAACCCCCTCGACACTCCCAGAACAGGACAGGCCCACAGGTGTGGCCCGTCACGGTGGCACTCATCGTGACAGTGCTGCTGCTGGCTCTGGCCGGTTTCCTGGCCTGGCGCACGACGCAAGTCCCTTTCCCCGGCCTGTTCACTGAGCCAACCCTTATCGTCAATGACCTGGGTAACCCCGCTTGGCCCGGCTATGCTGCCGGCCTGCGCTTCCCCGATCACCTGGTCGCGCTTGACGGTCGGCCACTGGAAAGCACTGGGGCGCTCATGCGCGAACTGGCACGGTACGAACCCGGTGACGTGGTCACGCTGACGGCACAGGGCGAGGACGGCACACTACGCGATGTCCGCGTGCGCCTGGAGCCTTTCCCCATCGAGGGGCTGATCAGGTTCTTCGCCCTGCCCTACGCCCTGGGGCTGATCTATCTGGGAATCGGCACCTGGGTCTTTCTGGCGCGACGGCACGAGTCGACCGGGCAAGTGTTCGCGATGCTGTGTGCTATGCTCGCGCTGAGCCTGGGTTTGCTGTTTGACGTCTACACCACTCATCTGCTCCCGCGCGTGTGGATCACCGCCCTCTCTCTGGTCGGCAGTGTTGCTATTCACATGGCCCTGGTGTTCCCCCAGCGGATACGATTTCTTGAGCGCGTCTCTTTCCTCTATTACCTAGCCTACGTGCCGGGTCTGGTCATTGCCGTTGTCAATCAACTCACTATCCTGAACTTCGAAGCGCCCACGGCCTACTTCGACACCTGGTTTGCCGCCTTTGTCTTTGGAAGTGCCGGCATTGCCGCCGTTCTGGCGATGATGATCTATCGGCATCGTCGTTCCCGGTCGCCCATCGTGCAGGCCCAGGCGCGTATCATCCTATGGGGAAGTCTACTGGCCTTCGGTCCAGCCGCAGCATGGTTCATCATCACCCGTTACACCGGGGGGGCTTTCCCCCCAGTGCTCATTCTGCCCTGGCTGATCTTCTTTCCCCTGTCTATCGCTTACGCCCTCCTCCGTTATCGCCTGTTCGACATCAACCTGGTGATCAGTCGGAGTATCGCCTATGCGCTGCTGAGCGCCGTGGGGGTTGGGATCTATTTCCTCTTACTCTTCCTGATCGGCCGCGTGTTCGGCGTGACGCTGCAAGCCGGCCATCCCTTCGTCCTCGGCGTCTTCATCCTCTTGCTGGCGCTGCTACTGAACACGGTATGGACGCGCTTGAGGCGCGTGGTGGATCGAGTTTTCCTGCGCGAAGCGGTTGACCACCGTCAGATTGTGCGCCGCTTCGTCAACCGGCTGACTGAGACGATGGACCTACCATCGGTCTTGAGCATTCTGGATGAGACGCTGGAAGCAGCCTGGCACCCGCAATTTGCGGCGCTATTCCTGTACGATTCACGTCGTGCGCGCTACGTGCCTCACGTTATCGGGAATAGCCCCTTCCCACCTGTGGCCTTCACCCAGGAGGGGCCATTGGCCCACCAAATGCTCAAGCGGCGCAAAAGCATTTACCTATACAGAGACCGTCCCCTGCCTTCTCACCTGGCGGTCGAGCACGAACCGTTGGATGCTCTGCGCCCTGCCCTCTTCATCCCGGTGCCAGGCCACGGTTGGCTGACGTTAGGACCCAAGCGCAGCGGTGCGCCTTTCTCCTCGGACGACTTGGTCACCCTGGAGGCATTGGGCTCCCACGCGGCAGTAGCCCTGGAAAAAGCACGTCTGGTCGGCGACCTGGAGCGGCGAGTAACAGAGGTAGACGTGCTACGTTTGGTCGGACAGGCGGTCAATTTCACGATGGATGTGGATGACCTGATGGAGTTGATCTACGCTCAGACCAGCCGCGTGCTTGATACGAACAACTTCTACATCGCATTATACAACTCCGAGAAGGAAACCCTCTCCTTCGCCTTTTACATCAAAGATGGGGAGCGGCTGTATCCAGACGACGAGTGGCCGGTGGAAATGGGCCTGACCGGCGAAATTGTCCGCACAGGGCGGCCCATTGTGACGGATGACTACATCCAGGAATGCCTCCGCCGGGGGATCACGCCCGGGGGCCGACCCGGGCGAGCCTGGATGGGAGTGCCGCTCAGTGCCGGCGATCAGGTCATCGGAGTGATGAACGTCTCAAGTTTCGACCCCACCGTGACCTATTCCGACGAACAATTGAAGATTTTCTCCGCCATCGCCGACCAGGCCGCCGCGATTCTGGATAAGGCACGCCTTTATCGGGAGACGGAGGAACGTGCTCAACAGTTAGCCGCCCTCAACGAGGTCGGCAGCGTCATCACCTCAACTTTGGATCTGCAGGCGGTGTTGAACCTGATTATGGAGAAGGCGGTTGAACTCATCCAGGCCGAGGCCGGGTCGCTGGTGCTGGTGGACCAGGATACCGGTGAGTTGGTCTTCGAAGTAACCGCCGGCCCAGGCTCTGCCAACCTGGTGGGCACACGCCTTTCCCCTGGCACCGGTATCGTAGGCACGGTGGCTCGGGAGGGCAGGCCCATTATCATCAGGGATGCTCAGTCCGACCGGCGGTGGTACCGGGGTCTCGATGACCGCACCAGGTTCATTACTCAGTCCATCATCGCCGTGCCAATGATCAGCCGGGGGCGTACCATTGGCGTGATTGAACTGCTCAACCCGCGCGATGGTGTGCCCTTTGACGAGGACGACGAGCGGCTGCTGGCGGCGTTTGCGGCCAACGCTGCCGTTTCCATCGAAAATGCCCGGCTGTTCACCCAAACCGATCAGGCTCTCGCTGCGCGGGTAGAAGAACTCTCAATGATGCAACGCATTGATCGGGAACTCAACGCCACACTGAACTACCAGCAGGTAATGGAGATCACTCTGGATTGGGCGCTGCGGATGACAGGAGCGGACATTGGGCTTCTGGGTGTTGTCGTCGAGACTGAGGAAGGAAAACGCGGGCTACACTTCCTGGTCAACCAGGGCTATCCTGAGGAACTGATCGCCACCCGCGTGGAAACCCCATGGCCGTTGGAACGGGGAATCATCGGCCGGACGGCGCGGATCGGCGAGCCCATCCTAGTGGAGGATGTGCAGAACGACCCTGACTACGTCCCAACAGTGCCGGGGATGGTCGCCCAATTGACCGTGCCCATCCGACGGGAGGAGCAAATCGTCGGCGTCATTGCTCTGGAGTCTTCCCAAAGAGGCCGTCTTGACCAGGAGGCGTTAGAGTTCGTCATCCGCCTGGCCGACCACGCGGCCATCGCCATTGAGAACGCCCGCCTTTTCGAGCAGGTGCGCCGCGCCAACGAAGCCAAGACTGAGTTCATCTCCTTCGTTTCCCACGAACTCAAACAGCCGATGACCTCAATCAAAGGCTACACTGACATGTTGATCAAGGGGATGGCCGGCGAACTGACCGATACGCAGCGCACTTTCCTTGACACGGTGCGCTCGAACATAGAACGGATGAGCAAGTTGGTCGGCGACCTGCTGGACGTCTCGCGCATCGAGAGTGGCCGTATACGATTAGAGTTCAGGCGCATATCTATCAGGAAGGTGCTTGAGGAAGTACTACGAGCCACCCACAGGCAGATCGAAACCAAGCATCAGACGTTAGAGGTGGACGTCCCATCCGACCTGCCGCTCGTAAGGGCGGATCGAGACCGGCTGGCGCAGATTCTGACCAATCTGGTGAGCAATGCCTGCAAATATACACCCGAGGGAGGACAGATCACAATTCGCGCTCAACGGTGGCGCCCTTCTACCGGGGGGGATAGGAAGAAGAGATGGCCCATTGGAGGGGATGAAAGAAAGGGCGCTATACAGCAAGACGAGTTCGTACTGTGTTCGATAACCGATACCGGCATAGGAATCACGCCCGAAGACCAGGAACGTCTATTCACCAAGTACTTCCGTGCCGACAATCCGGCTGTACGCAGTGTGCCTGGCACCGGGCTGGGGCTCGTTATCACCAAGAGCCTGGTGGAACTGCACGGCGGCGAAATCTGGGTCAGGAGCGAGGTGGGTAAGGGCAGTACCTTCCTGTTCACCATCCCCGTGGCTCAGGAGGAAAGGGAGACGCCGTCATCGTGATGCGGTTGGGATGACGTAAGTCAAAGGCAACACCGGGACCGTCCGTAGTGGAGGGATCGAGTTCAGTGCCTCCTCAAGCGGGTCGCCATTGCGCAGAAGGATTGCGGGGGTACCGGTGGCCAACAGCCGCTCCTTGAACAGGCTTGCGCCAGACGGGCCGCCGAAACTGGCCGCATCCACCAGGATAGTGACGACGCGGAGCCCGGCGCGACCAAGAAGCAGGGCTGCCTGCACCCACTCCTCACGCACCGATGGGCTGATGGCGACCACAATTGTACCTGGTGTCAACCTGCTACCTTCCATACTCAGCACCTCGCTGAACGGCATCTCCCCCTCAGCCCGCAACACGGCCAGTGTCTCCAGGATCTTGCCCAATTGCCGCTCATCCCGGTCGGCCTGAATGACCTCGCGCCGCTGGCCGTAAGCGACCAGCCCCACGGCCCGCCTGCGTCGGATGAAAAACTCTGCTACCGAAGCGGCTGCGGTGACGGCGTACTCCTCGGTGCTGGCTTCCAGCCGCAATCGTTTTACTCGTTTCCGCCACGGCTCCCGCCCCCGAAGGGCCAACTCCGCCTCGTCCACGGGTACCTTGAAGTGCACAGCCTGTTCCATATCGAGAAAAATCCAGGCGTTCGACATCGGATCCAGTTCGAATTCCTTCACGATGAGCCGATCCTTGCGGGCCGTGGATGGCCAGTGAATGCGGTTGAAACTGTCGCCGGGGACATATTCACGTACACTGGCGGCGTTGGTTGTGATGTGGTGGGTGCGACGGCGCAGTGCATCTCCCCCTGGCAGGTGCCCCATAGGCTGAGGGAAACCCCGCACCGGCACGGTGGCGGGGTAGACCACGATGTTGCCTGTCTGAGGGAATTCGTGCCGGAACTCAAACAGCCCCAATGGGTCACCGCTGGAGATGACAACAGGCCCCAGGCGAAAGCGACCACGTCGCTCGCAGAGGGTGCGTATCGCCCAATGGTATTCCCGGTGCGGCCCCAGGCTATGGATGACCCGGCTGGCACGGTGACCGGGCAAATCGGAGCCATCGTGGATAGTGACCCACAGTTTGGGCAGCCACGAGGTGTTGTACAGCGAGAAGTGTTCCTCCAGCGGACGCCCCACCTGAGCGCGGGAGGTGCGTGTGTAGCGGCTGAGACGCAACCCCCGCGTCGCCGACCAGGCCCACAGGGCCGAGAGGATGAGAGCGGCGATGAAGAAGTAGGCGAGGTGGTAATACAATTCGCGCCCGGTGACCAGGGCGGCAGCGAGGCTGGTCAACCCCAGAGCCAATACGACCCATGACCGTCGCACTGTCTCTCTCCTCTACGTTGGCCGCACGTGGGCACCGGGCACAGGCACAGTAGCCAGAATTTCGCGCATTACAGCCTCACCGGTGACATCCTTGAGGCGCGCTGAGGGACTGATGATGAGCCGGTGTGCCAGCGTCGGCGTTGCCAGGGCCTTGATGTCGTCGGGGATGACGTAGTCGCGCCCTAGCATCGCTGCGCGAGCCTGCCCGGTACGGTAGAGGGCCAGCGACCCCCGGGGACTGGACCCGAGATAGATGTCGGGGTGGCGGCGCGTTTGTGTGACGATCTCCACGATGTAGCGCTTGATCAGCGGATCCACATAGACGTCCTTCAGTTTCTCCTGGGCGGTCGTGAGTTCCTCGACATCCACGACCTGCCCGATTTGTGTCAGCGGGTGTACGTACTGCTGCGAATCGAGGATGGCGATTTCGTCGTCTGGGTCGGGATAGCCCAGCCGAATGCGCATCAGGAAGCGGTCCAGTTGGGCCTCGGGCAAGGGGAAGGTACCCTCGTACTCGATAGGGTTCTGGGTCGCCAGGACGAGGAAAGGACGCGGCAATGGATGGGTGACCCCATCCACGGTGACCTGCAACTCCTGCATCGCCTCCAGCAACGCCGCCTGGGTCTTGGGCGTGGCGCGGTTGATCTCGTCGGTGAGGACGATTTGGGCCATGATAGGACCGGGGCGGAATTCGAACTCGCGTGTCTTCTGGTTGAAGATCGAAACGCCTGTCACATCTGAAGGCAGCATGTCAGGCGTGAACTGGATGCGGCGGAAGGTGCAGCCAAGCGATTTGGCCAGGGCCCGGGCCAGCATCGTCTTACCTACGCCTGGCACGTCCTCGATGAGGACGTGTCCCTGCGAGAGCAAGCCAATGATGATGAGTTCGATAACTTCTCGCTTGCCGATGATGACATGTTCGATGTTCTCGATAAGCGGGTTGGTCACCGCCTGTATCTCTTCCATCGCAATCTCCTTGCCGGTAAGCGTGAAAGGGTGCACGGTGGTCGAAACCGCGTGCTACGTGCTGCGAAACTGACCAGCGTCGGTTATAAATGTCGGCGCAGGCCGACTTGGCTGCGCGTAGCCCTGGTCACCGGGCGGGGAATTTTCTGATAGCCTGATTATAACCGCCTTTGCGCTATGCGCCAAATGCGGGCGTATCATGCTGGGGACAAGAATAAGCGGGAAAGGGGACTGCAGCGTTCGTTATTCGACCTTTTCTGATAGCCAAGCGTAAGCATAATCGAACGTCCATTTGCCCCTGGAGCCAATACCTCCATATGTGGGATTTTCGGGAGACAAAGCACAATAAGTGAGGGTATGTGGCAACCTCGGCGGAACCACGCGGTCTGTCGCTTGTCCCAAATGTGTGACGGTCGCCAAATCCGCATTTTGAATTTATGCAAAGTATGCTATAATGAAGTGGGAAATGAAGGTACCCCAAAGGATGACCATGCAGACACAGATTGAGGAATTCCTCCGCTTTTTGGCGGTAGAGAAAGGCCACTCGAAACATACTATCGCGGCTTACCGCAACGACCTCGCTCAGTTCCTGAACTATATGGCAGGGGAGGCTGTTTCTTCCTGGCAAGATGTGGATCGGCCCCATATCCTGAACTACATCTTGTATCTGAAGGAACGTGAGTACGCCCCTTCGACAGTAGCCCGTAAAATTGCGGCGGTTAAGTCGTTTTTCCATTTCCTGGTTGCCGATGGAGTGCTCCAGGATGATCCCACCGTCGCGGTGGATTCGCCTCCGGTAGAAAAGCCCCTCCCGCATCCTCTAAGCCCAGAGGAAATGGCTCGCCTGCTGGCGGAGCCAGCCAAGTCCAGTACACCTAAAGCACTGCGGGATTGGGCCATGTTCGAGTTGATGTACGCAACCGGCATGCGAGCCAGTGAGGTCATCGGACTGGAAGTGGAGGCAGTAGATCTGGAGGCCGGAACGGTGCGCTGCCTGGGCAAAGGGAACAAAGAGCGTATCCTCCCGTTGTATGAGCGTGCACAGGAGGCGCTCAAGGCTTATCTTGAGAACGCTCGCCCCAGGTTGCTACGAGGGCGAGACGAGACGGCGTTATTTGTCAATCACCGGGGGCGGCCTCTGACCCGACAAGGGCTCTGGTTAATCGTCAAGGAGTATGCCGCAGCCGCTGGTATCGAACGCCCGGTTACTCCACACACATTTCGTCACTCCTTCGCCACCCACATGCTCGATGGTGTGCGGGACTGCGTGAAGTCCAACAATTGCTAGGCCACTCCAATATTTCCAGCACGCAGGTATACACTAAGGTTTCCACCCGGCTCAAGCGAGAAGCGTATGACAGGGCTCACCCGCGTGCGTAGCCAGGCTTCGGAAGCGGTCCGGCAGTTAAAACTGCAGGCCGAGCACGGCGGTGAACCTGATGTAACCTGCGGTGGCTTATCCGGCCCGCGGAGGCAGGCCTTGCAAACTGTAGCCGTGACTTCAGCCGCCAGGCCATTGGTGTAAAAAAAGGGTTTCCAAACGCTCGATATCGCCACTGAGCCGATCTTATCAAGGGGGTACAATGAGTTACGTCACTAAACTACTGGCACGCGATGAACGCATCATACGAATTACCCGCGACCATTGGATCACGTTGCTGCCCACGATCCTGGTTGACGTTGCGGTCAGCATCGTCATCATCGGGCTTTCGGTACTGGGGATCATATTCTCCCCACCTTGGACGTGGTTCGGACTCCTCCTGTTGCTTGTGCCCATCGGGCACCTGGCACTCTGCGTCTGGGCATGGTGGAATAATCAGTATATCGTCACCAATCGGCGCATCATTCAGGTCACAGGAACGTTCAACACACGAGTATCCGACACCTTGTTGGAAAAAGTCAACGACATTGTGATGGAGCAGTCAGCGCTGGGCCGCTTGCTCAAGTTCGGCGACATCGAAATCATTACCGGCTCCGAAAGTGGCATTGATGTCTTCCACCGCATTGCCGATCCTATTGAATTCAAAAAGGCGCTGCTTGATCAGAAGGGAGCGCTCACGGGATTGGGCGTTTCTAAGGAGCGGGCGGAGCGCGTTCTGAGCAATGAAGCGCCCGGCGCTGGCGATATTACCGAACTGATCGCCGAACTGGATGAGTTGCGTCAGAAGGGTGTAATTACCGACGCGGAGTTCGAGGAAAAGAAACAGCAATTGCTGGCCAAGATTTAAGACCGCAGGAGGAGACACTCATGCCTGAGTTTTTCTCACGGTCACACTTCGAGGCTGCTGTTGCGACGATTCGAGAGGAGACCCAACTTCAACCAAGGATCGGTCTTATTCTTGGCTCTGGCCTCAATCCGCTGGCCGACGCTGTCGAGGATGACGTTGCGATCCCTTACAGCGCAATCCCGCATTTCCCTATCGTGACTGTGGAAGGGCACGTCGGCCGGCTAATCGTCGGATGGCTGGAAGGGCAGGCCGTGGTGGTGATGCAGGGACGAGCGCACTACTACGAGGGCTATTCGATGGCCGAGGTCACCTTCCCTGTGCGGGTGATGCAGGTTCTGGGGATCGAGATCCTAATCGTCACCAACGCAGCCGGCGGCCTCAACCCGGAGTTCCACGCGGGAGACGTGATGCTCATCACCGACCATATCAACCTGATAGGGATGGGCGGGCTGAATCCACTGCGTGGGCCCAACCTCGCTGAGTTCGGACCGCGCTTCCCCGATATGTCGGAAGCGTATGATGCTCAATTGCGGACGCTTGCCAAACAGATAGCGGTCGGAGCGAATGTGCCCCTGCGAGAAGGAGTATACGTCTGCCTGGCCGGGCCCAGTTTTGAGACGCCAGCCGATTTGCGGTTCCTGCGCTTGATCGGGGCGGATGCTGTGGGTATGTCCACCGTTCCCGAGGTCATCGTTGCCCGACACGGCGGCACGCGGGTGCTGGGCCTTTCTGGCATCAGCAACGTTCCGCCGGTCGAAGCCATACCATCAGTGGAGACGACGCACGAGGAAGTGCTGGAAGCCGGTCGGATGCTGATACCACGGCTGGGAACCATCATTCGCGGGGTGTTGAAGGCACTATGACAATTCTTCTCCAATGGCTGGTCGAGCACGCATGGATCTTCTACGCTGCGTGCGCCATCGGCGTCATCGTCTATGTGGTACGTGCGTTTGCCGCTCAGCGGGAACGGAACCTGGCTATGTTCACGCTTGAACGGGATACGGCCACCGCGAGGGTCATACAAGCCTGGGCGATGGTTCTGATCTTCGTCGCCATCGGGACAGCCCTCTTCGTCAGTGCCACTTTTATTCTACCCAGCCTGCCCATCTATGGCCAGGGAACCCCGCTTCCAACGTCCACGCCGGCGGCTGGTGTGGAACCTCCCACTCCCAGCGTCACACCCACTCCTAGTCCCACGCCCAAACCTCTGATGCCCACTTTCACCCCGCTGACCACGACCGTCCCGGTTCCCCCACCTCCCCAGCCGGAGCCGACCGAGACCCCCACTCCAGAACCGACCGAGACGCCGGGAGGGGCTGTCTCGGGCGAGCTATACGTCCGCTTCGGCGACTTTGCGGCACTGGTCGGCTATAGCCTCCCGGCCGCCGAGGTCACCACAGCACAACCCCTGCCGCTCACTCTCTACTGGCGGGCGTTGGAGGGGACCAGCCCGGCGAACTACCTGGTATTCACCCATCTTTATGCGGAGGATGGCCGTCTTATTGCGCAGCACGACGGTGCTCCGGTGGACGGCACTCGCCCCACAACCGGCTGGACCCCCGGTGAGACTATCGTGGACCTCCACCCGATGGCTTTCTACGATACTGCCTACAACGGGCCGGCGACGATCTGGGTCGGCTTGTACGATCCGGGCACTGGGCGCGTCTTGACCGAGACAGGTAGCGATCACGCCGTCCTGCCCGTAGTGCTCAGCATCACCTCCCCATAGTTGACCAAGCGGTGGAGGAATAGAGCGGATGTCTCGCTTCAGTGGGGGAGTTTCCGGCTGAAGCCGGACGTCCCACAGATTAGCCACATCCAAGAAAAAAAGCACGCTTGAAAGCGTGCTTTTTTTATCTCCGATTGATCCTACCACCACGGCAGAAAGAAAGTCTGCGTCGTGGCCGTCAGATTGCCGTACGTCACCGTCACATCAATCACCACTTTCCGACCTGGTGGGGACATAGCGATGTCAAAGCTACGCCGCGTGAAGCCGCTGGCGTTGGTAGGCTCGAACTCATAGCGTTGATCGCCCGATTGATAATGGACTGTCATCCTGACGGCTGCCCCTTGAACGGGCCGATGCTGCTGGTCAGTTACATACACAAAGACCGTCTGGATCCCCTGCCGTCCAGTGATGACATACCGCACCGAAGCGCTGGCGTACAATGCTGTGGCTGTGGACTCCTGCGCCACCGCGTAAGGAGCGCCTGATCTGGGGGGCGGGAGTGGCTTGTCATAATCCCCAGGAAGGCCGAAGCGCTCGATGTAGATTTCTCCCAGATTGGTCAGACGCATCTGTGGACCTGAGATGACCTCAGGATGCCACTCCATCCGTGCCCGTTGGAAGTACTGTACGATGTACCCATTTTCATACATGAATTCGGAGCGGGGGTAGCCGAAGATGTCCAGACCTCCCTTCTCACGGAAGTAGTTGAGGAAGGCATAGGATACGACGTGGTTGGTTTCAGGGAAGTAGTGGTGAAGGCTGCTGTTGAAGGCAGGGATCTGTTCTGGACGGGCTGGAGGGAAGCGATAACCCAGTTCGTCAACCAGGAGCCCTAATTGTACTTTGTAGGGTTCCGGGTTATGAGGGTGCCACTCCATTCGGGCACGCTGGAAGTACTGGACTAATAACCCGTGTATGGGGTCGTCAAAGGCTTCTGTGAGAGGATAGCCGAATATCTCAAGCCCTCCCCGTGTCTCATAGAACTTGAGGAATTCATCACAGACGTAATGGCCCGTCTCGACAAAATAACGGCAGTTCCCGGTTGGGGCTTGTGGATAAGTGGCAGATACGCTGCTAAGAAGCACAGCAGCCATTATAACCGGTATTAGGAGAGATCGTGCGCTCCTCATTGCCACATGCCCACCAGATATTGATACGAGCCTGGCTAAAATTCGTGGGGAGAAAAGACCGGAGGCCCCGCTTCAGCGGGGATTTTCCGGCTGAAGCCGGACGTCCCACTGATTTTAGCCACATCCTATTGATACCTGCCTTATTGGGGTTGCCTGCCGGCAAACCCGAACAAGTTCGGGCCTCCGGTGCGCCCACCACGGCAATTCCCAGAGAGCCTATTGACTCTGTCTTTATTCTACACCACATTTACCAGATAAGCAATAGGCTAATGGTACCATAGTACTGTTGAGCAAAGTGATTCCCTTTCAATCTTTGGCTCGCAATTGTGGGAAGAGGATGACTTCACGAATAGTCGGCCTATCTGTAAGAAGCATCACCAGCCGATCTACGCCTAATCCGAAGCCACCGTTGGGCGGCATG
>Ga0116200_10000653_pt1 | contig 11997 bp, 12 predicted proteins | sample Mar14436cmmetaG_FD_94478 | JGI IMG/M metagenome (GOLD analysis project Ga0116200, IMG submission 94478) | Marine hydrothermal vent microbial communities from Guaymas Basin, Gulf of California to study Microbial Dark Matter (Phase II) - Marker... ... | reverse complement strand
CCAAAAGCCGAAGCTGGTATGAGAGTCGCGATTGCTATAGAAGGTGTCACTATAGGGAGACAGATAGATGAAGGCGATATCGTATACACATTTCTCTCTGATGAAGATATAGAGCTCCTCAGCAAGAAAGAACTTTCAGAAGATGAAAGCAAACTTCTAGAAGAAATCAAGCAGATAAAGCTCAGAGCCGAAAAAAGATAAGTTTTTAGACTAATCTTATAGTTTCAAGATTTCTAGGCACTGAGGGTTCAAATTTGAACATTTCAAAGAGTGTTGAAGCTAAATTTATACATTTATTTTCCTCTCCGTGGACTGTTATCACCCTTTTAGGTCTTGGTGTTATTTTTTTAGCATAGCCAAGCAATTGCCTTCTATCAGCATGTCCAGAAAATCCATCAATAGTTTTAACCTCCAACTTTATTTCTATTGATCGTCTTTTTCCATCTTCCTCAATCACAAATTCTTTTAATCCATTTTGGATTCTTCTACCTAAAGAACCTACAGCCTGGTAACCAACAAAGGTTAAGGTATTTTTGGGATCAGATGCCAACTTCTTGAAGTACTCTATTATTGGACCACCAGTCATCATTCCTGCTGTAGCTAGGATAACACAAGGTTCTTCACTTTCAATTATATCATTTCTCTCTTTTGGCTTCACTCTCTTGAAGTTCTCTGCTAGGAATGGATTAAAGCCGTTAAAGATTCTCCTTCTAATTGGTAGTTTTAGATACTCGGGATATGACGCATGAACGGCTGTAGCTTCCCATATCATACCTTCGATATATACGGGTATATCCAAGTTTTCCCTTCTGCACATGTTTTCCAACACTAACATTACCTCTTGACTTCTTCCGACGGCAAAAACAGGAATCAAAACTTTCCCTTTTCTTGCTGTAGTTTCTTTAATGACTTTTATCAATTCCTCCTCAGCATCTCTCCTTTTTGGTTGTATATCGTATCTGCCACCATATGTGCTCTCTATAATTAAAGTTTCAACCCTTGGAAACTCGTAATTAGCTGGATCTAGAAGCCGAGTATCGCCAAATTTGAAATCACCAGTGTACACAATGTTATGTAAACCATCACCGATGTGTAAATGAACTATACTCGAACCAATGATATGTCCAGCATTGTAAAGAGTTAATCTCATATCTGGTGTAATATCTGCCACCTCACCATAATCCAGAGTAATTGTATGTCTTATAACCTCCTTTATTTCTTTAGATGAAAACGGTAACTCTCTTTCGTCTCTTTCGCTTATTTCTATAGCGTCCAATTGCAATAATGCCATTAGATCTCTTGTTGGTTCTGTACAATAAACAGGACCATCATAGCCATACTTGTAAAGATAAGGTAAGAATCCGCAGTGATCGAGATGTGCGTGGGAGATTATAACGGCATCTAACTTATCTATTTCTAATCCTGCAGCTCTAAAATCTGGGTACATATCACTACCCTGTGCTGCTGGATTTATTCCGCAGTCTAGTAAAACTCTTGACTCTGGTGTTTGAATCAAGATGCTGGATCTCCCAACTTCACGAGCACCGCCAAGAGGTGTGACTCTTATCCAATCGCACTTGGCAAACGCTTTTCGATATATCCTTCTTCCGACATTCCTTAATATCTTTTGTCTCTTTTCGCTGTTTTCATATAAGATTCTTCTAACACTTCTAACAATATCCGACTCTATCGGTGGTTTTCTCAACAGTTTTGGTACCCAGTTTGTTCTTTTTATTATCTCGTCCAGAAACACCCCTTGTTTTCCTATAGCCAGTCCTAATTTCTCAGCCTCAATATAAACTTCGCAAGAATTTTCATCAAAGAATATTGATGAGATATTCGCTTCTTTTGGAATTATACTTTCTATTATTTTTTTTGTATTTTCTGGATCTAACAACTTATCTTGAGACGATCTAACAACAATTCTCTTCTTTAATGTTACAGCTAATTTTCTAACTTCAGAATTGTTCTCTATGAAATAGGATAGATCATTCGTATAAATAATTATTCTAGGCCCCTCTACATCAATCCTTACAATCTTCTCAGAAGGAGCATGCTTCTCTATTAACTTCTTGATCTCGCTAAACTCCATCGTCCATCAAACTTAATTTTTCTAAAAATCGAGATACTAAGATTAAGATTTCTTTCCTGAAGATTTTTAGCGTCTTTTATTCTTTCTTTAATATGCTTTCAATTTCCTTTTCTGAAAATTCTTTGAAGCCATGTTTGGTTATTATTGCCAATGCTATACCATCTCCGGTTGCAGAGTCACGATTCATCGCAGCGTTTAATGCTTTTAAAACTATTGGAAGATTTTCATCGATTTCCTTCTCTTTAGAATAAAATTGATCTAAAATACCATAAGCCATTGGCGAGCCTGAACCAGAGGCTGCTATTTCTTCATCTGTTATACCTCCAATCGGATCTAGGGAATATATCTTTGGTTTACCTTTCTCGATACCACCAACCAAAAGCTGAACCAAATATGGAAATACTTTACTACCTTGAAGGATATTAGCTAAAAGGGTTGCAACAGCATTTGGTGTCATAACTTCTCTGGAGATCATCTCGTAAAGTGCTGCTTCTGCTTTTATGATTCTCATCAATGTTTCTGCATCCCCTACAGAGCCAGCAACCGTAGCTGCTACATACTCGTTAATTTTATATATTTTCCTTGCTCTTTTACTAGCTATAAAAGTTCCCCATGATGCTCTTTTATCTGCAGCAAAGATTACCCCATCCTTGCAAACAACACCTATCGTGGTTGTTCCTTTTAATGTTTGTGTTTCCAAAGAAATCCCCCCATTAAGTTATTATTAGATTTTTGACTTTGATATTTAAAAATATATTAAGTCAAAAAATTTATAAATATAAATAAAAATAAGAGGGAAATTTAAGACTAAAAATGGCTACAAACACAGGTTTATTGGCAAAGAGAATTGTAGCATTTGTTATAGATTCTGTTATTGTTAGCATTTTACTTGTAATTGCAATGATCTTTTCGGGCATAGTGATATACGCGGCAAGTTCAGATATTGGCGTAATAATAGGATCCATACTATACTTCGGAGGTATCGTTATTATGGTATTGTATTTCATTCTACTAGAGGGTCCCCTAGGAAAAGGGCAAACTCTAGGCAAAAAGCTTATGAAGATTAAGGTTGCAACAGAAGACGGTAATGTTCCAAGTTACATACAATCTATAATAAGAAATGTGTTGAGGATCGTAGATGGCTTATGCTTTTATCTTGTTGGAATTATTGCGATTATACTTACAGAGAAGGATCAGAGAATAGGAGATATTCTGGCTAAAACGGTGGTTAAAGAGGCTTGACCCCTCTTTTCATTTTTTATTTTATTCTGTTTATCTCTGAGAATTCCATAGTTATGCACCACCTTTCGATTCGCCTAAAGCGATTCCAGAAGCTATTAGGTGAGCAACCCTTATTGGCTCAGGTATTAGGCTTCTCGTAGCCGATATCTTTACTATTCTCTCAGCATCTTCGAATTTTAGACCATGATATTGGATATAAATGCTTTTACCTTTTCGGGTTTCAACTTCTCGCGGAACTCCAGCCTTTTCTATACACCTTAGATAAAAATCTGAATGCTTCATCTGAGCTATGGTTTTCTTTATCTTATTTAAATCGGGCATTTTTCTGACGACAACTATCACTGGTAAAGATGTCTCCATGAATACTTTTTCTATATCAACTAGATTAAAGCCGCCAAAACCCAAACCATCTAGCATTATGACTCTAAGATCCTTAAATTTCGCTCTTTTTACCATATCTATAATTTTTTCGGTCGCATCTACACCATCTATTTCCACATCACTCCTTAGAACACCATCGAGATAGCTACCTCCTCTAAATACGACCCCTATAAGCATTGTTCTCTTATCCCTTCCAAACTTAAAGGGTGCGTCATCTATTCCAAGAATCCTGATTTCTTTCTTTATGGTGTAGAACTTTACCTCCTTGCGCATTTCTTTATATATCAATGGAATTCAATAAAAATTATAATCTACAAATAAAAGAAAAAATGGACCTGCATCCCCATGAAATAGAAATCCTGAAAGTATTGAAAAAGAGATATCATAGCTATGTGGATGATATTCTCAAGGAAGCATCATTAGAAAGCGATGCGGTCTATAGAGCAATTTCTTGGCTCTCTTCTAAAGGACTTGTAAAGACGAGAGAAGAGATAAGCTTTATAGTTTCTCTCGGAAATGAAGGTTTAAGCTATGCTATGGAAGGTCTTCCAGAGAGACAGATATTGAACTTCATGAAGGGAAGAGAAAAAGCTCCGATAAAGGAGATTCGTGAAAAGTTTGGTAATCAAATAGCCAATATAGGTATCGGTTGGTTAGTAAGGAAGGGTCTTGCAAAAGTGAGGAATAGCGAGCTAATAATTTTAAATGATGAGAAAAGCGATGACGAGAAACTATTGGAGAAAATATGGGAAAAGGGAGAAATAGCTGTAGAAGAATTGAATGAAAGGGAAAAATCGGCTTTAGATCAACTAAAATCGAGAAAAAATGTTATTAATCTTCGGGAGAGAAAACGAATATTCGTTGAGCTGACCGAAAAAGGTAAATCTCTACCAGATGATGTTTTAGCTAGAAAAATAGAGGAGATATCCCAACTCACACCATCATTGCTGAGAAGTGGTGAATGGAAAAAGAAAAAATTCAGGAGATACGATGTTCAAACCTATGTTAAACCAACTTATCCAGGAAAAAAACATCCATTGCAAAGAGCAATAGATGAAATACGCTGCATTTTCGTGGAGATGGGCTTTAAAGAGATTTCTGGACCATTAATCGAGTCAGCCTTTTGGAATTTCGATGCTTTATTCCAGCCGCAGGATCATCCAGCAAGAGATATGCATGATACATTTTATCTGGAAACCCCTAAAAGCATAGAGATACCTTACTTCGATGAGTTTAAAGAGAAAGTGAAGAGAACTCACGAGAATGGTTGGGGCTATTGCTGGAGCGAGGAAATAGCTAGAAAAACATTGCTTAGAACACACACTACCGCGGTTACTTGCAGATATTTAGCTGAATTAAAGCCAGAGGATTTGCCAGCGAAGGTTTTCTGCATAGGTAAAACTTTTAGAAATGAAACCGTTGACTATAAACATTTACCAGAATTTTATCAAGTTGAGGGAATAGTAGTAGCTAAAGATGTGAACTTTCGGCATCTCTTGGGAATCCTCAAGGAATTCTATGACAGAATGGGTTTTGAAGTTAGATTCAGACCTGCATATTTTCCATATACAGAAATGAGTGTGGAGCCAGAGGTGTTTATAGAGGAAAGAAACGAGTGGATAGAATTGGGAGGTGCTGGAATATTTAGACCAGAAGTTGTAGTTCCTCTCCTAGGTTTTGAATGCCCAGTGCTGGCATGGGGTCTTGGCTTGGATAGAGTTGTAGCCTTGAAGCTTGGTTTAACAGATATAAGAGACCTCTATATTAGTGATCTCAAATGGCTTAGAGAAAGTTCCATAATCTAAATAGAAGGAAATGGCAAAGGTATCCGCGGGTATAGATGAAGCGGGAAGAGGACCAATTATAGGACCATTAATAATAGCTTCTGTAACTCTAGATGCAGAAGCTAGGAAAACTCTAGCCAAGGAAGGTATTCGAGATTCTAAAAAGTTATCTCGAAAAAGAAGAGAAGAATACGAGAAAATTATAAAAGATGTTGCTTTGGAATATCAACTGATAGAAATTTCTCCGATGGAAATAGATTTTTTGAGGAAGAAATATTCGTTGAATGCCATAGAAGCCATGAAAGCATCTGAATTGATAGCTAAGATGAAAATTATCCCAGATGTTGTGATAATAGATGCCGTAGATGCTATAGCCGAGAATTATACAAAGAGGATAATGACCTATTTAAATTCTTTTTCTAATTTCAAAGCCAGGAGAGGAAGGTTTCCAGAAATAATATGCGAGAATAAAGCAGATGATAAATACATAGAAGTTTCAGCAGCATCTATTCTGGCAAAAGTTGAAAGAGATAGAATCGTATCGAAGATAAAAGAGGAGTATGGCGACTTTGGCTCTGGTTATCCATCAGATGAGAAAACACAAAGATTTATAAAGTCTCTTTTGATGAAAGGTAAGTTACCAGAATTCGTAAGAAAAAGTTGGAATACCCTGGATAGAAGTAAACAGAGTTCTCTTACGAAATTCTTGTAAGCAAATTTAGAAATTTAGAGAAATAATGGATATTTGGTTTGCATTAGCCATCGACCCATTCTATGACAATTTCTTTCCATTTTCGAAATTTTTAGTATCCAGCACAAATACACATTTTCTTTAAATACTCTTTCTCTTTACCCCCTACCATATACCTGACTGTTACATTTACAGTATATCGCTCTCCCTTTTTAAAAGTTTTATCCAAGTTCGTACGAACCAAAGTAGCGTTATACGGAGTCACAATTTCATTAATTTCTTGGACTTTTTGGATACCTTCAATACCAACTGTTATATCTCTCACAACTATGCTACGATTTAAATGGTCAACATTCATTAACAATGCGACGTATGTTCCATTTTGATATAAAGTACCGTGTTTTAGCAAAATTGTGGGGGTATCCACGTTGAAATTTAATGTGTACGTTTTAGATTCTGTTATTAGATCTAATTTATGATTACCGTCACCAAGTTCGACATCTACGAAAATAAAGGGATACATATCTATTTTTTTGTATTCAATACCATCTATAATGATTTTACAGTTTTCAATTTCTTGTTTGGGAATAGATTTGGTTACAATCCATATTTTCTTGAAATATGGATAGTATGCAAGATAGAGGATACCTTCCCATGGCGGTTTTTCATCAAGAACACTCTCAATAAATGACAAACGTGCAAGAATAACCCGATATAATTCTGCGTAACCCTCAAGAAATTTCCTATGAGATACATTTAATCTTTTTGATAATGATAAATTATTTTCAAAGAGAACTGCAGAGTTCCCAATTGCTGAATCAACCAGAATAAACCATCTAATTAGCACTAATGTAGCGAGTCTCTTTCCATACCCATCTTCTTTATGGAGCATACACTCCATTGTATCGAGAGGTATATCAGCATCAATATCAGGAAATAAATCTAAACCCGAGGCAACAGCAATTGGTCTATAATGTGCGTATGTTTTTACCCATTTATGGGTTTCACTCGTACTGAGATTATACACATTTCCGAATATACCCAACTGCCACAGAATAATACCATCGCTTATAATTTCCAAGAAACCAAGACTAAGAGCATGAAGTTTGTATAAGTCCTTAGCTAGTACGTCGTTGGTATGTGGTCTAGCTTCGTAAAGTTCTTCATAAATTTCATCAAAATGATATTCTGAGATATTCAAGTATTTAAGTTTCTCTTCATTGGCTTTTAAATCTTCTAAGTTACCGTATCCCAAGAGCGGACTAGAGTTTATATAATAAATTTCTACTCCTGATACAATAAAACTTAAAACAAGCAACGTAAAAATCTTTTTAATCATTTTAAATCCCCGTTAGCCAATATACACATTCTATGGTGTTTGAAACTAGTTGATATGCGAAAAAGTATGATAGATAAATTACAAAAGTTATTATGACTAAAAAAGGCAATACTACCAAGAAACTTCTTTTCAGTGATATATCACCCATCTTACTTATTCCATCCATGCATGTGATAAAAAGAACGAGATGTCCGATCAAGGGAAAGAACAACGTATTTAATGTTGATACATTATCCCATAGCAGATATGAAACAGCATTGGCAAGAACCGATACCCCCAGAAATGATAGAGGAATTAGTGATAGATAAACTAAAAGGGTGTAGATGGTGAGGTACGGTATTTTTGCACCGACAATGCGTGAAAACCAATAAATGAAGAAAGACAACGCAAACACCTGCATAAAAAAACCAATTACAGAAGATATAAGAGCAAGTGGAATTTGTTCTAAATAAGATAATATGTTTGAATAATCAGTGGTGTTCATAAATTTACGGAGCATCGAACCGTATTTAGCCTGGATAAATATGTAGGTGTCTAATGTCATCAGAACCCCGTGTAGAACAGAAATTATTACAAGGAGCAATATAACGGTATTGAGGGAATATTTTTCTTTTCTAATATCTTCGAATAATCTATCGGGTTTATCAAAGACGTCCGAAATCTCTATTTTTCCGCTAGTAGGTTTACCAAGATCTATTCTAAAAGATGCTATAGAGATTATGAAAAATGATAGTAGCGAAATCACTAGCCAAGGAATTAAGAATAATTTGCTATTTATTTTACCCATTTCATGTGCTTCTTTACAGTACTCAGGATTGAAGAAACCGGTTGATGGTAGTTGTGAAATAACAAGAGCAAACCATACAAATAATGAGAACATTATTGCAGTACTTATTGCACCAAGAATTCTAATAACATATTCAGTTTTCTTATCGCACATTTTTGGATCATTCATATATGAGCTTACCCACAATATTAGTTATTCTCAGTATTATTAACTTTTAATGATTCAAGGAAAAAGAATTAAGTGTTTCTTATGAGTGATAAAAATGTTTCCCATGGGTTTGAATCCAAGGCAAATGAAACAAATGATGAAAAGATTTGGAATTAAAGTTAAAGAACTTGATGACATAGATACCGTGGTTTTGCACTCTCCAGAAAAGGACATAGTAATAGAGGGTGCTGAAGTTATGAAAATGGTTATTCAGGGTCAGGAAATGTTTCAGATCATCGGAGGCACAATAAGAGAGATAAAAAATGAAGAAAAAGAAAAAGAGGAGATAGAGATAACAGATGAAGACGTCTCATTAGTTGCACAGCAGGCAAACGTCTCGATGGAAGAAGCGAGAAAAGCCCTAGAAGAAACGAAAGGTGACATAGCAGAAGCTATAATAAAACTAAAAAGCAACTAAAAAAATGTGCGGAATCGCTGGCTATATAGGAAATGAAAATTCTGTACCAATATTGCTGAACATGCTTAAACGTCTGGAATATCGCGGCTACGACTCAGCAGGTATAGCATATATAAAAGATTCAAAGATACATGTCATAAAAGATAAGGGAAAAATATCAGAAATAGAAGAAAAAATAAAAAGTCTCGAATATGGGTTCTCTAACATAGGCATAGCCCATACGAGATGGGCAACACATGGTGAACCATCACAGCTAAATGCACATCCACATTTTGATTGCACCCATGAGATAAGTGTTGTTCATAATGGTATCATAGAAAATTACAAAGAATTGAAGAGGTTCTTAGAAAATCGAGGACATAGATTTGAATCAGAAACCGATACTGAAGTCATTGCTCATTTGATCGAAGATGAATTGAAATCTGGAAAAAATTTTGAGGAAGCATTTATAGATTCTATAAGAAAACTGAAAGGTAGTTACGCTATAGCGGTATTGTACTCTAAGGAAAATGGTAAAATACTAGCTGCAAGAAAGGAAAGTCCATTGATAATTGGGGTAGGCTCTAATGAAATGTTTTTAGCATCAGATATACCAGCATTATTGCCGTATACCCGTGAGATCATAACATTAGATGATAACGAATATGTAATTCTAGAAAGAAAAAAAGCTATAATAAAAAACCTCGAAAGCGGAAAAGAGCTGGAGAAGAAGATCGACTTTGTGGAATGGTCGATAGAAGAAGCGGAAAAATCTGGTTTCAAACATTTTATGCTCAAGGAGATCTTTGAGGAGCCGAACGCCGTGAAAAATGCTTTGAGAGAGATAGAAAAGATAAGGGAAATAGCCAGGAAAATCTCTGAGTTTGATAGATTATATTTTGTTGCTTGTGGAACAGCCTATTACGCGGCTCTCGCTGGGAAGTACATATTAGAAAACTTTGGTATTTCCTCCGAGGCTGTACTTGCATCGGAGTTTAGATATTCGACGATAAATGTTATAGACAAAAACTGTGCTTTAGTTGCTGTATCCCAATCAGGCGAAACTGCAGACACTTTAACTTGCGTAAAAGAATCGAAAAAGAGGGATGCTTATTCTGTAGGTATAATAAATGTGATTGGCTCATCAATAGCTAGAACTGTGGATGATGTTATCTATACTCATTCGGGACCTGAAATAGCTGTTGCTTCCACTAAGGCATATATTGGACAATTGACTTCAATAACTCTCTTAGCTTTGGAAATAGCTAAAAATAGAGGAAAAATAAATGAAAATTATATAGAGAGGATACTCTCTTCCCTTCATAAGCTACCTGAAAAGATGAACAAGATTCTCCATAATCATGAAACGATTGTAGACTACGCTAAACAGCTGTATAACAAACCAACATTTTTCTATATTGGAAGGAGACTAGGATATGTAACTGCCTTAGAGGGCGCTTTGAAGATAAAGGAAATTTCCTATTCGCATGCAGAAGCATACCCGGCTGGAGAAATGAAGCATGGTCCTTTAGCATTGATAGAGGAAGGTGTTCCGGTAATAGCTGTACAACCAAACGATGACTTAAAGGATAAGTTAGAAAGCAATATAATGGAAATAAAATCTCGTGGTGGATTCGTTTTAAGAGTTTCTGAGGATGGTGAGCTTAGGGTGCCAAAAATAGAACCAATATTGACACCGCTTCTCTATATAGTGCCATTACATCTCTTTGCGTACTATATTGCTATATTTCGAGGTTTAGATCCGGATAAGCCAAGAAATTTGGCAAAAAGCGTAACGGTTGAGTAAAAATTATAAAGAGAATTTAATCATGCTAATCCCGCTCTTATAACATCTCTCATGGAATATATTCCTTTTTTTCCTTTTATGAATTTGATTGCTGCTATAACTCCCTTAACAAAAGCCGCTCTTGAATGTGCAATATGGGTTATTTCAATTCTCTCTCCAATAGTAGAAAGTAAGACCCTATGCTCACCAACGATATCTCCAGCTCTTATAGCGTGAATTCCAATTTCACCCTTTTTTCTTTCGTGAAAACCCTCTCTTCCATAAGCTGCTAACTCTTTAAGGTTTTTTCCCATGACTTTTGCGATGATTTCAGCTGTTCGTAAAGCGGTTCCTGATGGGGCATCTTTCTTAAATCTGTGATGTGCCTCTACGATTTCTATATCATAGTCTCTATCTTTTAACAATTTTACAGCTTCTTCTACCAACTCCCAAAATACGTTCACTCCAATACTCATATTTGGAGAAATTACAGCCCCGATTTCGTTTTCTAATATTCGCTCCTTTAATGTTTCAAGTTCTTTTGCCTTGAAACCGGTTGTTCCTATAACCATATTTATGCCGCTTTTAGCTACTATCTCTGAATTCTCTAAACAAGCTGATGGGTTACTAAAATCTACAGCAACATCGGGTTTCCTATCATTTATCACTCTACCAAGCTCTTTAGGTTTATTTATCTTGATCCCTAATTCCTTAACCCCTGCAACTAAACCAGCATCTTTACCAACTAGATCCTCAGCTGGATCTATCACACCACAAATATTAAAATTTTGTGCTACACATTCTTTTAATATCTCCTTCCCCATCCTTCCAAAGCCTAAAATTAACACGTTGGTTTCCATTTTCCTAAAATTTAATTAAGAAAATTTAAGTTAATATTTATGGTTGATGTTATGATCATAGCAGGTAGCAAATCGGATGCTGAGATAGTAGAGAAAGTTGAAAAGGTTTTAAAGGAGTATAAAGTTTCATATGCTGTGGAATATTGCTCGGCTCATAGAGAACCATCTAGACTAAGGGATATCGTTTTGAAATCGGATGCAAAGATATTTATCTGTATTGCAGGTTTATCCGCTGCCTTGCCTGGATTTGTTGCGGCGCATACTGATAAACCGGTTATAGGAGTACCGGTCTCCGCAAAACTTTTGGGTATGGATGCTCTTCTATCAATGGTGCAAATGCCAAAAGGTGTTCCGGTTGCTTGTGTTGGTATAGACAATGGAGAAAATGCTGCTCATCTAGCTTACAGAATTCTCAAATTGTTGGGATAGAT
>Ga0116200_10000652_pt1 | contig 11998 bp, 12 predicted proteins | sample Mar14436cmmetaG_FD_94478 | JGI IMG/M metagenome (GOLD analysis project Ga0116200, IMG submission 94478) | Marine hydrothermal vent microbial communities from Guaymas Basin, Gulf of California to study Microbial Dark Matter (Phase II) - Marker... ... | reverse complement strand
GGTTAGGAGGCTTCTAGAGGAGATAGAAGTTATCAGGGGTGCCGTGAGTGCCAGCCAGAGTGATAGTTGACTCAAACGAGCCAGACAATTTGTATGAGGCTCTCAAGAACCTGCTGGAGAGTGTTGACAAGAGGAGACTCACGCCCTGCGACTACCTAATCGGCGGGCAGATATGCGTGGAGAGGAAGACTGTCAGGGACTTCTTGAACTCCATCTTTGATGGGAGGATATTCGATCAGGTCGCGCGAATGCTAGAGACATACGAATCGGTCGTGGTGGTTATAGAAGGCACGATTCCGCCTCTGACTCCACGGGAGGAACGCATCCTAGCGGGAGCGCTGGCCGGGATCGTTAAGATGGGCGCCAGCGTGGTTAGCGTCCGAGACAAAGAGCAGACTGCTTGGTTCATAGCATCTCTAGCCAGAGGAGGGAGGAGAGGACCTGTTGTAGCCAGGAGGAGACCAAAGCTCGCAAGCATGAAAGAGGTCCAGCTCTACGTTCTGACGAGCATCCCAGGAATAGGGCCGAAGAGCGCTACGGCGCTGCTGAAGAGGTTCAAGACCCTCCAGAGGATCTTCCAAGCAACCCTCCCAGAACTCAGGTCCGTAGTCGGCGAGAAGAGAGCGGAGAAGATAAGGCGTGTGTTGGAAGCAAAGTACGACTCGGAGGAGTCCGTGAGAACGGCGAGCCTAGAGTGAGCTTATGGAGTGAGCCTCGTGGGCGTCCTTGGAAACGCTATCGCGTCTCTTATGTGGGGCAGACCTGCGATCCATCGTACCGCGCGCTCTATTCCCAGCCCGAAGCCGGAGTGCGGGACGGATCCGTACTTCCTCAGGTCTAGGTACCACTCGTAGTCTTCCACTCTCAGCCCGTTCTCTCGAATTCGCTCCACGAGTTCATCATAGTCGTGTATCCTCTGCCCTCCTCCAACTATCTCTCCTATCCCCTCCGGAGCCAGGAGGTCGGCGCAGAGCACCACCTCGGGCCTGCTCGGATCAGGAGCGTGGTAGAAAGCCTTGGCCTGCCGCGGATACCGGTGCACGAAGATTGGCCTGTCGAACTCCAGCGAGACGACCCTCTCGGCCTCCGTGGTGAGGTCGTCGCCCCACTCTATCCGGACTCCCTTGCTCTGAGCGATCTCTATCGCCTCGTCGTATGATATCCTCTCGTAGGGCCTCTGAGGAGGTTCAAACTTCCTCTCCAATAGCTGCAGCTCGGCCTGCCTGTTCTCATAGACCCTTTGGACTGCGTGGTCTACAAGGGCCTCCACCACATCCATCATGTCGTTCAGATCGTGCCAAGCCATCTCCCCCTCGGCGTGCCAGAACTCGGTGAGGTGCCTCCGCGTGCGTGACTTCTCGGCTCTGAAGCTCGGCTGTATCGTGTAAACCTTCTCGAATGTGAATATTGCCGCCTCTAGGTAGAACTGAGAACTCTGGGTCAGGTATGCCTTCCTGCCAAAGTACTCTAGCTCAAACAGAGTTGCCCCTCCTTCCACGGCGGCACTAACGAACGTTGGCGCTTCCACGGGAACAAATCCATTCTCGTCGAACCACTCTCTAACTCCAGCGATGAACTCCGCTCTTATCTTGAGGGCAGCCCACATCCTCCTGCTCCTCAAGTCAAGGTGCCTCTTATCTAGCCTGAATTCAACTCCCGAGCCCTGTTTTATTGGGAAGTCTGGAGAGAACCCCACCAGTTCTACTTTTCTGGCCTGAACCTCTATTCCCCCTGGAGCCCTTGGGTCTGCCTTAACGATACCACTTAGCCTCACTGAGGCCTCTATGTCGGCCTTCTTTGCTGCCTCCCAGCTCTTCTCGTCTACTTCCTCTTTGCGGACCACCGCTTGGAGAACCCCTGTGGCATCCCTCAGCACGATGAACACGGTAGATCCAAGGTCCCTGTACCTGTAGACCCAGCCAGCAAGGCCTACCTCTTGCCCCTCTAAATGCGGACCTACCTGCGAGATCAGATGAGTTCTCTGAATTGCGGTGGACCTATGCGACATACTCAGTTCGCACACCCCTCATTCGCTTATTTAAAACGTTCTGAGATGTTCAGTCACCGGAAAGATGGGGCTAGGAGGTCTAAGAAAGTCTCTAGAGACTCTTGAGAATGCCGGTCTCCTTCGCGTTTTCGAGGAGCCGCTGAGCGTGGACTACGAAATCGCTAAGAATCTGGCGCGCGTGGAAGGTTCTGGCGCAGCGCTGTTCAAGTCTCCCATCTTGAGGTCTGGGTCTAGTAGCCAGTTTCCCGTAGCCGGCGGCGTGGCTTCCAGCAGAGAGACGATTTCCTCGCTACTGGGCGTCTCTCCAAAAGATCTATGGGTCGTACTCCGGGATTCAATCCGCGGGGGTCCTAAGCCCGCGAAGGGCAGGACGGCCAAGTGGGATGTCACGATAGACCCCGTCGACTTAGACCAGCTGCCAATCCTCAGGCACTACACTGGCGAAGCCGGGCCCTACATTACGGCAGGGATAGTGATAGCCTACGATAAGGCTAGGGGGATATACTCGGTTTCTTACCACAGGATGCTGCCGGTCTCCAAGAACAGGGTGACCTTCAGGGCAGTAGAGGGTAGGAAGCTTCACAGGCTGATAACAGAGGCTGAAGAGGAGGGGTCCCCTCTTGACGTCGCCGTCGCGATTGGAGTTGGACCAGGGATCATGCTGGCAGGAGCTATCCCGGCTGAAGATAGGGACAAGCTGGAGATAGCGGGTGCCCTGGAGGGGAGAGCCATAGAGCTGACTCCCTGCGAAGCGGTCGACGCAGACGCCCCGGTGGAGGCTGAGATAGTGTTGGAGGGGCGAATCCTGCCGGGAGAGAGGGCCAACGAGGGACCGTTCTACGAAATTTTCGGAAAGGATGTCGTCAGGAAGCAGCCTGTGATGGAGATAAGAGCCATACGTGCCAAAAGCGACGCAGTTTATCAGGCCATATTGCCCGGAGGGAAGGAGCACGAGCTGCTGATGGGACTGCCGGTCGAGCCAGTCCTGTGGGAGGCGGCGTCAAAGTACGCAAAGGTTGTGGGCGTTGCCATGACTCCGGGAGGCGGCAGGTGGATCGAGGCCGCCGTTGCTATCGAGAAGGAGTATGAGGGACAGCCGGTTCAGGTGGCGTTAGCCATGATGGCTGCCCACAAAAGCCTGAAGCGAGTCATAGTTGTGGACTCAGACATTGACGTCTACGACTACGAACAAGTGATGAGGGCAGTTGTCCAGAGGGCCTATCCGCCCAAAGACTACGTGATCATAGAGAATGTCCTTGGATCTTCGTTGGACCACTGTAACCTCCGGCTGATCGAGGTGGATGGAGAGACTAGGACCGTGAGGCTTCCATACGCCAAGGTAATCATAGACGCCACGGTGAAGGGGCCTAGGGAACTCTACGCGCGACCTAGCTTTGGCTAACCTGGCGGGAAGCATTAATAACCCGGGAGACCCACGCGATGTCGAGAGAGGGAGGAGCGAGTGTGGGTAGGAGGCCTAAGGTAGTCACGGTGATGGTCAAAACAAATCCACACGACCATTACCTCTACAAGATACAGATGAACGAGTTGGAGACCCTGCTAAGCACGTTGGGTTACGCGCCAGTCTACCGTCTGATTCAAGTCAGGCAGAAGCCCACAGTTAACTACGTTCTCGGCAGGGGTAAGGTCGAAGAACTCAAGGAGAAAGTCAGACAAATAGAGCCAGAGCTGGTGGCGTTTTACAACACGCTCTCGAGCAAGCAGAAGTGGAACCTAGAGAGGGCGCTTGACGTCGAGGTCGTAGATAGGTACGAAGTCACCCTCAGGATATTCCGCGAGGCTGCGAGCGACGTGATCTCGAAGCTGCAGATAGATCTCGCGGCCTTGAGCAAGGCTCTGCCTTACATCAAGCTGGCCGCGTCCAAGAAGTACCTCCGGATGAGGGCGGGCTTCCTAGGAGGAGGTGAGTACGCGTACCACAGAGCTGTGAACGCTGTTCAGCGTCGCATGAAGATACTCAGACGGAAGATCGAGAAGTTGGAGAGGCAGAAGCTCGATCAGGTCAGGAAGAGGATAGAGGCTGGAGGGAAGATCGTGGTGATTACTGGGTACTACAACGCCGGCAAGACCAGTCTCTTCAACGCGCTCACGGGGATGGAGAAGCCAGTGAGCCCCCAGCCGTTCACGACCTTGTCTAGCAAGTACGCGGCCCTGCTAGATGGTAGGGTCTACCTTGTGGACACCATAGGATTCGTCCTAGGTCTTGACCCCAGGTTGATACACTCGTTCAGGTTGAACGCGATAGACATGCAGTACTCCCAGCTGGCTCTGCTCGTCGTGGACGTCTCGGAAAAGCCGGAGGTTGCTAAGGTAAAGATATCTGAGTGTTTGAGACTTCTCAGAGAGCTGGGGAAGGAGCCTGAGGACTTGCTGGTCGTGTTCAACAAGGCTGACCTAGTAACCGAGGAGATCCTGCGAGAGAGGGTTAGAGAGTACTCTAAGCCGGTCGAGGAGGCTCCGCACGTGGTGGTCTCTGCAAAGACGGGTCAGGGTCTGGATCAGCTAGTGAGGAAGATGGCCGACCTGCTCGAGGAGAGAGACGCTGTCCCGCCCGAGCGCCCGTAAAGTTTATCCAATAATGGACTTTTGACCATTTATGGTCAAAATGAACTCAGGGGATCTCAGCAAGTACGCTGTCCTCTCTGGGATGTTTGGAGCTCTTGGGAACGCGCTAGCCATCCTCTCAATGGAGATAGGTAACCTCCACCCTCAGATAGCGCTGGATCTGTCGCACCTCGGCACAATAGCGGCGGCCTTCACGATGGGCCCGTGGTGGGGAGGCCTCACCGGGGCGCTAGTCTCCGTAGTCCCCTTCGTCAGGTTCTCCCTCATGGGCTTCATGCCAATCTCAGTTGGGCTGCTGATATTCCCAGGGAAGGCGATGACTGGGGTCTTCGTGGGCCTACTAAGGAAGAGGCTGAGACCACTGCTGGCAGTGCCCCTGGGATATGTACCTGAGTCTGCCTTCACGTACTTGGTGCTAGAGCTGACCGCCAGATTCGTACTGCCTCCTGAGCAGGCCGTCTATTTGACGAGAGGAGTTATTCTGGGCATACTGGGAAAGGCTTGGGTGGAGATACTCGTAATGGCAGCCATATCTGAGGTCGCCATCCCTCGACTGTTGGAGGCTATCCGTGGGACTCAATGATCGCTATCGCGTGCGCGATCAGCTTGGCCACTGTGTACGGAGCGTCGTGCCTGCCGAAACACTCTCCTAACTCTGTAAAGTCCAGGGCGACTGGCCTCATTGCAGTAAGTACCCAGTCCAGCGCCTGAACCACTTGGTACCACTCCAACCCTCCTGGCTCCGGACAGCCCGTGCAAGGAATCACGGAGGGGTCGAATACGTCGACGTCAACGCTGACGTAGACTTTAGAGCCCCTCCGCCCTCCGAGCACTTCATCCAGTATGGAGGAGGGGTTCTGACCTAGCCGCCACGCCCAAATCACCATTACACCGCGATCCTGAGCTAGGCTCAGCTCTTCGAGTCCCGCCGATCTTGCGCCGATCACGGCCGCGAATGAAGCGGTCTCAGAGCACCTGGCTGAGACTGATGCGTGGCCGTACCTAGTTCCTTCGTATGAGTCGTACATGTCTAGGTGGGCATCTAGCGAGATGTAGCCCAGGGGAAGTCTGGAGCAAGCCCCTCTAAACGCTCCAATGGTAATGCTGTGCTCTCCCCCTATAACTACTGGAGTCTTTCCGTCTGATATTACGTCCGACACAATGTTCTGAATTAAGGAGAGGACTCCCTCATGATCTCCTCTCGGCAAATCCAGCTCGGGTAGCGTGTGTATTCTAACCTCTGAAAGACTCACTCCAGTCTGAGGATCGTACGGCTCCAGAAACCTCGAGGCGTCTATGATGCTCTGTGGGCCAAATCTAGCCCCGGGTCGCCAAGTAGATGTTGAGTCGTAGGGCACTGGGATTATCACGTAGTCTGCATCTTCGTAGGGCACACTAAACCCTAAGAAAGCCCTCTCAGGAGCCCAAGGGCCGCGCGGTCTTGGCATTAAGCGACTGGCACCCAGTTTTAGCTAGTCAAGACGGTCCCTTTAACTTTCTGCTCAGGCTCCTCACAGGGTTCGACCGATTCAGCCTCGAGAACGGGCTCTACGTCAGGTTGGCACGCTAAATACAGGTACTCAATGTACAGGATAGTGTCCCAATCATCGGCGAGCACGGGGAGCCAGACATCGATGGGATCGTTCATGCAATCGCACCTCCCCACCATGTATATCTTGAGGAGAGAAGCCTAATAAATCATGCTTCGTCAAAAGGCAAGGATCTGTTTACGTTAGACCGTAGGATTAATTCCATAGATAGTTGGCTCAAGACGAGAGATCTCTGAGATGAACTGTCTATTTGGAGCCAAGAGAACTGAGAATGCCTTATTTTACAAAGACAAAATCTCAGAGAGCGGCTCAGATCTATGAGGTACGCTAACCTGTGAGGCTTGTTTAACTAGCTTTCTACCAGTGTTCGAGGATTTCTAGAGGGTGAATCTAAGTTATCGTGTCCTAAATCGCCTGGAACATACGTAGGCCTCCTATTCCAAATTGAATGAGAGAACAGTTTTATACATCAGGGTATGCCCTCTCACCGGCCTAAAGCTAGGAGTGGCCGAGGGGTGTCACTATGTCTGCGAGGCGTGTAGGAGTTCCAATGACTGACCGGATCTTGGAGTTCCTCGAGCAGAGGCAGCCGGGTCTCAAGTCCCAGGTTTGGAAGATCTTCTACCCCATGAGGGAGACCGACCCCATTGAAGTGAGCGTCCGACCCGGCGCCCTGGGTGGAAGCACACTCGAGCTGCAGTTTGAGGGCATGACCCTCCTCGTCAAGGAGGAGGCCGTGCCCGAGAGGGGTACTCGACCTGAGAGGGGCCTCTGAGCAAGGCCCCCTTCTTTTCTGCATAAATAGCCCGTTTGAGCCGACTAGCTCCTCTTTCTCACACAGCTGGCAGTGAACTCTCCTTAGTTCGCCAAGGGGGGCGTTTAAGCGGCCTCTAATTTGAGGGAAAAGATTTTGTCATTTACACAAAAGGAGCCTTACTTGGGGACTGGTAGGCGATTACCATGCCTACTGAAATAGTTGTGCCGGTTTCCCTACCCTCTAAAGCGGTTGTGGGGAGGACCGGGCTCTGGAGGGTTTTTCGGCCAGTCATAGACAAGGACAAGTGCGTCAAGTGCTGGACGTGCGCGCTCTACTGCATGGAAGATGTGATAGACGAGGGACCAGACGGCTATCCCACCATAGACTACGAGTTCTGCAAGGGCTGCGGCATCTGCGCGAATGAATGCCCCACGAAGGCCATAGAAATGGTCCCGGAGGTGAGGGGATGATCCAGAGGGAGGAGAGCAGGGGTAGGTGGGATATAATAACTGGGAATCACGCCGTTGCTCACGCCGCTCGCCTAGCTAGGGTGAAGGTCGTTCCAGCCTACCCCATAACCCCACAGACGACTATCGTGGAGTACATAGCCGACTTCATCGCGAGGGGAGAGATGGACGCTGAGTACATCAGAGTCGAGAGCGAGCACAGCGCGATGGCCGCGGCCATCGGCGCGGCCGCTGTTGGAGCAAGAACCTTCACGGCCACCGCGAGCCAGGGCCTGCTCCTAATGCACGAGGTCCTCCATTGGGCCGTGGGGGCCAGGCTCCCCATAGGGATGGCCATCGTCAACAGAGCCGTCGGTCCCCCGTGGAGCATACACGTAGATCACCAAGACGCCATATCGCAGCGAGACACTGGCTGGATGATCACGTTCGTCTCCTCGAATCAAGAAGCCCTCGACTCTGTTCTCATGATGTACAAGGTCGCTGAAGACGACAGAGTGCTTCTGCCCTTCATGGTGTGTCTAGACGGATTCGTCCTGAGTCACACGTTCCAGCCGGTGCACATACCGGATCAGGAGGATGTCGACGCGTTTCTGCCGGAGTACAAGCCGAAGCACTGGGTCATGGACCCAGACAATCCAGTCACGCTTGGAAACTTGGTGATGCCCGACCAGGACTACATGGAGATGCGCTGGTCGATCCACGAGGCGATGATCAAGGCCAAATCTGTCATTAAGGAGGTTTCAGCAGAGTTTAAAGATCGCTTCGGTAGGTTTCACGGAGATCTCGTCTGGGAGTACCGGACAGACGACGCAGACGTTATAGTGGTGGCCACCGGCACGCTAGCCTCCGAGACTGAGGAGGCCGTGGATGTGCTCCGAGACAAGGGCGAGAGCGTTGGGTTGCTCAAGATACGGAGCTACAGGCCTTTTCCGATAGAAGACGTCGTCAGAATTGCCGACGGGAGGAAGCTCTTGGTAGTCGTCGACAGGAGCATATCTTTTGGACAGGGCGGGCCGCTGGCTACCGATGTCAGGTCAGCCCTCTTCACTGCGGGAGTCGACACACCTGTGGTGGGCTTCGTCACCGGGCTCGGCGGAAGGGACATTACGTACGAGGACATAGCGAAGATGGTCGCCATAGCGAGAGAGAAGGTGAGAGCCCGAGAGGTGAGACCCGTAGAGTGGTACAAGCTGAAGGGGTGATCGATTATGGCTAAGACCGTTATGGACCTGGCCAAGGGTCCGAAGTATGTCCTTCCTGGAACTGCCGCCTGTCCGGGCTGCGGCGCTCAGATAGCTCTGAAGTGGGTCCTAAAGGCGCTGGAGGGGAGAACCATCTTCGTGATTCCTGCCTGCTGCACCAGCGTGATTCAGGGGCCCTATCCCAAGAGCGCGTTCAAGTTCCCCGTGTTCAACATGGCGTTCGCCGCGGCGGCAGCGACCGCCTCCGGGATGGCTAGGGGCCTGAAGATCCTCGGTAGAACAGGAATCACTGTAGTCGCCTGGGCGGGAGACGGCGGGACCTATGACATAGGAATTCAGGCGCTGTCGGGAGCTGCTGAAAGGAACGAGGACATACTCTACATATGCTACGACAACGAGGCCTACATGAACACGGGGATTCAGAGATCTGGAGCCACTCCGCCAGGCGCCTGGACTAAGACGACGCCTGCGGGTAAGGCAGAGATGAAGAAGAACATGGCCCTGATCGTGGCAGCTCACGGAGTACCGTACGTTGCCACCGCCAGCATAGGGTACCCAGCCGACTTCTTGAAGAAGATAGAGAAGGCTCTGAGCATGAGGGGCTTCAGGTACATCCAAGTGTTCGCACCCTGCCCCACCGGCTGGAACTTCCCCGTAGACAAGACCGTCGAGGTGGCCAAGCTCGGTGTAGATACGTACGTGTGGCCCCTCTTTGAGGTCGAGAGGGGGAGACTGAGAATCACGATGAGGCCGAAGAGAAGGCCTCTCAAAGAGTACATAAAGCTCCAGAAGAGATTTAGACATCTAACCGACGAGCAGATAGAAGAGTTAGAGCGGGCCTTCCTTGCGCGGTGGGAAGCGCTTGAGAAGCTTGAGAAGCAGGGAACCATATTCGTCTAGGTCCAGAAGGGCTCCAGCCCACTCACCTCAGCTTTTTCTAAAGCTTCCATCAGGGCGCGCTCGTAGTCCCTGCTCTTAGACAGCCTGAGGACTTCTCGCGCCAGCTCCCATCTGGTCACGGGCTTCTCGAATAGCAAGAGGGCCAGCCGCCTCTCTAGCTCTCTAGCCTGCTCGCTGACAGTCCCTCCCTTAGCCGTGAGACTTGTCAGGAGTGTGGCTAACGCCGAGGCTAGCGATATGGGCACCAGAGGACCGAGTACGGCCAGCGCCGTGGCTTCATCTAGGGCCCTATAGGCTGACTCCAAGTCTCCCACCAGTCTGTAGCCCCTTGCGGCGTCGATCAGGCCCCTGACCTGCGGAGCCAGCGGGTTGAGATACCTCGTTCCGTTGAGGATGCGCATTGCATAGGCTGTCTTGGCCTCGAGAGGGTCCGCCAGCATCGGTTGGAGCGGCACGTTAAAGCCCAGCTCCCTGAAGTAGGGCCCGAGATCTTCGCCCGCTGCCAGGCTCAGATAGTAGATGAGTTCGCTGAGCTCGTCGACCTCGGCCTTGTCTTCTCTGATTAGCTTGAAGAACCTCTTGTAGAACTCCAGCCCCCCATACTTCTCCCCCAAGTTCCAGAACACGTAGAGGCTGGCAGAGTAGTAGAGAGCTGGGTCCCCCGGCATTTCTCCGCCCCTCCAGTCCTCAAGGAACCCCAGCCTCCCGAGTTCCTTGTAGACTAGGATGGACAGGTTGATGTCCTCCTGGCCGGCCTCTGGGTATCCCCTAGTCCTGAGGATTAGGTAGCTTATGTACTGAGCCATGCCCTCGTGCGCCCACCTTAGCTCGGTAGAGAGGCCCGCTCTGAGCATATACTGGTGCAGTAACTCGTGAACCAGGGTCTCCGGCATATAGCTCTCTGGGTACCTGACAAGCATGAGGTTCAGAGAGACCTTGCCTGGCGTTATGACGTCTTCCGTGAGGGCCGCCGGGTTGGTGACGCTCGTGAAGCCGAGCACGGCGATCTGGTCAGGGTCTGAGGGTATGAAGAACCTCAGAGTTATGGGGATCTCGGGGACGTCCGTAACTTCAGATACGGCTGGTTGGAACTTCAGATAGATTCTTGAGACGTTCTCGGCAACGTCTAGGTACCTCTTAGGAGACACTATCGTCAGCTTCCCCACGGTTATGTTGGAGAACTCCGCGTACTCCTCGGGAGACTTAAACACGACCATAATCCTGTGGCCGGGAGGTTCTTCCTCCCGAATGTCGAATCTCAGCACTCTAACGTCTCCACGAATCGTCTCTCCGTCAGGGCTCCTCCTGCTGCCATCGAGGTATGTGGCCTCGACTGTAAAGCGTACCGGGAGGTTGACCAGCACCTCGCCAGGGTACCTAGGGTCGTACCCAACCAGCGTTGAGAAGAAGACGCCGTTTGGCTCAACTATGAAGGAGCCAAACCTGTACGAGTAATTAATCGCAAGCCAGGCTCCTTCTGAGAACTCGAACGTCAGATTGCTGTAGAAGTAGTATGGAGTGTCTACCTGGAGGCTCGTTTTCGTCACTCCCTCGTATGTGAGCCCGTATTCCCGCCACTTCGGAACCATTATCCACGCAACGCCAGCCTCTGCTGCGGTGAAATTGGCCACCATGGATATAGATCCATCCTCATGAACTGTGAACGAGTAGGTGAACTTTCCCGCAGTCGGCTCGGCCAGAGCGGCCGGTTGAAATGACAGTAAACTTAGAGCGAGTACTGCTGTTGCTGTCAGCAGACGTCTCTGCACAAGCCGACACACCGCGACGGTATTAATTAGTTTCACATGATGGTTTGAGCGGTGTCAGCTTTGGAGAGCATTCTGATAAAGAACCTGCTGGCTGTAGTAACTCAGGACGAACAGAGGAGAATTTTGAAAAATGTAGATATAAGAATAGAAGGTTCTGAGATAGTAGCTGTTGGAAAAGACCTTCCGAGCACGGCTGATGTTGTAATCGACGGGAGAGGGAAGGTGGCGATTCCAGGGCTCATCAACTCTCACACCCACATCCCCATGACCCTCTTCAGGGGAGTCGCCGACGACATGGATCTGATGACCTGGCTTAAGGAGAAGATATGGCCCATGGAGGCCCACCTCACCGCAGAAGAAGTCGCCGCCGGCGCTGCGCTTGGGATCCTCGAATCTCTGAGAACTGGGACCACGACGTTCGCTGACATGTACTTCTTCGAAGACTCGATCGCTGAGGAGGCAATCAAGCTCAACATAAGAGCAGTACTGGCGGAGAGCTACATTGGTTTCGGCAGCCCCGTCGTTAGAGACGGTTGGAAGGCCTTCGAGTACGCGAAGGAGTTCGTCAAGAGGTGGAAAAACAAGAGCGATTTGATCGTCCCTTCTCTCGGCCCCCATGCTCCCTACTCAGTTGAGCCCGACCTCCTCAGGGCCTCGGCCGAGGCCGCCAGGGAGCTGGAGGTTCCCCTCCAGATCCACTTAGCTGAGGACTACTCTGAGATCGCACAGGTCAGGGAGAAGTACGGGACTACCCCCATT
>Ga0116200_10000651_pt1 | contig 12001 bp, 12 predicted proteins | sample Mar14436cmmetaG_FD_94478 | JGI IMG/M metagenome (GOLD analysis project Ga0116200, IMG submission 94478) | Marine hydrothermal vent microbial communities from Guaymas Basin, Gulf of California to study Microbial Dark Matter (Phase II) - Marker... ... | reverse complement strand
GAAAGACTGGGGATACCACCTGCAAGATGTATAGTTGTGGAAGATTCTCCTGCTGGGATTGAAGGAGCTAAAAGAGCGGGGATGAAGTGTATAGCTGTGGTGGGAAAGGAAGGGAGAACGGAAGGAGGAGATCTAATAGTTAAAGATTTCTGTGGATTGAAGCCTGAGGATTTTCTCCGCCTACTTTCTCTGGATTCTTGCAAATGATTTTGTGGTTTATGATAAATTGATGTAAAGGGGTGAAATTTTATGTTTTTCATCCCCAGAACCCATCCATTAAGTGAACTCTTTTTTTCACTAACTTTAAGAGAATTACCTAAAGCAGGGGTTTGTGATAGGGAGATCCTTGAGTATGTAGCTGGTCTTCTGGTTAGAGCCACTCGTATGGAGAACCTTTTCCGACTCAGAGATTTGAAAGGGAAAAGAATTTACGAAGTTGGGGAAATGCTTGCAGTTGCTGAGAAAAGGAAGAATAAGGCAGATTTATATTCTGCTACAGGAGATTGTGTCCTTTTTCTTTCAGGACTTTTCCCCGAAGGGCTTTCCCGATTCTGGCATTTGTCTGTGGATGATGCAATCAGGATCGGAAAGAAAGTGTATTACCAAGCCTCTCGATGGAGTGATAAGGAGAAAGTTTTTAGGAAGCTTTCCTATCTTTTTGAATTCTGTGTTATGGGATTGAATTACATTAAGATAGAACTTTCTTGGCTTCCTGTTTATGAGGAGATGAAAAGGATTGTGGAAGGGGAAAATTATCATCCGGAGATTGTCTGGTGATACAAATGAGGAAAGAGGGGGGTTTGAGAACAAAGGGGATAATAAAGGAATCCTCATCAGATAGTCCACTCATCTCCATTATTACACCCACGCTGAATCGCAGGGAGACGCTTGTCTCCACGATGAAGAGTGTATTTAATCAAACTTATCCCTTGATTGAATACATAATTATTGATGGTGGCTCTACGGATGGGACAGTAGAAATGCTTGAGGAATGGGATGAAAAAATTGATTACTGGGTAAGCGAGAAAGACAGGGGTATTTTTGATGCGATGAATAAAGGAATTGATTTGGCAAGGGGAAAGCTCATTGGAATTATTAATAGCGACGATTGGTATGCACCCACTACGGTAGAAAAGGTTGTAAATGCCTGGAAGGAAGATCCTGAGGCAGATGTGTTTTTTGGGGATGCTCTGGTGATACTTAAAGATATTGACTTTGCCTTTTTAAGAAAAGGTAATTGGAGAAAGCTTCCCCAAGAGATGAGTATTAACCATCCTACATGTTTCCTCACCCGAAGAGCATATGAAAAATGGGGAAAGTTCGATATTTCTTTTCCTTATGCTGCAGATTATGAGTTAGCTTTGAGACTTTATACTAATGGAGCTAAATTCCATTATATCCCTGGAATTCTTGCTTATCAGCGAAAAGGGGGGGTTAGTGAGGGGTATGGGGTTCATCTGGATGTGTTCCGAATCTATCTTAAATATTTTTCCTTCTCTTATGCTCTTTTAAAATTGATTCAACATACCTCTGAACATTTGATGGATGTAACACGGCAGAAAATAGGAAAGTTATTGAAACTTTTGGCAGGAAAAAGGAACTGGGAAAAAATCAGAGAAAAGTGGTTGAGAAAGAAATTCGGGAAAAGAATAGTTCCCTTTACTGAATATTGAGGGTTAAACTCAACTTTAACACCCTGATTTCTGAAAAGGGCATGAATAAAGGGATTGGGAGAGGTCATTACAGGCAAGAATTCTGGGAGGAAACTTTATTTTTATTTCTTGAAAGGTCTTGCATTTCTTCCTTTATCCTCCTTAATTTCACCACACTTAGCCCATCCTTTTTATTTCCTTGCTTTTGAAAATTACTCTTGAGAAATTTTAGTGGAAAATGTCAAAGTTGGGTTAAAATTCTGAGCCGAGCCAAAATTCCGCAGATTTAGCAACTGTGGTACCTGGGTAATTTTTTACAAGATACTGGAAAAACTCTTTTGCTTTCTCTTTCTCCCCCATTTCTCTCAATGCATCTCCAATTTCATAAAGCATAAAGGGGGTTTCTTTGCTTTCAGGGTACTGGGAGATACCTTCTTTAAGAATTTTTAAACCATAGATAAAATCTTTTAATTTTAAGAAACTTCTCCCTAAGGATAGGAAATCCTCCGGAGTCTTTAGTATTTGTTCTCCCAAAGCTTGAGATAAAAAGTATGCATTGACCATGGAAGATGGGTTTTTCTCAGTGTAAGCTTTCTTCCAGTAATGTATTAATGTTTCTTTACCTAACTTTTCTTTCCCGGAAAGGAAGGAGGAAAGGATATAAAGAGGGTAAATATCCTCCGTTATGCGGGTATGCAGAGTGGAAAGAATTTCACATGTGCGCTTCCAATTTCCGTATTGGGCATGTTCTAAGGCTTCAGAAATTTTCTTACTTTTGGGGATTTCAAGTTTATAAGAGATTATCTCTTTTTTCAATAGAGTAAAAATACACACACATATCCCAAACAGGAAACCGCCTACATGAGCCCAGTAGGCTACATTGGTGAATTCAGGTGAGGGGCTCGCTACCAAGGCGTTTAAAAACTGGAAAACAAACCAGAGTCCTACAAAGACTATTGCAGGAAGATTTACGGTAATTAGACGGAAGAAACCCACAAATATTGAACCTATCCATAAGCATCGTAAGGTAACCTGAGGAAAGTAGACAGAGAAAGCACCCATTAGCCCAGAAATAGCACCAGAAGCACCAATGCAGGGGATATCAGAAAGAGTGGTGGGGGAAGCCAAAGCATGAATGATGTTCCCCGCTATTCCACAGGATAAATACAAAAGGAGAAATTTAATTTTACCCAGTCTTTCTTCCAGTGGAATTCCAAAAAACCAGAGGAAATACATGTTTCCTATCACATGAAGTAAACTCCCGTGGAGGAAAAGATTAGTTAGAAGGGTGTAAGATAGGAAGCCTTCTTCTGGGAGAAACCCAAACTTTAAATATATAGTTTCGCGAGTGAAAGGGGGTAAAAAGAGCATTGCAAAGTAAATTAATAGATTGAGACCGATGAGTATAAAGCAAACAATGGGGAGTTTTTTAATGGAAATGTCTACTTGATAGGGAATTAACATTTTTAAATTCTGTTTAAATGGATAATTTCCGGTTGGAGACTATCTTTTTCTTCCAATTCTTTTTCCCATTTCTCAAGTATTTTCTTAATTTCTTCCTTTTCTTTCTTTTCTGGTTTTTCTTTAATTCCTAATAATTTTTCTGCTTTCTTAAGATAAGGGGAATAGGGGTGGCTTTTTTTGAAGAGTGCATATTCTCTTTCTGCCTCTTCTTTTTTATTCTCCAAATGGAGACATTGGATGATTCGATAATGGGCTTCCTCTACCGAATACTCTCCCCTCAATTCCACCATCATAAGCCAAATTTCGTGCAAAAATCTTGAATCTGCTAAAACATTTAAAACTTCTTCCAGGAAATCGTCCTTCAATGCTTCTCTTTTCTTTACGGAATCCCGATAATATTTTATGGCCTCTGAATATTCCCTCATTTTCTCTTTCACTTCTCCCAAACGATAACTGGCCAGCACTTCCAAATGAGGAGGAGGGGTAAAGTTCAAAACTTCTTTTAAGGTTTGTTCTGCTTTGGTTAAATTCCCGCTCTTATAATATGCCCAAGCTAATGATATTAAAAGGCAGGGTAATCCTTCTTTCTTTTTAATTTCTCCACGAAGGGGTTTCTTTTTCCAGCATTCTACAGTATCTTCCAGTGCTTTTGATAACATTTTGTAAATTCTTTTGCTTTCTTTCTCCAATCCTTTCTTATCCATGGATTGTGCCAGTGTTTTTAATCTTGTGCATTTCTGAAGATAACTTTTTAAATCCCCTACTTGTTTCTTTTTGTGATAGGAAAAAATAGGATAAGAAAGGGATAAAAAGAAGATAAACAGGAAAGAGTAAAAAACTGGTGTTTTGAAAAAAGGAGGAGATCCCGTAGGGAAAGAAATTTGTTTTTTCCCGCAGATGGGGCAACGATTTTGAGTTAGCAGTTCAACATAACACTGGTAGCATAGACGAGCTTTACACTGAGGACAGATTCCCCAGATTTTTTCCCATGGATGTTTAGGACAATGGGGTTCACTACTGGAGGGGATTGAATTAAGGAGTTCCTTTAAACCTTTTCCCATTCCCGATTATTTTATTGCTACTTTAAAAATTTTATGATGGGAAGGTTTTTCTCCTTCTCGAGCAAACGATTGTTCAATGGAGATGTCCTTTTTATAGTTGGCAATGTAAATGCAGTTATCATCAATTTCGATAGCTTCTAATATCCCTCCCCATCTTCTTCTCCACAAGACTTTTCCTTTCTTGGGTTCCAGGACGCAAATTCTTACAGCAGGGAAAAAGTGTGAAAAACAAAAAGTGGTATCAATTACCAGAATTCTGTCGCCACACCAGTAGGCTAAATTCCCTATGTCTTTTCTCTCCCAAACTATTTTTTTCTTTTCCATATCCAGACAAAGAAGGTGGGGAACTGGTCGAGTTACTTCTCTGGATAGTCCTAATTGAGGGGAAGTATCCTGAGAGGTAGTTACTACTTCTTGTGTATAATAAGAGAGAAACATTTTATTCCCTCCAAATCCGCTTATTTCTGCATTTTGTGGCAGGGTAATTTCCCAAAGTTTCTTACCATCCTTTATAGAAATAGCCACTAATTTTTTATTTTCCTCTAAGAGATAAAGAGAGTCCCTGTACAGGCTGGTATCTGGGGAGAGATAAAATCCTCCCGTCATCCACCCTAAAATTGCTAAGACATTTTCAGCAGAGAGAAAAGAAGGTAAAGAGGAAGATTTAGAGAGGGGTTTACTCCATATTTTTTGACCCTTCTCAGAAACAAAATATATTTTTTTCATTGTTTTTACCAGTATTCCCTGAGGGACTTGTAAAAGGGAATGAAGTGTGGAGATCTTCATTTTCCATTCTTTCTTCCCCGTTAGTGGATTTAAAGCCCAGACCCAGTCGTTTTCTTCTCTGGCACTTGCTGTTCTCAGGAAGATTTTACTTTTAGAAGCAAATAGTGAAGTGGTTTTCGCTTTATCGATTTCTTGTAACCAAACTACCTTACCAGTACTTGGGTCAAGGCAATAAATTGCAGAGGATTTTTCTACTAATATTTCTGGAACTGAACTAAAAATACTACGGCGTGAGCACCTTACATGAGGATAATAAGGCCTTTTAAAGATACCTTTTTCTCTACCCCTTTTCCATTCCTGTAAAGAGATGGACTCAAAAATATTTTCAACATAAAGGACCTTCCCTGCAAGAAATTGGGGAGGGATAAGTTTACCTCGAGTGGGTTTGAGGCCATGTTTCCATACTACTTTGCCTTTAGCTATATCTACACCCCATAGATTTTGACCATCCCATACCACCAAGTTTTTTTCATTCACTACCATAATTTTTGCTCCCCACCCAGGATATGCTGTAGAAATTTCCCACTTCTTTTCACCTGTATCCTTATCCAAGGCAAAAACTTGTCCTCGTTTAAGATATCCAATTAAAAGGTCTCCACATTTTTTAAGTGCTAAAACTGGTGCATCTTCCGGAGGTGGTAAGGACCAGTAAATTTTACCTCCTTTCCCTTTAATTGCTCGAGAATATCCCCAGTATCCACCCACCAGGAGTGCTAATAAGAAAAAAATCAGGAGTTTTCTCATTGCTTAATAATAACACAATTTTGAGAAAATGGGAAAGTAGGGAAGATGATATAATTAAGGTGCAAAAATGGGGAAGTGGAAGGAAGGAGAGCTGGTGATTCTTTATCATAAAAGTGGAAAATCCTTCCTTTTCCCATTGGAGAAAGGGAAAATCCTGAATACTCATCTGGGGAGTGTCTCCCATGAGGAGATAATGAGAAAGGAGGAAGGGGAGGAGGTTATCACTACTCAAGGAATTCCCCTCCGCATTTTCCGTCCAACTCTATGGGATTTCATATTCGAGATGAAGAGACTCTCTGGGATAATTTATCCCAAGGATGCAGGATACATCCTTCTCTGGGGGGATATTTTCCCTGGGGCAGTAGTTATTGAAGGAGGAATTGGTTCAGGGGCAATGCTTCTTGTGCTTTCCCGTACAGTAGGGGAAAAGGGGAGGTTGATTTCCTATGATGAAAGGGAAGATATGATTGAAGTGGCCAAGGAAAATCTTCTTAGGTTTTATGGCAAAATTCCCCCTCATGTGGAGTTAAAAAAGGGAAATATATATGAAGGGTTTGAAGAAGAAGACGGTGAAGTGGACCGGATTATACTTGATGTTCCTGAACCATGGAGGGTTTTACCTCATGCTGAAAGGGTGCTTAGAGGGGGAGGGATTCTTATTACCTATCTACCTACAATTCTTCAGGTGGCTCAGTTTCACAGTGAAGCGGAAAAGTTTTCTTTTACCTCCCCAGAAACTGTGGAGGTCCTGGTAAGACCTTGGCATATAAAGGGACATAGTGTAAGGCCTCAACATAGGATGATCGCTCATACGGGTTTTCTTACTAAGATTAGGAAATGTTTGCCTTAGAGATGTTAAAGAATGATTTTAAGGTAAAGAGGATTTTTTAACTTTTCCAGTTTTCCCCTCAATTTTCCTTACAGGTGAGAAAGATTGTCGGACAAACCAGGGCCATTGCTGACCAGAGTTATACCACGCTTTAAGCCATTCCATTGTATTTTTATCTCCAGTATTGCCACTACCGGGAGAGAGTCCCCTAATTTGGTAGCCTCTTCTCTCGTTTATTTCCTTCATTACTTTTTCTCTTTGAATTTTGCCTAATAATGAGGCTATTCTTACCTCTAAGTAATGGTCATCTGCTTTAGGCATCACCATGACTTCCATGCCCTTATCCTCTAAATTCTTAAGTAAATTTCCCAGTTCTTTACCAATTCCATAGTCATCAATGGTAATTCGAGTAGCCTTAAATTTGAGATTTCTTAAAAACTTATTGAGGATTCTTGTATAAGCTCGGTCAAGCAATTGGTTGATGTTAAACTCGTCAATTTCCTTAGGATGAATTCTTTCTTCCAGGAAGTAAAGCCCCTTTTTGAAAAAGGGGAATATTTCTTGAAATATTTTTTCCCAATAAGGGAAACTGTGTGTTTGTTTGGTATCCGTTACTGAAAGAAGGGGGGATATCTCGTGGAAAAGCCGAGAAGGAAGATAAACGCCTATGACATGGATATACCCTAAGATTTCTCCCTTCCCCACTTCATCCATTCCAATGAGAATATCTCGGGTGGGAGGGACCCAAGGCCCTCCTACTATTTGGTCAATTTCTTCTCTCAATTCCTCAACTTCCTTTTCAGAAGAAGGAGTGCTGTAAAGGGTACCGGTGGTGTAAAGAATAAAAGTGCTGTTTTTAAATCTTATCCTCCATTTTTCATATGCAGAGGTAGGTTTCTCCTCTTTACCGCCTTTCTCCAATAGGAGATTTCTCACCTTTTCCGCGTTTTCCAAGGGAAGTATTTTCCACCTTCTATGGGGAATCATAATTCCTTTTGTTTTTCTCTTTGATTTTAGCATTGTTTTATTCTCAATAATAGGTTATACTTAAGTTGAGATGACTGATACAAGTGCATTCTCTTCCCTATTCTTTATATTTTTCTTCTTTTTGTTTTTTTATTTCATTTTAATTCTGCCTCAGAGGAGAAAGGAAAAAGAGCATCAGCAGATGATAGCTTCTCTTAAAAAAGGTGATAAAGTGATTACTACGGGTGGAATTTTTGGGACAGTTGTAAATATTAAAGAGAAAACCGTAGTTTTAAAAGTTGACGATAATACCAGGATAGAATTTTTAAAATCCGCTATTTCTCGGAAGATAGAGAAGTAACTTCTTCCTTTTCTCCAACCTGGAGTCGATAGAGTCTTGCATATTCTCCATTTTTTTTCAGCAATTCTTCATGAGTACCTTCTTCCAGGATTTTTCCTTCTTTAAGGTAAATGATTCTATCCGCATTTCTCACTGTGGAAAGACGGTGAGCAATTACAAGAACAGTCCTTTCCTCCATGAGTTTCTCTAAGGCCTTTTCCACTAAATATTCAGATTCAGAATCTAAAGATGCAGTAGCTTCATCAAGGATGAGAATGGGCGGGTTTTTTAGGATTGCTCGGGCAATGGCTATCCTCTGTTTTTCACCTCCGGAAAGTTTTGTTCCCCGCTCTCCAATTATAGTATCATAACCTTGGGGAAGCTTCATAATAAAATCATGGGCAAAAGCTGCTTTGGCAGCTTGAATTATCTCCTCCTCAGAAGCATCTGGTTTCCCAAAGGCAATGTTGTTTCTCACTGTGTCGTGGAAGAGGAAAGTTTCTTGAGCTACTAAGCCGATCTGCTCTCTGAGACTTTTAAGTGTTACTTTTCGGATATCTAAACCGTCTATTTCAATATGGCCAGAGGTGGGGTCATAAAATCGAGGGAGAAGGTTTACCAGTGTGGTTTTCCCCACACCGGAAGGCCCCACAATAGCCAATTTTTCGCCCTTTTTAATAGTAAGGTTTATGTTTTCCAACACTTTCTCTTTTTCATAGGCAAAGGAAACATTCACATATTTTATTTCTTTCTGGAAAGGAGGAAGTTCAATCGCATCTTCTGGTTCCTTCAATCTGGGATACTGGTCCAGGATTTCAAAAACTCTTACTGAACCTGCAAGTGCTTCCTGTATTCTTGCATTGGCTTGATTTACAAGCCTTACTGGACGGTAAAGGGCACCTAAGGCAAATATGAAATTGAAAAATCCTCCTGGATCCAATTTTTTATGGATTACCAGATTGCCACCCCACCACAGGAGTAAAGCAAAAAATATAGCTCCCAGAAACTCCATGGCAGGCTGAGATAGTGCGCGTGTTCTCACTATCTTCATGGTTAATCGGTAGGCATGCTCCTGTTCTTTACGGAATTTCTCCGCCCTTTCTCTCTCCCGAGAAAAAGCTTTTATTACCTGGATCCCGGATATGGACTCCTGAATCACAGAAAAAACGTTTGCCCTTCTTTTTTGTCTACTTTTACTAATTCTTTTTATTTTCTCACCAAATTTTCTAATTGGATATACTGCCAAGACGAAGACAGTAAGGGAAACCAAGGCCATTCCCCAGTGTATTTTGAAGAGCAAAATTATAATTCCTGCAATAGCTAAGGGTTCACGTATAATATCGCTGAACAGGACAGTGAGTATGTCTTTCATCATTCCCACATCACTGGTTATTCTGGCAATTAAATGGCCGGTCTTTTTGCGAGTAAAGAATTCCAGGGGTAGAAACTGAATGTGCTGGAAGAGTTCATTTCGTATATCCATAACCGCCTTTTCTCCTGCTTTAGCCATAAATACTCGCTGGCCATAATAGGCTAAACCTTTCAAGGCATAAAGAACAATAATGGCTATACATAATAGTTTTAAAAGAAAAAGATTTCCCTCTTCTATACCTTTATTTATTAATGGTCTCAAAGCAGATAGGGAGAGAGTATTGAATAGAGCAAAAAGAAACATGCAGACAAAAGCTCCTGCAAGTAGTCTTTTATAAGGGAGAAGATATCTTAAGGTTCGAGTGAATTCTTTTCTCATGAATTAAATTTACCACAAAAAGAAAAAAGTTACTCTTTTACACCTATTAATTTCTTTCTTTTCTTCCATCCTTGAAGAATTTTTATATTTTCCTTTTCAGAACCTAAGTATTTTGCCAGAATTTCCAAGAGTTCTTTGTTTGCTTTCCCTTGTTCTGCTGGTGCTTTTACCCAAACTTCCAGGTAGTCTCCTCTTTCTTTTACCATTCTTTTGGGAGAAGATGGGTGAACCTTTACCCAGAAAGTTTTCACTTTTCCTTGAGTTTTTCTTCCAGTTTTTTAATCCTTTCTTCAAGTTTCCTCAATGCTTCCACCACTGGATCCGGTAATTTTTCGTGATGAAGGTCAATTACTGGTTTCCCTTTTTCCCTTATAACTTTCCCAGGAATCCCCACCACTGTGGAGAAAGGAGGAACATCTTTAATGACTACAGAACCTGCACCTATTTTTGACCATTCCCCTATAGTAATATTCCCTAAAATTTTTGCACCTGCACCTATCACTACATGGTCTTTTATGGTGGGATGCCTTTTCTTTTTCTCCAGACTCACACCTCCCAGAACCACTTCTTGATACATTACCACATCATCTCCCACTTCTGCTGTTTCCCCAATCACCACACCCATTCCATGGTCTATGAAAACCCTTCTCCCAATTTTTGCTCCAGGATGGATTTCTACTCCAGTGAGGAATCTATTCAGGTGGGAAATAAATCTTGCGAGAACGATAAGGCCTCTCTTCCAGAACCAGTGGGCTATCCGATGGAGCCAGATAGCATGAAGACCGGGATAGCAGAGGATGACTTCCCAAAAACTTTTGGCAGCAGGGTCTCTTGAAAAAACTGTTCTTATATCCTCTCTTATAATTTCCCAGAAGCCAGCCATCTTTCCGGAGAGGGATTTAACCAGGTATTTAATTGTTTGTCAAATTGTTGATTTTTTGTAAAATATTCACTCAAAAAGGAGGGTTAGAAAATGGAAATATTAAAGGAAATAGCGAATAAAGTGATTGAGGGGAAAGCTCAGGAAGTAGAAGAACTGGTAAAACGGGCACTTGAAGATGGTGTAGAGGTATCTTCCATACTCAATGATGGCTTGGTTGCGGGTATGCAGGTAGTGGGAGAAAAGTTCAAAAACAATGAATTTTATGTTCCCGAAGTCTTAATAGCTGCTCGAGCAATGCACAAGGGGATGAATGTTTTGAAGCCATATCTGGAGAGAAGCGGAGTCAAACCTATAGCAAAATATGTAATTGGGACTGTAAGAGGGGATTTACACGATATTGGAAAAAATTTGGTAGCGATGATGTTGAGGGGAGCAGGATTTGAAGTAATAGATTTAGGAGTAGATGTTCCACCGGAGAAGTTTGTTGAGGCGGTGAGAAACGAGGGGGCACCTTTACTTGGTCTTAGTGCTTTACTTACTACTACTATGCCCTCTATGAAAGAAACGATTGAAGCTTTAAAAAGGGCAGGAATAAGGGATAAGGTTAAGGTGATGGTGGGAGGAGCACCTTTAACACAGGAATATGCGGATGAGATTGGAGCGGATGGATATGCACCCGATGCTGCAAGTGCAATAGATAAGGCGAAAGAATTGTTAAATCAAAGCTCTTAAAGTTCTGTTTCCGGGTAAATCTTAGTTAAAGGAATCGATAAGAAAGCTTTTACCACTTCCGGATCAAAGTGATAACCTTTATTCCTCTCTATTTCCCGAAGGGCTATTTCTGCGGGAAGGGCTTTTCGGTAAGGACGATGGGAAGTCATTGCTTCATAGGCATCTGCTACTGCTAATATCTTAGCTCCCAGAGGTATTTCATCACCTTTAAGTCCATCCGGATATCCACGACCATTAATTCTTTCATGGTGATGCCTCACCGAGGAAAGAATGAACTTATCCTTTATTACATAAGAAAGAATTTCCTCAGAAATTAGAGGATGCCTACGGATATGCTCAAATTCCTCTCGTGTTAGAGGCCCTGGTTTCCTTAAAATGTCATCGCGTATCCCCACCTTCCCAATATCATGGAGATGTCCTGCAATAAGTAATTTTTTTCGAAGGGTACTTCCCAACCCCAGAACTTTAGCTATTTCATATGCTAATGAGGCAACTGTACGAGAATGACCCACAGTATACTCATCTTTTGCCTCTAAGACCCTTACTAATGCATTTAGACTACCCAGAAAAAGCTCTCTAATCTTACGATGCTGTATCTGTATCTTTTCCTCCAACTCTTTTTTGAGAAGAGATTCTCTTATCCTGAGTTCTTTCAATTCTCGGGCTCTTTCTACCAAGAGAGGTATTTTCTCCAGCTGAAAGGGTTTGGTTAAATAGTCAAAGGCCCCCTCTTTCATACATTCCACTGCAGTAGAAATATCATTATGTGAAGTGATAACCACTACCATTATATT
>Ga0116200_10000650_pt1 | contig 12009 bp, 7 predicted proteins | sample Mar14436cmmetaG_FD_94478 | JGI IMG/M metagenome (GOLD analysis project Ga0116200, IMG submission 94478) | Marine hydrothermal vent microbial communities from Guaymas Basin, Gulf of California to study Microbial Dark Matter (Phase II) - Marker... ... | reverse complement strand
CTGCCGTTTTTCACTCCACTTAACCGAAAACAAGTGCTTCCAGTATACTTAAAAGAATATCTAGAAAAGAATTTGCTCAGTGATATAGAACTGCCCGGGACCATATTTTTGTTTCTGGGAGAAAAAAAGAAACCCTTCGTTAGCTTACCTTCATTGAGGAAAGAAGTGGAATCGTCCGGGTTGGCCGGTTGTAAAATTGAACTCGTAGCCCATTATCGAAATACTTTTGAATACTTATTAAACGTTCTTAACAGGGTAGACGATATCCTGTCAGGGACATTCGATAAGATTTCTGAGGTACAATCATACAGGTTGAGAAGCCTGTTCGAATCAAGGAGAACTTCAAAGCGTTTTAGAGCCATAGAAAAGCTTCTCAAACGACGAGAAGATCTCAAACTACTCGCATACCAGTTCAACCCTGAACGGATTGAAGCCCGGGATACTCCACTTCTTGAAAACATAGAAAAAATGTCTCTTGTAGGTTTTGAGCATGAGGAGCTCCAGGAAATTCTTCTTATAGTACTCGGTCACACCACCCTGGGCAGAATTACCCTGGGGAAACTCCCCGAAAGATCCTTAAGCCAGGTGACATCCAAAGCGGGAGAATGGGGATTGATCGAAACAATCAGCGTACTTAGATTGAGCCTTCTTATGAGCGTTGCAGAAATTGCCGCTTCCCTTGGAAACACTCTCACCAAGGCTCAAATCAAAGAACTCTTCTCTCTCTACGAAGACATACTTGAAAAAATCAACGAAAAAGGGATCGATTGGGATCGATACGAAGAAGAGGTTTACAAGTCGGCCAATGCTACATTTAAGAAGGGCATAAAAGAAATCTTAAAACTTTTTGATTTGTTTGAATATCTGGACAACTGGGATGAAATTATTAAAAAGGGGCCTTTTGAGAGAGAAGTGTTAACAGATTTCGACCTGCAGAAAAAGCAACAGATAAAAAGACTTATAACTCTGGTTAAAGCTACTGAAAAACTGGAGTCCAAGTATAATTTGCTCCTGAAAGACGAAAGCGGGGGATTTCTTAGAAAAATTATTCAAACAGAATTCCATGGGACCGGGCATCTTTTCCCAAACCTCGAACCAAAGAGCGGTTTGACTCTTCTGTGGCTATCAGTAAATGCCGCCAAGGGCAAGATTGTGAACTTCAATCCCCTGATAAAATATACCTCGAGCCAGAACTACCAGGATGTAATCAAGAACTACCATAGAATTCTCAGGTCAATTCGAATAGATGAGCTGGATGATGATTTCTTCAGCGATATCCACGAAAAATTATCCGGTGAACCAGGCTTTGTTTTCGTGCTGGGAACGGGATTCCAGTTGAAATTCAACAAGAAAACCGGCGCTCTCGATATTTCTCACGTGGATATTCATAATAACCTCGCAGAGCTAAAGCAGATTGTCGAAAAGTACCGGGAATATTGTGTAAGTTCAATTCCGCTGGACCAGCTAAAAAAATTGGAAGACCTCTTCACAGCAATTCATGAATACTACATATATGCCAAAGAGCGAGATTTATCCACCCAACAGGACGTGTCTGCCACTGCCGAGTTCTTCCTCAGCAGAGAATCAGAAATAACAGTTGTGCTGGATCAATTAACCCAAATGTTCAGGGCACAGCTTCTGGTGCCCGAAGAAATCTACGATAACTTCACGCTTCTGACCGAACATTGCCCTGGGATGACGAGGTATCTTGTACCCGAACTAACCGGCTTAGCCTATACGGATAATCACCCCTCAGGTTCTTCATCAGGCAACCATTTCGTTCTCTGGTGTTTCAGAAAATTGCAGGCCCTGGTTAGAGAAGATAAAGAACTTTTCCAGGATCAAAAGGTCTTTTATCAAATAGCTCAACAGGAATTCGGTCCTTTTACGGCAGAAAATGTTGCGGCAAACCAGTTCCAGATTGATAATCTTACGAACATCGTCTCAGGGCTGAAAAAAGAGCCTTATACCCTGGAGACCCTTGCTCTATCCTTCTTGCTTACCGGAAAAAGAGTCGAACATCTAGGACAACATCTTCGAAAATTCAACATCCCGGAAGAGAAAAATCAAATTCTGAATATTCTTCTCCAACATTCTGGTCTTCTGGAGAAAATTATTTATGGGGAAGAACCTCTCGAAGAACTCCACACCATCACAAAACACAAATCCAGTTCTCTTTTGAAGGCATTCTTCATACACGAAATCATACGCATCGCTTCCCAGAAAGAGGGGAAGCTGACTGAAGACCTCCTGGATCTCTGTTTTAGCTACTATACTCTTGCCAAGAGAGTTCTCAGCGACGCGTACACCTGGGAACAAATTGAAGAGAGATTGAATGAAAATAAGATCAGGCCCCAGCTAGTAACAAAAGATATTCCAGATGGAAAGCAGGTTGAAACCAACATTCATTCTGAGAGTGTAAACAGCCAGGTAACGGAAAAAAACCAAGTAGCTGCTTTCGAAAGGCTTTTGCGACTTGCCGGTCTTATATGGATTGATTACCTGGATATTCTTATGGCGGAGTCTGGAGTACCGGTTACATTTATTTACAGGAAAAAAGCACTGAGGAGCCTTGGGATAAAAACATTTAAAAGAGAACTTCAAAGAGGTCAAAAAATTATCGGGCTGCTGGAAAGAGAAGGTGACCATATAAAAAACTTCATACTTACCAGTCTTTATCCGTCCAAAAATAAGTTACATTTTCACTATTTCAAGGACCTTGCCAGATATCTTGCCCCGGATAATTGGATTAAACTTTTACTTCTCGTGATCAGGGTGTCTGAAGAATATTTCAGCAAAACAGGGGAAACCCAATGCAAAAATATCACTTTCCGGCGCTTATACAGAAACCTGGACCTGCGTTATGAAATATTGAATGAATCCCTTAATGGCTTATCTCCTTTATGGATAGTAAACAGGTGTAACATCGAAGCAATAACTGAAAACGGGATAAACGGTATCACCTTCCATCAGAACCGATTAACAGGATTTCTGGAAGTAGATTTCAAAGACCCGATCAATATCGAAAATATACTCTCAGAGATGAGTTCAATTGAGAACGTGGAAATCTTAAATTCCTACTTCAAAGAAAAGTTAAACTACCTGAAAAACCTTCAGTTCTTTACCAGGGACTATCAGGAACAATTGGAACAACACTTTCACAAAAAGCTTCAGTTGTTAAATGATAAGCTTATCAAGTCAAGGCTGCAGGCAATGCTCAGCTCCGGTGACTTTCATACTCTGTACAGAGAATTCGAAGAATTAAACAGGTTAGGTACTGAACTCGGCTTCACCAAAGAACAATATTCCAAGATTACCTACATCTTCAACAAAAGACAAAACGAACTACGTGGCATTACCCTAAATTACTATAGAAAAGAGGTAAGGGCCATTTCTGACGACAGCCAGTTAAAGAAACTTTGGGAAAAAGTCAAATTCTTTCTTGTTGAAAACAGTGCCTATTACTCCAGGGACTTCCAGCTGGAAATAGCAAAAATCTTCGACGACAGGTTGAAAAGTATCCGGAAATCACAGAAATAATCAGCAAACCGTCAACCCGCCTTAAATCTCCATGGCTCGTAGTAAATTCGTTTTTCCCCTTACACCCACAGGAACACCCGCCGTGATCACAATTTTCTGTCCTTTCCGTCCAATACCTTTTTCAAGAACAACCTTTGCAGCTATATCAAACAAATCGTCAGTAGTCTTGAAAACCGGTACGAGTACTGGTAATACACCCCAGGAAATGTTCAGAGACTTCAAAGTACTTTCGTAAGGAGTCACAGCAATGATGGGGCATTCTGGCCTGAAACGCGATACCAGCCTCGCGGTCATTCCAGAAGCAGTGCTAGCCACTATGGCAACAGCATCAATATCCTTCGCAAGAACTGTGGCAGAATGACTGGTAGCGTCTTCGGTACTGGCTCTGGTCTCCCACAACGATTCACTACCTTTGCGGAGCCATTCCCAGAACGGAAACTCTGCTTCGCTAACATCTGCAATTCTTCCCATAAAACCTACAGAGTCAATCGGATATTCTCCTGAAGCCGTTTCTTCGGAAAGCATCAGGCAGTCTGTTCCGTCGAAAATGGCGTTGGCCACATCACATACTTCAGCTCTGGTGGGCCTTGGATTTCTGATCATTGAACGGAGCATCTGGGTTGCTGTAATTACTGGTTTACCAGCCTCATTTGCCTTCTTAATTATCATCTTTTGTAAAATGGGAACTCTTTCAAGTTCCACTTCCACCCCAAGATCACCTCTCGCAACCATAATTCCGTCTGCTTCTCCAATTATTTCATCTATGTTCTCTATAGCTTCCCTTCTCTCTATCTTGGCCACTATCGGCAAGCGCTTCCCGTGTTGGTCCATGAACTCTCTAACTTTCGCGATATCGGAACGATTTCTCACAAAAGAAAGAGCCACTATATCCACACCGTTCTCCAGACCAAAAACCAGGTCTCTTTGATCTTTCTCAGTGAATGTCTCCACCGATAGCGTGCTCTTGGGGAAACTCACCCCCTGGTGAGATCCAAGAAAACCACCCACAACCGTGGTACACAGTATTCTGTCTTTGCGTTTCTCTGTTACCTGGAGTTCAATATTTCCGTCTGCCAGTAGAATAACGTCGCCAACGTTTACGTCTTTGGAAAGGTAAGGATAATCAATGTAAACTGTATTTGCACCCGATGCCTCGATGTCCGTAGTGAGCTCGATCTTCTCTCCCCTCTCAAGGTTCACTCCCCCACCCCTTATCTCTCCTATCCTGATTTTTGGCCCAGCCAGATCCTGCAGAATGGATATACATTCCCCAGCTTTCTCTTCAACTTCACGCAAAAGCCTGATTTTCTCGAGATGTTCGGAGTGGTCTCCGTGAGAAAAATTAAGACGCGCCACATTCATACCTTTTCGAACCATTTCTAGTAATATATTTTTATCCTGCGACGACGGACCAATTGTACACACTATTTTTATACGGCGCATCAATACCTCCTTTAAAATCTTGCCTTAGTCAAATTAAGATGCTATGAGAAATAATACTTTGTTCAATAAACGCCATTACGAGCAACGGATGGAGCATAAATGAAAAGAGAAAGTATTGCTCTCCTGATTATCCTTTTTTTTCTTTGTCCCCTGTGCGTTAAAGCATCCACGCTAAAATGGGACACCCTAACAAATTTTCTCGAAAGCAGATTCCCGCCAACTTTTAAGAAGATATCACAAATAAAAGAAAAATATAAGGACCGGGTAGTTTTCAGGTTTAAGGGAAAGGCCCCGAAGCGAGGAACGGAATACCTTGTTTTGAGCGCTGAACCCAACGTTCCTTTATACCTTCAGAGACCTGCGGGGGTAATAAGAGTTGAGTCGATATTTGGAGAAGAAGCACTGGCCCAGGTAATGGCGGTACTCGGACAAAAAATTGCCGTGGGCGACAACATTGTAGTCCCCAGTGCTCCTGTCATCTATTTATATACCAATATCAAGGATAAAGACATTTTCGAACCTTATCAGTCTTTGCGAGATAAGCTGCTGGAAAAAGATTACGAGGTTGTGGAAATAAAAGGTAACAAGGTTATTCCAGCGACGGACAGATACGGAATCGTGATCCGCCTGGAAGGTGGCAAAAACTACCTTGTGTGTAAAGTACAGTCCCTTTATTCCAAGGACACCTTATTTGCCCAAACTATAAAATATCCGCAGGCAATTGCTACAGAGGCACCGGTAGGGCAAAATATTATTCTGGCTGCCCGCCAGCCGGTTGTGGTACCAGCAGCTCCCACGGTTCCGGTTGCTCAAGCACCCCCTGCCACGACTCCGCAGGCCGGAACATTTAGACAGGCTCAGGTGCCTTCAAGCACAGTGTCCGACTTCAAAAAAGCAATGGCCTCCGTGGAACACAATTTTTACCGGGTAAGAGAAGATTACAAGCGATTTGTTATTTGTGAAGTTGACGGTGATCGAACTCCCGATTTTGTGTTTCTAAATGACAGGGGCATATTCCGGTATACCCTCCACGATAACCAGCTGGAATATATTGATAAATACACCTTTAACAACAACGATATCGTAGCGTTGCACCTGCATGCCATGGATCTGGATGGAGATGGCAAAGACGAGTTGATAGTCACTCTTGCGGAAAAGCTTATAGTTCTCGATAAAAAAGACAGTCGTCTTGTTTCTTTGATCCTCACTCACGAAGGTACCGCATATGCACCCATGGCTAACCAGTTGCCGTATTACTTGAGAGTGATCCAAGATAGAGCCGGGAAGAAGGTACTTCTTGCACAAAGAAAAGGGAAATACGAACCCTTCGATGGAGACATTTACCAGCTTGAGTGGGATTCCGGTGCCGGCTCCATTACCGCCCCGGTAATATACGAACCAGCCAGGGATATCTATTCTGTCTACCAGTTCAATCTCGTGCCCGACAACCCTCAACACGTAATCATCCTGGAGCCGAACCATTACATCAACGGGTACTTTACCCCCGAAGAAAGAGTGGATGCTACCTCTGATACCGATTTCGGACCATTTAAGGAATTTCCGTATCCCATTAGGCTGGAAAAAGACGAATATAGAGGCGGTTTTGACAAGAAAACATTCAAGTTTGCCTTTGCACCCAGACGTTTTGAATTCCATCTGGAATATGACGCTCAGAGCTTCCTCATTAACAAGGAACGTGAACCTCAAACATTGGCAGGTAAAATTAAAACCGTTATCAAACAGGGCAAAGGAAAGGACTCCATCGCAGCGGTTAAATGGATCGGAAACCAGATTCCAACGACGTGGGAGTCTAAAAGAATTTCAAAAGACCTGCTTGACTTTTCGTTCTTACACCAGGGTACAAAGGATATGCTCTTTGTGCTGGTTAGAGATCAAAAGGGATATGCAGTGGAAACAATACAATAAAAACGGGAGGTGGAAAGTATGAAGGTTGTTCGCACGATTCTTGTTACGTTATTTTTAATGGCCCTTTTTTCCTGTTCATTCAAACCAATATGGGATTTAGAAGGCAAGTGGAAACAGGTGGATGGAAACCAAACCATCGAGTTTTTACAAAAAGGTAAAATAAAGCTTTACAGCAATTCTACTGTGTGTGAAGCTAACTACAGCTTCGTGGACAAAAACCATTTCACTATTTTATTTGGTGATCTCGGATCCATCAAGGTTGCTTTTAAGGTTTCGGGGAAAGAATTAACCATAACGAACCAGGAAGGAAAAAAGCTCCAGTTCAGAAAAGTCATTGAAAAAGAGGGAGTAAAGAAAGAGGAGGGTGAACAGAAGGTTGAAAAAGAGCACGAAGCAAAACACAAAATGGCACCAGTTCACGAAGAAAGGAAAGAAATGGAAGTAAAACACCATCCTGAACATCACGGATAAAGCTAGCAATCCCTGAAGAACCCAACCCCGGGGCCAAATGAGAAGCCCCGGGTTTTTTTATTTATTATCCGGATTATCCTGCATGTCACGATCCGATGATTTGGCTTTAGAATACTTACCTGTGAACATGTAACGTTTTAGTCAGAGCTACTGCTCAATAAACGTGTCATAAATTTTATGCTGCCCGTGGCTACATTAAAAGTGAAGCGCGCGCTTCGCTCAAGACGCCAAGTACGCAAAGAAGAAAAGCTATTGTGACCTCCGGGTAGATGGAGTTCACAACGACTACCTTGTTATGTTTGGCTGGACACATTGATAGTTTTCGAAATGTTGACGAAAATGAACAGTGTTACGATAAGTGTCAGATTAACCTGCCCGCAGGGCAGAGTTCTTTTCTTGATCAGTTACTCTCTGATCAAGAAAAAAATGAATCCTATCTTTGCGTCCTCTGCGTCTTTGCGGGTTAAATTTGGTTGCGGCTACGCCGCCTTAGCGGGTCTTAGTCTCGAGTAAATAAACTTCAGAACAAACCATCCGGAGCTAACGATCAAATAAGCAACAAAAAACACAAAAACTGCACCAGCTTCGATGGGCTTTCCATGATACTTTCCGAACTTATAAATATAAGTTTTCCCAATCATTTTAAGCAAGTTGTCAGGCTTATACGCCTCATTTACGTAAGCGAGCATGCTGAAAATGGGGAGATATTTGGTGAGTAAGGTAACCATGAATCTTTCAAAGAAATAGTCATAGTAAACCCTGTTTAACTTTGCCTGATCAACATTTTTGGCAAGTAACTTCCCCTTTTCATAATCCTCGCATTTCATTGCTTCTTGCCTGAGATTGTACCAGTGGATGAATTCCTTCTCGAGTCGAATAAGGCGTTTGGTTTTGTACCTTGAAAAAAATCTAGCCATAGCAAAGGTGATGCATACAATTACAAAGATAGCAAACCCTGGTCCCACGGCATTCAGAGGAGAAAACAAAGCATCAAGGAATGCCGTGATATACTTTATGATCATCAGTATTTTTATCCACAAATAATCCAGAAATTCATCCATGATTTAACTACTACAACAATTCTATCAATTTCTCAAAATAGATATTCCCAGGGAAGCCCCGGGAATATTGAAAACATTAATCTGTTTTTTTTTCTGCCCTGCTATTATTATTGTAGCAGGGCAGAAAGTACTTACGTAAGTTAGTCAACTTGTTCTCTTAGATCCAGATTTCGATCTTGAAGAATCTGAAGAACAGGAAGAACAATGTCAGAGCAAGTATCCATTTCAGTGCAATTTCACTGAACAGTTTCTGTGCGCGGCTACCCAGCATACCACCCACGAAACCACCAATGATGATCGCAATGGCCAGCCAGAGGTCTGGCAGGTACCCGGCAATCAGGTATCCTATGAAGGATCCGATACTGCTGAAGCAGGTACCAATCAGAGATACCGGCACTGCAACGTACATTGGCAGAGCTCCCAGTGTGGTCATGGTGGGAACTAGCAAGAATCCACCACCGATTCCGAAGGATCTCGAAACAACACCGATGAGAAGACCAATGATCCCGAACATAAGAGGATTGATCTTGAATTCTTCACCCCAGAACTTGAAGCGATAATCGGTTAAACCGGTCTTCACAGGCTCAATTCTTCCCATCTGAGCAGATCGTCCCTCTGCCTTGGCCCTGGCAACTTCCTCGTTAAATTTCTTCACCATGGCCTTGATGTTTTTCCTCTTTTCCATAACTTTGGGAGTCAGCTCATAGAGAGTCCTGATACCCATGATAACAACCAGAATAGCCAGCCACTCTTTGTAGGTTTTCATCGGCAGGTAGGTGGTAGCATATTTACCTAACCAGATTGAACCAATAAAGATACCCACACCGAATGAAATACCTACCGGCCAGGCGACACGCTTCTCCACAGCTGCATATCTATAGAAAGATCCTAATGGTGAAAATAGGGTCAAAGCAATGTTTGATGGACGGAGAACGTTAGCGGCATTAATACCAATAGGACCTGCGGTGTGGACAACCATAACCTGGAAAGCCGCCATGAGCATTCCACCAGCAGCTCCGATCATTGAAAAATATGTTCCAACAAGAATAGCACCGATGATGATCCAGAGAGGATTCATGTAACGATAACCAAGTGATAACCAGAAACCATTCTTCTTAATCGTGTAATCACCAACTTTCTGACCATTTACATAAACGTCAAAAGCTGTATCCGGTGGAGTGTGACGGAATGTCTTAAAAGATGCCTTGAATGCTCCGGTGTTTTTATCAAGCTGAATATTTACACCCTTGTTCCAGTAGTTGGGAAATTTGGTCTGATCGGCGAGCACGCTGCGGGCGAAAATTGTAACTTTACCCTTTTTGGTTGCTTCCTTGGTAATGGTGTTAATACCAAAGGATTTCTCATGAGCATACTTAAAAAAGTTCCATTGTTCCACGGTCTTAATGGGCCCCAATGAATTTTTTGCTTCATCATCAAGCTGATCATACTTGGCCAGCTTGAACATTGTGGTGCTGTAAAGACCTCTTTTCCCACCCTGGGTGTAAAAAGAAGGTCCACCAAACCTCTTCGGGACAACTTTACCGAATTTGTTCGGGTTGGTAGTCAGCATGTAGTAGAGAAAAGGAATAGCTGTATCTTCCTTGAATCCGAATTTCTTCTCATCTTTCTTAAATGTTTTCCTTTCATGGACACCTTTTGTATCTTTGGGTGCAAACATCTTTTTCGTTGCAAGCGCAATATACAGGTCCTTGCCTGGTTCTATTTTCCCTTCTATCGTCAGGACACAACCAGCCTTGAAATCATCCGTTGCAGTAATCTTTGCTTCCGCATTACTGTTGCTGGGTACTACTGCAACAAATGCCAGCGTAACGAGCATTACCACAAGTATTGAAATCGTTTTTCTCATTTCTCCCTCCTTACTAAGTATTTGTATTATTACAGAGCGAAAAAAATCAGAGCTGTGTATTGAAAATTTCAAATCACCTCCTTTCAATGTGTTCAATTTCAGCGATTCTGTAACTTAAAATAGCGAATTGCAACACTCGCCCCGATTTCGCTAAAAAAGGCTCCTACTGCCAAAAATATCACTAGGTCCATAACGCCAAGAATCCAGACATCCGTTAATTCCCTGAAAATCAAATTTAAAACACAAAACGAAACTACGGACGTCGACACGCCTGCCAGAACAGACACCAGACTCTTTTTTCTGACCTTGTTTCGGACCTTGTCTAAAAAATAGTAAGCGCTCATCGCGCTAAAAAACGCAAGTACCACCGGGAGCACGTTAACAACAGTTCCAAGCCTGAGAAACGTCGCCAAAAACATGGCAAGTATCACCACACCTATCACGCTAACAAATACAGAAACGAGAAACTTAAGCGCTACCTGGTTAATCCTGGATAAAACAAAATTTAGGTACGTCTCGAGAAACGACTGATTCATTGTATTCACTAGTTGTGTCGCGGTCACCCAAGTTATGATTCACAGGAAGGACAAATCCCCCTACTCCCTTAAAAACCCGGCGACCATCAAATTTTCTCACCAATATGTGACAGATTTCACTCATTATCCTGCAGCAAAATAAGTGCCATCAACCTCCAGCTTATCATATCCTCTAATCATGGCAGAATTTAGCAAATATATACAATAGGATATCCATTGGCAAGAAGAATTTCCTACAAGAATGTTGTTGCCAGATAAAGTGAGAAATTAACGCCTTAACCAGCCTTATTGCAAAATACAACAGAAGTCTCCTTCTAAAATATGCACTCTAACTGCCAGTAAACACATACTTTTTATCAAACAACAATTTTGCTACCTTTACATTCCAGCTCGTCACAATAGGCACAAGGTGCAATAATAATATTTCACTGCAAGCAGAATTTGACAATCCAGGATTCTTAAAAACCCGGGAAATTATCAGAAATACGTTGATTATCAAAATTATGTAGCCAAGATAGTGGCGCAAACGCCCTGCCTAGCTCACAACACTTTCATCCAGAATACGATTTACTTTCCTTTCCAGCTCGTCAATATCCACAGGTTTGATCAGGTAATCACTCGCCCCAAGCGATACAGCTTCTTTAGCTGTCCTTATAGAAGGATAAGCAGTAATTATAATAACTTTCGGATGGAGATTCAGGTCTTTCACCTGGCGGAGTACATCAAGACCACTTCTCCTTCTTAACTGTATATCTACTATCAAAAGATCCGCGTTTTCCTGTTTGAGCCATGCCAGAGCCTCATCTTCGTCAGTGAAATAAATAACCTCATGGCCCTGATCCAGGAACATCCGCCTGATCAATTCACAAAGATCGATCTCATCATCGATAACAACAAGTCTAGCCATACTCTCATTTTCGAGCTAACTGAACAATTAATAGGAAACACTACAACCAAGCTGGGGTATAGAGAGGAGCAAAGTCCATGCCTAAAGCATGATAAGTCTGACCCGTGTCGAGAAAAGGAGAGTTATTTTCCAAATTAACACGAGTTCACAGTTCTTCAGGTGTTTATTAGCTGGGCTTTTGATCATAAGTTACTGCTATTAGTATTTTGCACTGAGCGCAAATAATAGCTTTCTCTCGCACCCAATGCAAAATAAGAG
>Ga0116200_10000649_pt1 | contig 12010 bp, 10 predicted proteins | sample Mar14436cmmetaG_FD_94478 | JGI IMG/M metagenome (GOLD analysis project Ga0116200, IMG submission 94478) | Marine hydrothermal vent microbial communities from Guaymas Basin, Gulf of California to study Microbial Dark Matter (Phase II) - Marker... ... | reverse complement strand
TTTTATCTTCCCTTGAAGCGGGGAGGTCTCTTTTCTAAAAAAGACTTGAACCCCTCTTCCCTGTCCTCGCTATTCCAGCAGACATCAACTGCCATTTTTTCAAAGTCCACACTCTGAGCAAGATCCATTCTGCCATAATTCTGTAACCCTCTCTTGACAAAGGCGATAGGGATAGGGGCATTGCTTGCAATGTTTTTGGCAAACTTTCTTGTCTCCTCTGCCAGCTTCTCGTGCGGAACGACCCTGTTGACCATGCCGATTTTTAAGGCCTCTTGGGCATCTATGACTTCGCCTGAGAAGAGCAATTCCGCTGCCTTTGAATAACCCACCAGTCTCGGCAGAAAATAGACGCCTCCCCAATCCGGGAATACACCCCTTTTCACAAATACCTCTCCAAACCTGGCTCGATCACTGGCAATACGGATATCACAGGCAAGGGCAAAATTGCACCCACCCCCTGCGGCCACGCCATTGACCGAGGCGATTACCGGTTTTTCTACAGAGTTGATCAACAGAACGATCTTTAAAAAGGTGAGTCGTTCATTGGTAGCCTTTTTGTCGAGCGCCTTCGTTTTGCCTGCGACAAATTCGTCCACGTCGCCCCCAACACAGAATGCCTTTCCAGCGCCTGTAATGACAACAACCCTTACCTCGTCGTCTGTGCAGGCATCCTCCAGGGCCTCCAGGATCTGTTCCCGCATGTTTCCCACAAATGCATTTAATTTTTCAGGCCGGTTCAGGGTTATTGTAGCAATACCTTCGCTTTTATCGAGCAAGACATATTCCCATTCCATTTCATTTCCCCTTTTCCATCCCTTTAGCGATATTAGAGATAACCTCTTTAACGGTCAATATCTTATTTATCATACCGGCTACCTGCCCGCAAGGAAGGATAGATGTCTGCCCGTCTTTTCCACCGGTTACATACATCTCGTCAGCCTCTTTGTTGATTTTGTCCTTATCCCCCTTTTCCTTATCCATCGTAAGAATACGCTGGGCAGCCATATTATTCAAAACCCTCATGGGTAATGCGCCCTTGCCGATTAAAACAGTGGAGTCGCTTTTTGCCTCCAGTATCATCTTCTTGAAATAATCCGGGACCGGGCATTCCTCAGCGGCCAGAAAGCGGGTTGCAATCTCCGCCCCATCGGCGCCAAGGGCCAAAACGGCCCTGAATGTGTTCGCATCGGCAATTCCACCGGCAGCGACTACCGGTATTTTAACTGATCTAACCATTTGGGGAATAATGCAGAAGGTTGTAATCCCATCCCTTCCCACATGGCCTCCTGCTTCAATGCCGGTGGCTATGATACCATCTACACCCGCATCTTCGGCCTTTTTGGCCATGTCTACAGTAGAGACCTTATGCAAAACCTTTAAGCCTGCATCCTTGATCTTTTTAACAAATCTTTTGGGGTTACCTGCTGATGTGGTTATGGTCTTGATTCCTTGTTCAATGGCAACTTGAATTAACTCATCGGTTCTCGGCCTATAGATTGGAAAATTCACTCCAAAGGGCCTGTCAGTTAATGTCCTGGCATATCTGATCTCCTCCCTTAACCGTTCAGGAGTTAGCCCGGATGCGGCAATCTGCCCAAAGCCCCCATGAAGGGAAACAAGGGCCGACATTTTGCCAAAGGTGATAAAGCGCATCGGGCCAAGGATAATGGGGTATCTTGAACCCAGGATGTCTACAAGGGTCTTATCCATTTTCCTTTCTCCTAAATTCTTTAAAACAGATCGCTGAGGCAATATTTCCATTGCTCCATCATCCGCCCATAAACCTAACGAGCCATAGGGATAATACTGGAAATAATATCATTATCACCAGGCCGGCAATCTCGCAGATATAGAAAGGTAAGACCCCCATGATGATATCTGATAGAGGGATATCCTTAGCAATCCCTTTGAGAACATAGAGATTGAGACCCACGGGCGGGGTCTCCACGGCCATGTTAAAATTGACCATCAGGACGATACCGAACCATATCCCATCAAAACCGAGGGCTGTCACTACCGGATAGGCCAGGGGAAGGGTGATGAGCATCAGGGATATGGCATCCACAAAGCAGCCCAGAAGCAAGAAGAATAGGTTCAGCATGAAGATAATACTTAGTGGTGAAATTTTAAGATGAATAACCCAGTCGGTGACCATGGCAGGGATGCCGTAAAGGGTCATCGTATAACTGAAAAGGGCAGCCCCCAGCAGTATGGCATAAATCATAACAGAGGTCCGCATTGAATCCATCAGCGTGGAAAACAGTCCTTTTAGCGTCATTGTCCTGTAAATGGCCATGACAACTAATATGGCCAGCACCATCCCCACCGCTCCGGCCTCGGTCGGAGTGAAATACCCGAGATACATGCCTCCGATGACGATGGGGATTAGGGCCAGACCCCAAAAGGCCCTTTTGATACTGCCAAATTTTTCCCCCCACGTTGATGGAGCTTCCACCACATTGATATCACCCCTGAGGGCGCGGACGACTACAAGGAGGGCATAGAGAGAGGCTAATATAATACCAGGGATTATTCCGGCAATGAAGAGCTTGCCGATGGATTCCCCTGTGATGGCGCCATAGATTATCAAAGGAACACTGGGTGGGATGAGCATCCCGAGACCGCCACCGGCGGATAGGGCACCCATGGTTATCCTCTTGGGGTAGCCGCGGGAACTCATCTCCGGGTAGGCAATAAGACCTATGGTTGCCGCAGTGGCAATACTTGTCCCGGAAAGGGCAGAAAAGATAGCCGATGCCCCAATGGTAGATATCCCCAAACCTCCGGGCAGACGCCTCAGCCATTTGGCAGCCACATCATAAATATAATAGCCGACCTTACCCTTCCCCAGGACGGTTGCAATGTAAATGAATAAGGGGATGCATATGTAGAGGAAATTGCCGCCTTTTTCCCAGAACTGCCAGGCAAACTGATATAGGCCGGGAATACCGGAGAGAAAAAGGATGCCTGCAATCCCCACAGAGGTCAGGACAAAGGCAATGGGCATCCCGATGAGAAAAAGGAGGATCATAAGAAATAATAATATAAACATCTCGGTGAGAGGCATAAGGTTTACTCCTTTGGTTGTATATCTTCTGGCTCACCTTCCCTGGTTATCAGCCATTGAATGTCAGAGATGAGCTGGCGGAGAAAGACCAGGAAAAGAAACACAGCGCCGATCACAACCGGGATTTGAATCCAGTAGACAGGATGATGTATCTCCTCTACAGTCATTAATTTTATTGTATAGCTACGGTGGACCAGTCTCCACCCCTGCCAGCAAAGGATAGCGCTTATCACCAGACAGAGGAAGGTAGAGACAATCCTGGTTATCACCTGTGTCTTCAAAGGTAGAAGCCTTGTAACGAGGTCCACCGAGACATGCCCGCGCACCTTTTGGCCATAGGCCAGGCCAAACCATATGAGGAATATCTGGATGTAGCAAAGGATGTGAAATATCCAGGTGGTGGGAGATCCCATTTTGCGGACGACCACCTCGTAAAAGGCAAGAGGACCGAGAAGAAAAAGTAGAATGGCAGCGACTATGCCGCACAAATAAGAAAGGCGGTCAATAGATCTGTAAAATCTATCCAGTACGTTTAATAATCTCATTATTCTCCTTTTTAAAAGATCCCCGCCCCTCCTCTAAGCTTGTTGTAGAGGGACGGGGATCAGGGGGAAGAAGGAATTTCTATTCGTACCGCTTAACCATTTCCAGAATCTTCGGCCCCATATCTCCACCAATCTCAAGGAACTTAGCCTTGGCCGGCTCAGACATGACCTTTTGCCACTCTTTCCATTCCTTAGAGCCAAAGTCTATTTCATGAACCTTGAGGTTAGCTCTTGCCTTGAGGGTCTTCATTGCCTTATCTGTCTCCTTGAGAACCTCATCGCTTGAGTATCTCCAGGCCTCCTTTGCTGCCTGCATCATAATCTTCTGGGCAGCCGGTTCCATATTCTCCCAGACATTTCTATTAATGGCCATGGTAAATGGAAGGGCCGGATAGCAGACCATGCCACGGACTAAGGTAACATACTTTAGTACCTCCATCCATTTGCGGACCACAAAGGTGGTGGTACCGCTGATGCCCCCATCAATGGTACCTCTCTGAATAGCGGTATAGACCTCGGCCGATGACATAACCACAGGTGTGCCCCCGGCAGCCTCTACGCCCCTGCTTACAATGACACTGAAGCTTCTGAGCTTTAAACCTTTAAGATCTCCTGGCTTGTATACCGGTTTTTTGGAATTGCCTATCATATCGGCATCTCCGTAGTAAACGAAGCCCAGGAGCTTGGCGCCTTTAGAATACAGGACTTTATCAATAATCGGAATAACTGCATCCGCAACCGCTTCCACCTGTTTCTTATTAGAGAAGAGAAAAGGTATTTCCCAAAAATGGTTCGCGGGGGCATGCCCAGCCCAGCGGCTGGAGGTGGCAATGCCCATAGAAACTCCACCGCTCATAACTGCCTCGGGTATCTCTTTGTCCGTAAATAGTGTTCCACCGCAGTGATGCTTGATCTTGATTTTCCCACCGCTCAGCTCACCTGCCCTTTTAACAAAGAAATCGCCTGACCTGCTGACCAGATGCCCTAATGGCATCTGGGTGGCAAAAGAAAGCCGGTATGTTTTTTTAACGGCCGGGGCAGCAGAAACAGATGAAGCAAGGAAAAGACCGGCGATAAAAAATGATATGATTGTTAAAATAATCCAAAACTTTTTCATTTCATGCCTCCTTAGATTTAAGGTTAAAAATTTTTATGGCTGGAAACTTTTATATTTCACCTCCTTTCTCATCTTTCGGTTTCCTATTAAGGAATTTATTAAAACCTTGCCCTATTATCTTTTAAATCTATCCTTGAAAAATCCTATGATATCATCGAAAGATGCGTGGACCGGAAAGACCTCCATCACGCCTATTTTTTTTAATTCTGGAATATCTCTCGGTGGAATAACACCCCCGACGATTACCGGGATACTCTCGGCATTTTTCTCCCTTAATTTGGCTATTAGTTTGCCGCTTAACTCCTTATGCACGCCAGACAATATACTTAAGGAAATGACATCCACATCCTCCTGAATGGCCGCGGTAACGATCTGATCAATAGTTTGTCTCAGGCCGGTGTATATAACCTCCATCCCGGCATCACGGAGCAATGTGGCCACGACCTTGGCCCCTCTGTCGTGACCATCGAGTCCTGGTTTTGCTATTAATACTCTTATGCGTGATCTTTCTCGGTTCAAATTTCATCCTCCTTTCGATGAAAAAGGCGATCAATTAATTCTTTACGTGTTCTTATGCTTCCGGCAGTTTAAATAGAGCAAAGCAACTGTTAAGTAGCCTCTTGATACTCGCCAAAGACCTCCTTAAGCACAGCACAAATCTCACCCACAGTGGCATATTCATGAACTGCGGAAAGGATTGGCCCCAGCAGATTACCCCTACCAGTTGCTACTCTCCGGATCTCATCAAGAGCGAATTTTACCCCTTCATTATTCCTTTCCGCCTTTACCTTTTTTAATCTTAAGAGCTGCTTTTCCCTAACATCCTTACTTGGGTGGTGCAGTTCCACTTCACGCTCCTTTGCATCCGATACAAATTTATTTACCCCTACAACTATCTTTTCCCCGCTTTGGATCTTTTTCTCTAATTCAAAGGCCTGACGGGCAATATCCCGTTGAATAGAACCTTCCTCAATCCCTTTTAGGATTCCACCTTTATCTTCAATGCGGGCCATCTCCCTTTCGGCCTCTTCTTCAATCCTGTTTGTTAGATATTCAAGAAAGTAAGAGCCCCCCATGGGATCAGCAACAGAGGCGGCATCCGTCTCGTATGCAATAATCTGTTGGGTCCTCATGGATGTTCGAACAGACTCTTCTGTTGGAATTTCGTAGGCCTCGTCATAGGAGGTAGTATGTATGGCATTACACCCGCTAAGGGCTGCCACCAGGGTCATGATGGTGCTCCGGGCAATATTATTAAGTGGCTCGCTGGCCGTACATGCGGTAGCCAGGCATCCACTGAACAATCGCATTTTCATAGAATCCGGGTTTTTGGCCTTAAATTTGTTTTTAACAATTTTTGCCCATAAACGTCTTGCAGCCCTGAACTTGGCCACTTCTTCAAATAGATTCATTCCGCTTCCCAAAAGGAAGCTCAAACGGGGGGCAAATTCATCGATATCAATGCCTCTCTTCAAGGCCTCCTCAACGTAGACTATGGCGTCCAGGAGGCAATAGGCGACCTCATGTATAAGGCTACATCCAGCCTCGCGCATATGATACCCACAGATGCTGATAGTATTCATTCGTGGCACATTATCTTTACAATACTCTATAATATCTCCTATTAACCTTAGGGAAGGAGCAGGAGGGAATATTTGAGTCCCCCTGGCCATATACTCTTTTAAAATATCGTTTTGTAAGGTGCCCCCGATCTTCTCAGGGCTAACGCCCTGTTTATCACCCACAGCGATATACATGGCCAGAATAATAGCGGCCGTGGGGTTAACGGTGAAAGAGGTCGTGATCTTGTCTAAAGGTATCCCGTCGAAGATGATCTCCATATCCTTCAAGGTATCGACTGATACCCCTACTCTTCCAACTTCATCCTCCACCACGGGGTTATCCGAATCAAAACCGATCTGGGTGGGTAGATCAAAGGCCACACTAAGGCCCATCTGACCCTGTTCTAGGAGGTACTTGAAACGAGCGTTGGTTTCCTCGGGCGTCCCATATCCCGCATACTGCCTCATGGTCCAGAGTTTTCCCCTATACATGGAGGGATAAACTCCTCTCACAAATGGAAATTCACCTGGAAAGCCCATGTCTTTTAAATAATCCGTGTCATTCAGATGATCAGGTGAATACAGTACATCCAGGTCATGACCCCAGGAAGTTGATGCCTTAGAAAAACTTTTTTTATTCAGGAGGTCTTTTTTCCATTGATTTCTCTTTGTTTCTATCTGTTTTAGGTCATTCATTTTTAATACCTCCATTGGACAACACTACTATTACGCCAAGTTTTCATTTATTCTCTCAGCTACTTTTTTATGACCATATTTCTCTCGAAGTTCGGTCTTTTTGATCTTTCCGCTTGCTGTTTTAGGAAACTCACTTGTAAATTCTGCATATTTAGGAATCTTATATTTGGCTAATTTTCCTCTTAAAAACTCGATGGCCTCCTCTTCGGTCATCTTCTCTCCATCTTTGAGAACAATCAGCGCCTTTCCCACCTCTCCCCACTTTTCATCCGGTACCCCGATAATGGCTACCTCCAATATCTTTGGATTTTCTCCCAGAACCCTTTCTATCTCGGCTGGATAGACATTTTCCCCTCCACTGATATACATATCCTTTTCTCGATCTACCATATAAACAAAACCTTCCTCGTCCACTGTTGCCAAATCTCCTGTATGAAGCCATCCATCCTTTATCGTTTCCGCTGTTAGCTTAGGATCGTTCCAGTAACCGAGCATCTGGGTAGGCCCATTCAAGACGATTTCCCCTACCTCACCGGGAAAAACATCCTTACCGCTTTTATCAACGACACGTACATCAGCATGAAATACTGGTTTTCCTACAGAGCCTATTTTCCTGATAGCATCTTCCTCAGACAGCCATAACTGAATTGAGGTCTCTGTCTGGCCAAAGACCTGTCTTATAGGTATATTTCTTTCTTGATATGCCTTTATTAAAGATAAGGGGATTGGTTCTCCTCCAACCATGAGAGTCTTCATAGAGCTCAAATCATAGTTGTCTATATCCCCCTGCTTGAGCATAAAGTTAATCATAGTAGGGACCATCATAGCCAGGGTAATTCTATGTTTTTCAATCAAAGAAAGCGCCTGTTGCGGATCAAAGGATTTTTGGATGACAGCGGTTCCCCCGGTGTATAAAATTGGCACGGCGGAGATATTCAGACCACCGGAATGAAAAAGAGGCATATTTACTAGCATGAGATCTTTAGAGGTGATATCAAAGTAAAGTACCGCGTTAAAGGTATTATAAAAGGTCTTCTGGTGAGATAAGAGCGCTCCTTTTGGTATTCCTGTGGTTCCGGAGGTATACATGATCATTTGGGGGTCTTCAAGCCCGACCTCTTCTTTTATCTCTGGTTCCTTAGCGGGAGATTCTGCTATGAGTCTTTCATACTCTATTGCCCCGGTTTGCCCCGAATTACCCAGAGAAACATACTTCTTCTGATCAATGGACAGATTGGAGCGGATAGACTCAATCATCTCCGAAAAATGTTCATCAAATATCAAAAAGGAGCTTTCGCTATTGGTGAGCATGTACTGAATTTCTGGCCCAGCAAGCCGAAAATTTAGGGTTACAAAAATAGCGCCTATCTTGGCCAGGGCAAAGTAGACTTCGATAAATTCAGGGCAGTTGTAAAGCAAGGCTGCAACCCTGTCACGCTTGTGAATTCCCTTATTTATTAAGGCATTTGCAAGACAATTAACCCGGTCATTTAATTCCCTGTACGTAATTTTTCGTTCGTCAGATATGATGGCGGTTTTATTTGGTGAAAGTATACTCCGCTTGGTAATCCAATCTCCAACATTCATTATAAGTGTCCTCCATGTTGAACCAAGGTTTTCATCTACGATCCTTGCTTTTAAAATTAGTTAAGAACATAATGGAATGAGACGACTCATATCTTCTAATTTTTCTAATCTTTGGAAGTGGGTTATCAATCTTTCGATTTTCTCTTCAGAAAGAACCATCCCGGCCAATATCTTGAATTTTTGCTCCAGTTGGGAGAAGGATAGGGGATTTCTCGGGTCTCCTCTGGGTGCGAGAACCTTCTGTGTATAGGAAGACCCTTTTCGAGTTTTGATGGTGAGTTCTGCTGTTGTATTATCGAAGTTAGTATCAACCTCAATGGAGATCAATTTTTGAAGGTTGGATAACATCTCATCGTGCATTCTTTGATCAGTAAATTTATCTTCTCCCACTTCTCCTTCTGCAAGGGCAACGGCGATGCAATAATAAATGCTGAATTTCCCTTCTAAAGCTGCCTTTGGATTTTTCTTTCCGGCAACATTCATAACGAGAGGAGCTACATGGCCCTCTACTTTTTTAATATCCTGGATAGATATATTATGTGTGTTTTTTAAATCCAAAGCGGCATCTATGGAAGGGTGGGTCAAAAGGCAGGAGGCGTATGGTTTAAATGTATTATTTAGAATTTGGTATTCTTCACCTAATCCTTCTGTAACTTTTATGAAATCAACATCCTTTGAAAACATCTCACAGAACCCCTTTTTTGCCTCTAATATATCTTTATGACTATCAATACCTTTTTTGGCCAGCATGGCAGCTAATATACCGTCCATGGCTGCCTTTCCTGGATGAAAAGGTTTACACATAGTGCCAAAGACAATCTGAAATCCACCGGCCTGGGTTGCCCCAATACCAAGGGCATGTCTCATCTCTTCCTGGTTAAGCCCCAGCAGTTTTCCGGCGGCAGCGGTGGCCCCGAGGCGGCCTAAGGTTGATGTGGCATGCCATCCAGCATGATAATGATCAGGGCCCATAGCCATGCCTATCCTGGCAGATGTTTCAAAGGCAGATACAAATGCAGCAATACAATCCATACCATTTATATGCTTGTATTCGCCTAAGGAAAAGATGACAGGCATAATGGGGGAGCTAACATGACAGAGAGAACCAGTATGCGTATCATCAAAATCAAGCACATGAGAGATGGCACCATTAGCCAGGGCAGCATTTAATATGTTTGTCCTGATCCCCTTGCCTAAGATAGTTGCCTGCTCTCTTCCACCAATATCCCCGGCAAATTCTGTTAGAATATTAGCTATAGGATAATTTGCCCCACCTAAGGTTACACCAAGCCAGTCAAGGAAACATTTTTTGGCTTGATCGATCACTTCCTTCGGTATATTTTTAAACGTTAAATTGACTATAAATTCAGCCAGCCTTTCAGTGCTACCCATCTTGAAATCTCCCTTCTGTAAACACTTCCAGCTCTTGGAACCGTGTTTGTGTTTGTATCCCGTAATCTAATACAATTTGCGTGCCATATTATCCGTATTTCTAACTAATTGTAATTATTGTGAAAAAAGATTCTTGCTTGTTCTTGCCCTTTTTTAAAGAAAGGTAATTTGTAAAGAAATAAGATGAGCAATTTGTTAACTTCTTGATATTACAAGAATTATTATTGTAAAAATAATTTACATGTAAATTTCATTTACAAAACTATCTTCGATGTAGTATGATCTCAAAAATGATTTAATGAAGAATATAAGTGGAGACGTAAGGATGATAAATGGAGAGAAAGGCTTAGAGTTGCTTAAGGCAATCGGAAAAAACGACTCGATAGGCATAACGATATTAGACAAAGATGGGATCATTACATTCAGGAATAGGGTAAACGAGGAGATAAGTGGTATTAGAAATACTGATCTCCTCGGGAAACATTTTTCGGTAGTGCCTAAGCGTCGTAAAGAATTACTGGAAGTTTTAGAGACAGGGATTGCCCAATTAGGCATACCCTATTCCACGATCGATGGAAAGAATGCGGTAATCCATCGATTTCCACTTCTTAATGATGACAATAAAATAATCGGCGCTATGTCTATTACTATCTGTAAGGATGTCAAGGAAATCCAGGATATTTTGAATAAATATAACCTCATAAAAAGTAAACTGAATTATTATGAAAAGGAAATACAAAAGTTGCGTTCAGCAAAATATTCATTCTCTAATATCATTGGAGAGAGTGATAAAATCGAGTTTACTATAAAATTGGCCAAAAAATACGCCGATAGCAATTCGCCTGTTTTAATCACAGGGGATAGCGGAACCGGTAAAGAAATCTTTGCTCATGCGATTCATCAGACCAGCCCCAGGAGATTAGGCCCATTTATCATTATAAATTGCCCTTCAATCCCGGGAGAGTTGCTGGAAAGCGAGCTTTTTGGATACGTACCAGGGGCCTTTAGTGGGGCTTTGAAAGAGGGGAAGGTTGGTAAATTTGAGATGGCCAATAAAGGGACTATTTTTTTAGATGAGATTTCATCACTGAATTTGCAGATACAGCCAAAATTGCTGAGGGTATTACAAGATCATAAAATTGAAAGAGTGGGAGATAATAAACAGCTTGAAATAGATTTTAGAATTATTTCTGCAACGAATAAAAATCTTGAAACCTTGGTAGACGAAGGTGTTTTTCGAGAGGATTTGTATTATCGTCTAAGTGTGCTTAAAATTGATCTGCCTCCCTTAAGGGAAAGAAAAGAGGATATAAGGCCTTTGTGTGCGCATTTTATCAGATCATTCAGACGCGAAAGCGGGTTGATGGTTCGGGAAATAGATGAAAATGTGTTTGATGTTTTCCATAACTGGTCCTGGCCGGGTAATATAAGGGAGCTAAGAAACGTCCTGGAGAGAGCGGCAAATTCGACTGAAACAGAACGTATCGGAGTTGAAGATTTACCAGACTATTTAATTGAGGGACTGTCGAAATCAAAAAATGGAAATGCCTTTTCCGAAGTAAACGTGTTGAGACATGCAAAAGAGAATAAAGAGCGGGCTTTGCTGGAATCAGCCTTGATCAAAACCAATTGGAACAAGTCAAAAACAGCAAGACAACTGGGAATTTCGCGTCCCCTGTTGTATGCCTTGATTAAGAAATATAATCTATCAAAACCTGATAACGCCAAATTAAAAACTTAAGACTTCCCTCCTAATTGGGATATTGAAAGAATGCCTTATTATGGTGCGTTGTATGTCCATGTGCAGGAGTTTTAGGGAAAAAGAAAGATTAAATATAGTTTTTTCTGCCTCTTCTACCCAATATTAAACCCTTCCTTTATAACAGGAATTTATATAGATTCATAATCGTTCCTATATTTATAATTTCAGGATCCTCTGGGCATTCTTATATAGAACCTTTTTAACCACTTCTGGTTTGTAGGGACCGGAGGTAAATTCATCCAGCCACCTTTTCGGGGAAATCTCTGGATAATCAGATGCATA
>Ga0116200_10000648_pt1 | contig 12013 bp, 15 predicted proteins | sample Mar14436cmmetaG_FD_94478 | JGI IMG/M metagenome (GOLD analysis project Ga0116200, IMG submission 94478) | Marine hydrothermal vent microbial communities from Guaymas Basin, Gulf of California to study Microbial Dark Matter (Phase II) - Marker... ... | reverse complement strand
CCCGCCTAAAGGAGCTGGTCGTGGAGAACTGGCCCCTAGTATGCCTAGCCATTGCCTTAAGCGTGGTAGCTGCTGCCCTCATCCTATCTGGTGCCTGGGATGCCATAAGGGAGGGGCTTAGGGGGCCAGCTGAGAGGCTAGTAGCCGATTACGGCCTACCAGGCACCTTCATAGTCATGGTGCTTGCTGGAACTGCCCTGCCGATGGCAAGCCCACTTATAGTTGCCTTCTGCGCTAGCCTAGGTGCCCCATTGCTACCGCTGGCACTAATAGCAGCACTAGGCTACGTGATAGGCCTCATGGTGAACTACGGCCTTGGCTACTTCCTTGGGCTTAAGTTCGTAAGGGAGAGGGTGCGGGAGGAGAAGTTTGAGAAGCTCTCTTCCTGGCTTGATAAGTGGGGCCTTGGCCTTGTAGCTGCATTTGCCCTCATCCCAGCAACCCCACTTGAGACGCTAAGCCTCATATGTGGTGCCTTCCACGTTAGCATAAAGAAGTTCGCATTGGTAAGCTACGTAGGGAAGGCAGCTCAATTCTGCTTGTTCGCCTTCCTAGGCTCAGAGCTAGCCTGGCTAGTATGGGATTGAGCTGCCTCCCTTATGCGCTTGAGTATCTCCTCTATGAGCTGTGCCCTACTGGCTGTTTCAGATGGCGGTAGGTAGTGGACAGCTACGTTCTCAACCCCCCTCTCCGAGGCCATGACCTTTAGGTCGTTTACGAGCGCTTTATCCCCCGTGAAGACAAGGACCTTATCGTGCTCCCCAGCCAGCCTAAGGGCAAGCTCGCATATATCGTAATCATCCCTAACTGGTACCCTTATGAGGGCATCTGATACCTTAAGCTCCTTCTCAAGGCCAACGCCAACGCCCTCGTATATGGTGGTGCCCTCTGGGACCCTAGGCTCTATGAAGGAGCCTATCCTCAGCATCTGGTCAAGGACGACAGCTAGGCGAGTTCGCCTAGGCCCCTCAGCCCTACGCTCAACGACCCTCTCAACTACCACACGCCTTGCCTTTGGCCTCACGACCACCTCTACCTCAAACTCCCCGAAGTCTATTACGACACGCCTTGGCTCCACCAAGCCCCAGCCCTCGTAGGCATAGGGCTTGAGGCTATATGTGCTTATGGCTAGCCTACAAATGGCCGTGGAAAAGCTAAAATCGGGAACACAGCTAGGGGAGCGGGGCCGATGAAGTAGGCACGAGCTGCCTGAGGGGTGCTGATTGCCGTCGCCACGAGGCCCCTAGAACATCTCCTCGCCTACGCCCTCAGCCTCAAGTGCCTTCCTAGCCCTACGGCCCTTTATCGTGTAGTAGACGCTCACTAGGCACTTCCCAAGGTGCCAGATGCTACATGCTACGCAGAATATGGCAAGGGCCATGTAGAGCGTGAAGGCCTCTGCAGCCCAGAGGAAGAGCACGAACTCGTGCCTCCACAGGCTGTAGAATATCAGGGCGAAGAGCACGAAGGTCAGGGCCTCAACGAGCTCCTCTAGGAACCTCGCTACTGCCTTTATCAGCTCCTTCGTCCTCTCCTCCATGCCCAGCCCCTGCCCACGGATATCGGGCTACAATTAAGTATTTCCATTAGAGCTAATTAGGCCCATGGAGCAACAGCAAAGGTAGGAGGGGGGCGAGCTGCTGTTCAGGGAGCACCTGATAAAGAAGATACTAAGGGGCGAGAAGACCAGGACCATAAGGAAGCAAGGCTATTACAAGGTAGGCCATACATATGCTGTCCAGAGGAGGATAGGCGAGAGGGCAGTAGCCTGGATACGTATAGTAGGGAAGAAAGGGCCTAAGAAGCTAGGTGAGCTAACAGATGAGGATGTAAGGCCAGATGGGTACAGCTCCCTCCCCGAGTTCAAGAGGGAGTGGGAGCTCCTATACGGCCAGTGGAACCCAGATGAGCTAATCTGGATATATGACTTCAAGGTCGTAAATGGCCCTAGGCTGAGATGTGGTGCGGCCGCCGGGATTTGAACCCGGGTTGCGGGCTCGGGAGGCCCGAGTCCTAGGCCAGGCTAGACCACGGCCGCCATCCTCCCCCTGCCCTAGAGGGGTAAAAACCTTCTGTTATGCCCTCCTAGGCCTAAGGCCTATTAGGTGCCCCTAGCCCCCTAGCTGGGGTTAGCCCTTGGTATCTAGGCTTGACCTAGCCGTTGGCCTAGCCGTAGCAGGTGGCTTCGTGCTGATACTCAGTGGCGTGAGCGGTAGCCTTGGCCTCTACGGCTTCCTGCTCTCCCTCCTCGCAAGCATGCTGCCACCACCATACGATTTTGCTGCCTACCTGGCCCTCATGGCCCTCAGCATCCTAGCATCGCTTGGTGGTGCTACCGTTATAGCTGGTGGCTACCTCATGTACACTGGCCACCTAGGCCTCGGCAGGACCTTAGTGAGCATAGGATCGGGGGCAGGCGTGATAGGCTTCGCAGCCCTCCTCATATCAGAGGCCCTAAGGGGGCTAGGGGCACTCGTGGCCTTCCTCACGACCATGATTAGCTCATCGGGCTGGATCGGCATCCTGATGTGCCTAGTGGCCATTGTTCTGGCCAGGAGGAAGCCAAGGGAGGAAGAGGAGGCCAGGCGTGAGGCAGAGGGCAGGGCCCGTGTCAGGAGGCTCGTTAGGCCTAGCTCAGCTTGAGCCCTAGGAAGGCCTCTAGGCGCCCTAAGGGCAGGGAGCCCACCCTCACGACCACAGGCCTCGGCCCCACCAGGCTGAGGACGGTTGAGGGCTGGCCAAGGGGGGCTGGGCCACCATCTATGGCCAGGTCCACGAGCTGGCCTAGCTCCCTAAGGGCTTCCTCAACCGTCCTAGGAGGTGGGTGCCCAGTCCTATTTGCGCTCGTCCCAACTAGGAGGCCACCACAGGCATCAATTAGCTCTAGCGTGAAGGCATGGCCAGGCACCCTTACGCCAACCGATGGTAAGCCACATGTAGCTACGCTAGGTAGGGTGGGCTTCTTAGGTAGCACGAGCGTGAGGGGGCCTGGCCAGAAGGCGCTTGCTAGCCTAAGCGCTAGGTCGTTAAAGATGGCTATCCTCCTGGCTTCCTCAAGGCTAGAGGCTAGGATTGGGAAGGGCTTGCCCGCTCTCCCCTTGACCTCAAAGACCCTTTGGACGGCTTGCTCGTTAAGTGGGTCGCAGCCTAGGCCGTACACGGTATCCGTTGGGTATATCAGGAGCCCGCCAGCCCTCACGACCTCAGCAGCCATGCTTAGGGCCCTGGGACCTGCCCTAACTAGCCTAACCATGCCCCATGTGCTTTAGGGCTTGCCTTAAATAAGCTCGCTACTGGCCAATTAGGGTGCCCAGCTTGCCAGAAGCATACCTCTGGCCTGGCAACATAGCTTGTGCTGAGGGGGCCATAGCTGCAGGCTGCCGTTTCTTCGCAGGATACCCGATAACGCCTGCAAATGAGATATCAGAGCACATGGCTAAGCGCCTACCTGAGGTCGGTGGCATATTCATACAGATGGAGGATGAAATGGCATCGCTAGGGGCCGTTATAGGTGCCTCCTGGGCAGGCCTAAGGGCCATGACGGCTACATCTGGGCCAGGCTTCAGCCTCATGCAGGAACTCATAGGGTATGCGTTCTTTACTGAAACGCCCTGCGTTATAGTAGATGTCATGCGTGTTGGCCCCTCCACTGGCCAAGCCACTAGGGCTGCCCAGGGGGATGTCATGCAGGCTAGGTGGGGGCCACACGGCGATTACGCAGCTGTCGTGCTAGCACCTAGCTCACCACAGGAGATGTTTGACCTAACAGTAAGGGCATTTGATATCTCAGAGCGCCTTAGGACCCCAGTTGTAGTGCTCTCAGATGAGATAATAGCCCACATGCGTGAGAACGTCATCGTGCCTGATGAAATACGCATCCCTGAGCGGGCTAGGCCAGAGAGGGGCAGGCAGGAGTTCTTCGGGCCAGAGCTAGTCCCACCGATGCCGAGGCTTGGGGATGGCTTTAACGTCCCTGTAACTGGCTCAACTCACGATGAGAGGGGCATACGCTTCACGAGGGACCCAATAGTGCATAGGCGGTTGATAAAGCGCCTCTGGGCCAAGGTATACTCATCGGCAAGGGAGGTATGGGATTGGGAGCTATGTGGTGAGCAGGAGGGGAAGCTTGACTTAGCCTTCGTGTCCTTTGGCTCCATGTCTAGATCCGTTTTAGAGGCCATTGATATACTGGCCTCAAGGGGCCTTAGGGTAGCGAGCCTTAGGCTGAAGGCCATCTGGCCATTCCCAGATGAGGTAGTAGCTAAGCTAGCTGAGAGGGCTGAGGCCATAATCGTGCCAGAGCTGAACATGGGCCAGCTTGTGAGGGAGGTCAGGAGGGCAGTAGCTGGGAGGGCCAGGGTAATTGGCCTAAGCAGGGTTGGAGGTGGGGAGCTCCCAACCCCAGAGGAGCTAGCTGAATTCGCCCTGGAGGTGGTAGGGAGATGAGCGGGGGAGGCTTTTCCATCAGGCGGTACTTGAGGCCAGGGCTTAAGCTCCCATTTTGCCCAGGATGTGGCTGCTACACCATTATAAATTGCTTCCTCAAGGCTGTTTGGGAGCTGGGGCATGAGGACCTATCTGAATTTGCGTTCTGCAGTGGCATAGGCTGTGCTGCTTGGATACCATCACCTTACTTCAATGCTGATAGCATTCACACACCACATGGGAGGGCCATCCCAGTTGCAACAGGCGTTAAGCTAGCTAGGCCTGAGCTGAAGGTGGTCGTCTTCGGTGGGGATGGTGATATAGCGGGCATAGGCTGTGGCCACCTAATCCACGCTGCTAGGAGGAACACGGATATAACGGTCATAATGGTCAACAACATGGTCTACGGCATGACGGGTGGCCAGGTAGCCCCTACAACGCCACTTGGGGCCAAGACGACCACTACCCCCCTTGGCTGCTTTGAGAGGCCACTAGATGTGGCCAACGTAGTAGCAGCTGCAGGTGCAAATTACTCAGCTAGGTGGACCACGGCCCACAGGAGGCAGCTCACAGATGCCTTCAGGAGGGCACTAACTGGCCGAGGGCTTAGGTTCGTAGAGGTCGTGAGCCCCTGCCCTACGAACTTCGGGCGTAGGATGGGCATGGACGCTAAGGCCCTCCTGAGGTGGTTCGTAGAGGCTTCGGTACCGATTGAGGAGGCACGCAACATGGGGGCTGAGGAGCTAAGGGGTCGCATAGTAGTTGGGACGTTTGCCGACCGAGATGAGCCAGGCCTACTAGATAGGCTTAGGGAAGCATATGGTCGGGCTAGGCCTCCCTAGTAGAGCAGAATACCCTATAGCCACCCCTCTTGGCCACTACCCTCACGTTGCCGAAGTAGCCCTCCATCAAGGCCCTTGGCCTCCTCGCTAGCTTAGATCTAACGACCAACTGTAGCGAGCCACCTGGCTTAAGGTGCTCAAGGGCACCCCTTATCAGGGCATCTACTACATGCATGCCAGCCGATATAGGTGGGTTGGAGAGCACTACATCAAACATCAGGCCCTCAACTGCCTCGTAGAGGAAGCCATGCCTTACCTCTGCGTTCTCCCATACTAGGTTGTGCCTTACGTTCTTCTTGGCCAGCCAGATGGCCCTTCGGTTTACATCGGTCAATATGACCTTCAGCCTTGGCCTTATGGCTGCAGCTACTATGCCTATGGCCCCGTAGCCACAGCCGATGTCAAGGGCAAGCCCTTCCTCAGGGAGCTCCATGACCTCTATGAGGAGCCTAGTGCCAAGGTCTATCTTACGCTTTGAGAAGACGCCTGAGGCCGTGTAGAACTCAAAGTAGCGACCCCTAAGCCTAGTCCTTATCAAGCCAAGCCTTGGGGGGCACCTAGGACGCCTGCTGTAGTAGTGCTCGTGCCTACGCAAGCTATCACGGCTCCTTAACGACCTCCCTTGAGGACCACATCCTCGGGTAGGTGCCAGGCTTCATGAGGACACGTAGCGTCCGTGCTACAAGCCCCTTCCTCATGGCCATCATCTCCCTGCTTGAGACAAGCGCCTCGGCTAGGGCTACTGCCTCCCCCTTAAGCGTGGTTATGAGAACCATATCGCCAGGCTCTATGCCGCTGTGGAGCTTTAGCACGCCAGGGGCAGCTAGCTGAGCACCGTGGCAGATGGCATCAACGGCAGAATCCCTGATTACAATACGTGGTAGGAAGGATAGCATGTGCTCAACTGGCCTGATGACCCGCCTTACCGCCTTCTCATCCCCAAGCTCACGCCATAGGAACATGGCCTCTGAGAGTTCGTGGAGGGTTACGGCATCATCCTCTGAGAAGGAGCCAACACGGGTCCTCCTTAGCTCCTGCATGTGGGCACCACAGCCAAGGGCATTCCCTATGTCAACGCAGAGCTTTCGGACGTATGTCCCAGCCTCGCAGGCAACTCGGAATAGGACATAGCGCCCTTCTACCTCTAGGACCTCAAGCTCGTATATCGTCCTAATCCTAAGGCGCCTCTTAACAGATGCCCTAACTGGTGGCCTCTGGTAGATTGGCCCCACGAACTCAGACATGACCTCCTTTATACGTGAGGCTGGGACATCGCTGTGTAGCTTCATGACGGCCACGTACTCCTTGCCAGCGTTCAGCACTGCCATCAGGGCCTTAGCTGCATCCTTGAGCGCTACTGGCAGCACGCCAGTTACACGGGGATCTCCCTGGCCCCCAGGGGAGGGCCTAGGGGGCCTCTAAGGTCCCCCCGTGCCCAGCCTTATCCACGCCAACTATCCGCTTAACCCAGGTCGTTACCTCATGGCTAGTTGGGCCAGGTGGCTTATCTAAGTTGATGGCCCCAAGGCGTATGTATTCGCTTAGTGGCCTCTCCTCTGGCCTGTAGCCATACCTTGGATCTGTTTCCCCTTCTGCCTTCACCAGCAGCTCCCTCTCCACGGCCCAAGGTGGCTTAAGCTCCTTCATCCCATGTGCCCTCCATGGGGTAGGGGATAAGCTTAAGGCCCACGACCATACTTAGCCCACGTCTAGAATGGCTTTAGCTTTGGCTTAACTGGCTCAGCCATCCAATCCTTGAGGCCAGCTCCCTCTAGCGCAGCTAGCACTTCCTCATCAGTTGCCCCACGGGGTATGCTGATCTTGGCCTCAGTTGGCTCTAGGTGCTTTATGTTGGCCCTACGCCTCCTAACGCCAGTTAGGCTCTTTGGGCCAGTTACAAGCACGAAGTTATCATCTATTATGTCCACTACCACGCACTTACGGCCTGACTCACGGCCAGCTATCTTCACGCAGATACGCCCAACCTCTATGGCTGGCACATCGCCCCACCTCCACTTGGGGAAACGGCCACGGCAGGCCTATATTAAAGCTTGAGCTCCCCTCTAGCCCTCATGGCCTCTATAACAGCCCTTATGGCATCTACTACCTCGCCTGGGCTGAGGGCATCTGTATCCACTATCAGGTCGTAGGGCGAGAGGTCATCCATGCTGAAGCCATAGGCCCGCTTGTAGATCTCACGTGTCCTCTCATCCTTCTCCCTCACGGCCATGAGGGCCTCCTGGAGGCTTATGCCATCCCTCTTGGCTATCCGCTCGGCCCTAGTGCGCTCTGATGCGAGCAGCCATATCTTGATATCCAGGCCCTCGCCAAATAGGTGTGATAAGGTCCTGCTGTCTATGATGAAGCCTCCTTCACGGGCCTTCTGGATAAGCCAGGCATCTACCTCCTTATCAAACTTAGGATCCTTAAGCCTTAGCTTTAAGAAAGCCCTCCCCTCTGGCCCCTCCCACCAGCCATGTTCATCTACATTGTAGCCTAGCTTCCTAGCCTTCTCCTTAAGGGCATCCCCACCAGATATGTATTTAAGGCCATAGAGCTTAGCTAACTTACGGCCGATTGTAGTTTTCCCTGTGCCAGATAAGCCAGATATGCAAATAGTCAAGCCTCTCCTCCTCTTTCTGGCTTCCTCATGTGGCTTGGGCTTGCGTTGGTGGCTTAAGGAGCCTGGTAGCATCCTTTAAGCCCCTCCTGAGGCACCTAGGGCAGATAACGCCTCCATATGGCCTCTCTGGCCTACGCTCAGTATGGGCTAGCTTCCTAAGCCTAGATGGACGCTCCCTTGGCACGCCACCTAGCACGGCACCGCAGATAGCACACCTAGCTGGCCCAGGCTTCCTACGCTCATAGTGTATCACTAGCCTCCCCCCTGGCGTCCTCACCTTCACCCGCCTTAGGCTCCTTGACCTGAGCGCTGGCCTCGGCACGCCTCACCACCTCACTCTCCCCATGTCATCCCGATGCCCAGAGCCCTCTGTATAAGCATTCCGAGGGACATAGCGCAGAGGCCATACCAGAGCACGAATGGAATGGGCATGGGCCCCTCAAGGCCAATTGGGAAGTAGGCTACGGGCTCACGGCCAAACAGTGGTGCTAGGACGAATATGAGGAGGAAGAAGCTAAGGAACATAGAGATCATGCTCCTCATCCACATGCTAGATAGCCCCTTCTTCACCATCTCAAAGTGGGCCATGCGCTTCTTAAGCTTCCTCTCAACCTTAGCCCTCGTCTTCTCATCCTTAGCCCTCATGGCCTTCCTAAGGAGCTTCTCGTACTCCCTTAGCTCCCTCCTGAGCTCCCTTAGCTTCCTTGGGTTCACTAGCAGCCTAGTTAGGCCAGCGTGAAGGAGGCACATGCCTACTGCAGCCAGGAGGGATAGGAGCGTTGATATTGGCATGGTAAACATGCTATTCACCTGCCCCTAGCCCTTTATCAGCTCAAGGAGCTTCCTGCCAGCTTCCCTCTGGCCACCCGCTGGGTTCTTTATTATGGCAACTGGTGCGCCAGTGAGGACGGAGCAGGCAGAAGCTACCATGCGTGAGAACATGAGCTCCTCCCTTAGCTCCTCTATGCGCCTCTCATCCCTTAGCCTCTCGCCAGCCTCTAGATCCTTGACCCTACGGGCTGCTATCTCCTCTGGGTCAGCCTCTATGAGCACGAGGAGGTCGGGCTTAAGGGCCTCAAGGACATGCTTCGGGAGGCCAGGCAGGTAGCCAAATGGCGTCCTAACCACCATGTGCGTATCTATTATCACATGGCCTTCAGCAGCCTTAACTGCCTTTGCTAGCTTAGCTGCTGCCTCGGCCTGCAGAACCTTCTGAGTGGCCATATCCATCTTCCTAAGCTTATCCCTATGGACCAGTAGGCCACGCTTCTCCATGATCTCAACCATGACATCACCGTAGTTTAGGACGGAAAGCTTCACGCCCTCAGCCCTAGCCTGGGCCTCAGCCTCCTTACACACGGTCGTCTTGCCAACGCCAGGTATGCCAGTTGCAATTACTACCTTGCCCCTGGCCATGCTAACACCATAGGAGCATGTGGTAAGGGCGATTTAATGCTTAGCCTCAGGCACTAGGCCCCTTCACATAAGCGCCTGGGGCCAGCTAATGGTTGGCTTATGGCTGGCGTGAAGCTGGGAAAGGGCGTGGGGCATTCATTGAGCTACCGCCCACGTATCAGGAGGGGAGTTTGAGGTCACGGGCAGGTGGGACCTCTACTTCAAGCTAAAGATCTTAGCGCACTGGTCGGGGAGCTGATGAGCAAGGCCCAAGCCCCTCTTCTCCCTTGCTACATGCGTTCAGGAGCCCCTATGCCAAGTAGGCCAAGGGCATTCTTAAGCACTATCCTAACAGCATCAACGAGGGCTAGCCTAGCATCAGATAGGCCCCTTGGCTCAGCCCTTATCACGGGCAGGCTAGCGTAGAATGAGTTAAACCTATCTGCTAGGTAGATGGTGAAGTTCGCAATCGCATCTGGCCTTAGGCTATCAGCTGCATCTGCTACTACCTCTGGGAAGCGGGCTATGGCCAGCACGAGCTCCCTCTCAAGCGGGTGCCCTAGGAGCGAGAAGTCTGGTTGCTCGGGCTCCCTACCAGCCTTCCTCAAGATGCTACATGCCCTCGCATGCGTGTACTGCACGTAGGGGGCTGAGTTCTCCTCAAAGTTCAGCACCCTATCCCACGTGAATGTTATCTCCTTAGCTGGATCCTGGGCTAGCAGCGTGAACTTAACAGCCCCCACGCCCACGACCTCGGCTATCCTGGTCCTCTCCTCCTCAGACAGGCCTGGTGAGTGCTCTGGCACCTCATCGTAGGCCCTTGATACAGCTTCCTCAAGGAGGCCATCTAGCGTTATGAAGCGACCCCTCCTAGCGGACATCTTAGCGCCAGGTATCTTGACTAGGTTGTAGGCGAAATGTATTAAGTTCCTGGCCTTTTCGTGCTCGCCAAGTGCGTGGAGGGCTAGCTTGACGTGGAGCTGGGCTAGCTTCTGGTCAGCCCCTATGACGTTTATGACTAGATCGGCATCCTTGAACTTCCTAAGCGTGTATGCTACATCCCTGATCTCGTAGAGGGTCGTGCCATCTGACCTAACCAACGTTAAAGGCGGTATCTCAAATTCACCTGATAGGCCAAGCTCCCCCTTAAGGCCAAACCTCTCCGCAACTGCATTTGCTAGGAACTCAAGGGCACCAGCCCTTACCTTAGTAAAGCCAGAGGCCTCAAGGCTAGCTAGGACCTTGGCTACTAGGTTGCTCCAAACGACCTCGCTCTCCCAATCCCACTTATCTATGCTTATGCCAAGCCTATCTAGCGTTTCCCTAAAGCCCCTTAGGCACTCCTCGCAGATGCCCCTTACAAGCTCAACAGCCCAGCCCTCACGGGCCTCGTAGGCCCTCACGACCTCAGATATAGATGCTTCTGGATCCTCATCCCCCTCTACAGCTGAGAACAGCTTATCAAATAGGTCTGGCTCCCTCCTCCTTAGCTCATGTGCTGAGAAGGCCCAGCTATCAAGCTCTGCCTTCAGGCGCCTAACACGCTCATCACTTCCAGCCCTAATGGCCCTATTGACTTCCTCCTTAAGCCTCCTTATCTCAAGGGCGCAGTTCGTCATAGCATATATGAGGCCAAAGAAGTGATCTGGCTTCCCCCTTGGCCTTGGCCTACCGAGCTTATCGTAGCCGTAGGCTAGTATGGCCACCTGGCGCCCTACGTCATTTACGTAGAAGCGTGTTTGCACATCATGGCCCCTGGCCCTAAGCAGCCTAGCAAGGGCATCGCCAAGCACGGCATTCCTACCGTGCCCAACGTGCATTGGGTGTATTGGGTTAGCGCTCGTGTGCTCAACTATTATCTTCCTCTTCTCCCCTGGCCCAACCTCTAGGTGCCCATATCGGTCCCCAAGGCAGCGGGCAGAGCTTATTGATAGCTCAGCTAGCCTAGCTAGATCCGACCAGAAGTTCACGTAGCCACCAGCTGCCTCAGCCGTGCTCAGCAGCTCCGCCCGACTAGGTATTAGGCTGTTAATCTCGCTTGCTAGAGCAGATGCTAGCTCCTGAGGGCTTTTGCCTAGCTCCCTAGCCAGCGTGAAGCATACGTTGGTCGTTAGGTCCCCGAACTCAAGCTTTGATGGCAAGGAAACCTTAATGCCATCTAGCTTGATACCCGACCAGAGCCTAGCTATGGCCTCGCTTAGCAAGCCTAGGCACTCAGACCTAAGGGCCCCAAATGGGTCAGCGACCACCGAGCCAGCAAGCATGCCACGCTCAGCCTCAAAGCTTAAGCTAGCTACCCCCTTATGAGCACTGGGGCCCGTAGCTCAGCCTGGATAGAGCGGCGGCCTCCGGAGCCGTAGGCCCCGGGTTCAAATCCCGGCGGGCCCGCCAAGGGCTGGGGTGGCTGGGGTGGCTAGGCCAGTGATAACGCTTACGACCGACTTCGGCACTAGGGACCCATATGTGGCTAGCATGAAGGGCGTCATCCTATCCCTTTGCCCAGGGGCAGTGGTAGTTGATGTAACACATGATGTCCCAAAGTTCAACGTGAGGGCTGGTGCCCTAATCCTGGCCCAGGCCTCTACCTGGTTCCCACCTGGCACCATCCACGTGGGCGTCGTAGATCCTGGCGTTGGCACGAGGAGGAGGGCCATAGTGGTGAAGGCCAGGAGGTACCTATTTGTAGGGCCAGATAATGGGCTCCTAGTGCTTGCAGCTAGGAGGGATG
>Ga0116200_10000647_pt1 | contig 12017 bp, 5 predicted proteins | sample Mar14436cmmetaG_FD_94478 | JGI IMG/M metagenome (GOLD analysis project Ga0116200, IMG submission 94478) | Marine hydrothermal vent microbial communities from Guaymas Basin, Gulf of California to study Microbial Dark Matter (Phase II) - Marker... ... | reverse complement strand
GGACCAGGGAGGTGCTGGATCAGATCATGGCGGTGGTGGACGAGGGTGGGTTGCGGGGCAAGATCAGCCTCTTTTCACTGGACAGCCAGGACGAGCTGGCCGCTGCCTATCGCTTCCTGGCCGAGAGGCGATCGGTGTTTGCGCTGACCACTTATTATGAGCCTTTCGGTCTGGCCCCGTTGGAGGCCATGGCTGCCGGATTGCCGGCCGTAGTCACCAAGAACGGTGGCCCGGCGGAGAGCCTGCGGGAGGGGGACGAGGAATATGGTGTGCTGGTTGACCCCTTCGACCCGGCCGACATCGCCCGCGGTCTGCTGCTGGTGCTGGACGATGAGGCGACCTGGCAACGCTACGCCGAGGCTGGTCGTCGCCGCGTGCACGACCGCTATACCTGGAAAAGCACGGCTCGCAAATTCGAGCAGATTTTGCTAGGACTAACGAGCGATCCACCTCATCCGCCGCGTCCGGACGGTTTGCCCATCCATCCCTATTTCTTGCAGCCAACCCCTGAGAATGACATCCCACTGGAGAAACTGGCTGAATTGTACTTTAAAGGAGCGGGCACTTTATGAGGTGGCAGATTCCCGAGGGAGACATTGACGTTCTGTCGGTGGGTGAGGCGCTGGTTGATTTCATCTCCATCGAAGCGGTGGGCAAAGTGGAACAGGCCAATGGGTTTCGCCGTTACCTGGGTGGTTCGGTGACTAACCTGGCGGCCAACGTGGTCCGGCTGGGCGGCCGGGCAGCGGTGGCGGCCCGGGTCGGCGACGACCCTTTCGGGCGGTTCGTGCGCCAGGAGATGGAGCAGCAGGGAGTCATCACCGACTATCTGAAGACGGATGCCGTGGCGCGTACCACTTTGGCTTTTATCACTTGCAGTGCGGCCACCGCCGACTTTGTCATCTATCGGGGTAGCGACGCCCGGCTATTGCCAGAAGACGTGCCCCAGGCAGCCATAGAACTGGCCAGAGTGGTGCACACTTCGACCTTCGCCCTGTCCCAGGAGTCCAGCCGGACGGCCGTTCTGGACACGCTGCGCCGGGCGCGGGATCGAGGCTGTCTGATTTCTCTCGACCCCAATTACCACCCCAGTCTGTGGGATGCCAGTCGGCCGCCGGCCGAGGTGTTGGCCGAGGCCTGCCAATACGTGGATGTCGTCAAGCCGTCCCGGGACGACTGCCAGCGGCTGTTTGGAACGGATTTTTCACTCTCTGACTGCGCTCAACGTTTTCACGATTGGGGCGTGAGGAAGGTTGTCCTGACCCAGGGGCCACAGGGCATCTCCATTTACGATGGGGGGCAATTGCTCCGCGTGAAATCGCGGGACGTGCCGGTCGCCGATGCCACCGGTGCCGGCGATGCGTTCTGGGCCGGATTCCTGGTGGCCATCCTGGACGGTCGTGCGCTGTACGAGGCGGTTCTCTTTGGCCGTGAGGTGGCCGAGCTGAAGGTGGGAACAGTGGGGCCCATCGCGGGGATTATTGACAAGGGGACCATTTACCAGAAGATTACCGCGGCAAGAGGTGAGGCGTCAACGTGATGCCCATGAATGCGCGTTCAATGTTTCGTTTCAATGCTGCGCGTGAGGGAGGAGGTGATGGTAAGAGCAAACACCTGTTGGCGGACTCGAAGCGAGTCCGTCCTTGTCCATGATTGGACGTGACGATTTACCCAAAGTTTAGTTTTCAAGTTTTCAAGGAGGAAAAGAAAGTGAAAGGCTTACGTTTCATCAGTCTGTTGGCCATAGCAGCCATTTTGTTGGCTGCCTGCCAGCCGACTCCTGCGCCCACCCAACCGCCAGTGGCGACTAAAGCACCTACGCCTGAGCCCAAAGCCGAGAAGGTGAAGATCACGGTCTGGTTCCACTCTGGCAAGGGGGAGGAGCGGGAAGTGCTCGATGCCCAGGTGAAAGACTTCAACGCCATGCAGGATGAGGTCGAGGTTGAGGCAGTGCGGTTGCCTGAGGGTTCGTACAACGAACAGGTGAGCGCGGCTGCCCTGGCCGGTGATCTGCCCGACCTGCTGGACTTTGATGGTCCCTTCCTGTACAATTACGCCTGGGGTGGCTACCTGACGCCGCTTGATTCCTACGTGTCGGATGAGCTGAAGGCGGACTTCCTGCCGTCCATCATCGCGCAGGGGACCTACGGTGGCAAGCTGTACTCGCTGGGCACCTTTGATTCAGGTCTGGCCATCTGGGGCAACAAGGCGTACTTAGAGAAGGCCGGAGTGCGCATTCCGACGAGCGTGGAGGATGCGTGGACCTTCGATGAGTTCAACGATGCGTTAGAGAAGCTGCAGGCTCTGGACGAGGTGGAATACGCCATTGACTTCAAGATGAACTACGGTCAGGGCGAATGGTACACCTACGGTTTCTCGCCCATCGTGCAGGGTTTCGGTGGTGATCTGATAGATCGCACCGATTACATGTCCGCCGACGGCGTGCTCAATGGTCCCGATGCGGTGAAAGCGATGACCTGGTTCCAGGGTCTGTTCCAGAAGGGTTACTCCAACGTGAAGCCGGCAGGGGACGATGACTTCTACGGGCGGAAGATAACCGCCTTGTCCTACGTCGGTCACTGGATGTGGACGCCGCACAAAGAGGGGCTGGGCGACGATCTGGTGTTGATCCCCATGCCCAAGTGGCCGAAGATGCCGGCCACAGGGATGGGTTCCTGGTGCTGGGGCATCACTTCGCAGTCGAAGCATCCGGAGGCGGCCTGGAAGTTCCTGGAGTACCTGATTGACCCGGATCAGATTCTGCGCATGACCAACGCCAACGGTGCTGTGCCAGCGCGTAAGTCGGCCTTGGCCAAGTCGGATCTGTACGGTGAGGGTGGCCCGCTGAACATCTTCGTCCAGCAGTTGGATGGGGGTGTGGCCATACCGCGACCGATCACTCCGGCTTATCCGACCATCACTGAGTCTTTCGCCGAGGCGGTGCAGAACATCGTCACCGGCGCCGACGTCAAGACCGAGTTGGACAAGGCCGTGCAGAAGATTGATCAGGACATCGAGGATAATCAGGGGTATCCGATCAAGTAACTACTGTTCGTGACGAGAAAAGGTCGGGGGACGTGGCCATGTCCCCCGGCCGCTTAACCAGGAGGACGTCGAATGGCAAGACAGGCTTCCACTGCACAAGCAGTACCGGCCAAGAAGGGGCTCACTGGTTGGCGACGGAAAGAGGCGATTGTGGCCTGGGTTTTCTCCACCCCAGCGTTGCTCCTGCTGATAGTCTTTTTGCTGGTCCCGTTCATAATGGCCTTCGGTCTCGCCTTCACGGATCAGCGGCTCATCCCCAACCCGAACCTGCCTACCCGGTTCATCGGCCTCCGCAACTTCGCGCGTCTGCTCAAGGATGAGACCTTCCATCGGGCACTGCTCAACAATTTCCTGTTCGCCGCCGTCGTGGTCCCACTGCAAACGTCCTTCGCCCTCTTGCTGGCCATTTTGGTCAACCAGAAACTCCGTTTCGTCAACGCCTTCCGCACCGTCTACTTTAGTCCGGTGGTGACCACCATGGTCGTAGTGGCTATTATCTGGACTTTTTTGTACAATCCTGGGGGGTTGATCAACGCTTGCATCCGGGCGATCTCATTTGGTCACCTGGGGCCTTACGACTGGTTGACCAACACGAAACTGGCTTTCCCCGCCATCATGTTATTGTCCATCTGGCAGGGGGTGGGCTTCCAGATGGTGATCTACCTGGCCGGTCTGCAAGACATCCCGGGCGAGCTATACGAGGCAGCTCAGGTGGATGGGGCCAACCGCTGGCAGCAGTTCTGGAACGTCACCCTGCCTCAACTGCGCAACACTACCATCTTCGTGGTGATTGCCACCACCATTCTGGCCTTCAAGCTGTTCGATCAGGTGTGGGTCATGACCAAGGGCGGTCCGCAAGAGGCCACGATGACGACCATGATCCTGGTGTACAAAGAGGGGTTCAAGCAACTGCGGGTCGGTTACGCTTCGGCCATTTCGGTCGTGTTCTTCCTGATCGTGCTGGGCGTCTCGCTGCTGCAACGGGTATTCCTGCGAGAAGAGAGGGTGGTGAGCTGAGATGAGTGCTACTCCGGTGACTGGTGCAAAACCCTATGGCCTGGGCTACCGGGTTCGAAAAGGGACTCGACAGGGGATCACCTATCTGGTGATGATTCTGCTAGCGTTTTTCTTTCTCTTCCCCATCATCTTCATGCTCGTCTCCTCGATCAAGGTCAACGAGACGCAAATCATACGCGACATGAGCAGCCTGGCCGCCTTCGTACCCTACGGTGAGCTGGGGCTTCAGAACTATCGTGACGTTTTCAACCAGATGCCCTTCGTCCGGTTCATGTTCAACTCGGTGTTCGTTGTGGGGAGCACGGTTTTTGGGGGGCTGATGGTCAACAGCATGATCGCCTATGCCCTGGCCCGGCTGCGTTTTGGGGGACGTCAATTCATCCTGACGCTGATCATCGCTTTGATTATCATCCCCTTCGAGGCGGTGGCTATCCCCCTCCTGTTGATGGTCAACCGGTTTGGCTGGCTCGACAGCTATCACGTCCAGATCATCCCCTTCATCGCCGACCCCTTTTCCATATTCCTATTCTACCAGTTCTTCATCGGTCTGCCCAAGGACCTGGACGAGGCGGCGGTAGTGGACGGGGCCGGCCCGCTCCGCGTTTACTGGAACATCATCCTGCCACTGTCGCGGCCTGTTTTCGCCACGGTGGCTATTCTGCAGTTCCTCAGCAATTGGGGCAAATTCCTGTGGCCCCTGATGGTGACCCGGGGTTTTGAATACCGCCCACTACCCGTGGCCATCCAGCAATTCTTCAGTCAGGATCCGAAGGTGTGGGGCGATATCTTTGCCTTCTCCGCGATGATCACCATCCCGGTGCTCGTCGTCTTCCTGCTGTTCCAGAAGTGGTTCGTGCAAAGTGTGGCCACCAGTGGGATCAAGGGGTAGGGGGGACAGACAGGGGATGCTTCTCCACAGGCATCGGCTTTAGAGGGCTGTCTGTATCAGGGAATGTTTAGAGCACCGTCTGAGGGCTGTTCATCTCCAAAAAGCCGTTGCTGGTTTCCCGCACGCCCGCCCGATGGTGAACCATCGGCCTACGAGATGGAAGGCCCTACCGGGCCTGAATTGGCCCCCACAGGGGGCTTCCACCTCGTAGCCGGAGCGTTCACGCTCCGGCGGTGAGTATGGCACGATGGGGCGCAGCACAAGAACGGAAGCGACTCCTGAACATTCCCAGTGTATCTCAGGGTATCCGCGCCTCGATTATAACCATACGATGGTCGGAGGCCAGCGAGGGGAGTACCTGCGCGTCCATCGGCTCCAGCCCGCGTACCCAGACGAAGTCAATGTGCTCCGTGGGATTGATGGCCGGCGAGCTGTACGCTGGCTCCCGGCCTAGCACGGCAAAGGGATCAATCAGGCCGGCTGCCGTCAGCCGTTGATACGTCGGCGAGCCGGGTGTGGAGTTGAAGTCGCCGCCCAGCACCAGTGGCGTCCCGCTCGCCAGGTCTAGTTTGCCGAGTGCATCCTCTATCTGTCGCGCCCGCTCGTCCACCGAAAGCCCCAGCCACAGCCCGTAGGCGTTGAGCGCGCCATTGGCAGTGCGCACCCGCGCCCAGGCCATCCCGGTCTGTTCCTCGTGGCTGGTCAGCAGCCAGCCGCCGCTATCCTCCACCGGAATGCGCGATAGCAACGCCACGCCGGTCAGGTACTCCACCGTCGGCTGGTACACCACCTGCATCCCCAACCTGCGCGCCAGCCACAGAGCATCGTCCACGCCGTAGCTGGTGATACGGCCGGTGTCCACCTCTTGCAAGGCGACGATGTCCGCTCCGCTTTCTTCGATAGTCCGCGCCATCTCCTCCAGATTGAAATGCCAGAAGGTGCCGTATCCGTAGTGTATGTTATACGTGCCCACGCGGATAACGTCGTAAGGCACGCGCAGGTGCTTGGCGGGCGGCCGGGCGAACACTGCGGCCAGGACGACTAGCCCGATCAGTCCGCCGATCTGCACCATTTGCCAGACCTTGCCCCAGGGCAGGAGCGGAGTCGGGCGGGGCAGGGGAGGTGCAGGGGGGAGGACAGATACTCCAGCGCGAAGCACCGCGGGCAGGGTCGTCAGCAGGGCGGCGGCGAGCACGATGGGCAGTCCCATGCCCCGGAAGAAGGCCAGCGTATAGGCGTAGGTGAAGGCGAAAGCGTAGATGAAGTTGATCACCAAAAAGAACAGCAACCCCGTGGTCAACCACACGTGGATGCGCTCCGGCTGATCCAGTGGACGATCCTCGACGACGTGGCGCAGGCTGAGGAGCACGGCCAGCTGGGTTAGCAATAGTCCTCCGGCGGCAACCCATCCCGTCAGCAGGTAACCCACCACCAGGCCGGCGAGAGCCAGGGCCAACAACGAACCACCCCACACTTTGCCACTGATGCCCAGCCGGGCGCGCAGCTGCTCGATCCCGTTGCGCACCAGCGGCAGGAGTGGCAGAATCGTGACCAGCAGCAGAGCCGGGGTAAGGATGCTGTAATTGCTCTTGCTCCAGCGGGCGAGAGCGTTGGGGAAGCCGAGCAGGGAGGTCTGCAGGAACAGGAATGACCCCAGGGCCAGGCCGCCGGCCCAGCTCAGTCGCACGCGCGGCGTCTCAGTCTGAGCATCCTTGAGGAGGGAAGCCAGGGCACAGGCTTTGGCCGAGACCACGGTCAACGCCAGCCAGAGCACGGCCAGCAGCGGCCACCAGGAACTGCGCAGCGTGACGTCGAAGGTCTGGCCTGCCGCGCGGAGGAGTTGATCGGCGGCCAGCGCGGCGAGTGTGGCCGGGACGAACGAGGCCGGGCTTTCGCGTAGCAAACACGCTATGTAAAGTCCGCCCTCGGCCACGATCACCAGACTGCTCCACAAGCGGATGGTCGGATTGTCGAGGGTCATTGGGATGCGGGCCAGGGCGGCAATACAGGCCGTGCCCAGCAGCGTCCAGCGCAGGCACTGGCGCTCGCGGGGGGCGAGCAGGGGGGCGAGAAGGGCGAGCAGCAAAACCCCGCCTGTGACCGCCGTGCCGATCCCGAAGAGCCCCTCGAATACTGCCTCGTAGATGATTCCGAACAGCACGGAAAACAACACCCGGACGGCCTGGAGCGTGAAGAGCACGACAACGATGGCCTCCAGGGTGCGCAATGGCCGATGGTCTTTCATCGAAGTTCCTCCCGTCTTGGGCATGGTTCACATTGGGCGAAAATACCTCGACAATTCCGAGGATGGTTCAATTACGGGCCGAAATAGGCTTACACTTTTGTTTTGGGCAATAATTTTTTGCGTTCAATACACATTGAACACCAGGCTGAGCAGCCGAAGGGCGCTGAAGCACCCTAAACGTGGCCGCTCGAGTTGACCGATAGCCCGCTTCAGCGGGGTTGGGCCGCTCAGCCCTGAGCTTTAGCTCGGGGCTGACGGGCTGTCGGAAAGTGTCAACCTATTGTGAACCATCCCCAATTCCGTCTCTTAGCCTGGACGTTTACGTCCAGGCCTTCCGGCGATAGCCCCACGAATCCGCGAAGAACCCGGGAAATGTGTCGCCACGTCGTTTATTCTACCACATTCGGATGAGTTTGGGTAGTGACGACATTTCGCCCTAAAATCAAACGACAGCCCAGGTCTTAATCGCGCAAGTTGGCTGGGCGCTATTTTAAGCATTTTCTAACTTTTGCTCTTTGCTTTCTATGGTATAATATAGTAGTTGTTCTGGAATACCCAGACCGCTGTTGTGACCTGCCGTGGAAAGGAGTGGTGCCCGGCACGAGTGCTTGCAACATGAGTGCCCGACGTGCGGGCAGAGGGGGTGAGTGACCTCCGCCCGACAGGGGGGTGCGAACACGTCCGAAATCTCTATGGCAGAGATGTGTGATCGCAAGGAGGGAGGAGTAATCATGTTCATACGTTTCATACATCGTCGCATGAGAGGCAAAGTGTGGGCTTGTACTACGGTGCTCGCACTGCTTGCCTCTTTTCTGTTGCCGGCATACGGGTTGGCAACTCCGGTACCTGTCTCGGCGGCCTCGAGCACCATCGTGGTCAGCGAGGTGCTTTACGACGCTGCAGGTGCGGAACCGGACGAGGAGTGGATTGAGATATACAACCTCTCCGCCTCGCCCGTTGATCTCAGTGACTATAAGGTCGGTGACGAGGAAACACAGGGTGGTGGTGAGGGCATGGCCCAGTTCCCCGCTGGGACCACCATTGACGCTGGTGGGGTTATCGTCATCGCCAATAAAGCTACGGCTTTCTCCGCGGTCTATGGCTTCAATCCCGACTTTGAGCTTGTGGACTCCGATCCTGACGTCCCAGACATGATACCGTACACTGCCTGGGCGAGCAGGGATGTTCAACTGGCCAACTCCAGTGACGAGGTGCTCATCCTGGATGGCAGTGATAGCGTGGTGGATGCGGTGTCGTGGGGGAGCTCGACCTTTGCTTTTGATCCTCCAGCCCCTGATGTGGCCGCCGGCCATTCGCTGGAGCGGGTCCCCGCCAACGAGGACACGGACACGGCCGATGATTTCGTGGATCAGGACACGCCCGCACCAGGCCAGGTTCAAGTCAGCCAGGGGCCGCAGATCGTGATCAACGAGATCATGATTGACCCTGCGGCGGTGGACGATAGCGTTGGTGAGTGGTTTGAGTTGTACAACGCCGGGAGCGAAGCTATTGACATCCAGGGGTGGAGCATTCTTAGCGGAGAAGAAGAACACCTCATTACCGAGTCTCTTGTGATTCCTGTAGGTGGCTACGTGGTTCTGGGCAACAATGGCGACTCAGATACCAATGGCGGCCTCACCGTGGATTATGTGTACGGCAGTGACATCACCCTGGATAACACCGCCGATACTCTCTCTCTAAAGTATGGCGATGGCTATACGGCCGATATGGTGAACTACAATAGCACTGATTTCCTGATCTCGCCGGGTGCTTCCATCCAGCTCATTGATCCATCTCTGGACAACGACGTGGGGGCCAACTGGCGACGGGCGCACACCGTCTGGTCGGGTAGCGCCGGTGACCGGGGCACGCCCGGTGAGGCGAACAATGCCGACACCACCCCGCCCGAGGTGAGCAGCACCAGCCCGTCCGATGGGGACACGGGCGTGGACCTCAATACCAACGTCACCGCCACATTCAGCGAGACGATGGACGAGACCTCGGTGACGGCTGACGTGTTCACGCTGACCGTGGACGGGACGCAGGTGCCCGGCTCCTTCTCCTACGATCCCGGCACCAATACCCTTACCTTTGATCCCACCGACCCGTTGGCCGATGGCACGACCTACACTGCCCGCGTGGATGACTCGGTGATGGACCTGGCGGGCAACCACATGGCCGAGCCCTACACCTGGAGTTTCACCACGGCGGCCGGCCCTCCCCCGCCGATTCCCGCAATCGTGATCAACGAGATCATGCAGAACCCTCGTGCCGTCTCGGACGATTACGGCGAGTGGTTCGAACTGTATAATGCCGACAGCGCTGACGTGGACATCAACGGCTGGACCATCCGCGACGACGATACCGATTCCCACACCATCAACAATGGCGGGCCGCTGGTCATTCCCGCTGGCGGTTATCTGGTTCTGGCCCGCAACGGTGATCCATCGCTGAATGGTGGTGTGCTCGCCGATTACGTATATAGCGACTTTGCCCTGGCCAACGGCGCCGACGAGGTTGTCTTGGTGGATACGTCGGGGCAGGAAGTGGACCGGGTCAACTACGATGGCGGCCCCAACTTCCCCGACCCCAACGGAGCCTCGATGGCTCTGAATGACCCGGCGCTGGACAACAACAATGGTAACAATTGGACTACTTCTTCCCGGCCCTATGGTCTTGGTGACCTGGGCACGCCGGGGCAGGCCAACTTTGGTCCTGACACTATTCCTCCGCAAGTGGCCTTCACCAGGCCCGCAGCCGATGCGACGGATGTACCGGTGGACTCAATTGTCGAGGCCATTTTTGACGAAGCTATGGCCGCAGACACATTCACTGCCGATACTTTCACCCTGACCGGCCCCGAGGGACAGGTGACCGGGACGGTGAGTTGTGAGGACGCTATCGCCACCTTCACCCCCGATGCGCCGCTGGAACCGGAGACGCTCTACACGGCCCGGGTATCTGGCGCGGTGACCGACCTGGCGGGCAATCCCCTGGGCGCAGACTACACCTGGAGTTTCACCACGGAGATGGCGGTAGGCCCTGAGATCATCACCATTGCCGAGGCCAAGACTCGCGATCTGGGCACGGTAGTCACGGTGGAGGGCATCGCCACCGCCCCGACGGGTATCTACTACGCCGGCAGTGGCAACACCAAGTTCTACATTCAGGATGCCACAGCAGGTATCCAGGTGTACGTGCCGGGCTCAGTGGGGACGTTACCCACTGTAACCCTGGGTGACCAGGTGCGCATCACAGCAGAACTGGAGGAGTACCGCGGCGAATTCCAGTTGATCCCTGCCTCGGCGGACGATTGGCTCATCACCGACGGTGATCCCGAAGATGTACCCGACCCGCAGGCGGTGGCCATCGCCGACATAGGCGAGGGCACGGAGGGCCTGCTGGTAACAGTGCAAGGACAGGTGACCAGTAGGCAGGATTTAAGCTATGGTAACGTGTTGCTCACCCTCTCGGACGGTGTGGCGACCACCGATATTTACATTGACGGCAACGCCGGGTTAGACACTTCCGCCGTGGCCGTGGGCGATGACTATCGTTTCACGGGCATTGGTTCTCAGCGGGACACCCACTACCGGGTCATGCCGCGTATCCAGTCCGATTTGGTGGAGATATTCCCCGCTCCGGTGCTGATCAGCGAGGTGCAGGTGCGCGGGCCCGCCGGGGGGAGCGACGAGTTCATCGAGTTGTACAACCCGTCCGATACCGACGACTTTGACCTGGACGGCTATCGGTTGGTGTACCGTTCTGCTGCCGGAAATACGGACTATACTCGCTTTGAATGGACGACCTCGACGATCATTCCTCCACACCGGCACTATCTGCTGGTGAATAGTTCTGCCTACTCTGGCGATGTGCCTGGCGACGCGACCTACAGCGCGGGTATTGCTGATAACGGCGGCCTGGCTCTCCGCGACCCAGAGGGCAACATCGTGGATTCCGTGGGCTGGGGCACGGCGACTAACATCTTCGTCGAGGCTTCCCCCGCTCCCTCCCCCGCCTCCGAGGAGAGCATCGAGCGCAAGCCCGGCGGCGACGAGGGCAACGGGCAGGACACTAACAATAACTACGAGGACTTCCAGATCATCTCCCCACCCAATCCGCAGAATCTGGCCAGCCCGCCCGTGCCGCCCATCGGCCCGCCTTTCGTGCCCATCTACGAGATACAGGGTGACGGGTTCGCCTCACCCTACGACGGGCAAGAGGTGGCGACGGCCGGCGTGGTCATCGCCGATTTCCAGGATACGGGCAAAAACGGGTTCTTCATCCAGGACGTGGCCGGTGACGAGAACCCATTCACCTCGGACGGCATCTTCGTCTACGAGGGCGGGAATACCGTGGACGTGGCCCTCGGCGACTTCGTGACCGTCACGGGCACGGTGGACGAGTTCTACGACGATACCCAGATTGTACTCCAGACAGTGACCGTGGACTCGACCGGCAATCCGCTGCCCGCCCCGGTGGAACTCAATCCGCCTTTCGATAATACGGAGGCCCTGAGCTACTACGAGGCCCTGGAGGGGATGCTCGTCTCTGCACCGGAGTGCACGGTCGTCGGCCCAACCAACAAGTACGGCGAGTTCGTCGTCGTCCGCGCCGACCTGGGCATCAATCGTGTGTTCCAGGACGACCCGCAGGGCACCGGCGAGCGCATCATGGTGGACGACGAAGGCGGCACGCGCTACTACGTGAAGGTGGGCGACGGCATCGCTGGCCTCATCGGCCCGCTGGACTACACCTACGGCAACTACAAGGTGCAGCAACGGGACCCGCTCACCGTCAACGCCGCCCCCGACCCCGGCG
>Ga0116200_10000646_pt1 | contig 12021 bp, 12 predicted proteins | sample Mar14436cmmetaG_FD_94478 | JGI IMG/M metagenome (GOLD analysis project Ga0116200, IMG submission 94478) | Marine hydrothermal vent microbial communities from Guaymas Basin, Gulf of California to study Microbial Dark Matter (Phase II) - Marker... ... | reverse complement strand
TCTATGAAGTTTCTCCACGTGAAATTTGTGTCTTTCGTTTCAGGTCTCGTCGCTAAAAGGTAGTAGCGCCAGTAATCCGCTGGGAAAAGCTCCAAGGCTTCGTCTATCCATATTCCGATTCTGCGGCTTTTGGAAAAGGCTTCCTCACGGAACTGGAGGAATTCCGTTGTCGAAACGTTCCAAGGTAAGTTGTAACCTTTATGCGTAGCTAAAAGCAAAGCTGGAAGAATTATTGTGTGGAAGGGAATATTGTCCTTCCCTATAAAGTAGAGAGTTTTGGCGTTTTTGTCGAACCAGTAGCTTTTCCAACCTTCCTCGTCGCCGTGTTTTCTGAAATACTCTATCGTCGCAGAGACATAGCCTAAAACCGCCTCGACCCACACGTATATTGTTTTTCCTTCGGCTCCTGGGAACGGCGCGGGAATCCCCCACGATGTGTCCCGGGTTAAGGCTCGAGGTTTAAGTCCCTCCCTGATGAGGTTTAAGCTGAAGTTTCTCGCGTTATCTGGAAGCTGCTTGTTTTCTTCAATGTAGCGTAGAAGCTTGTCTGAAAACTTTGGAAGGTCGAAATACCAGTGTTTTGTTTTCTTGATTGTAGGCTTGTTTCCGCATATTACGCAGTAGGGTTCGATGAGTTTTGTCGGTTCGAGGAGTCTTCCGCAGGCGTCGCATTGGTCGCCTCGGGCTCCTTCGTGTCCGCAGTAGGGGCATTTCCCTTCGACGAATCGGTCTGGTAGAAAGCGTTGGCAGTTTTCGCAGTAGGTCATCTCGGTTTCCCGGGTGAAAATGTAGCGGTTTTCGTAGATTTGCATCAGATGTTTTCGAACAAACTCCTTATGCGTTGGGCTTTCCGTCCGCGTATAGTTGTCGAACTGTATCGCCCACTTATCGAACAGCTCAGCTACCTTAGCATGGTTTTCGTCTGTCAACTGCTTAGGCGGAACATTACGTCGAACAGCCTCCACCTCTATGGGCGTACCATGCTCATCAGAGCCCGTAACGTAAAGCACTTCTTCTCCCTTAAGCCGGTAATACCGCGCAACCACGTCAGCCGAGAGAACAGACCCTATCAAAGTCCCTAAATGCGGCATATAATTAATGTATGGCCAAGCAGAGGTTACCAGTATTTTTCCGAGCGCTTTGCACCTCCCAGATACAATTCAATGCATTAGTTAATGAACATTTCTACTTAAATAAAATCGGGCGTTCAGCAAGGCTTCATTCTTCTTTTTCCCAGACTATTTGGGGACGACGCACAGAGAGAAAGATCGTCGAAGCAATTATGACCGTGCAAACTATAGTTAGTATCGCTTGAATCGTTAAAAGAGTCTCAATTTTGTCCAAGCCTTTTATTTGAGTGTACTGCGGGTTAGCCGCAACGTTCACCGGAATTTCGTAGTACTGGTTTAGCGCCTCTGGATACTGAAACGGAGTTTTATCCACGTAGATTTTAACTTTGATTGCGCCTGAGACAGCTCTTCCATCACTCGGAACAGCAAAGTTGTCATGGCCGAAATACGGGTTTTCACCTCGAATCTTTATCATGAAATTCGGTTCCTTCGTGCTGTTTCCTTCCCACCCATTCTGTGTGAAGGAAAACCACGGGTAGTAAATTTCTATCCTTTCGATTTTCAAGTCCACGTCAGTTCGGTCATTTCTAACCACGAGAAACAATGTGCCCTTTTCGCCAGGTGAATAGTAAGGCTTGTCGGTCCAAGCGTAGAAGTTAACCCTCTGCTCTACTTGAGCGTTAGATAGGGAAGACTGAAACATGCAGAGAACAGCAAACATGAGGAAAGCCGCGACGATTTTACGTCTGTCCATGAGACACACCTAAGCCTACGTAACATTGTAAAAGCACGTGAGTTAATAAAACTTGTTCAGAAAGCCTTCGAACTAAAGGTTCTTCAAAGTTTCTACCACTGTTTTCGCCGAAGCATCAGACTTTACCCCTCTCGGATTAAAATGAGTTTTTCCAGCATTGAAGCCTCTGCTTTTCAAAGCAGCCACAATTCTTTGGATTGGAGGAATCTGGAGCTTCAGTTTGCCGCACATCTTGTCAATAACATAATAAGTGGGCGGCAGCTCAGCTTCTTCCCGGATTGTTGAAAGAAGCTTCATGATGCGTCTGTGCTGTTTAAACCTTCTCTCAGATGCTTCCGCAATCATCAATTCGCAAAATTGCTTGTCAACCAGCTTACCGGTCCATAATGGTCCAGCGGTTTCTACCGATCCGCCGCACTCGGGACATTTGTTTGGAATCGCTGCTTGGGGAAACCCGTTTACCGTTTCTCTGTGGAAACAGTTGAAACAGTGGACGATGTAACCTAGGTTTCGCAGGGTTTCGTCGGCTTTTCTTGCGCCATATTGCGAGACGGCGTAAACTCGGATATAGTGGTCTGTTGAGTGGGCGAAGACCATTTTGACCCCAACATCGTGTTTCGCGGCTGCCCTAGCGAGGGATGCAGCTAAAATTCGGACGGCTAACTCGTGGCAGTATTCGGTGCGTAGGGGTCTCGCCCCATATTTTCTTATACAAGCTTTCGGATGAACCCCGCATAAAGGCGCCAAATCTGTCGCTGTAAGCGCTATCATTCCTCCGTTGCGAAGAGCGCGGACAGCGGAGTCCATGTAGGGCGCGGGTGAGCCAAAAGGGTCTAAATCGATAAAGCTGAGTCTTTTTCTCGGTGCTGCGTGCGTGCTTAAAATGAGGTTGGCATCATCGTTTTCGAGGACAACACGTTTGGACACGCGGTTGAGTTTCACGTTGAAATTTGCGAGCTTTGCGGCTTTTGGGTTAAGGTCGTTTAACAAGACTTTCTTTACGCTGTCAACTTCCTTTGCGAACCGTATTCCCCGAAGCCCGCATCCAGCTAGGGGCTCGCAGACGTAGATTTCTCCACCGAGCCTTTTCTGGTAGACTTGAAGAGCTAAGACGGCTATGTCGCGGTTCAGCTCCATTGCAGGGTTATAAAACACTGGAGCTTTAGACGGAGCGTAGTCAGAAGGCAAAGCAACAAAGGCTTCAAGCTTCGGAACAGCGATTTCTACTCTTCCTTCGCGTATAAGCTCGGTTGGAAACCCAAAATCTTCCATGTTTTCGCTGCTCATGAGAGGAACCCGCGGGGGAACAACCATACACGAGGCGTATGCATTGCAAAACTATTTTAAATCATGTATTAAACTTTCTTCCCTTTGAAAAGAGTTGAAACGCTTAATCTTCTTAACCGGGCATCCCGGAGTTGGAAAAACCACCGTGCTGCTTCGAGCGGTGAAGGAGCTGAAAAAACAAGGCTATATCCCCGGAGGGATGATAAGCAGGGAAAAGAGGGAGAAAGGAAAACGCGTAGGTTTCCAGATAGTGAACGTCAAAAATGGGGCGACGGGTTGGCTGGCACATGTAAGCCAGCCTTCCGGACCAAGGGTGGGGAAATACAGGGTTAACCTCAGAGACCTAGAGGAAGTTGGAGCTGGCTCCATAGCTGAAGCCTTGGAAAACGCGGATTTTATAGTGATAGATGAAATAGGACCTATGGAACTGCATTCACCGAGCTTTATGGAAGCAGTTTTCAAAGCGTTGGAAAGCGGAAAACCCGTAATTGGAACCATACATTGGAAGGCGAGAGGAAGGCTCATTCAAGCTGTTCGGGAAAACGCTGAAGCAGAAATTATCGAGGTAAATGAACGGAATCGAGAGCGGCTACACGAGGTTGTAGTGGAGAAGGCTTTGAAAGTTTTGAAAGCTTAAATTTGTGCATAACTCACTATGCGTTGGAGAAGACGGTTTTCGATGTTGGTTGCGGGAGTAGACGACGCTGGAAGAGGAGCGGTAATCGGTCCGCTGGTGATAGCGGGCGTCTTATTCGAGGAGAAACGTTTACAAGAGCTTGTGAGGCTAGGGGTTAGGGATTCGAAGCTTCTTTCGCCGAGCCGGAGGGCTAGGCTAGCTGAAGAAATAAAGCGTATGGCTTTAAAATACTGCGTTGTTAAGCTTTCTCCACGGGAAATCGATGGAGTCGTTATGTCTAACCGTAAGCTGCATAAGCTGAACCGGCTGGAAGCCCGTGCAATGGCGAGGGTAATTGGAGAGCTTAAGCCCGACGTAGCCTACGTGGACGCCTCTGACGTTTTGGCTGAACGCTTCAAACAACACATTCTTGAATGTCTATCCTTCCCCGTTCACATTGTTTCCGAACATAAAGCCGACAAAACCTATCCAATCGTCTCAGCCGCATCCATAATCGCAAAGGCAGAAAGAGATAAAGAAATAGAAAAGCTCAAGGAAAAACACGGAGACATCGGATGCGGATACCCCACTGACCCAAAAACCATACAGTTTCTGAAGGAATGCTTAGAAAAAACAGGAGAATATCCAGATTTTGTTCGGAAATCTTGGAAGCCAGCTAAAAAGCTTAAAGAAGAAGCTCGGGCTCGTCAGCTTAAGCTTGGCTAGATTCTGGCGATAACTTCCTCTATGTTGTCTAGTCTCAGAAACTCCCCCTCATGAAACATGGGCACAGCGCTATTTTCAGCCAGAACGGTTTTGTCATCTGTTATAAGCATCGGCTGAGCGTCAACTATCCTGCTAATGCTCACCATTTCCTCAACCCGCTTAGAAAGATTTGTTTCACGTCTCGAGGCGATTCCTCCTAGAACTGTGAGCCTCTCTTTCGAGAGCTCGGCTACGAAGTCGAAGGGCGCCTTTCTAACATGTAGAATCTTGAAGTCGTGCTGGGTAAACTTTTGGACTAGAGCCCTAAGCAGAGGGTTTTTGATTATTGCTTCCCTTGCCGAGGTAAGAAAGCTTGTTCTTTTCCGTTGCCCTTGTTTTTCTTCGAAAATGTTTATTGGTTTAACCACGGGCACGCCTAAAATCCACGCAAGGTTGTAGGCTACGGAGACAGAAGCCTTAGCCATGCCGTTTTCGTATCCGTAGAGGGTTCTCCTCGAAACCCCTATCATCTCGGCCAGTTTACCAACGGATAAACCCATCTCCTGCCTACGTTTCCGAATGGCTTCACCGTCTAAACGGACGTAATAGCCTCCGGGACCAGCCTCAATAAGGGGATAAACACCCTTTTGAACTATGTCCTCCAAGGTTTTCAACGTAACCGCATAAACGCCGTAGCGGGAGTAAACAGTGTCGTCTTCCAAAAGCTTTTCCCGAACCCTCTCCCCAACAAAGAGAGGGACAGCCGAAAAATGTCTGGAGAGCTTCTTGATCTCGAAAGCATCCTTCTCCGAGATTCCACAGATATTGGTGTACGTCTTTACGAAAAGCTTTCTCGACCCTTTCGAGGCTACATAGTCGAAACAGCTAGGACGGGAACAGCACAGAGCGGATACATTGAATCCGGCGCGTCTGAAAATAGATTCAACCGAAGCAAGAATTTCCGCCCTTTCCATTCCTTCCTCCTCAACAGTGAAACAGATTCCGTGAAATATAAATTATACTTAAATTCTAGAATAAACAACTATAAAATAGTTACATCTACGGTGAAACTTTCCAGAACCTAGCTGCTCAACGCCCTTTCTATCGCCTCTATTTCCTTTAAAAGCTCTTCTACGTCAGCCTTTTCTGTTTCGACGGTTTTTTCACGCCAAAGTTTTGCTTGGCGTTTCTTTTTTGCTTTTTTCGCGGCTTTGAAGAGCACGGCGGCTAAGACAACTGCGAGGAGTAGGAGTAGCCAAACTTCTGGTTTTTGCATGTATTCCATTAGTATTTCCATCAAGGTTTTTTCGGGTTGCGGAGGTGGCGGCGGGGGTTTTGGAGCGGTTACGTTTTTGATTACTATGTGGGGTTGGATTATTGAGCATTCGGTTTGTCCTTCAGTGGCGGTGATTTCCACGTTTTCATATAACTCGGCGTAGTCCACTTCTTTTATTTCTACATCTGGTTTGGCTTGAGATGTCACCGTCAAACGAATGGGGCGTCCAGCCCAGTCCACGAGTAGGTTAGCCGATGAGGAGACATTCAGTTTTTTCCAAGGTGAAAGATAGAGAATTCCGCCATGCCTATCATATTGAAGTCCTAGCAAGGTTTTTTCAGCGGGTTGCCATTCTCCATTTACGTAGACTTCGGCTTTGGGTTCAAGATTAGCTGTTCCGTTTTTTATCTGGATGCTTAAGCAGTAGGCTATTTGGCTGTGGTCTGCTAGGTTTGACGCGTTTATGGTGGTGACTGCCCATAGGTTGGCGTCCAGCTGTTCGATGGCTATGTTTTCTTCCAGTATTTCTAATGGCTGTGGTTCTGCGCTTTGTGGTTGAATTTCGAGGTTGAAGGGAACTACTGTTTTGGAGTTAAACGTTAATAAAACGTCTTCGAGGCTTGCCTTTTCTGTTTTAAGCTGGTTTAATGTGGGTGCCAGCTCCATTTTTGTTTGGTTTGCGCTGTCAGAAATCAAATAGAGCGCTTGTGCCAAGCCGTTTAGCTGGCCGGTTAGGTTTTGCGTAACTGTTCCGGTTAGGTTGACAGCCTCAGCTGTCCCGTAAAGCGTGTCAGCGATTTCGCTTAGCCCCGGAATCGTTTCACCGCCATATTCATATCCGTTTCGCACCCAGTCGATATAGGTGTAAGCTAAGGTTAGGTTTCCAACAGCGTGATATAGGTAAACCGCGAGTTCCGGGTGAGAAGCAAGAAAAGCCATAGTTTCCGAATCGCTCATGAACTGCGTAAGGCTGGAGTTCGCGAATAGGAGACATGTTTGGGACGTGTTGAGCATGTTGTCTGCCATTTCGATTGATGAAGCTACTAACATGAGGGAGTCGACGAGCAGTGTTGTGTTTTCACTCATTTCTTCTGTTGCGTTTGCTATTCCTTCAAGTGCTCTGCCCATCTGGCTGGTTTGGTTGCAGAGCTCTTCTGAGCTCGTTGCGAAGCTTTCCATGAGCTCTATGGAGAAGTCAAGATTGTTAACAGCGTTTGTGAAGTAGGTTTCCAGCATTTCCGATGAGGATGAGGCTTGAATCACTATGGGGTCGAGGGTTACTTCGCCCCAGGAGCCGACGTCTATTATGTCGGCTGAAGCTTCGAGCGTTTTGGAAACGTTGCCGAGGAAGGTTATCCATGTGATGACCGTTTTGTCAGCCATGGTTGACGTCGTGTTTGCTTTTGGAGAAGTTTTGATTCCGGAGAAGTAGTCGTTGGAAAGCGCGAGTGAAACGGTGCATAATAGTGGCTGGATGGCTGTTCTGTTGTTGGCTACGTAGAGTGGTTGAAGCGTATTGTTTATGCGAAGCTGGAAGGAAACGGTGTCTGAAATGTTTGCGTTTGTGAAGTATATGCCTTCAGCTTCGGTTATCCGTGCGGGTTCACCATGGACACGTAGGCTCATGTTTACGGCGAGAGGAGCCTTTTTCAGGCTTTCAGCCGTGTAATAATATCGTATAGTCTTCCGAGCGTCGATTGTGACGTTTTCCCATACTATGCGAGTTAGGTTTCCGAAGGTTTCAACCGTTGCGGGCTGAGGAGTTCCGTAGAGAAACGTTAAGGTAGAAGAATTTATACACGCTACTCGGTCGACTATTCTGACATGAGCTGGTGAAGAGTGGTTGTTGTAGATTTCGAAGCGGACGTAGACCGATTTCTCCAAAAGCTTCCCAGTAGGCGCGTAGGAGACCTCTAGAGACTCGGTTTTCCTACAGACGACGTGTAGAAGCTCGCTGGATTCTTGAGCGGCTTGGTAGGCGTTTGAAGAAACGGGAGCGAACGCTGCGAAGGTTATCGTAAAAGCGAGGAATATGGCGAGGTAAGCCGAAGTTTTCAGCTTCATCGGTGTTCCCTCCTTTTCGAGGCGTAGCGGTAGGCTAGCTTCTTTATCTTTTCAAGCCGTGTTTTGTAGCTGAGGAAGGCTCGACGATAGGCTTCGGGGTGAAGCTCTTCTCTTCGCTCCTCGAGAGCCTTGAGCGAAGTTTTGAGCCAGAGAAGCTCTGCTAGCAAAAGTTGACGACGCTCTGCCTTTAAGGCGTCGGGCGAAACGGTTGAAACCTCCTTTGGGGGTTGAGATTCAAGTCTTCCGTCGACCATGAAAAGCCTCCTTTTCGACGCTTCTGCCACCGCCGGGTCATGCGTAACAATTACGAAAGTCTGGTCTAGGGTCTCGTTTAGGTTTTGGATAAGCCTAATTATCCGGCGTCCCGTCGCTCGGTCGATGTTTCCGGTCGGTTCGTCTCCGAGAATTATTGCCGGCTCGTTTGCGAGAGCCCTAGCTATGGCTACTCGCTGCTGTTCGCCCCCGCTTAGCTGCGTGGGTTTGTGATGCATCCGTTTCTCTAATCCCACGAGCTTGAGTAAATCCACGGCTCGTTCGCGGATTTCCCTGTCTGAAAGTTTCCCTGAGAACAGCATGGGAAGTTCAACGTTTTCCAGAGCTGTTAAAAGCGGGACTAGGTTGAAGAACTGGAAGATGAAGCCGATTTTTTCCCGTCTAAAACGTGCCAGCTCCTTTTCACCTAGAGGCGTTATGTCGGTTCCGTCGATGACCACCTTTCCGCTCGTAGGCTTGTCGAGACCGCCGACCATGTTTAGAAGCGTGGTTTTACCCGAACCAGATGGACCTTGAATCGAAACAAATTCGCCTCGTTCAACCTTTAGGTTTATTCCACGAAGCGCCTGAACTTCTATTCCTTCGCCTAACTCGTAGATTTTCACCACTTTATGAAGCTCAACTATGCTATTCATATCTAAGCGCCTCCACCGGCGGAACATTCGAGGCTTTCCAAGATGGATAAATTCCGGCGATTATCCCGATGATTATGGCCACTGCGAAAGCGCCGACGAGAATGTCAGGCGCTATCAGCAAGGGCACGGTGAGATTTAGCCCAATCATGGAGACAAGCCACTGAATTAGATATACGCCTGCCAAGCCTAAGCCGCAGCCTATCAAACCGCCTATGATGCTGATTATCAAGGCTTCGGAAAGAAAGAGGAAAAGCACGTGCCACCTTTCCGCCCCTACGGCCTTCAACATACCTATTTCTCTCCGCCTTTCATGCACCGACATCATAACCGTGTTCAGAATCCCCAAAGCGCCGACTGCTAGGCTAATAGATCCCAAAGCGATAAGCACGCCGTTAATAACGTTCATGATTCTATCTATATGGCGCATAAGCTCTTCCTCTCGAACAACACTGGCGTCTTCAAACATATCTCGAAGCGTCTGCTCCACATATTCGCCCTTACTCGGGTCATCCAGCACGATCAGCAAGTTCGACACGTAGCCTTCACGGTTCAGAAGCTGCTGAGCAGCCTTCAACGTTATAAAACATCCGATGTTAAGTTCTCCGGCGCCTATGGCTCGTAGGAAACCTACCACGTGAAATTTTTTGCCTACGCCCCCGCCTTGAACGTTTAAGGTAACGGTGTCGTTTATTTTAATTCCTAAAGTTGCGGCGGTGGATGCTCCGAAAATCACGCCGTCGTCCTCGTCGGGTTTCAGCAGTCTCCCATCCTCGAGAGAAACGTGATAGAGCCTAGTAGCGTCTTCCGGGTTTATTCCAACGGTGAAAACGGGCTGTTCGCCCACGTTCACCAAAGTGGTTATCACGGGCACGGCTTCTTTAACTCCGGAAACATTCAACACCATGTCCTTCACGTGTTCGGGAACATCTACAGCGCCGCTTCTGCTGCTAAGTATGATTCCGGCGCCCAACATTTCATTAAGCGTCGTCTTCACTTGAGTGCGCATTCCGTATCCAACGGTCATGAGAGAGACTATAGTTGCTATGCCTATTACAACGCCGAGTATGGTTAAAGCCGACCGGAACTTCCGTCTCGTGATGTTTCGGTAAGCCATTTTGAACGCTACTATGGAAGTATGGGGCATTCCTAGCTAGCTCCTTCGATGGTTATGTGAGAAACTGATATATAAGAAACCTATATATACTTTCCTCTAGAAGTGAAAAACTCATGAAAGCTCGAAAAACCGACGAGATAATAGCTCTCTGGAGAAACCAGCTGAGAAAAGGCTACTTGAAACTAGCCGTGCTATTCGCTTTAACAAAAGGGCCAGCACACGGCTACGAGCTAATGAAATACATCGAAGAATTAACCCTAGGGCTGTTAACGCCGAAAGCCGGAGCACTGTATCCCGCATTGAAAAAGCTCGAGGAAAACAAGCTCATAAAAGGAACATGGAAAACTCAAGGAAAGAGAAGAATCAAGGTCTACGAAATCACCCGAAAAGGAAAAGAAGTATTCCAGAAAACCGTTGAGAGACACTTTACCATCATATTAGCAGCCAAAGCCATGCTACTAAAAGAACTAAAACAGATGGGATTTATCAGAGAAATAGAAGAAACGCCCGGAGCATTAGCACAAACAATAAGACTGCTGCTCCTCGACGAAAACGCCACCAAAAAAGAGAGGATAGAAGCATTAGAAAAACTGAAACAAGAATTAGGTAAACTAACAGAAACGCTCAACACAGCGGTGACAAGTATCGAAAAAGCCATAAAGCAACTGAAACATGCTTCTCCTCAAAGCTTAGAGAAGCCTCCTCGTTAAGTTTTTGCTGAACCACTATGTTAAGCGTTCCAGTATCGAGGTTACACCAGCCGCTGCGAGCGTTAAAAGCTCAAAAGGCTTGTATGCATCAGTCATATTACGCGAAACATATTCTACCTCTAAACCGTTAACCCGTTTGACCGTGGGCAACAGCTCGGCGACATCTGCGAACTGGCTTGCCTGGAAAACTACCTTTATTTTAACCGGTTTTCGGGCAACCAACGGTTTTGGTTCAGCACCGCCGCGTTTGTTTTTGGCTACTGCCTTTCTGACAGCGGCTCTCAACTCCTTTTCAATTTTTACGAGGCTGGGGCTTTTAGCTGAAACTCTGCTTAAAGATTCTTTGAGAGCTACTGTTTCAGCCCACGGCGCAAAGGGTTTAACATCATCCTTTAGAAGCTGAGCATCCCCGGCAACCAACACGACGGGAATGGAAAGCTCCCCTAAAACGTAAGCATTTAAAAGAAATTCGCTTACGACCGTTCCATTTACCTCAACCCTATGGATGCTTCGGCCGCTAAAAGTATGGTCAAAAGTCGATTTCGCCGTTCCAAACTTCGCATGATAACCGAGAAACAAAGCCACATCACAGCCACGAGCGCCAGAAACCATACACAATGGACGTGGAAAACCTCTCACAATCTCGACATACTCAGGCAAATCATCGACTTGAATGTTAACCATAGGACCATGACTATCAGCCACAACCACCCTTTCAAAACCGTTCTTATGTAGCTCATCCGCCACCATCAACGTAACCTTAGTAGCGACCTTCCGAGCCTCAGCATAAAGAGAACCTTTCAAACCAAGATGCCCGGGAATAACGATGTAGGGCATTCCTTCTAGATCAACCGAAACAAAGGCTTTCATAACCACATATCTACATCATCTAGCTAAAGAGGTTTACTCCCCCAATCAACAATCATTAGAAGAAAAGCTGCTCTAACAGCATTCCTGTAAAACTAGAAGATTTGGGTAAAAAAATCAACATGGAACTTTTAAGGGTTGGGATGATAGCTGAATTGGACGCGGTTAATCTCTACGAACAGTGGGCAGCACTTCACATCCAATGGAAGAGAAAAACACTGCATTGAATGGCGGAAGTGGGCATAGACATTTCTGAGCAACGTCCTAAAAGCCTGATGGAATTTTGGGGACAAAAATTCGACTACGTAGTGACAGTTTGCGACTATGCAAAGGAAAACTGCCCGTTCTTTCCAAGCGAAAAAATAATTCACAAAAGCTTTGAAGACCCAGCGAGATTCAAGGGTTCAGAAGAGGAGATTATGGAGAAAGTTAGGCAAGTTAGGGACGAAATTAAAAAATGGATACAGAAAACCTTTGGAAACTAAACGCCCAAGTGGTTAACACCAAGGTCTATATGAGGTAATAATGAAGCGTGATCGAATACGCTAGAAGTTTCTGTGATTTAGTTACCTTCTACTAGATACGAATCCTTGACGTTTTCGACGCATGAAACCAGTTTTTCTCAACTTCGCCTTTGCCCGGGCTTCCTC
>Ga0116200_10000644_pt1 | contig 12031 bp, 13 predicted proteins | sample Mar14436cmmetaG_FD_94478 | JGI IMG/M metagenome (GOLD analysis project Ga0116200, IMG submission 94478) | Marine hydrothermal vent microbial communities from Guaymas Basin, Gulf of California to study Microbial Dark Matter (Phase II) - Marker... ... | reverse complement strand
GGACGACGATCCCGGAGACCGACCGGCGCGGGGTGTGGGAGCACCTGGCGGCGCACCTGCGGGACGCCGACCTGGAACCGCCGGATTTGCGCGACGGCCCGCCGGAGGTGGAGCGGCGGGCGTTCGCGCAGGCGGTGGAGGCGGTGGATGTGGAGGAGCGGCCGCGCATTGTTGGTTATGCTGCGCTGTTCAACGCGCTCTCCGAGGATCTCGGCGGTTTTCGTGAGCGCATCGCCGCCGGCGCGTTCGACGGTGCGCTGGCGGCGGGGGCGGATGTGCGGGCGCTGTGGAATCACGACCGCAATCTGGTGCTCGGACGGACGATGAACGAGACGCTGCGTCTGGAGAGCGACGAGCGCGGGCTGAGGGTGGAGATTTACCCGCCGGATACGGTGTGGGCGCGGGATGCGCTGGAGAGTATCCGGCGCGGCGATGTGGATCAGATGAGTTTCGGGTTCGTCACGCTGCGGGATGCCTGGCATACCGAGCCGGATGGAACGGTGATCAGGACGCTTGAGAGTGTGGAGTTGTTCGACGTGTCGCCGGTGACGTTCCCGGCGTATCCGCAAACGAGTGTGTCTGTGCGCCAACGCGCACGGGAATTGAGAGAAGCCGCGTCGAGCCGGGCGGACGGCGCGGAGGCCGAGGCGCGGGTCAGGGCGCGGGCGCACCTGGCGGTGCAGCGGCTACGGTTGGAGTTGAAATCACGAGAGTAAGGAGGAACAGACGATGGATATTCGAGAATTGCGACAGAGACGGGCCGATCTGGTCGCCCAGGCCCGCGCCCTGCTGGATGGGGCGGACGAGGAGGGGCGGGGATTGACCGACGAGGAGCAGGAGCAGTACGATGATCTGGTAGGGCAGGTTGATGCTTTGACCGCCGATATCGAGCGGCGGGAGCGGCTGGCCGATCTGGAGCGTGATCTGGGTCAGAGCGCGGGCCGTCAGGCCGGGGGGATGGAGGATCCGCGCATCGGGATGAGTGAGCGGGAAACGCAGCGGTATAGTCTGCTCCGCGCCATCCGCGCCGCCGCGACGGGCGACTGGCGGGGCGCCGGGCTGGAACTGGAGGCGAGCCGGGCGGTAGCGCAACATCTGAAACGCGAGCCGCGCGGGTTTTTCGTCCCGTTCGACTGGATGGTGCGGCAGGCCGGGGCCGGTGGCGAGCAGCGCGACCTGGTGGTCGGCACCGACACCGCCGGCGGGTACACCGTCTCGACCGACCTGCTGGCTGACAGTTTCATCGAACTGCTGCGCAACCGCATGGTCGTGCGCACCGCCGGCGCGACGGTGCTCGCCGGCCTGATCGGTGACGTGGCGATCCCCCGGCAGACCGGCGGGGCGACGGCGTACTGGGTGGCCGAATCCGGTGCGCCGACCGAGAGCCAGCAGGCGTTCGACCAGGTAGCATTAACGCCGCACACGGTCGGCGCGTTCACCGACATCTCGCGCAAACTGTTGCTGCAATCCAGCCTGGACATCGAGGCGTTCGTGCGCAGCGACCTGGCGACGGCGCTCGCGCTGGCGATTGATTACGCTGCGCTGCACGGCAGCGGTAGCAGCAATCAGCCGACCGGCGTCGCCCACACGACCGGCATCGGCAGCGTGGCGGGCGGCACGAACGGGGCCGCGCCGACCTGGGCGCACATTGTGCAACTGGAGACCGAGGTTGCGGTGGACAACGCCGACATCGGTCGGCTGGCCTACGTCACGAACGCGAAGGTGCGTGGGAAATTGAAGCAAACGGAGAAGGCATCCGGCACCGATCTGTGGGTGTGGACGGATGGAGCGAACCCACTGAACGGCTACCGGGCACTGGTCTCGAATCAGGTGCGCAGCGATCTGGACAAAGGTACTTCGACCGGCGTCTGCTCTGCGATTTTCTTCGGCAACTGGGCCGATCTGCTCATCGGGATGTGGGGCACGCTGGATATTCTGGTGGATCCGTACACCGGGAGCACCAGCGGGACGGTGCGGGTGGTGGCGTTCCAGGATGTGGATGTTACGGTGCGCCACCCGGAGAGTTTTGGCGCGATGCTGGATGCGCTGACGAGTTAACGAGTGAACGAGTGGCGGGCCCGGGGCGTCTGGCCCTGGACCCGGGCCCGTCATCCTGGAGGTGGAGATGAAAGTCAGGATTGTACGCGGTACGGTGGTCAACGGCCGGCCGGTCGCAGTTGGGGATGTGGTGGAGGTGGGCGAGCGCGACGGTGAGTTGCTCGTCCGGCTCGGCAGGGCGGAGCGGGTCGCCGTCACGCGCAAGCGCAAGCGAAGTACGGCTATCAGGTCACAGCGGGAGACGGCAACGCGGGAGTAGCGGACGATGGAGTTGACCGGTAGTCTGCTCGTCGTAACGCCCCCTTCCTCCGAGCCGGTGACGTTGGCGGAGGCGAAATCTCAATGCCGTGTGGATGTTTCCGACGACGACGACCTCATCACCGCATACATCCAGACGGCGCGAGAGTATGTCGAGGCGGTGACGCGGCGGGCGTTGCTGACGCAGACGCTGGAACTGCGCCTGGATGAATGGCCGGACGGCGAGGCGATCTACCTGCCCCGCCCGCCGGTGCAGTCGGTGGAGAGCGTAACGTATCTCGACGAGGACGGCAACGAGCAGTCGTTCGACGCGAGCAACTATGTCGTGGATACAACCTGTGTCCCTGCGCGGGTGGTGCTGGTCTCCGGCGTGTCCTGGCCGAGCGACGACCTCTACCCGGCGGGCGCGGTACGGGTGCGCTACGTCGCCGGGTGGTCGAGCGCGGGCGACGTGCCGCGCCCGATCCGGCAGGCGATCCTGATGCTGGTCGGGCACTGGTATGAGAACCGCGAGGCGACGGTGGCGGTGGGCAATACGCACGTCGTGCCGTTCGCTGTGGACGCGCTGCTGTGGTCGTGGCGCGTGTTGCAGTTCTGAGCGAGTCAGCGATTCAGCGAGTCGGCGAGTCGGCGAGTGAGCGAAGCGATTCAGTGAAGGGGTGAAGCGTGAGGGCTGGGAGGCTGCGGCACCGGGTGACGATCCAGGAGAAGTCGGTTGCGCAGAATACGACGGGCGAGGAGGTGATCACCTGGGCGGATGTGGCGACGGTGTGGGCCGCCGTCGAGCCGTTGCGCGGGTCCGAGTTTGCGGAATTGGAGCGAGCCGGGGCGCAGGTGACGACGCGCATTGTGATGCGCTACCGCTCCGGCATTTTGCCGGAGATGCGCGTGGTGTTCGGAACGCACGTGTACGATGTGCGTTCCGTCGTCCACGTCGAGGAGCGCGGGCGTGAGTTGCAGTTGATGTGTCGTGAGTTGCTCTGATGGCCGACGTCATTGAAATGCGGATCGAGGGGGGGGAGGAGCTTCTGCGCAGGCTGCGTGAGATGGGCTTCAGCGTGGAGGATGTGCTCCTGACTGCTGCAACTGCCGGGGCGGAGGTGATCGCCGCCGAGGCGAATACGATGGCCCCGGAGCCGAAGATCGAGGTCGCGCCGGCCGACGGCAACCGCCGGGGGGAAATCTCGGTTGATGTCGGGCCGCCGGAGGATAAGTGGTACTGGCGCTTCCTGGAGACGGGGGCGCAGCCGCACGAGATCACCGCGCACAAGGGACTCCTGGTGTTCGAGGGGGAGCAGGGCCTGGTGCGCACCGGCAAGGTGCATCACTCCGGCATAGCTGCCCGACCCTTCTTGCGCCCCGCTTTGGACGAGCGGCAGGACGACGCCACGGATGAGGTCGGCAAGCACATCTGCGAGGTGATCGAAAAGTGATCCTGGAGGAAGGCATCTACGCGCATCTTACTGACGATGCGGGCGTCGCCGCGCTGGTCGGCACGCGCATCTATCCGCTGCAGGTGCCGCAGGACGTAACACTGCCCGCGGTGGCGTACCAGCGCATTTCGGGACCGCGTGACCACGCGCACGATGGACCTACCGGCCTGGTGCGCGCCCGGGTCCAGTTTTCTGCGCTGGGCAGTACGTACCTGGAGGCGAAGACTGTCACTGAGGCCTTGCGGGCTGCGCTGGACGGCTTCAAGGGCACGATGGGCACGGTGGAGGTACAGACCGTTTTCCTAGAGAATGAGCGGGACGAGTGGGCGGAGGCGTTCCGCTTGCCGGTCGTCCGCCAAGATGTGATCTTCTGGTATAAGGAGTAAGGATATGACATCTGGAATGAGTGCATTTGGTACGCTTTTGAAGCTCGGCGATGGCGAGGAGCCGGAAGCATTCACGGCCATTGCCGAGGTGACGGAGCTCAGCGGGCCGGGGATGTCGCTGGAGCCGCTGGAGCTGACGCACCACGAGAGCACGGGCGCGTGGAAGGAATTCACGGGCGGGCTACTGGACGGGGGCGAGATATCGCTCTCGGTCAATTTCCTCCCCACCAACTCAACCCACACGGGGCTCCGGGATGTGATGGTATCCCGCGTGGCGAGGAACTTCCAGCTCGTGTTTCCCGACTCGGCGGCGACGACGTGGCAGTTTGCCGCGCTGGTGACCGGCTATGAGCCGAAGGAACCGGTCGGCGGCAAGCTCTCCGCCGACATCAAGCTAAAGCTCACCGGTCAGCCGAATTTCTCTGCTGGAGGTGAATAATGCCTTTGACACGCGAGCAGATTCTAAACACTAGCGACATTATGGTCGAGGAAGTCGCCGTACCGGAGTGGGACGGCACGGTCCTGGTGCGCGGGCTGACCGGCGCGGAGCGTGACGCATTGGAATCCAACATCGTGCAAGCAAATCGGGACGGCTCGACGACGGTGGATACACGCAATCTGCGGGCGCGGTTGGTGGCGCTGTGCGTCGTGGATGAGGACGGCGAGCGGATTTTCAGCGACGAGGATGTGGACGCACTCGGTAGGAAGTCGGCTGCTGCGCTGGATCGCGTGTTTTCCGTCGCTCAGCGTCTCTCCGGGCTGCGGGCGGCCGATATCGAGGAGCTGCGAAAAAACTAGAGGCCAGGCCAGAGCGGAGATTCTATTTCCGCCTGGCCCTGGCGCTCGGGATGACCGTCTCTGAGCTACTGGCGCGCATCAGCAGCCGGGAGCTGGCGGAGTGGATGGCTTACGCGCAGCTCGAGCCGTTTGGAGAAGAACGCGCCGACCTGCGGGCCGGGATCGTGGCCGCAACGGTGGCGAACACGGCCCGGGATCCGCGCAAACGGGCCAGGCCGTTCGCGGCACGGGATTTCATGCCACGCTTCGGGCGGCGACGGCAGACGTGGCAGGAGCAGCTACGGATCGTGGAGCATTGGAACAGGCTGCTCGGCGGTCGTGATCTGCGGAAGAAGAACAGATGATAGAGAGGGTATGCTGATGGCAACGCTGGCGACGCTGGTAGTGCGACTCACGGCGGATGTTAGGCCATTTCAATCTGATATGGCGCGTGCTAGAGCTGATTTGAGGCGAATGAGGCAAACTGTAACACGCACATCGAGGACGGTGGCCGCGGATATGAAACAGGCTGCCAAGCACACCCTCAATGCTGCACGGTCATCTCGTGGCGCGATACGCAACCTGGGTGAAACATTTGGGGGGCTTACTCAAGCCACGCAGGGGACAGGAATAGCAATCGCAGCGATAGCGCGAGCGGTGGTCAATAATGTTGCACCGTTGCGAGCGATGAGCCAGACGGTAGCCGCGTTGCGTTCTCGCTTGATGGAAACGGCACGGGGTGCATTCCGCGTCGCACAGCGATTATATGAGACAGGACGCTCTGCTTTCTTAGCCTCGCGCCCGGTTCAGGCGTTAAGTGCTGCATATAATAGCGCACAGCGCAAGCTCATTGAATTCGGTGGAAATCTGAGCCAGTTTTTCGTGCCTAAGCTGCTCGCGGTGCGCGCTAAAATAGCGAGTCTAGCCACCACGACGCGAGAATACGCTGGTCCCGTTCTGTCTGGCTTGGGACGAGCGGTGCGTGGTATGGGTGGTGTGCTAGGTAATACATTACGAGTTGTTGGAAACCTGGGGCGTGCGTTTGGGGCGCTGGGGAAAATAGGAATGCACGCGCTGGGTGGATTGGGACGAGTAGCAACACAAGCAGGTGGAGCGGTAGTAAATGCACTCAAGCCAGTGGGTGCATTGATGCTACGTGGGGCAGGAGCAGCGGCAGCAGGGGTGGGTGCATTGGGCGTAGCGTTGGCCGGATTGGCCACGGCCGCCGCGCCGCTGGGGAACGTGCGGTCGGCGTTTGCGGGGTTGGCGGAGAGCGTCGGGTCGTCGGAGGCGGAAATGCTGGCCGCGTTGCAGGAAGGCAGCGCGGGGATGATTTCCCAGCGCGACTTGATGCTGCAATTCAACAAAGTCGCGCAGTTGGTCAGCACAGACTTCGCCGCGCAGTTGCCGGATGCGATGCAGTACGTGGCGAAGGTGGCCGCCTCGACGGGCCAGGATTTCGGCTTTCTGATGGATAGCCTGGTCACTGGGGTGGGGCGGCTCTCCCCTGCTATCTTGGATAACCTCTCCATCCAGGCCTCGCTTTCCGAGGCCACCGCCCGCGCGGCGGAAATGTTCGGTGTGGAGGAGGACGAGCTGACGAAGGCGCAGACGCAGGCCGGGATGATGTCGGTTGTGATGGAGAAGCTGGCCGAGAACACCGCTGCAATGCCGTCCGTGGCGGGCACGGCGGCGGCGGGGATGGCCGGGCTGAAAGCGCGGCTGCAGGATGCGAAAGATAGCGTCGGTACGGCGTTTCTGCCGACGCTGAACGCACTGATTGACAATCTGCTGCCTCTGGCGGTTCTGATTCTGCCGCTGGTCACTGAGGCGGTAGGCAATCTCTCCACTGTGATCGTCCCGCTGGCGGAGGAGTTCGGTGTGTTCGTCAATCGCTTGGCGAACGGGGTGGACCCGCTCGTCGCATTCCAGGCGCTGCTGATGCGGCTCTTGCCGGAGGAGTTGCACGGCAAGATCGCGGAGATTCGCCACCAGGTGGAGGCCTTCATCGCGCAGGCGGAGGCGGTAGCGGGCCCAATCCTGGCATGGGTGAAGGATAACGTCGAATTAAAGGATGTGCTGACGGCGCTGGGGGTGGCGATTGCAGCGGTCGTCATCCCCGCGCTGGCGTCGGTGGTGGCGTCGGTGGCGCCGGTAATCGCAGCGGGCGTCGCGTTGGTAGCGGCGGTCGCGGCGATACGGCAGGCGTGGGAGACGGATTTTCTCGGCATCAGGACGACGGTCGAGAATGCGCTGGCGGCCATCAGTGCGTTGGGCGAGCACGGCGCGGCGATTATGGCGAAGGCACAAGAAATCTGGGAAGCCGTCGTCTCCGTGTTCGAGTGGGCCGTCGGACAGTATGCAGAGGTCTTTGCCGCGTTCAAGTCGGCCTTCGAGGGCGACTGGTACGGTTTCGGCGAACATTTGCGCAACGTGTGGGACGAGGTGTGGGGGAAGATCGTCGAGATCGGTCAAATCGCCTGGCAGAACATTCACGACTTTTTCACCGGCACGGACTGGGGGGCGGTGGCACGGGCGATCATTGACGGGATCGCTGCCGGGATTCGCAACGGCGCGGCGGCGCTTGCAGATGCGGCACGCGCAGCGGCACAGGCGGCGCTGGACGCGGCGAAAGGCTTCCTTGGCATCGATTCCCCCTCCCGCGCCTTCATCCGTGTCGGGCAGGCTGCCAGCGCGGGCTTCGCGCGGGGGCTGCAGGAGGTCGGGCCTGTGGAGCGGGCCGCCGCGCAGATGGGGACGGCGGCATTGAGTAGCGCAGAGCGGGCGGTAACTCGCATCGAGGCGCCGGTGACGATCAACGCGACGGTGGCCAGCGGGTTGGACATCGAGGACCTCGCCTGGAGGGTGAGCGAGATAATCGGTGCCAGGCTGTACGATTACGCGGTGTGAGGTGAGCGATGAACGATCACATTGTCGTGCCGCGCGGAGGCTCGGCGACGGTGACGGCCGGCGGGGTGTCCGTCGTGGTGACGTGGCCCCTGACGGACGACGGGCAACCATGGCCATGGTCGCGGGACATCAGCGGGGAGTTGGCGCGGAATCCCCACTGCCCGCCGCCGCTGCAACGCGGCTGGTGGCAACGTGAGTTGAGCCAGATTGATGGGCTGACGATCCACCACACGCTGAGTCACTCGCCCTGGGCGACGGCGGAGCACTATGTCCACAAGGGCGGGGGACGACCTTCGATCCCGTACCACATCTGGATCACTGAAGCGGGAGAGGTGCTCCTATGTCTGCCGCTGACGGAGGGTTGCTGGCACGATCATACCGGGCATCGGAACACGCACATCTCAGTTGGCCTGGCCGGTGAGCGGCACAAGTATCCGCCCACAGCGGCGCAGCTGGCCGCCGCTGTGCGGGTAGCTGCCTGGGCGATCAACAATCCTGAAATGCAGGTGACGGTCAAATCAGTGAAGGGGCACAACGATTATTACTCCACCATTTGTCCTGGTTGGGACGCAGCGGGCTGGCGGGCGAAGTTCTATAACCGATTGCACGAGAGTTTGGAATGACCTGGCACTTCCAGATTGCACGAGTGGAATGGACAACGAGCGGCGAGATCGTCACCGCGCTCAACCTGTCCGGGAGCGTGATCGAGTACGCGCCCCAGCAGCCCCGCCTCGGTCTGTTGCAGACGGCGGGGGCGCGCGACGGCTCCGTGCCGGTGGCGCACGAAGCGCGGAATGTTACGGAATCAATTCGCGTGCAGCTGGATGATCCGGCCTCGGCGGTCACGAGTTACCATAATGCAGCGGAGGCGATCCGGCGGGCGTTGTTGTGGGCGGAGGGTTTTCGTCTGGATCGGCGCGTCGTCGTGCGATTTCGGGACGACAATCGCCACGACACGGACGAGTGGTACGAGGCCGACTTGTACGACGCACGGGTGGCGCTGGAGCAGCACGGCTCGGTGATACGGTTGTCCTGGGAGCGTGCTCCATATTGGAGTGGTCCGGAGATGCTCCTGAAGGTCAAAAACAACTGGACGCAGTACAGCGGCGAGGTGACGCCGGACGAGGACGGTTACGCAGATTATGCGCAGGTCACCAATTGCGATGACGACAATCCCCTGCACGACAATTGGATCATCGTCGAAGCGCCCGACGGAACAGTCGAGACGCCGGCGCACATCAGGATCAACAACAACTACGATAGCAATCGTCTTAAGGCCGTGCGGATTGGCTGGAGCGATCGCCCGCAGGCTTTCACGCTGGAAGCAGAAGATGCGGCGGGGGCGTACATCGAGCCGGGGGACTCCTACAGCAACCTCGCGCACGCGAAAGCGACCACATTTAAGTGGGAGATCGAGCACAGCAACGTGCGGGATTATGTCGGTCGCTTCAAAGTGTTCGCCAACGGCTGGCTGGCGGATTCGACCTGGAGGCTATGGGCCGGGTACGCGCTGACGAAGAAGCAAGAGGCGCGGTACCCGAACGGCATGAATTACGCCGAAGGCGCGAACGGATGGACGGAGATCGGAGAGCTATCGCTTCCCCCAGGCCCCTACCTGGCACCACCTCGCCCAACCCTGGTGATCTGGTTGGAGGGGTCGGCGGAGAAGTGGCTGGACTATTTGCTATTTATGCCGGTACAGCGGTGGCAGCATAGGTACATCTGGTTTTCGGACGGCTATAACTGCGTTCCAGGCGCGAGCATTGATGATGATGGCTGGCGGGGCACGCTCGGCTACGATTACGGAGGCATCAATTACGCCAGCCTCAGCGCCTACGGCGAGCCGATTCGGTTGTGGCCGCAGGCGAACGAGCAGATGCTCTCGTTCGCGCTGACGAGTGACTACGACGCAGCGGAGGCACTGCGCAGCGCGTTGGTGACGGTGTACGCCAGGCCGAGGTATGACGTACTGCCGTAGAGGAACAGAACAATGAGCTTTACTTATGACGAAACCTCAAAGGAAATCAGGAAAGACGGCAGCCGGGTGGGCTGGGCGGTGACGGCGGCGGCGGCGACGACGATTATCGCGCTGATGATTGCCGTGCTCAACAACGAGCAGCCGCTGGTGACGTTCTTCTCCTCAATCTTGCCACCCCCCCCGGGCGTGCCGTATTGGGATAAATTGGTTGCCCGGGATGGGGAGGGCGTCGAGGACTGGTGGGTTGGCTCCGTGCCGGTGACGAATACGAACAGCCTCGGTGTTGTGGATCGAATCACTTCGACCGTTGGTTTCACGCTGACCGAGGTGTGGGACACATCGGTTATCTCGTTGACGGCGTGGATGACCGATACCGGTGGAACCGTTGCCGATGGCGACGGGGTGTTGACCTGGACGGCGTCGAGTGCTATATCCGGGGCCGTGCTCGTCAAGACCTGGGACGTGATCGGCACGTCATGGAGCGAGAGCACAATAACGGAGACGCTGGCCACGGCGTCGGGTAGCAAGACTGTGCTGGTGCGCATCAGGCACGAGATGCCACCGACGCCCACGCCCACGCCGACCTCTACCCCAGCGCCCACCCCAACGCCGCTGCCGACGTTCACACCGGGCTATACACCCGCGCCGTGGGAGGAGACGCCGTACCCCACGGCGACGCCGGGACCAGTGAGCGGGACGCCGGAGAGACCGCTGGCTTACACGATCTATATGCCGATAGTCACCAAGAATGCAGAATGAACCGAATCCAGATCCTGCTTACGACCTCGAACGAAGAACTTGACGTAACTGAGCGCGTGGCGCGGTGGGAATTTTGTCATCGCGCCGGCGTGGGGTATGCGACGGCGACGGTGACGATTGAATGTCCAGAGCGTGATTTGTGGCCGCTGCTAGACGAGGGGCAGGGATGCAGTATCTCGTTCCGGTTGGGCGGGAACGAGTTGTGGACGGGCACGCTGGCGTCGCCCGGGTTGCGCGGGTCCGGGCGGCAGGTTGACGATTTGGCATTGGAGTTCGAGGGCCAGGGGCTGAAGCTGCGGGATACGGAGGTGTGGCGCGTCTTTGCAGACTCCACGTATGGCTGCTGGACGCCGGAAACGAATCTGCCGGACGGATTCGTGGCGGACAACAATAACCGGGTGTACGTCGCCGCCGGCAACAATACGTTTTCGACCGGCGACGAGGCAACGGTCGAGTATCCCGATAGCACAACGGTGTTGGGGGCGGGGATCGTACAGATCGAGGCGACGGCGACTGTCGAGTTGGAATACGGATCGTGGATCGTCGAATTACGCGACGACAATGGCGCCGTCCTATGGAGCACGACGACGACGACGGAGACGACGCTCGATCTGACGGTAGATGAGGCTGACGGTCTGGTCTTTGCGTTGCGGGCCACGGGGGATTGCTCGCTGGGGAGCGAGGAGATCGTCTCGGCCAGGTTGACAGGGGTGGTGGTGCGTACCATCGCCGACACGCGCACCTCGGACGTGATCGAGGAAATCATCGCGGATGAGGGCATCGAGGGGGATGTAGCGACCGGGCTGGCGATTGACAGCGCGGTGTACCAGGGTGATTCGCGATTGGCGGTGGCGCAGGATATGGCGGCGCTGGGCGACGGCTCAGCGCCGTGGCTGTTCGCGGTTTATCAGCGGGCGCAATTTTCGGCCTGGCCATCAGAGCCGACGTGGGAATTGACGCGGGATGAGATGGGTACGTGGCAGATCGCGTATCAGCGGGACGCGATCTACAATGCCGTCCGCGCGCGGATGCCGGACGGCTGGTTGAGCGGTTGGATCACCGATGCATATTCTATTGCTCGGTGGGGGCGGCGGGAAGCGACTATCAGCGTGCCCGATGGGTCGCAGGCGGAGGCAGAGTATTGGGCAGCCACATACCTGGCGGATCACGCTTGGCCGATTTCGGCGCTGCGGTTGAGCGCCCAGGCGCGGATCAGGAGCCCGGACGGGGCGCTGTGGCCGGCGTGGTATGTGAAGGCCGGGGAGATCGTCCGGCTGCGGGATGTGCTCCCCCTGCGTGACCTGAACATCGAAGTAGCCGAGGTGCGGGCTACGGCGAGTGGAGTGCGAATCACGCCGCGCGGGGCGATCAATCGGCTGGAGGTGGTACTGGCGGAGCGGGCGCAGCGGCGGCAGGGCGGGGGGCGCCAGCAGTTGAGCGGCGCGGAGCCGCCGCGTACCCCGGCGGCGCAG
>Ga0116200_10000642_pt1 | contig 12040 bp, 11 predicted proteins | sample Mar14436cmmetaG_FD_94478 | JGI IMG/M metagenome (GOLD analysis project Ga0116200, IMG submission 94478) | Marine hydrothermal vent microbial communities from Guaymas Basin, Gulf of California to study Microbial Dark Matter (Phase II) - Marker... ... | reverse complement strand
TTCTCTACCTCTACAATGTCTATACCGGTGGATAAAATTTTCATCTTATAAGCTCCAGCATTTCTCTTACAGCCTGTTCCAGACCTACAAAAATTGCACGAGAAATTATGGAATGACCAATGTTCAGAGTTTGAATACCTTTTATGTTTGCGATTTCAGTAACATTTTTATAATTGAGTCCATGACCAGCATTTACTTCCAGTCCAATTTTTATCCCGAAATCCACCGCCTGTACAATTGCTTCCAGTTCTTTGTGGTAATCACCTTTCTCATAAGCATGGGCATATACTCCGGTATGAATTTCAATATAATCAGCACCAACTTCCTTAGATGCCTCTATCTGTTTCAAGTCAGGATCAACAAATAAACTTACTTCGATATCATGAGAATGGAATTGAGGAATTACTCTTTGAAGCTTTTTCTTATATCTTATAACATCCAGACCTCCTTCAGTTGTAATTTCTTCTCGTCTCTCTGGTACTATAGTAACCTCATCAGGTTTTACTTCCAGAGCAATTTTAATAATTTCATCTGCCAGGGACATTTCTAAATTAAACTTAGTTGTTACTATTTCTCGCAATAATTTGATATCACGGTCATTAACATGACGTCGATCCTCTCTGAGATGAGCAACAATAGAATTACATCCTGCCTTTTCAGCTATAACTGCAGCATGAACAGGGTCAGGTTCCTTTCCTCTTCTTGCCTGTCTTAAAGTTGCAGTATGATCAATATTTACGCCTAATTTCATATTTCTTATCACCTCACTGCTACCACTGGAATCTCAATCTCAACCATTGCTTTATCTCCAACGATAGCATTTTCTACCGGCTTTAAGGGGACATAAAGTATTTGAGTATGAGTAAATTTTCTTACATCTATCTCCTGAGTAGAAATCTCGCTGATCTTATCAAGATCACTTTTCTTCCCTACAATGATAACCTTTTCAGGTTTTACCTTAATATTACCAGTAAGAATCTGATATCTAGGAGGAGGTTCGCCTTTAAGCGCAACCTTTATAGGAACTACTTTAAAATCCAATTGTTTCAAAAGTTCTTTATTATGAAAAATTCTTCCAGAAGAAATGAGTTCATTCTGGACATAAATATAAGTTATCACTGCTAAAATAAATGCTACCAATTTATATATCAGATTTGTTTTAAGTCCGTTGAGGATTTTCATCTTTAGTAATCCGCTGCTCCTCCTCTTTGGTTATAGTTTTGCTACAGAGAGCAACAAGTTTTTCTTTCAGTTCTTCCGCACTAAGATTTTTATACAATTCCCCACGAAGAGCAAGAGAGACACCACCAGTTTCTTCCGAAACAACAACAACCACAGCGTCCGTTTCTTCACTTAAACCCAACGCTGCCCGGTGTCTAGTTCCCAGAGTTTTAGAAACATTAGGATTCTGAGTAAGAGGAAAAAGACATGATGCCGTCTTTACTTTATTGCCTTCAATGATTACTCCACCATCATGAAGAGGAGTATGAGGCATAAATATTGTAACCAGAAGTTCTGAAGTAACAGTACCTTCTATCGGCACTCCCGACTCTACAAAAGGATCAAGATTTACCTCTCTTTGAATTGCAATAAGAGCGCCTATATTTCTCTTGGATAAAGTATAAACTGCCTTTACTAATTCATCCAGTATACGCTCTTCTCCCACCACCAGTCCAAAAGGAGAATACTCTCCAAGTTTTGCCAGCCCTCTTCTAAGTTCAGGTTGGAATATAACCACAAAAGCAATAACTGATATTGCCAATAACTTAGTCAATATCCAACTCATAACCTCAAGATGAAACCATTGCGAAATTAAAAATACCACTATTATAAATAATAAACCTTTAAGAACCTGCTTACCTCTGGTACTTTCTACAAACAACAGTATCTTATAATAGATAAACCATAAAAGTAGAATCTCAATACCAGATTTTAAAAAAGTAAATTGTTTCATCTCACCAGCTTATCCATTACTTTTGCAAGTTGTTTTACCTCTCTTACATCGTGAACTCTTAATATATCGGCACCATTGGTTATTGCCAAGGCACAACTGGCAAGGGTCCCATTTAACCTCTCTTGTGGAGGAAGATTTAATATCATTCCTATAAATGATTTCCGGGAAGTTCCAATAAGAATTGGCCTTCCCAAACTCCTGAACTCCCTAAGCCGTCTTATAATTTCCAAATTATGGTCCAATGCCTTACCAAAACCTATTCCCGGATCAATTATAATTTTATTTTCATCTATCCCGTGTTTCTTCGCCCAGTTTATCCTTTCTTTCAAAAAATGATATATTTCTGAAATCACATCATTATAATGAGGATTCCTCTGCATTGTTCGTGGTCTGCCTTTCATATGCATAAGGATAACGGGAACATTAAATCTTTTAACTACTCTCACCATTTCAGAATCAGCCCGGAGTGCTGAAACATCATTTATAATATCAGCACCAGCCTCAATTGCCTGTCTTGCAACCTCTGCTTTTTGAGTATCGATAGAAATAAGCACCTTCAATCTTTTTCTTATAGCAGTAATTACGGGAATCACTCTGGAAAGTTCCTCATCTACTGCAACCGGCTTTGCTCCTGGACGGGTTGACTCTCCTCCCACATCTATAATATCAGCACCTTCCTTCACCATTTCCTCTGCCCGGGCAACAGCTCTATCTATATGAAGATATTTTCCACCATCACTGAAAGAATCAGGAGTAACATTAAGAATGCCCATAATAAATGTTCTTAAGCCAAAATTTAACCTGTGCCCATTCCAAGAAATTTCTATCCTTTTACGCGTATAATCTTTTATCACTTCTTTTATCTCACAGGCAAGAGTATCCAGTCCCCAAGGCTGAAATCTCAATTTAGAAATCAGTTCCCGATAATGCTTCCAACACCCAATCAATATACATGAGGTTCTCTCCTCTCCACCAGAAATTGCCCTCAAGGATACAGCAACATCACCTCCCAATCCCAACATTTCCTGTTTGAGAACATTAGCACAAACTGCCGGTATATCATCTATTCTTATGATCACAGACTGGGTTTTGGGGGACATTATTTTTATACCTTGAGGATGAACTCCTATCTTGCGAAATTCCTCAACTATATCCTCATTATGTTTGAGATCCAGAATTCTGATTGCTTTCATTTGTTTCTTCCAGCCCTAATAATTTCTTTACTTCCTCACCATCCAGTACTTCTCTCTCCAAAAGAGTATTAGCAAGTAGATATAATTTTTCTCTATTTTCTTCCAGTTTTTGTTTGGCCAGATGGTAACATTGCTCAATTATCAACTTTACCTCTTTATCTATTTGAATTGCTGTTGATTCACTGTAATGTTTTTCAGTAACCAAATCTCTTCCTAAAAAAACTGGACCACTTCGTTTTTGAAATGAAACATGTCCCAAATCATCACTCATTCCAAACTCACACACCATTTTTCTTGCAATTTCTGTTGCTACTTCCAAATCATTTTGAGCACCAGTAGTTCTTTCTCCCAGAGCCAATTCTTCACTTGCTCTTCCTCCCAGAAGAACTGTAAGTTTTGCCATTAGTTCCGAACGGGTCATTATATATCTATCCTGAAGGGGCAACTGCATAGTATAACCCAAAGCACCTATACCTCGAGGTATGATTGAGACCTTATGTAAAGGATCTGCCTTGGGAATTAACAGTGAGAGAAGAGCATGTCCTGCCTCATGGAATGCAATTACCTTACGTTCGTAACTACTCATCACTCGCGAACGTCTCTGAGGTCCAGCCATGACTCGTTCTATAGATTCTTCCATTTCTTCCATGGTTATGGCATCTTTGCCTCGCCGGGCAGCAAGGAGAGCAGCCTCATTACACAGATTGGCAAGATCAGCACCTGAAAATCCAGGAGTCTGACGAGCAATCTTATTAAGATCCACATCAGGAGCAATTCTTTTGTTCCTCACATGAACTTTAAGAATCTCCTCTCTGCCTTTAAGGTCAGGACTATCAATTATAATTTGACGATCAAATCTCCCAGGTCTTAAAAGAGCAGGATCAAGTACATCTGGTCTATTGGTAGCAGCCATCACAATAATTCCTTCCTCAGTATCAAATCCATCCATTTCTACCAAAAGAGCATTGAGTGTCTGTTCCCTCTCATCATGGCCCCCTCCAATCCCTGCAAATCGTTGCCTCCCAACAGCATCAATTTCATCTATAAAGATAATGCAACCTTTACCAGTCGTTCTGGCATACCGTTTAGCCTGATCAAATAAATCCCGTACTCTTGCTGCTCCTACTCCTACAAACATTTCTACAAAATCAGATCCAGAAATTGAAAAAAATGGAACACCAGCTTCTCCACTTACTGCTTTTGCCAGCAGAGTCTTTCCAGTTCCAGGAGGACCAGTAAGGAGAACACCTTTGGGTATTCTTCCTCCCAATCTCTGGAATTTCTTAGGATCTTTTAAAAATTCAATAATTTCTTTGAGTTCCTCCTTGGCTTCATCAACACCGGCAACATCATTAAAGGTGACCTTAGCCTGATCCCCAGAGACCAGTTTTGCTCGCGACTTTCCAAAAGAAAATATTCTCGCTCCTCCCTGAGCACCCCGATAACCTACAAACCAGAAAAATAGAATCAGAAGAATTACTGGCCCCATATAAAATAAAAGATTTACAAAAAATGTCTTTGGTGGTTGAATTTTAAAATCAGAAACATTTGCTCGTAAAAGTTTAATAAGGTCAGGGTCATTATTAGGAATATTTACCCAAAAAACTCTACCGTCATCAAATGTTCCTTTAATTTTGGAATCAATCTTAACCACATTCTTTATACTTCCAGGATTTTCTATGAGTGTTTTATAGAATTGAGAATAACTTAATTCTACAACCTGCGAAAATTGATTTGTACCCGGCTTTATCCAAAATAAGTATATAAGGCCAAACACAATTATCCAAGTAATCACACTTTTTATCCCTCTTTTACTACTCTGTTTTTTCTCCATTGTTCTTCCTCCCGACCACCAGCCATCCTTTTATCTTTTTTATCCAGATGTTACAAGGTAAATTCACTATTGAACCATAAGGTCTAAAAGCTACTAAAGATTCTATTTCTAACCAGTGGTCATATTCAATCCTTTTAAGATCTGTTTTCACTTCCTGTATTGCTCTTCTTATCAATTCAGTCCTTAAATATGGATGCAGTTTATTAAATTTTTCCTCTTTTATCTTAACACAATCCAAATCAAATTTCACATATCTTTTAAATCTCTTTTCCACCTCCTGGGAAATAAACTGATAGGCAAGCTGAATATGCTCCACTGTGGTATATAAAACCTCCTGAATATTGGGATTAAATTCCTGCTTCAAATAAGGAATCAACTCCTGCCTGATTTTATTTCTGATAAACCGAGTATCATAATTGGTAGTATCTATACGGGGTGTAACTTTCAACTGTTTTAGAAAATTTTCTATTTCCTGGCGGGAAATTTCAATTAATGGTCTGATAACAGTTATTCCCTGAATTTCAATTTTCACTGGAATTGCACATAATCCTTTCAACCCCGCACCTCGGATCAAGCGATAAAGGAAGGTCTCTACCTGATCATCCCTATTGTGAGCAACTGCAACTTTAGTGTAACTATATTTATGGGCTGTAGAAAACAAAAATTCATATCTCTGTTCGCGAGCAGTCTCCTCCAGTGATTTCTTCCTACGGGTAGCAATTTCAGGTACATTTCTTTTCTCCCAATAAAATGAAAGATCAAATTCTTCTGCCAGTTTACGAACAAATTCTAAATCATCATCGGCATCCTCCCTTATCCCGTGGTGGAAATGAGCCACTCCTAATGTAAAATTTATATCTCTGCGTAATTCTTGTAGGAGATATAAAAGAGCAACAGAATCAGGTCCTCCGGAAACAGCACAAAGAATTCTATCGTTCTTTGTAATAAGGGAATATTTATGAATTGTATTTTTAAATTTATTCCACAATTTATCTTCTGTTATGGCGGTGGGCGGATTCGAACCGCCGACACTGCGGGTATGAGCCGCATGCTCTATCCAACTGAGCTACACCGCCTTATTGACAAAAAGCTTATGAGCAAACCACATATAACTATAAGTAAAATTATACCAAAAGTGGAATTAATTTGAAAGTTTGCTCACCTTCTGGATTTGAATTTCTGAAGGAAGTTGACTGTTTAATCGTGTTGCCAATTCTTCAGGAGCCAGTGGGATGTAAAGTTGCAGAAAAAGTTTCTCACCTTCACTTTCCACTCCTAACTTTAATGCTCGCTCAAATTTAATTTTGGGAATGGGATGAAATCCTTGAGAAAAAATGACTGGAACCTCCGCTCTTCTTACTGCCCTCTGAAACAGACGTAAAAGGTCAAGATGGGATATATACCGCAAGAGCCCTTTTTTAGAAAACTCCAGACAATAAGAATAACTTTTTCTCATATTGCCCTTTCAATCAATTTCTTTAAATCTTCAGGATCCATAGAACCATGGATTGCTTGCTCATAGGAAATATCTCCATTAAGATATAGTTTTGCCAGACACTGATTCATGGTACTCATACCTTCAGATTGTGAAGTCTGAATTACAGAATAAATCTGATGCCCTTTCTTTTCCCTAATCATACTGCGTACAGCATGGTTTGCCAGCATAAGTTCATAAGCCAGAACCCTTCCACTACCTTCCTTACGAGGAAGAAGTTGCTGAGTTAGTACTGCCAATAAAACAAACGAAAGTTGAATCCTTACCTGATCCTGCTTATAAGAAGGAAAAACATCAACGATTCTATTTATACTCTGAACAGCATCAGGTGTATGTAAAGTAGAAAAAACTAAATGTCCGGTTTCAGCGATATTTAATGCCGACTCAATAGTTTCCAGATCCCTCATCTCTCCAATCAAAATTACATCAGGATCTTCCCGCAGAACATGTCTTAAAGCATGATTAAATGAATGAGTATCTGTTCCCACCTCACGCTGGTTTATTATTGACTGTTTGGAAGTATGCACATATTCTATAGGATCTTCTACGGTAATGATATGACCTTTTTTATTCTGATTTATCCATTCCAGCATAGCAGCAATGGAGGTAGACTTACCGCTTCCAGTAGGTCCTGTAACCAGAATTAATCCTTTTTTCTTACGTAGCAATTTCTCAACAATAACATCTTCCGGAAGACCACATTCAGAAATAGTAGGTATTTTTAATGGAAGCATTCTGATAGCAGCGCCAATTTTCCCCCTTTGAAGATAAAGATTTATCCTGTAACGGGCAATTTTTTCTATTTCTATGGCACAATCCAGTTCCCATTCCTGCTCAAATCTTTCAATCTGGTCTGAGGTTAAAAAACTATAACACAGTTTTCTAATCTCATCAGAACTAAAAGAAGAATATTCAGAAATTACAAGATTACCATCTATCCTGAATATGGGAGGATAATCAGCCTTCAAATGTAAATCAGAAGCATTCCTCTCCACCATTTCCAGAAGTAGTTTTTTTATCTTTTCTTCCATTACCGGTCTCTGACCTATTGAACTTGTAGTCATATCACACCTCCATTTTTTAATGCCATTAAAAACCCTGCCCAGTTTTTTCCCTTATCCACTCCACATTCAATATGCTCCCAGGGAAAAATAATTTCCTTTTCCCATCGAGGTTGAATAAAAATTGTATAATCTACACCCATATTTTCGAAGGCATTATACCATATATCGGGATTAAATTCTTTACTCCAAGAATCAAATCTGGCACCATTTAACCATCCCTGATATATTACAGAAGAAAGACTCCTGTCACCACGAGCAAATATTGCCTCCAGAAGTGAAAACTCATAACTTCGAAATTCCCAATCAATTCTGGGATGATTCAACTTCTTTTTTAAAAATTCTATCTGTTCATTTATTTTTGACTTTGGAGCCAGACCTGCCCATTGTAATTGAGTATGAGGCTTGGGAATAAAAGTAGCAAAACTAAGTTTTACCCGAGGTTTCCTTCTAGTAGATAGACCTAATATCTGATAGATAAACTCTGGAAGCAACCTTAAATCTTCCAGAGATAATCCTGGTAGTCCCAACATGTAATATAACTTTGTCTGTTTCCAACCGTGATTTAAAGCATATTGTATTATTTCAATGAGTTTTTCTTCCTGGACATATTTAGAAACAACTCTTTTCATTCGCAAAGAGGAAACCTCAGGAGCAAAAGTTAATCCCGGTCGTTTAGTCTGTAAAAATCTTTCCAAGATAGAAATTAATTTATCATCAGCCCATAAGGAAGGTAAACTTATAAATACATAGCGGTGGTAAAGTTTCTCCTGCAACCTAAAAACAAGTTCTTCCAGATAAGGATAATCTCCAGTAGAAAGTGAACTCAAACATATCTCTTCATAACCAGTATTCTTATAACTGGTTACTGCTATTTTTACAGAATTCTCTACAGTTCGCACTCGCCAGGGAGAATAATAGATTCGTGCCTGACAAAATCTGCAACTTCTGGGACAACCGCGCATGATTTCCAAGTTTATGCGATCGTGAACTGTCTGAATATAAGGCACAACTGGTTTTAAAGGAAAAGTGATGGAATTGAGATCTTTTACATGAACTTTTTTCACCTGTCTATCCATCTCAGGGACAATATAGCCCCATTTATTTCTATAAACAGAATACAAACACGGAACATATACACAATCAAGCTCTACCAACTCTTCCAGAAGCCTGATTCGGGAAATTTTTTTTCTCTTCCATTTTTTCACTTTTTCTATTATCTCCCAGATTACCTCTTCTACCTCTCCTACTATAAAAAAATCAAAGAAATCCGCCACTGGTTCCGGATTAAGTGTACAGGGGCCTCCTCCCATTATTAAAGGATGATTTTCATCACGTTCCCGTTGCCAAATTTTCAATCTCCCCAGGTCCAGAACTGTAAGAATGTTAGTGTAGTTTAATTCATGCTGTAATGTAAATCCTATCACATCAAATTGATTCAAAGGAGTTTTGGTCTCCAGGCTATAAAGAGGCATTTTTTTCTCACGGAGAAATTTTTCAAAATCCAGCCAAGGAGTAAAACATCGCTCAGCCAGAACATCATTGCTAGAGTTAAGAAGTTCATAAAGAAGAAGTATTGCCTGGTTGCTCATACCAATCTCATAAAGGTCAGGATAACAAAGTAATATTTTAAGTTCTGTTTTATTCCAATTTTTCTTTACTATGTTCCACTCTTCTCCAATATACCGTGCAGGTTTCTGAACTAAAGTTAAATCCTCAAAAATATTGTTCATTTTTGTATTATTGCCCGTTGAAAAACCGCTATTATGCACAGATTCATTACCAAATCTGAACCCCCATAACTGAAAAATGGAAGTGGAATTCCTACCACTGGTAATAATCCCATAGTCATACCTAAATTTATCACAATTTGAGTAGTGAATATAATCAGCAACAAAAATAATAACTCCCTGCTATGAATAATTTTTACTGTACCAGCAATTGTAAATAATCTCCATAAAAGCAAAACATATAGAACAATTATAAATACTGCACCAATAAATCCCCATTCTTCAGCAAATACTGGAAAAACAAAATCAGTATGACTTTCTGGTAAAAATCTCAACTGTCCCTGTACTCCTTTTAACCATCCCTTACCCCAGACTTTGCCAGAACCTATCGCTATCTTTGACTGCATTATGGTATAGCCTGACCCCAAAGGATCTTTACTGGGGTCGAGAAAGGTAATCAACCTTTGTTTCTGATAAGGTTGAAGATGCCCATATATTATTGGAATTGAAATTATCCCTATGAAAATCCAGAAAGTTAGCTTTTTAAGATTTGTTTTCTGCAAAAGAAAAAATCCAAAAAGCGGAAAAAACAATAGTAAAGCTCCTCCCAAATCAGGCTCTTTAGCAATAAGAATTGCTGGTATCAATGTTACAACCACAGGAGGAATAAATGAAGAAATGGTAGAAAAATTGCGTTGAGAAAATACTGCCACTAAAAAAAGTGGCAATGCTAACTTCATTAATTGTGATGGTTGAAAATTTAAAAATCCAAATCGTAACCAGCGATGAGCAGTTGAGGAAGGAGTTACCAGTACTACTACAAGTAATATCAGAGTAAAAATGTATATCACCGGAGCTAGATGTAAAAGACGATTAATACCAATAACATAAATTCCGCAGCCAATAATTATACCTATCGCAAACCACATTAATTGTTTCCAGACTAAGTCTCTCATCAGGTTATAACTTGCACTGTAAAGATTCAAAAGACCGATTACAAAAATCACTGCCACCAGCAGAGAGGTAAAAATATCAAATTTGAATTTCATAGTCCTTTCTTTTCTCTCTCAAAATAATATCCCAGAAATTCCTTAGCCATACGAGCAGTTATAAAACCTCCCCCACCTCCATTTTCTACAAAGAATAAAAAGGCAATCTTAGGATTAGCATAAGGAGCAAAACCTGTAAACCAGGCATGAGGCTGGCCAGATGGATTTTGAGCAGTGGCAGTTTTACCTGCTATTTTTACAGTGCCAAGCCGAGCTAACTGTCCAGTACCGGTGGGAGAATTCACTACTGTAAACATTGCCCTCCTTAAAAATTTTAAAGTAGATTTTTTTATCGATAATGGTTTGCGTATTACCTTTACCGCTGATTCTCCACTTATTGCTTTACATATATGAGGAGTAACCAAATATCCATTATTGGCTATTGCCGAAATAAATCTTAATACCTGAAGGGGAGTAACTAAAAGATATCCCTGGCCTATAGATAAATTTATGGTATCTCCAGGATACCAAGGCTGAGAAGTTGCCTTTCGCTTCCAGGATGCAGTAGGAAGCACTCCTTCATTCTCATAAGGAAGGTCTATACCTGTACGGGTACCAAATCCATACATTTTGGCATAAGTAACAATGTTTTCCCATCCCAGTTTAAGACCTGCTTGATAAAAATAAACATTACAGGAATGAGTAATTGCCTCTTTCATATTCTGCCATCCATGGCCGTCTTTTTTCCAGCAGCGATATTTTCTTCCTCCAAACTGGAAAAATCCCGGACATTTAAACCTGCTTCCCTCATGTAAAATGCCAGTTTCCAGTCCCGCAGTTGCAGTAACCAGTTTAAATATCGAACCTAAGGGATAATTGGCTTGAATGCAGCGATTATAAAGCGGATGAGAAGGAGAATTAAGGTAATGGTGAATTTTGGAATTATCAAGTTGTAAAAACGCATTGGGATCAAAACCAGGATGGCTAACCATTACCAAAATTTCTCCACTGTTCACATCCATAACCATAATACATCCTCGTTCTTCCCCCAGAATCTCCTCTGCTTTCTTCTGAAGGTCGAGGTCTATGGTAAGATAAACGTCGAGACCCCGGCTAGGAGGTTTAATTCCAAGAATTTCTTTTATTCTTCCCCGATTGTCTACTTTTACCACCATTCCACCATCACTTCCCTTAAGATAAGGTTCATAAAATTTCTCTACTCCAGCCTTACCAATTAAAGAACTGAATCGATATCCATAAGGTTTAAGTTCCATAAGTTCCTGCTGTGATAACTGACCAAGGTATCCTAAAACATGACAACATAATTTACCATAAGGATAAAATCTTTTTATTTCCTCAGTAATCATTACTCCTGGAAATTTGCGATACTTTTCCTTAAGGGCTATCGCCTTATCCTTGGGAATATTTTCTACTACCTTCACTGGTTGAAACATTGCCCGAAACCCTTTACGATAATTATTTTCAAGGCGAACAACATCAATTCCAAGGTCATCACTAATTGTCTGAAATATTACCTGTTTATTCTTGATTCTATCTGGAAGTATCTTTACGCAAAAACTTAACTTATTTCCGGCAATCTCTCTCCCAAATCTATCCAGAATATTGCCCCGAAATCCTGGCAGAGGTAGAATTCTAAGATAGTTATTTACACTTAAATCATGGTAATAAGTGCCTTTAATTATCTGAAGATAAAAAAGCTGAGAAACCAGAATTATAACTGCAATTATTACACTGCCTTTATAAATTTTGTTAAACATTTATTC
>Ga0116200_10000640_pt1 | contig 12067 bp, 13 predicted proteins | sample Mar14436cmmetaG_FD_94478 | JGI IMG/M metagenome (GOLD analysis project Ga0116200, IMG submission 94478) | Marine hydrothermal vent microbial communities from Guaymas Basin, Gulf of California to study Microbial Dark Matter (Phase II) - Marker... ... | reverse complement strand
CTTCAATCTGGTGAGTCCCACAAAGCCTCATAGATATCGTAGAAGATTCGACAGGTTCCACGCCAACAACTTTTATTTCAGGATTTTTCTCCTTTAAAAATTAAAACTTTCTAAATGATGTAAGATTATGGGCATTTTTTCTATCCAATGGAGAGAGCTATAGGCTTATATTTATGCAAGATAAGTTTATGAGTTGGAATCATGTTTGATTTGTCAATCTTCTTTCACCATAAGGACATATTTTATTTATTGGACATGATTCACATTTTGGGTTTACTGGAGTGCATATGTTTTGGCCAAATGTTACTAAAATTCTATTTATTTCCTTCCAATGTTTCTTAGGAAGTTTTTTTCTGAGCTCCATTTCAGTTTCTTCTGGGGTTTTAGTATTTACATATTGCCACCTATTTACAATTCTATGTACGTGTGTATCTACACAGATGGCATCCTTATTAAAACCAAGTATAAGAACAAGATTTGCTGTTTTTCTTCCAACTCCTGGAAGCGTTATTAATTCCTCAATGGTATCTGGAACTTTCCCATTGTACTTTTCTAAAAGTTGTCTACTTAGCTCCTTTAAGTGTTTAGCTTTCTGTCTATAAAATCCAATAGGATAAATAAGTGTAGCTAAACGTTCTTCATCGATTTTAATAAAATCCTCAGGGCCGTTAACAACACCAAAAAGCTTATCTATGACCTTCGCTGTAATTGTATCTTTGGTTCTTGCGCTCAATAGGGTAGCAACTAAAATTTTAAACGGGTCGGGATTTTTTCGCGAAAAAACTTCAACTATAGGCTTTCTAAATTTTTCTATTTCTCTTCTAAGAATATCCATGACTTCACTTATGTTTTCGTTTGTAATCGCCATTCTTCTCCCACGCATGAAAAACAAAGATCTAAGAATCGCAAATAAGATTAACATGATTTGATATTTATTTATTGTGTGAGTGCCATGAAAAATAATATAAAAGATATTCGTATAGGGACATCTGGATGGACATATGATTGGAACCCAAACGGGTTTGATTGGTATATTAGACGAAGTGGATTAAACTCTGTTGAGTTAAACATGAGTTTTTATAGATTCCCCTTTAAAAATATGATTAAAAGCTGGGCTAGGAAGACGCCTGAAGGTTTTATCTGGGCTGTAAAAGTCCACCAATCAATAACACATAGACTAAAATTCGCTGGGCGATCACTAGAAATCTGGAATAGCTTTAAAGATCGATTCAGCGAGTTGTTACCAAAAATTAGATATTTCTTATTTCAACTTCCTCCAAGCTTTAGGCCTACTGGTAAGCTTTTAGAAAATCTTGAATATTTTATCAATGAAGTCAGTTTAGGAGAATCTTTTGTTTTAGAATGGAGAAATACTGAGTGGTTTTCTGACGAGTGGATTCGCTGGGCTAAAAGCTTAGGGATAACTCTCTGTACTGTCGATTCACCAGAATTGCCTAGAAACGTACTAAAGTCATCTAAGCATGTTTATGTTCGCTTTCATGGGCGAACATTCTGGTATAGTCACAATTACTCACAAGAGGAATTGTATGAAGTTATTAAAGCAATCATCGAAGCTAACCCAGAATATATTGCAATTTACTTTAATAATGATCACCATATGTTAGAAAATGCTTTAGCGGCAAAAAGCATAATCACTAAACTCTTAGGTGACTAAAGTGCGAATTTATAAGTGTTTATCCTGTGGTGCATACACATTTGAGGAAAAACATTGTGGAAAGCCTACTGTATTCTTAATGACCAACACCCAAAGAGTTAAGCTAAGTAAATTTTTATCGCTGCTTCTGAGACATAATCCACGATTGCTTAACTTGGAGCTAGATAGTGAAGGTTTTACAAAGATATCGCTTGACGAATTGGCGAAACGAATATCACAACAAAAAAATTTCGAATGGGTCTCTAAAGATCATATCATTTCTGTGGTATCATTAGATCCTAAGGGTCGATTTGAAATAAAGGACAATAAAATCCGGGCCACGTATGGTCATACCATAGACCATAAAATAGAATATCATAAACTTAAAGTTAATGAATTGCCGAGTGTTCTTTATCATGGAACAATATCGAGCCGTCTCTCTTCGATACTAAAAGAAGGTATAAAGCCTATGAAAAGAAAGTACGTCCATCTTTCACTAACTATTGAAGATGCACTAATAGTAGGACTTCGACGTAAGAAAAAAGGAGATAAGGTAGTCATATTGGAGGTGGATCCTGCATCTCTCATAGAGAAAGGGTATGACATATTCAAGGCTAGTGAAACAGTTTTTCTCGTTAAGAAAGTGCCACCAGATTGTATAAGAAATATAAGAGAAATGCAGCTTTAACATACATTACACTATTTACTATTTTTTGTTGCATTCAGAAGTTTTTGTATCTTGTTGAGATATCTTGAGGTTTTGACAGCGTCGGATGAAACCTCGAACAGCTTGTTGTTGTAAATAACGAAATGAGAGGTTTCCACACTCAAATTATAATATTTCCTTATATCCTCAATGAGATAATGCAATTGTACGCAGTGTGGACTTCCATCTACGGTTATTGCTGCAATTTTTGCTGGCATTGATATTTTAACCATTGCTGCTAATTTTGCTTCTGCCATGTTAATGTGGGTTTCTTCTAGACAGATATGAATTAAGTTATCAAAATTTTTACCTATCTCCTCAAGTATGTCAGTGTGTTCTTGTATAACACAACTTCCAACTATAAGCCATGCTCCTCCTCTTTTTAGCTTTTTAGAGCCAGCATTAGTCGACATTAACGGTAATTTTTCCCTCATACTCACACCTCTGTGATATTCATGCTTGTGATGAGATAGCGTTCGTGATTATTACTGGTATATTTATATTAAAATCTCTTCGCAATCTTCTACCAAAAACAATTTTTAAATTCCATGAGACAACATAATATGGGTTTTGATAAGATGGTTTTTGAACATTTGGTACTTGAAAAGTAAATGGCAATTGTACTTCACGTAAATCTAAAATTTCGATCTTGTCTGAGATTTTACCTTTAAATGCTACTTCTCTATGAGTTCCACTAAGTGATCTTATGTTACCAAGAGAGGTACCTATTGCAGCAGACATCATCGCTTCTTGAGTAACTATCTCTTGGTTTTCTAACTCGATACGGATCTCGCTAAATTTTACATGCTTATTAGCATGTATTAGCAGAGTACCGCTCACTATCTCTCCTGGCATAAAAGCAATCCTTGGGAGTGTAACGGCTCCATTCACATCTTTAAAGTCAAAAGAAAAACTTCTCGGCGTAGTATATTCCTCACCAAAGGCATAAGACATCACAGTGATTTCTTTTTCAGCGACTATATCCCTCCTTAATCTTCTGCCGATTACCGCTTTTATCTTCCATTTTGTTTCAATTCGTGAACCCTTACAAGACGGTGGAGCTTCTGGTGGAATCATTATCGCTCTTTCGAAAGATAAGCTACCTGCAGGAATTTCTCCCTTGTCATAAATTCTTTCCTTAAAATCAACAGATTTTATGGTAGATACTCCAGTTCTCCAGTTCACTTCATATTGCTCACTAAAGTCGTCATAGTACTCCTCTTCAATGTCAAAGTACAATCTTGATTCACAGATGAACTCTAATCTTATCTCCTCAGCCTTAAAACTTTTATCGGCTTTTACATAAATTCGTACGTTCATTACCTCGCCCAGATAGTAATAATTCCTATCAGTCTCTAATATTAAATCTACTTTCGGACCAAAAAGCCCCAACAGATCCACCTTTTAATTACTTTGTAAAATATATTATCGATCGGTAAAAATAAAACTTTTTGAATCAAAAAGTACTTATCAGGAGCCAAAGCCCTATAAAAATAAATATACCCGATGAAACTATATCTATTATCCTTTTTCTTTCTCCCAACAAAACCTTTATTGTTGAGCCAAGAAGCACACCTATCAATGTAATTACGATAAATGCTAATGCGGCTCCTATAACAACAAGGATCACCATATCACATACTGTTGATACCAATATAACAGAGATTTGTGTTTTGTCTCCTAATTCTGCAATAAATGTAAGCAGAAAAATTTTTAAGGTGACATTACCAGTAATATTAATTTCTTTTTCTTTTTCATGTTTCTTCCTAGGCTTAAGTAGAAAGACTCCAAATGCAATAAATATAATCCCCGATACGACTTTTAAAATTAATATTGGAATATAATATTGAATTACTTGCCCTATAATAGCACTAATAATTGTCATTAATATTAATGCTAATGAAGAGGCAATGAAGACTCTTATTTTTGAATATTTAGCTGATAGAGATATAACTACAAGTTGCGTCTTATCGAGCAGTTCTGCAAAGAATATTAGCGTGAATGCTGTGATAAAGTCTTGGATCATATAATCACCAAGCGAGTCATGACTAAAACAATGACTTTAGATAAGTACAAGTATGTTATTATTTAATATTTTTTCATTAGGTGTCCACATAAAAGAAAATTAATTTTTAGTAAGCAATTTTAAATTTTACAGTAACTATTTCGAAAGGCTTAGTTTTTATTCTGACCTTGTTTCCTTCGGTTATCTCTAGTGATTCAAATGGCTCTTCTAAGAGATTCGTAATTTGAGCATCCTCAAGTTCTATGGCATTTATTTTTATCTCAACGATTCTTTCTTCACCTAAGGTTTCGAAGAAACGAATTACAAGCGTGTCATCAAGCTCTCCTTTTTTAATTGCCATAACAACTATTCCATCATCATTAAATTCAATGAAACTAAACTCTTTAGGTAAAATTCCTTTATGTCGTGTTGTTTGCAATGTTATGGGCTTTATATTATGAGAATATGCTTGTATATGGCTCTTAGCGTCTTTCCATGTTCCCTTATGTGGATAGAGAGCATAATCAAAATAGTGTTCACCTAGCATTAATGCATCTGGTGCATAGATACGCGGTCCAGCATCACCCCATGACACCAAGTCTACACTTCTTAATAAGGTAATTTTAATTGCATTTTCATCAATTCTATGCTCCGGGAGTCCCATATTTATCAAAGTAACACCATATTTACCGTCAGTGTAGTCCATCCAATTCTGTACAGGCCAAGCTCCTTGATGGGGTTCTCGCCAATTTTCTGTATCCTTAACTTTCAAGGGACGTTCTATTACCCCAGCTGGTATTTCGGAATAGAATTTATCAGAACTTATGGATACTGGAAAAACTGCACGAATTATTGTATGTGGATAATTAAAGTTCATGTCAATCTCAAAATCTATCCGCGGAATTTTCCTATACAGCGTGATCCTAGAATACCATGAGATAAGATGAGTATCTCTCCATTTTGCTAAACCAGAAATATGAATTGTTGAACGAAGAGGGGATTTCATAATATAACCAGTTGTTTGGAGAATGTTCATCTTAAGCACTTGTTTGACATACTCTGATGCAGCTTTAAACATTGCCAGTGTAGTTTTAAATCCGCCTTCTGGTTCTCTTTCATAGTAAAGATCTCCAATGTCTGTAGATATCTCAAGGTCGTTACCTGGGCCATCTAATATTTCAACATCATTAATTTTGTCGTAAATTTCGTCTAATATACCGATCTCTGGATCAAAGGATATTCTAAAGTACTCATTTTCAATCTCTGTCTCATCACTTTCCTCTGCCATTATTAGCTCATCCGATGGTACCGCAAAATAAACTTTGTATCCATTTGGTGGAAGATCTTCAGCAAGCAGAAGCACTGCAACATGAGTGAGTAAATTATTTTCATCATACTCAGCATCAATGACTTCGAACAAGACATCTTTTCTATCGTGCGTTACTATTTTAATACCTCTGGATTTAAGTTCGCTAACATCTAAATATGCTAGCGCAATTTCACTTCTCTTATAAGGAAGTGTGTTAAATACTACGAATGGTATGCCATCTCCTTCCGTATCTATTTGAGTGGCTAGAAACCTTAATATATCATTAGCTACGTCTGTAGCTATTGTCTCACACTCATCAAACCTCATTTCAGCATCTTCATATATTTCATCTATACCACAGCCGCAAATAATATCATGGAATGCATTATGAAGTAAAAATTTCCATGCTATTTCTAACTGAGATTGAGGGTATTCCAGACCTAGCAGCCATGCAAAGCTTGCTAACTTCTCTACATCACTTAAATAAAATTCTAATTCTCTAAATCTTTGTTTAACATACATACGACTGCTGTAACAACCAGGTAAAACTGGATGATATCTCCCATAAATCATCTCACCATGTATTTCCTTCAATTCAGCTTTATGCTTCTCTATTTCTTCAAAGTACTCACATGGTGTTGCAACTTTAACCTCAAAATCTTGGGTCATTGAATTTACTTTTTCAACGATCTTTACTATATTTGGATTTGGAGGGGTAAAGTCGGATCCGTTAAGAAGCAGAATATTCTCTTTCGTTGAGTAAGGTATTTCCCTTTTACAAAGGTCAAGTAGTTTTGCTGCACCACTCTCAATATCTTCAGGTATATTTGCTGCATTCTCGTATCCAAACATAAAGTAATGAGTTAAGATCTTTGAGCCATCAAGGCCTACCCAAATAAAATCGGATAGTGGCTCGCCACAATATCCCCTCTTAAAGGCATAATATTTAAAACCTGCTTTTCTCCAAATCTGGGGTGTTTGGGCGTGATGCCCAAATGGATCAATCATCCAACCGACTTTAGGATCTATGCCAAATTCTTCTCTCATAAAGATCTTTCCATGGAGTATCTGTCGAATTTCAGATTCTGGACCTGGTATTAAACTATCTGGCATTACATACATGCCACAAACAAGTTCTATTCTTCTTTCTTTTATTCTTTGCACGAGCTCATCCCAGAGCGTAGGATATATCAATCTAAAATGGTCCAACAATACTTGCTGATCTAATATGTATTTGAAGTTCTCGTCCTTCCTCATAATTTCTAGGGCTCTCTTTATATTATCTGCTGCAATTTTTGCATATTCTTCTTCCATCATAACCCAATCTGTGTCGTAATGAAAGTGCGGAACTAGAAATACTTTCTTTTTTGTCATAAAAACACCTTTTATCATCTATATGCTGAAAATTAGAACTGCATGCTAATAATTCTTATTATTAAATTAAGGCTCTAATAAAAAATAATTCATTTCTCTATAATAATTATAGTAAAATTCAAATAAGACTCTATAATAGCATTAGTATCATCCAAGTTGGATAATGGGTATGTGTGCTTAGTTTCATGAATACACTTGGGGGTTATTTCGTGAAAATACTTGAGTTGAAAGAACATCTAATCAGAAATGTCAGTGCACGAGAAGATGAAATAATCGGATTATTAACTGAATTAGTTAAAATCCCAAGTGAGAATCCTCCTGGAGATATGAGCGATATCGCTGGATTTATCGACGATTTTATGAAAGATAATGGCCTATCGTGTAAAAAATTTGAACCGCAAAGGGGTAAAATAAGCTTAATATGCGAGTTAGGTAAATCAAACAGTCAAAAGAATTTAGTTTTAAATGGTCATATGGATGTGGTTCCAGCTGGTGATTTGAGAAAGTGGAAAATTCCTCCTTATGCAGGTGTAATAAAAGATGGATACTTATTTGGTCGTGGAGCAAGTGACATGAAAGGAGGTCTAGCTGGAATCATATTTGCAACGATATTACTTTCAGAAATAGAAAATCTCCTAAATGGAACATTAACACTAATGTTGGTTCCAGATGAGGAGACTGGTGGAAAATTTGGTACTTCTTGGTTGCTTGAAAATGAGATCGTTAAACCTACGGCAGCTATAGTTGCCGAGCCTTCTACATTAGAATTACTTGATATAGGGCAAAAAGGAAGGATTTGGATAAAATTAATTGTTAAGGGTGAAGCAACACATGCTAGCTTTTCAACTTTTCTAGGAGATAACGCAATAGTGAAAGCATGTAAAGTAATAAATTCATTCTACCAGCTTCCAAAGAAAATTCATGCAAAGGCACCACTAGAGTTAGAAGATGTTATTAAGCTGTCAAAGCGCATAGCTAGGCGGGATATTGGTCATCCCGAAGCCGATAAAATCATCGAATCTCTTAGTGTAAATATAGGTACTATATCTGGTGGCATTAAACCTAATGTAGTTCCAGATGCTTGTATTTTAGAATTTGACATAAGAATTCCAATTGGTGTGTCTAAAGATCAAATATTGCAGGAGATCATGTCAATGCTCTCAGAATATAATGATGATATTGAGGTGCTCAAAGTAAATGGCTATGAGCCTAATTATACGACTCCTCAAGAAAAAATAGTGCAGATAGTAATCTCTAACATTAAGAAATATATTGGAACTTTCTTAGGCCTTTATGTCGATTGGGCCTCGAGTGATGCTAAGCACTTCAGGAAAATGAATATTCCAACGGTCCAATATGGGCCATGCCATAGCAGCGGGATACACGGATATAACGAGCGAGTAAAGCTTAAAGATGTTGTCCTAGCAACAAAAGTCTATCTTGCTTCCTCCTTTGACTTTTTAACTACACAATAAAAAGTAATTTTTTTATTCTTTATGGGATTTCATTTTGATGCGGCAGTATGCTTGTTTAAGTTCAAAAATAGGATCTTCTTGATCCGCTACTTGTATATTAATAACAGTATCCCGTTCATTTCTTCTACAACTAAATTTTTTTACTATAAGTAAAGCTGAGCGTGAGCCTCTTCTATTTCCACCAAGAGCATGCCCATATTCTAAAGCTAAAATTAACCTATCTGAAAATATTAAGTTAGAATTTTTAAACATGAAAGCCATACCTTCAATAACTCTTTTAGAAGTGATAAAAGAGCCTAGGGAAGCAAAGTTATCTCCCACTATATGTCCGTAAAACTTTAAGCTTTTTTTGCCAGTGAATACTTCTATATCGCCAAACCTATCAATTATTCCTATCTGCCTATATATTTTCTCTGGGTCTATGGATAATAGATACTCCATTACCTCTCTTGCAGTTTTCTCTGCTCTTAGCAAATCAAATCCCTTAGATACAAGGGCTTCATTAGTATAACCCTGACTGACAATAACACCAACATTAGCACTTACATATAATGTGCCATCTTTAATTTTTTTACTTCCAGAAGCCATTGCTACACCAATAAGATTTTCCCTTTTATCATAGGCGATTATTGAAAATGTTCCCACCATACTGTTAACCCTCATGCAAATAAAAGTAAACTAAAGGAACTCTATTTTCTTAAACTTAACTGCTGAATAAATAAATTTAAATTTTCGTACTCTCTAAATTTTACGAAGATTCCGATAGTTTCATGGTCTTTTAGAATGCTTACGATATTATCAATATTTTTTATTATAAAAATCTCAATTTGTTTTATATTAATCATAACTTAAAAGAGATCCGTACCACATCTTTGTTGTAAATAACGTTTTAGATCAATATTTTCAGATGTTACCATATGGAGGATTGGAAATGAAGCCTAAAATAATAGCACACAAAGGTTTTAGTGAATACTACAAAGGTAATAGTTGGGAGGCATTTAAAAAGGCCTTAGAAGTAGAAGCAGATATGTGCGAGTTGGATCTAGTGCTAACTAAGGACAATAAAATCTTTATAAATCATGATTATAGCATTCAAGGAAAATTAATAGCAGAGTTATCTCTAGAAGAAGCAAAAAAATTATTTCCTGAGTCTCCTAATCTTGAGGAATTGTTAAATTGGGCTATCGAAAACAAAATGGGATTATTACTTGAAGTAAAAGATAGAAGAGTCATAGAGGTATTATCAGAGATTCTAAGTGAATTTGATGCAAGTAACTTTATAATTGGTTCCTTTGATGCTTTATTTCTTAAAGAGTTTAAGAAGAAAAATCCGCATATAAGGACGTCAATAATGTTTGGAACCGTATTAGGAGTGGATGATATGATACGGCTTACTAAGAAATATGAATGCGAATTTGCGCATCCATGCTGGGAACATAGACATCCTTATCCACATGAATTGATTTCAAAGGAAGATATAACAAAGTTGAATGAGGAAGGAATTGAAGTTATATCTTGGCACGAAGAACGTCCTGATGAACTTAAAGAGCTTTTGAAAAAGGGATTTTATGGAATAACTACCAATAATCCGAAACTTTTAAAGGTGCTACGAGATGGAGAGACCTAAAGGAATCATAGAGAGGATCAATAAGAAGCTCACAGTTCCTTTAGCTGAAAAACTTAAGGATAAATATTACATAACTCCTAATAGAATTACATGGATTTCTTTCATAATAGCAGGTATATTAGCACCTTTCATGATATTGGAAAAACATTTCATCATTGCATCGATCTTAGTTCTAATAGGAGCATGGCTAGATAGTTTGGATGGAGACTTAGCAAGAGTAAGAAAGCAGACATCAAAGGAAGGAGAAATCTTGGATGCTGTTCTGGATCGGTATGTAGACTTACTAATAATATCTGCAATGATTTTCGTGGAAAGAGATTGTTTGATTGCAGGGCTATTTGCTCTGATAGGGAGTTCTCTAGTCCCATATGTAAGGGCGAGGACCGAAGCCGCAGGAAAAAAATCAATATCTACCTTTGGTTCAAGAGATATAAGAAACATAATATTAGTAGTAGGATTAATTTCTGGAATGTTATGTATAACCCTTTGGGTTTTGGCAATAGTTGCTAATCTTTCTGCATGTCATAGGTTCTATTATGCAATCAGGAGGGAAGAGTCATGAAAGGAGTTGTACTCTCAGCGGGACTTGGAAAAAGACTTAAACCTATAACTGAAACTATACCAAAACCCCTAATAGAAATAGCTGATGGAAAAACATGTCTTGATATAGTCATAGATTCACTTCAAAGAGTAGTGGATGAAATAGTGATTGTCGTTGGATATTTGGGGGAAAAAATAAAAGAATATTTGTCAAATAAAAACTTTGCAATAAAAGTTAAGGTTATTAAAAATCCTTATTATGCCTCAGAAGGAAATTTAACATCTCTATTAACTGCAAGACCTTTTATAGAAAAAGAGGAATTCATTCTAACGAATGCAGATCATCTATTTCCCTCTGATTTTTACACCGATTATTTCAAATTTGAAGAAGGTGTAATCGTCGCAGGGCAAAGAAAAGAAAGTAGAGAAATACTTGAAGACGAAATGAAAATAAGAGTAGATAAGAACGGGAATTTAAAAGACATATCCAAAACTCTAAAAGATTACGATGGTGCCTATATAGGCGTTACTTATGTCTCTAATAGTGCTTTAAGAGACTATTGGGAAGCGGTGAATAGGATAATAAACAAAACTGATTCAAATACTATTTGCGTCGAAGATGTACTACGTGAACTTATAAAAGAAGAAAAATATCCAAGAGTCCAATGGTTAGATGAAGTAATATGGTTTGAGATAGATACTATAGAGGATCTAAAGAGGGCAAGGGAGGGTGTAAAAAAATGGTAAAAATGATAGTCTTTGATTTAGATGGGACTCTAATAGATACTATGGAAGATTATGCTGAAAAGGCAAGTGAACTTATAGAAAAGCATTATGGGACCCCTAAAGACTTGGCATATAAATTGTATTGGCAAACTTCTGGTTTACCTTTTAGAGAACAGCTAGAAATACTATTTCCAAATAATGAGAAGAATGAATATGTGTCAGAACTATTTGAGAAATGGAAAAAGAGCTATTTAGAAAATCACAGTGGTTTGCCTGAAGAAACGAGAACTATTTTTAAGAAAATAAAATCAAGAGGTATAAAAATAGCTGTATCATCTAACAACTTACAGGAGTATGTGGATGAACTCACAAAAGACTGGAACATAGATATCGCACTTGGCTACAGAGGCAAATCTTTCAAGAAAGGAGAGCCACATTTTAGATTTTTAGAAGAGAAGTTTGGTATAAATAGAAGCGAAATGATATTTGTGGGTGACTCTTTAAACGATGCAAGACTTTCTAAAGCTTCAAAGGTAAAATTTATAGCTTTACTTAAAAAATTCTCAGAAGAAGAATTCAAGAAGATAATTCCTGATGTCACGTGTATTAAAAATTTGCACCAAGTGTTAGATTTAATAGATAGCATTTCCG
>Ga0116200_10000639_pt1 | contig 12077 bp, 7 predicted proteins | sample Mar14436cmmetaG_FD_94478 | JGI IMG/M metagenome (GOLD analysis project Ga0116200, IMG submission 94478) | Marine hydrothermal vent microbial communities from Guaymas Basin, Gulf of California to study Microbial Dark Matter (Phase II) - Marker... ... | reverse complement strand
CCTTAAAGTAATGAAAACAAGGAGAGCAGGGCTGTTCTGGAAAGGTGTGTTTGGAAAAGAAATTTTAGAGGAAGATAAGCAGAGAATTAAAGATTTATATCAACAGGAAGGATATTTGGAAGGGGAAGTAATTAGTGAAGAACTTAAATATGACCCTTCTGGCAGGTTCCTTACCATCACTCTTACCATTGTGGAGGGAGAAAGATATTATGTGGATGGAATAGAAATAAAAGGTAATAAACTTTTCTCCACAGAAGTTTTGAAAAAACAAATTTCTCTTAAACCAGGTAAACCCTATAATCCTTTTGCAGTGGAAAAAGATGTTCAGGCTCTCGAGGATTACTATACCCGATACGGTTATATAACTACAAGAGTATGGGGGACACCTTTTGTAGATGCAAGGAAGAAAAAGGTAAAGGTTAGATTTGAAATAGAGGAGGGGCCCAGGGTTTACGTTAGATTGATAAAGATCCGTGGGAATATAAAAACTAAAGATAAGGTTATTCGAAGAGAGATTTTGATAAAACCTGGTGAGGTTTTTGATGGGGAAAAAGTTAAGAGAAGCCGTGAGAAAATTTTCAATTTAGGATACTTTAAAGAAGTAAGAGTTAGAACACAACCCACGGATAAACCTAACTATTATGATTTGATTTTTGAAGTAGAGGAGAGGAAAACCGGGATTTTTGCGTTTGCTCTGGGATATTCGGATGTGGAAAGAGCTATGGTGTATGTTGAGGTACAGCAGAGTAATTTTGATATTACTAATCCTCCTACCTTTGTTGGTGGAGGGCAAAAACTAAAACTTTCTGCAACTATAGGAAGATGGAGAGAAGATTATGTGTTAAGCTTTACGGAACCTTATTTCCGGGATAGGCCTTTATCCCTTGGATTTGATCTCTATAATACTTTACGGGAATGGAATGAATACGATGAACGAAGAAGAGGTGGGGGGATAAGAATAGGTAAAAGATTAACCCCCGACCTCTATCTTTCCACCCGTTATCGATATGAAATGGTAAGACTTTTCCACCTTTCCGGTTCTGTTGGTGAGGAAATAAAAAAGGAAGAAGGAAGAAACGATATTTCCAGTTATAGGGTGGGTTTGGTTTATGATACCAGAGACAATGTTTTTGATCCTTCTAAGGGAAAACTCACGGGTGGAAGTATTGAATTAGCAGGTGGTATTTTAGGTGGAGACTATAATTTCTATAAATGGAGAGCCTATTATAACCAGTATATCCCGTGGAAAAAGTATGTTTGGAGTTATCATGTGGAAGGAGGATTAGTGGAGAATTATCCTCCCTCTACACGTGTCCCATTATATGAGAGGTTTTATTTAGGTGGTCCCCATACAATTCGTGGATATGACTACCGAGCAGTAGGACCAGAAGATGAAGAAGGTAATCCTATTGGTGGTAGTGTCTTTAGTTTATTTAATCTTGAATTTAAATATCCCATTGTGGAGGTGATTAAAGGGGTAGTCTTCTTTGATGCTGGAGAAGTATGGGAATCGCCTCGAAAGATAAGATGGAGGGATTTAAAAGAAAGTGTAGGTGTGGGAGTGAGAATTAAAACTCCCATTGGGCCAATCAGCCTGGATTATGGTTATGCTTTGGAGAAGAAGAGGGGAAGGTGGCATTTCTCTATTGGGTACATCTTCTAAAAGAAAGGGGTGTGAGAAATGGTTAAAAGGATTATCTTTCTGGTTTTCCTGAGTGTAGCAGCCTTAACTCTTTACTCTCAGGATAGAGGGGTTGTTTGTGCGGACCTTTTAAAGGTTTTTCAGAGTTACTATAAGACAAAGGAAGCGGATGATTACCTTAAGTCTAAAGCAGATGAACTTCAAAAAGAAATCGATGTTATGCGGGGAGAAATAAATGATTTGGATAAACTGCTTAAATCAGGTATTCTCTCAGGAGAAGAAAAGGCCAAGAAAACCAAAGAAATGGAGGAGAAGAAAAGAGCCTTACAGGAGAAAATAAAGAATTCAAATCTTCTTATGATGGAAGAGAGAAGGAGGAAGGTAGAAGAAATCCTAAAAGAATTGCAAGAAAAAGTTAAGGAATTTGCTAAGAAAAAAGGATATAAGTTGATTATAGACAAAAAAGATGTGCTATTTGCTGAGGAAACGGTTGATGTGACAGAAGAACTTATTGACTTTGTAAATGCAGGAAAAAAGTAATTACAAGAAAACTATTAGAAAAGAGGTTCTCCTTAAAGGAAAAGGATTATTTTATGGTGAGGAAGTTATCCTCCGTTTCCTTCCATTAGAAGAAGGATTAACTCATTTTGTGAGGATAGACCATCCTGATAGGCCAATTATTCCTGCTTCCGTAGAATTTGCTTCTCACCGTTATCATTCTACTGTGCTGGAAAAAGATGGTGTGGAAGTTAAGGTAGTGGAACATGTTCTTGCAGCAATTTATGGATTGGGGATAGATCTGGTAAAGATAGAAATAAAGGGTGAGGAACCACCTATCCTGGATGGGAGTGCGCTCCCCATAGCGGAATCTCTTATGGAAGCGGGATTAGTGGAAATAGGAGAGAAGAGGGAGGAGTGGGAACCGGATTCACCGTTTGTAGTAGGGGAAAAGGATTCTTATCTCCTTGTTACAGGGGCTGAAAATTGTAAATTTGGGTATTTTCTGGATTTCCCCCATCCTCTTCTTAATTCTCTATATTATGAATTTGTATTCACTCCCGAAAATTTTTTAAAGGAAATAGCACCCGCACGCACTTTTGGATTCCTGGAGGAAGTGGAACCTTTAAGAAAAAAGGGATTATACAAAGGGGGGAATCTTCAAAATACTGTGGTTTTAGATAGGACGAAGATACTTAATGATTCATTAAGATATCCAGATGAATTTGTTAGACATAAAATTTTGGATCTTTTGGGGGATTTTTATCTCTGCGGAAGATACTTGAAGAAAGGATTTATCAAAGGAGTGAAAAGTGGCCACGGGACCAATCTTAAATTGGCCAAAAGGGTGAAAGGGAGGATGAATATGGAGAAGGTAATGGAAATAGAGGAAATTATGAAAATACTCCCCCATCGCTACCCTTTCCTTTTTGTGGATAGAATACTCTTTCTGGGAGAGAAGAAAGCGGTAGGTATGAAGAATCTCACTATGAATGAAGAATTCTTTCAGGGACATTTCCCAGGATACCCCATTATGCCTGCAGTAATAATGCTGGAGGCAATGGCGCAGGTGGGAGGTGTTCTCCTTCTCTCTAAGACAGAAAATCAGGGCAAGATTGCCTATTTTGCAGGGGTTGAGAATGCAAGGTTCCGGAAACCTGTGAGGCCGGGTGATCAGCTTATTACAGAGGTAGAAATTATAAGGCTGAAAAAGAGAGTTGGAAGGGTCAGGGCTGTAGCCACAGTGGCTGGAGAGAAAGTTGCTGAAGCTGAATTTTTGTTCTCTTTAGCGGAAAGATGAGTTCAAAGATTCATCCTACTGCTATCATACATCCTAAAGCTGTATTAGAGGATGTAGAAGTTGGTGCTCATGCCTATATTGGGCCAGAGGTATCTGTAGGTAAAGGCACTGTAATCCGGGAACATGTGTATATCGAAGGATGGACAAAGATAGGAGAAGAAAACGTAATTTATCCTTATGCAGTTATAGGTACTCCTCCCCAGGACTTTCATTATCGAGGAGAAAAGAGTTTCGTAGAGATTGGCAGTAGGAATATTATCAGAGAATTTGTGACAATTCATCGTGCCTCCGGGGAAGGAGAGAAGACAATCGTAGGTAATGGATGTTTTTTAATGGCATATTCTCATATAGCTCACAATTGTAAGGTAGGTAATGGGGTAATTTTAGCAAATTGTGCCCAGTTAGGAGGACATGTAGAGGTGGGAGATTTTGCGGTGGTTGGAGGGGTTGTAGGGGTGCATCAATTCTGTCGAATAGGAGAACTATGCATTATTGGTGCCTGTTCAAAGGTAGTAATGGATGTATGCCCATTTTTAAGAGCGGATGGGCATCCCGTGAAGATTTATGGTCTGAATATAGTAGGACTTAAAAGAAAAAATTTCCCTCCTGAAACTTTAAAAATTCTTAAAGATGTTTATAAACTCCTCTTTCGTTCTTCCCTCACTTTAAAAGAGGCTGTAAAAAAGGTAGAGGAGAGATGGGGTGAAAAAGAGGAAGTGGAGAAGATACTGAGTTTTATTCGGTCCACAAAAAGGGGTATTCATAGATGAAAAAGATAGCCCTTATAGGTGGTGCGGGAAAACTTCCTTTCTTTTTGAAAAAAAGGGTGGAAGAAAAAGGCGAAAGTGTGGTGACCATAGGGATAAGAGAATTTCCTCCTTTAGGTTTTTCTCCTGATTACTGGATAAGGTTAGGGGAAATGGGAAGATTGCTAAGGATCCTTCAGGAAGAGGATATTAAAGAAATAATTCTCTCTGGAAAAGTAGATAAGAGAGGGATTTTGGAGTATAAGGGATGGGATTCTACTGCAAGGGAAATACTGCTTAAGGCACCGGATAAAAGAGACTTAAGTTTGTTGTTTTCCCTTTACCGATTTTTTGAAAAACTAGGTTTTTCTTTTCCTCCTTTGGAGGAATATCTTTCTCCCTGGCTGGCGGAGGAAGGGGTTCTTACTTTAAGGCATCCCACACCCGATGAAGAAGGGGATCTTAAACTTGCCTGGGAGGTGGGTAAGAAGCTTTCGGAACTGGATGTAGGGCATACTGTTGTGGTTAGGGGTGGTGTAATCACAGCAGTGGAGACATTTGAGGGTACAGATGAGACCATAAGGAGGGGAGGGAGATGGGGTGAAGGGGGAGGTGTGGCTAAGGTCCCTCGGCCTAAGGAAGATCTCCGATGGGATCCTCCCGTGGTAGGTATAGGAACACTGGAAGTTATGGAGGAGGTGGGAATAAAAGCGCTTGTTGTTGGAGCAGGGAAGACAATTCTTCTTGAGAAAGAAGAATTCATTAAAGAAGCAGAGAACCGTGAAATTTCAGTATTAGGATGGAGATGAGAATAGGGATTGTTGGAGCAGGGACTCAGGGGAAGAAACATGCTTATAAATTAAGTTCCTTAGGTATAGAAGTATGGGTAACAGATATTGAAGAGAAAAAAGCAAAGACACTTTCCCAGGAAGTGGGAGGGAAATGGGTGGAGAGTTTTGAGGATTTTAGAAAGGGAGTGGATGGGGTTATCATTGCCACTCCTGCAACTACCCATTATACTATTGCCAGGTTTTTTCTGGAGAATTCTATTCCCCTTCTTATTGAAAAACCACTGGTGGTGAAAAGGGAGGAGGGTGAAGAAATTATAAAATTGGCCAGAAAAAGGGCAATTCCTGTTCTTGTAGGGATGGTGGAAAGATTCCATCCCGGGATTAAGGAATTGAAAAAAAGAATTAAAGAACCAATTTTTATTGAAATACATCGGGTAGGTCCTTTTCCTGGAAGAAGTTTGGATATAGGGGTAGTCCTTGATCTTATGCTCCATGATCTTGATTTATTATGGTTTCTCCTGGGAGAAAAACCTTCTTCTATTGAGGCAATTGGAGCAAAGGTATTCACTACTTTTGAAGATATAGTAAATGTGCGACTTTCATTCCCCTCAGGGTGTGTGTCAAATTTGACTGCATCCCGTGTTTCTGAGGAGAGGATGAGGAAACTTCGTATATTTCAGGGAAGGGAGTATTATTCTTTGAGTTTTCCGGAGGGTGAGCTTAAATCGTATAAGGTAAAAGAAGGGGAATTGGAGAAGAAAACCTGGAAATGGAAGGAAGTAGATCCTTTAAAAGAGGAGATAATAGAATTTGTCTCCACAGTTAAAGGAGAAAAAAAATCCCATATTTCAGTAGAGAATGTTTATCCATCACTTGATCTTGCTTTCCAAATTCTTGAAAAGATTAGAATAGTTGGTTGATTTTCACTCAACTTTCAAAGTTTCCGCTAAAAATTTTCAAAATATGGTCTCATGCATTCAAGAAAATCTCTTGATATGCAGAAATCAGGTGTCAAAGTTGGGTGAGACAAAGATTGAGATAGGGACAGTAAGAACATTCTTTTTCATCCCGTTCCGGATTGGAGAAGGGAATATCCGGGTCAGTAATTTCCTCCATTAAGAAGGTTAAAGTGGGAATAAAAATTTGTTCCATAACAAATTCCACAGGTAATAAATTTCCTCGGTAAGAGAAGAAACTGCGTCTGTCATGAGGAGTAAGTAGGGGATAATAGAAGGCATCGAGATTCTCCCATTTTTCTCCTACCCAGTTTTTCCAGAGATATAAATAAAGAGGAAGTTGAAGGCTTTGCATTTTCTCTTTTATTTCCTGTCTGGAAGAGAGGGGTGAAGAAAGATAACCCCACCGGGGGAGGAAAGTATTGTAAACTCCCTGGGCTGACTGGGTTTTGTAATCAATTATTATGGTTTTTTCCCCCATTTTTTCAATTCTGTCCCATTTAGCAGTGAATTTATAAATTTTTCCCTCCATTACTACTTTTCCACTCCTCTTTTCTTCCAGAGATAAAATGCAGACACTATTCCTTATTCTCTCCTTCTCTCGACGATGGAAACCTCGAAGTACTAATTCCAGGAATCGGTAGAGGAGATAGGGGAAACCGCGGTCTAAATGCAGGTATTTTTTCTTCATCTCTTCCCTAAGGATAGAAAGGAGAGCATCCAAAGTGGGGAAATTTTCTTCCCTCAATTGTTTATGGAGATAGGGGGAGAAGTACTGATGCAGAACAGAATGAAGAAGAGAACCAATTTCTCCTCCTTCCCATTCCTCCTCTACCTTTTTTCCTTCTTCCAGTTTAAGGATATACCGAAAATAGAATTTTAAAGGGCATTTTATATAGGTGTCTATCATGGAAGGCGAAAATTCTGTATTATTGAGAATTTCGAGTATTTTTTCATTTTTTTGTATCTCTATACATACAGGGGTCTTAACTTCTATGGGTGAAACAATGCTCTTTGCTTTTAAAACATCCAGTTTACCTTCTTCCTTCTCTTTCTCCCATACAATTTCCTCTATGAATCTTGAGCGAGAACTTCTCTTTTTATCCTCTTCACTTTCTAAATAGAAAATATGCACAGACTGAGAGGAAAAAAGAAGTCTGCGAAACTGATAATGATAGAGTTCTTCTCTTCGGTGGTAATCAGGAAGCCCCAGGAATTTTCTCAAATCCGGCGGGAGGAAGGGATCGTATTTTTTCACTCCAGGGAGGATCCCCTCATTGGCGTCCAGAATGAAAAGGTAGGGAAAGGAGAGATTTCTTGCTTCAAGCATTCCCAGTACCTGGAGACCTTTAAGGGGTGTCCCAGAAAAGGGAATTCTCTCTTGCTGGAAAGAAGCCAGAATAATATCAAATATGAGTTCTTTTTCCAGTCCTTCTCCCCATTCCATATTCTCTAAATCTTGGAGAACCTCAAGAAATCGAGAAAAATATTCGTAAGAAAAAGGGTATTCTTGGGGAATGCTTTTCTCAAGGAGTAAAAGAGAGATTTTCTTTAATTTCTCCGCGCACTCTTCTACTCTTTTAATTCCAAGGAACTGAAGAAGGAAAGTTTGGTGGAGAAATGAAAGAAATTCCCTTATTTTTTCCTCTTCCAGCTTTTTTTTCTCAGAGATAGTAGAAGGGAAGACCTTTTCTATATCTTGAGGATTTATCCAGAGTTCCCCTTTTTCTGTAAGGAAATTTTCCAACTGATGCAGGATGATGCGGGTAGTTTCTCTATCCCAGTGCAAGGAAAGATTTTTAATATAGGGATGTAAAAAAAGGGAAAGATAACCGCTTAATGGAAAATATATTTGATTATCCAGTTTTTTTGCTCTCTCCAGGTTTTTCTTGATCTGTAAAAAGAGAGTATAAAGGGGGAATTTTACAAGGGGATACCCCATGGAGAGGTTATACTCCACATCCAGATGACTTATGACTTCTTCCAGCAGAGGAAAGAGAGAAGAGGTTTCTGGAAGCACAATTCCAATCTCCTCTGGAGGAACACCCTTTTCTAATAATTCAAGCAGTTTTTCCCTTAATTTGAGCATCTGAGTATGAACATCACTGGCAGAAAAAAGAGTAATTTCTGGGTATTTCCCCTTCCCCTCATCAATGTTGACAATATCGGTTATTCCCCATTTCCTTTTCCATTCTTTGAAATATTCAAACTCTTCTTCACCCTCCCAGATTACTATCCCAATCCCCTTTTTCCATAGCTCATAAATTATTTTCTCTTCAGCTGGATTAAGTAGGAAGAAACCAGTAAAGTAGACCTTTTCCCATGGGATAAGGGGTATGATTTCTTCTATATTCTTGGCCACTTCCCGGTAGGCCATTCCGCGAGTATAGAGATTTTTATCCTTTAGTTCTTTACGGAATTCATCCCAGATAAGGGTAAGATGAAGTAGAATTTTTTCAGCAATTTCTCTTAAATCCTTGTTGTCGTATTGGATACTTTTTTTCAATGTTTCCACTCTTTCTCTTTCCACCATTTCAACTTCAAGTTCTTCCAGCAGTGAATAAAGATAATAACTCCAGTGAATGATGTGAGATAGAGGGAGTTTCTCGAAAACTTTTTTCACTTTTTGGATATTTTGGAGTATCCGAAAAATAATACTAACTGCCTGAAAACTGGAGATTCCTTTTTCTCCAGGAGAAAGCAATCCTTTCAGTTTCTCTATAAATTCATTTATAGAGAAAAAAGCTGGAGGGAAGAAAGGGCTTTCTTTTACTTGAGCCAGGTACTGTCTCAGGTAGAAACGGGGTCGTCTACCCGGGAAAACCACCGCCATTTTATCCAGTGCTTCTTCTTTGATTAAAATTTCCTTAAGAAAGAGAAGAGAATTGCTTCCCAGAGTCAGATTATATACTTCTTTCATACTTCCTTTACCTTGAAAGTCCCCAGATATACCAGATAACCTTTAATTTCTTTATCCGGGAAAATCCCGGCAAGAAGCTTTTTGTAATTTTCTATCTGAGCAAGGTGATGAGGATGTTCTTCTTCCAGTTTATAATCTATAACCTCTACCGTTTTTTCACCAATAATCAATCGATCCATTCGGAAAAGATTCCCTTCCTGGTCGCAAACCTCCTTTTCCGTAAAAACTTCTCCTTCCGTATAAAACCATTTCCGGGTGAGAGGATCATGGAGGAGTTTATTTAAAATATCTTTAATTGCTGTCCAGTCCTCTCCTTCTTTTTCTGTTATCTTTTCCAGATTGCTTAAGATTTTATTTTCTTCACCTTCTTTGACCTTCCCCACATGGGAAAGAATGCGGTGAATAGTTTCCCCTTTTTGTAGAGTTTCAGAGTAAGAAGGGAAGAGAGTCTCTATCCTTTTTTCTTCCCGAACAATTTTTTTCTCCCATGGAACAAGTTTTCCTGTGAGAGGAAAAGTGAACTCCCTCTCCTCTTCTTTTTTCTCCTCTTTTCTCCGTCCTTTTACTCCCCAGATCTCTGGTTTACCTTCAAAAAGTGATATGGCCAAGTTTTTCTGTTTTTCTTTGGAAGAAGTGGGTAAGAATATGTAGAGTTCGTCTCGAGCACGGGTAAGACTCACATAAAACACGTTTAGTTCGGAAAGGGTTTCTTGACTCCTCCATTCTCTTTCCAGATGGTTAAGTTTTGGATGGAATTTTGCTAAGTCGCGACTATATCTGAAGGGGAGGAACTTACGGGTCTTCTTCTCCCACACATACCTGGAGCCATGGGTTAACTTTCCTGGTTCCAATGTAGCGAAGGGAAGAATTACTACAGGGAATTCCAGCCCTTTTGAGGCATGGATGGTCATCACCCGTATAGCTTCAGGAGTATAGGGGAGATGTATAAGGAAGTTTTTCGGATCTTCTTTATCCCAGAACTGGAGAAAAGAATCCAGAGTATTTTCCCCTTCTATTTCTCTTTCCTTAGCCTTTTCCAGGAGGAAGAGGAAGAAAGGGGTTTGATGAGGAAAATTCTCCCATACCTGTAGGACTTTAAGGATTCTGGCAACAAGGTCATATACAGGGAGGAAACCCGCGCTTTTGTAAAAGTAGTCTATATATTTTTTCCAGAGATGGGGAACCCATTTCTGGAATTCACGATATATATAACCTCTTCCTTCAGGGAGATTCTGAAGCCAGTCAAATATCTCTTGCCTTTTTAATCCTGTGCATTTGAGGAAAATATCGCTGGTAATAAAAGAAACAAAAGGGAGGTCATCTGTGGGTTTATTAAGAAATCTTAAAAATTCTATTATCCCTCTAAGAAGTATATGTTCTTTAGCATTCAGGGTTTGTGAGGAGATAACGGGAAGATTATTTTCTATTAGCCATTGGGTAACAAGTGCTCCTTCTTCATTTTTTCTGGTGAGGATAGCAATATCTTCAGGGAGATATCTTGTAAGCAAGTCTTCCTTAATTAATGGTATAAGGGCCTCTTTTATTTTTTCTTCCCTTTCTTCTCTGTTAGCTCCTTCAATTATCCTCCATTCCACATACCCTCCTTCTCCATCATCTCTTCCAGGCTCAGGATTAAATTCACCTCCTTGATAGGATTCAAGAATATCTTTCCCTTCTATTTCTTCAGGAAGTTCCTTAAGCCATTTAGAAAGATTTTCCGTTGAGAAAACTGCATTTACAAAATCAAGGATATACTTTTTACTTCGGTAGTTTTTGGTTAGTCTATCTTCTGCAAGTACAAACCTCTCCATTTCCTCCTTGGTTTTACGGAAAAGAGTTATATCTCCACCCCTAAACTGATAAATGGCCTGTTTTGTATCTCCCACACAAAATAGTTCACCCCCTTCCGCGAGAGCCTCTTCAAGCAGAGGATAAAGGGTGCTCCATTGAAGTATGCTTGTGTCCTGAAATTCGTCTATGAAGTAATAATGGAATTTCTCTCCCAGGAAGAAAAATGCCTGGGGCACATCGTAAGTTTCCAGAAATTTATTCACCAGATAGGGAATGGTATGTAGGAAAATTATTCCTTCATTTTTTGCTTTCTCTTCTAACCTCCGGGAGGTTTCTCTAAACAATCCAACCAGTGAACCTCCTTCGGAGTGAAAGGCCACTAACTCTGCCCATTCCCTCATTTTCTTTTTTATTAAAATCCACTTTTTAAGAGAATGCGGTTTAGATTTGAGTTCTGGTATCTCAGAATCCCATTTTCTGGATCGCATTGCTTGTTTAAGATTTCCTCTTCGTAGTTTTTCCAGAAGATTGGAAAAGTTTTCATCTAAAATGGGAACTTCTTTCAAAATTTCATCTGCAAGTTGTTGAATCTCTTCAGTTAAAGTATGAAGACGATTCCCTTCCTCCGGGATTTGCAGTAATTCAAAGCCTCTCTCCTTTTCTTTTTCCCAGAGTGTTTTCATTTCTTCTAACATTTTATCTTTTAGTCGTATGGAGAGAGTCCTGGTTAGGGAGTAGGAGAGAAGGAAGTTTTCCAGATGTTTTTCCAGTTCCTTGTCCTGAGAAAGGTCTTCCAGGAGTTCTTCTACCACTTCTTCTAAATGAGGACGGACATTCTCTGAAATTTGAGGTATGGGAGGAAACCCAAGTTCACTTGAAGAGGCAAGAAGAATGGAGAGAAGGAAACTATCAATTGTAGAAATGTGGAAATCTGAATAGTTCTTAATTATTTCTTGAAGAAGGGAAGAAGCAATTTCTCTTACTTCTCTTTCCCCTCCTAAAGCAATCTTTTTTAACTCAATAAGAATTTTTTGTCTCATCTCATCAGCAGCTTTGTTGGTGAAGGTAAGGGCTATGAGGGTGGTGAAATCTCCCTGTTTTTGTTTAACTTCAAAGAGAGTTTTTAGAAATCTCTTAGTGAGTTCAAAAGTCTTCCCCGTACCCGCAGAGGATCTTACCAAAAATACATGAGGGGGGGATTTGATTTGAGGGGAAAAAGAAGAATTCCAAGGATTATCCGTCATTAGGTGAGGTAATTTTACCACAATTTAAATCCTCTGTCCAATTTTTGGTTTATTTTGTTCGGAAGTCTTTAACATAGAAGTCCCGGGTGAAAGTCCTTTTTGAAATAAACCTTAAGGTGTTAGCCTGAAGTTGATACACGCAGATGGTTTTAGTTCCAGGATTTACTAAAAAAAGTGTGGGATCAATAT
>Ga0116200_10000638_pt1 | contig 12082 bp, 10 predicted proteins | sample Mar14436cmmetaG_FD_94478 | JGI IMG/M metagenome (GOLD analysis project Ga0116200, IMG submission 94478) | Marine hydrothermal vent microbial communities from Guaymas Basin, Gulf of California to study Microbial Dark Matter (Phase II) - Marker... ... | reverse complement strand
CTTCAATATGAAATTTATTTTGAAAAACTCTTCTTCCGCCATTCCTCCAATAAAAACGAATATTCCGATAAATAAAAGCCATGGATTTATAAAAAGTCCACAGACCATCATTCCTACTGCAAGAATTTTACCGACTTTTATTGCGACTTTTGTTGAAAAGTAATAACCTTTTCTGATTGCAAGGATAGCCCTTAAAATTCTGCCACCATCCATTGGAAAAGCAGGCAATAGATTGAATGTCCCGAGAGTGAGATTTATGATGAATAGATAGGATATGAAGTTATTTTTCCCTATTCCAATAAATGGATGGAATAAAAGATACAAAATTCCTGCAATAGCAAAATTTGTAGCAGGACCAGCAATAGCCATTTTCAATTCAGATAAAGGAATAGTTGGTATTCTTTCCATCTGTGCCACTCCACCAAATGGGAAAAGGATTATACTTTTTACTTTCCCGCCATATTTTATTGCAACAACACAATGGCTTATCTCATGGAGGAGGACAAACAGAAATACAACAATGATGAAAAGAACACCAGGTAATCCCCTCCCCACTCCGATTTCCTCAACTCCAGAAATACCAAAGAGAAGAACAATAAGGAAAAATGTTATATGGATTTCTACTCTTATACCAAAAATTTTAAAAAGAGGTATTGTCCACTTTTTCATAAGGAAGGAATTTATTTTTTAATCTTCAAAGATACATTCCACACTTCCAAACCTTATTCTATCACCTGGAGAAAGAGGATATTCTTTTTTCACCTCCAGTTTTACTTCATTTACATAAGTTCCATATTTGCTTCCAACCCCTTTTGTTCCGATATCCTGAATGTAATATTTGCCATTTTTAAAGGTAATTTTTGCATGCCTTCTTGATACTTTTGTCAACAGATTTAATAACTCCTTTTGAGTGATAACTGGTAATTTTTTGAAAATCTTATAATCAGGGATGGATAAATCATTTGTAGCCAATCTCCCGATATATATCTCATCCTTATCCAAAATATATTCCTTCTCCATAAAAGGATAATCAAAAATTAACTTTGCCATCTTCTTCAAAATTTTATTTTACCTTATATGTTGTGTCAATTCTCAAAAATATAACACTGAGCAATATACTTCCCACCATAAAAATGAATATTCCGATAAACTGAGTGAGTTTCAAGCCAAAAATTGTTGGAAGAAGGTCTCCGCGGAGGAAATCAACAAAATATCTTATAAGTCCAAAACATACCAGATATATTCCAACAATCTCACCATCTTTTCTTTCTTTCCTGGAAATATTGTAGAGAATCAGAAATAAAATGAAATAGAGAAAGGAATAATAAAGCTGTGTTGGATGCACTTTTTTCTCAAGAAATGGAAATTTAACGCCAATCCATAAATCTGTTGGTTTACCATAACAACACCCATTCAAAAAACAACCAATCCTTCCTATCGCCTGTCCAAGAGGAACAAATACAGCCATAATATCAAGTATTCTCATAACACCTATTCTTTTTACATTCAGGTAAATAATCAGAAAAAGAAGTGAAGAGAGAATGGCTCCCTGGACAGCAAGTCCTCCATTCCTTATATTTAAAATCTCAAATGGATGTCTGTGATAGTAAGGATAATGAGCAATTATATGGAAAAGCCTTCCTCCAATAATTCCCACAATTACTGTCCAGAATACAATCTGCGATATTACCTTTTCAGAATATCCACATTTTTTTGCATATTTGGTGAAGAGAAAACTGCTTAAAAAAACACCGACTGCAACCATTACTCCATACCAGTAAATGACGAAATTACCTATTTTGAAACATACAGGATGCATTTTTACCTCTCAGTTGAGTGAATATTATTGATATTACTCCAACAACAATAAAAGCATCTGCAAGATTAAAAACAGGCCATATATGGAAATTTATAAAATCTATAACCGCACCTATTCTCAATCTATCAGCAAGATTACCTGCAATCCCTCCTTCTACAAGTCCAAGTGCGTATAGATAAAAATTTGGAATTTTTGGATTTTTAAGTATATAAAAGAGAATCCCTGCAAAAGCAAAAAATCCACACATAATTATCGGAAGAGCAATATCAAAGTTTCCAAAAATTCCGAAAAGCAAACCTTTATTTTTAACACATGTGAGAGAGAAGTATCTGAAAATATGGATTGAACCATTTTCACTCAAAAATTTAACAACAAGGAATTTTGAAATCTGGTCAAGAAGGAAGGAAATAAAAAATACCGGAAGAAAAATTTTAAAGTTTTTCCTCACCTTTTTCCTCAATCTCTTTCTGACATTTTATACAGTATTTCGCATAGGGAATTGCAGTCAATCTTGTCTTTGAAATATTCTTCCCGCACCTTTCACATTTCCCATAAGTTCCCTTTTCAAGTTTTTCTATTGCTTCATTGATCAATTTGAGGATTTTGCCTTCCGAATCACTTAAACTTATTTCCAAATCTCTTGAAAATTCATCAGTCCCAAGGTCTGCTATATGGTTTGGAACACCACTGAATTCCTGTTTTTTCTCACCAAGAGCATCCTCTTTCAGATGACCAATTGTTCTTAAAATTCTGTTCTTTTCTTTCAGAAGAAGCTCCATATAATATTTTTTTTCTTTCTTGGTCAATTTACCCTCCTAAAGGTCAAATATTATTATGCAATTATACTCCCTATCCTTTTCAATTTTCAAATTGTGATAGGTGGCTGCTTTTACTTCTCTTTCAACACCCTTTATTTTCCTTCCACTTACCTCCCCATCAAGTCTTAAAGAATTATTCTTTCTTTCAATCTTAATCTTGAACTCCTCACCCTTTAAACTTTTCTTTTCAGAAAGATAGATTAGTTCATTTAAAAATTTCACAAGTAATTCCTCATAACTTTCTCCCTCAACACTCACTTTCTCCTTTACCTTCACATCTTCACATACAGGGGCCATAATTTCAAAAAGTGCCTTTCCACTATTTTCAAAAAGTTCCTCAATTGTCTCTCCATAAACTTTCACTCCAACATCAGCAGTATGGCTTATAAATTCAAACTTTTTCATTGTTCTCTTTTGGTATAACAGCTATATCAGTAATCATATCATCTTCTGCCAGATTGATTAATTTTACACCAACAGTATTTCTTCCAACTATTCTTATATCTTTTGAGTTCATCCTTATAATCATTCCAGTTTTTGTAACAAGTATTATCTCATCTTCTTCATTAACACACTTTATTCCAACAACATGCCCATTTTTCTTTGTTATTTTTATATCAATTATCCCTTTCCCACCTCTGTGCTGTTTTCTATACTGCGAAATCTCTGTCCTCTTACCATATCCCTTGGAACAGACTGTCAAAATAATATTTCTTTCACCCCCCTCATCAATAATCTCACCACCAACTACCTCATCATCCTCCTTCTTAAATCTTATTCCAATTACACCAATTCCAGTCCTTCCTATCGGAGTAATTTCTTCTTCATTAAATCTGATACTCATACCAAACTTTGTGCTCAGAATTATATCTTTTTTCCCATCAGTAAATTTCACATCTATCAATCTATCATCTTCCTTCAGTTTAAGAGCTATAATTCCACCCTGCCTTGGATTCTTATACTCACTCAATGGTGTCTTTTTAACAATCCCCTTCTTTGTAATCATAAGAAGATATTTATCTTCAGAAAATTCTTTTACAGGAATGACTGCAGTTATCTTTTCACCACTATCTATTCTTAAAAGATTTATAATCGGTTTCCCCTTGGCTTCCCTTTTTGCCTCAGGAATTAAATAACCTTTAAGCCAGTGGACTTTACCATTTTCAGTGAAAAATAATATTGTATCCACTGTTGAACAGACAAAAAGATGTTTTATGAAATCCCCTTCTTTTGTATGTGCACCAATAATACCTTTCCCTCCCCTCTTCTGTCTTTTATATGTTTCAAGAGGTACTCTTTTTATATATCCATGGTATGAGATGGTGACTATTATATTTTCTGGTCTTACAAGGTCAACATCTTCAAATTCCTCCACAGGTTCTATAATCTCTGTTCTCCTCTCATCACCAAATTTCTTTTTAATTGTTATAAGTTCCTCCTTCATAATCTCCTTAACTTTTTCTGCACTTGAAAGAATTTCTCTGTATTCCTTTATTTTCTTTTCAAGATTTTTTCTTTCCTCAAGGATTTTGCTCCTTTCAAGACCTGTCAATCTTGAAAGTGGCATTGAAAGGATTGAATCTGCCTGTATTTCAGTAAGAGAAAATTTTTTAATAAGCGTTTTCTTTGCTTCCTCAACAGTTTTTGATTTTCTTATCAATTCTATCACTTCATCAATATTATCAAGAGCAATTATTATTCCGCATACTATATGGTATCTCTCCTCAGCCTTCTTCAAATCATACCTTGTCCTTCTTATTATTACCTGCTCTCTATGATTTACAAAAAGCTGGAGAAGTTCTTTTATATTGAGAAGGCGTGGTTGCTGGTCCACAAGAGCAAGATTTATAATTCCATAGGTTGTCTGTAAAGATGTGAGTTTGTAAAGTTGATTTATTATTATATCTGTATTTTCTCCCCTTTTAACTTCGAGAACTATCCTTGTTCCTTCTTTATCAGATTCATCCCTGACTTCACTTACACCACCTATTTTCTTTTCTGCAACAAGATTTGCTATATTCTCCACAAGTGATGCTTTGTTAACACCATATGGAATCTCTTTTATTATGATATTCTGCTTCCCTTTCCTCTCTTCAATTTCAATTTTACCTCTCAAAGTAATTATTCCTTTCCCTGTTTTATATGCCTTAATTATCTCCTCTCTCCCACATATATATCCACCTGTTGGAAAATCAGGCCCTGGAAGAACCTCCATTATTTCCTCAATTGAAATATCAGGATTATCAATTAATTTAATGAGAGCATCAACTACTTCATTTAAGTTATGGGGAGGAATATTTGTGGCCATCCCAACAGCTATCCCTGAAGAACCATTTATCAAAAGATTTGGAATTTTAGTTGGAAGAACAACAGGTTCCATCAATGATTCATCAAAATTTGGCATAAAGTCAACAGTATCTTTATCAAGGTCAGCAAGCATCTCCATTGCAATAGGTGCAAGTCTTGCCTCTGTATATCTCATTGCTGCTGGAGGGTCTCCATCTATTGAACCAAAATTTCCCTGACCATCTATAATCGGATATCTCAAAGAAAAATCCTGTGCCATTCTTGCAATTGCTTCATAAATTGGAGCATCTCCATGTGGATGGTATTTTCCCATTACTTCTCCAACTATTCTTGCAGATTTTTTATATGGTTTACCTGGTTCAAGTCCAAGTTCAAGCATCCCGTAAAGGATTCTTCTATGGACAGGTTTAAGTCCGTCTCTAACATCAGGGAGTGCCCTTCCAACAATTACACTCATGGCATAGTCAAGGTAAGAATTCTTCATCTCCTCTTCAATTCCAACAGTTATAATCTTTTCCTTTTCCATTTTTTACCTCTCAGGGATTAAATATCAAGATTCCTCACCTCTTTTGCATACTCCTCAATGAATTTTCTTCTCGGTTCTACTGCTTCTCCCATCAATGTCGTAAATATCCTTTCTGCTGTTGCAGCATCTTCAAGGGTGACTTTCAGCAATCTTCTTGTCTTGGGATTCATTGTTGTTTCCCATAACTGTGAAGGGTTCATCTCTCCAAGACCTTTATATCTCTGGACAACAAGCCCCTTCCTTCCAACATCTTTCATCAGGTCAAAAAATTCCAGTATTGATACTTCTCTCACCTTTCCATCTTCTTCAACCTGAAGAAGATTCTCCTTAACTTCTCCTATCCCTATACCATACTTTTTCAATTTTGGAATTATTTTCTTTATCTCATTTGTTGCATAAATCTCTATAAGTTTGTAATCCTCATTTTCCTTTGAGAAAAGGTCAACCTGGTCAGATACCCTTTCGGTAAATTTTGAAAGTTCTACATCATCTGAAAAATAATAGTTTTTATTTTTTGTCTTTACCATATAAATCGGGAATTTTTTATTTTCTTTCCAGTACTGAAGATATTCATCAAAATTTATTCCCTTGCTTTCCATGGTCTTTTTCAATGTTGAAAGTTTTTTGCTTAACTGGCTCAATTCAACAAGTTTATCCTTCGTAAATACTTCTTTCCCTTTAACTGGTTTCACCTTTATCTTTTCAGATGCAAACTCAACAAGTATTTTTTCCATTTCATCCTCTGTATCAATATACATTTCTTTTTTGCCCTTTTTTATCTTGTAAAGAGGTGGCTGTGCTATATAGACACATTCATTTTTTATCAGATCAGTCATTTCCCTGTAAAAGAAAGTAAGAAGCAGGGTTCTTATATGGGCTCCATCTACATCTGCATCTGTCATTATTATCACTTTGTGGTATCTGATTTTCGAAATATCAAAATCATCACCAACACCTGCTCCTATCGCACTTATTATCATTTTGATTTCTTCATTTCTCAGAACTTTATCCAAAGATGCTTTTTCAGTATTTATTATCTTTCCTTTTATCGGTAAAATAGCCTGGAATTTTCTGTCTCTACCCTGCTTTGCACTTCCACCTGCAGAATCTCCCTCAACAATGAAAAGTTCCCTTTCTTCCGGCTTTTTAGAAGAACAATCAGCAAGTTTGCCAGGAAGGACACCTTCTTCTTTAAACTTCCTTCTTGCTATATCCCTTGCTTTTCTTGCTGCTTCTCTTGCTTTTGCTGTAAGAATACATTTATTCAGAATTTCCCTTGCAGGCTCAGGGTTTTCTTCAAGAAAAGTATAAATCTTCTCAAAACCTATACCTTCAACAACAAACCTGATTTTGGAATTTCCAAGTTTCATCTTTGTCTGTCCTTCAAATTGAGGGTCTGGCAACTTCACACTTATAACAGCTGTCAACCCTTCCCTTACATCCTCTCCTGAAAGGCTTTTATTCTGGAGGAATCCATTCTTCTTTCCATATTCATTAATCGCTCTTGTAAGGGCAGACCTGAAACCTGTTAAATGTGTCCCTCCTTCTTTTGTATTCACATTATTTGCAAAAGAAAGGACTGTCTCATTATATCCATCATGGTACTGGAAGGCTATCTCAACTTCCACATCATCCTGGACTTTTTTGAAATAACAGGGTGGTGAAAATAATACTTTCTTATTGCTATTCAGATATTCAACAAATGCACTTATTCCACCATCAAATTTATAAACCTCCTGCCTGTTTTTCCTTTCATCAATAAATATTATCTTTACCCCACCATTGAGGAAGGCAAGTTCTCTCAATCTTCCTGCAAGAATATTATCATCAAATTCAATTGTCTCAAATATTTCTTCATCAGGTTTAAAAGTAATCTTTGTCCCAACTTTGTTTGTCTTTCCAATTACTCTTAAAGGTGTAACCGGTTTTCCCCTTTCATATCTCTGATGATAAATCTTCCCATCCCTTCTGACTTCAACTTCAAGCCATTCACTCAAAGCATTAACAACAGATACTCCCACTCCATGCAATCCACCGGAAACTTTATAAACCTTCCTGTCAAACTTCCCTCCAGCATGCAATACTGTCATAACAACTTCAACTGCTGGTCTTTTTTCTGTCTTGTGAAGATCTACAGGTATTCCCCTTCCATTGTCTTCAACAGTGACTTCATTATTTGGATGGACTATCACTTTTATCTCATCGCAGTATCCTGCCATTGCCTCATCTATGCTGTTGTCAACCACCTCATAAACAAGATGGTGGAGCCCACCAATGGAGGTATCCCCAATATACATGGCAGGTCTTTTTCTGACAGCTTCAATTCCACTCAAGACCTGGATAGTTGTGGCGTCGTATTTATGGTTTTTCATCTCCATAAAAAACTCCCTTTAATCAATAATTATAACTTAAAGAGAAAGGGAAAGTCAAAGATTTATACGCTTTTCACTAAACTTTTTTAATCTTATCAAGTCAAAAAATAAAAAAGAAAGGAGGTGAGAAAAAATGAAAAAGGTAATCTTAGGTATAGTAGGGGCACTTTTAATAGCAGGTATTGTTTACTGTGGCCCTTCAGATAAGAAAGTTATGCGTCTTAAGGGATTGAAGGCAACTCTCAAAGAGATGGAACTTGCAACTATTCAGACAAATGAGAATCTGAAGAAGATTGCTGAGAGAATAAAAGAACTGAAGAGTGCATTAAAGGCAAGCGTTGAAGCAAAACTTGCAGATAACAAATATTATCAGGAGGCAAAGAAAGAACTTGCTGAATTGAAGAAATCAGGAAAGAAAGATAAGTGGAGCCTCCATGCATTTAAGTTGAAATGCACAATAAAGCAGCTTCAGTGGGAGGTAATCAACAAGCATGAGAAACTCAAGATGATTTCCAAGCAGATTGAGGAATTGGAAAAGAAGCTGAAGAAAGGTGTTGAGGAAGCTTTGAAGAATAATAAAGAGTATCAGAGAATTAAGGCTGAGGTTGAAAAACTTGAAAAAGAGTTGAAGAAATAATTTAAAGAGGGGGGGGTAATCCCCCCTCTTTTTTTACAAAAGTGAATATTTAAGTACCTCTTTTATCTCATCCACAAGAATAATTGTAAGTTCTTCTTTTATTTTTTTAGGGATTTCCTCAAGGTCTTTTTCATTCTCTTTCGGTATAATCACTTTTTTTATTCCAGCGTGATGAGCAGCAATAATCTTTGCTTTAATCCCACCTACTTTAAGAACTTTACCTCTCAATGTAATCTCACCTGTCATTGCAACATTTGGGTCAACAGGTCTTTTTGTCAAACAGGAAGTTAAAGCAGTGGCAATTGTCACACCTGCAGAAGGTCCATCCTTTGGTATAGCTCCTTCAGGAACATGTATATGTATATCAACTTCTTTGTAAAAATCAGGGTCTATATTAAGGGAAGATGCATTTGCCCTTACATAACTTAAAGCAGCCTGTGCAGATTCCTTCATAACATCACCCAGTTGTCCGGTAAGCAATAGATTCCCTTTCCCTTTCATTATAGCAACTTCAGTAAGTATTATTTCTCCACCATATTCAGTCCATGCCATACCTGTGGCAACCCCTATTCTCTTTTCCTTTTCCACTTCTGGAGATGGGAATTTCTCAGGGCCAAGATACTTTGAAAGATTCCTTGAATTTACAAAATAAGGCCCCTCATTACCTGTCTCAACAATTTTCTTTGTTACTTTTCTGCAAATACTTTCAATCTCCCTTTCCAAATTCCTTACACCTGCTTCCCTTGTATAATTCTTTATAATTTTGAGTATTGCCTCATCAGAAATTTTGAGGTTTTTCTCTGTAAGACCATGTGCCTTTAACTGTTTTGGTAAAAGATGCCTTTTTGCAATTTCCAATTTTTCCCACATTGTATATCCTGGCAGATGTATTATCTCCATTCTATCAAGAAGAGGTGGAGGTATTGTGAATTCAGTATTTGCAGTAGTTATAAAAAGAACTTTTGAAAGGTCATATTCAACTTCAAGATAATGGTCAGAAAATGAATTATTCTGTTCCGGATCAAGAACCTCCAGAAGTGCAGAAGCAGGGTCTCCTCTGAAATCTTTTCCTATTTTATCTATCTCATCAAGTAAAAATACAGGATTATTAACTCCTGCTTTCCTTATTGACTGTATTATTCTTCCAGGTAAAGCACCTATATAGGTCCTTCTGTGTCCCCTTATCTCTGCCTCATCCCTTATTCCACCAAGTGAAACCCTCACAAATTTCCTTCCAAGAGCCCTTGCAATTGATTTACCAAGAGATGTCTTTCCAACACCCGGTGGCCCAACAAAACATAAAATTGGACCTTTTAAAGAATTTATCCTTTTCCTTACAGCAAGATATTCAAGGATTCTTTCCTTTGGTTTTTCAAGTCCATAATGGTCCTCATCAAGTATCTTTTTTGCATGTTTTATATCAAGATTATCCTGTGTAGAAACTGACCATGGAAGACTCACAAGCCATTCTATATAAGTCCTTGTAACAGAAGCTTCTGGAGAAAGTGGCATCATTTTCTTCAATCTTGAAAGTTCCTCAAGGGCTTTCTCCTCAACTTTTTTTGGCATCTTCGCTTTTTTAATCTTTTCCTTCAACTGCAATATCTCTCCACTTTCCTCTTCACCAAGTTCTTTCTGTATTGTTTTCAGCTGTTCATGGAGGAGATACTGCTTCTGATTCTCTTCTATCCTTTTCATAACCTTTTCCTGGATATCTCTCTGCACCTGAAGAATCCCTATTTCTGAATTCAGAATCTCAACGAGTTTTTTAATCCTTTCTTTCAGAGGGAATGTTTCAAGGATAATTCCTTTGTCTTTCAATTTTAAAGGGAGATAACCTGCCACACAATCACATAGTCTTTCAGGGTCTTCAATTGTCTTTATCATTCCATAAAGTTCCTTCGGGACAGAAGGGTTAAGATTCACATATTTTTCCAGAAGCTGTATTAAGAACCTTGTTAAAGCTTCAACTTCTTTATCTTTAACCTCCACCTTCTTTATCCTTTCAACTGTACAGCAGAAGAACTTTTTATTTGAAATTATCTCCTTTATCCTTACCCTTTCATGGCACTCAACAAGAATTTTCATCACACCACTTGATTCTCTTATTATCTGCACAATCTTTGATAGTATCCCTATTGAATATAAATCTTCTTTTCTTGGCTCTTCAATCTGAGGGTCTTTCTGGAAGGCTATTATAATAAAATTATCTGTGCTTAAGGATTCTTCAACTGCATTTAAAGAACGCTGTCTTCCCACGAGGAGTGGAACAACCATATGGGGAAAGATAATGAGGTCTCTTAAGGGGATGAATGGCATGTGCTTTTTAAAAATTTTTTTTTCTTCTTTTTTAATCAGAGGCATTTTTCTTAACACCTATAAGTTTGGTTGGCTTTATTATTTTATCAGCAATTCCATATTTTATTGCCTCCTCTGCATCCATAAAATAATCCCTTTCTGTATCCCTTTCTATCTTCTTTATTGGCTGTCCTGTATGGAGGGAAAGGATTTCATTTACAATCCTTCTCAATCTCAACATCTCCTTTGTATGGATACTCACATCCGTGGCACTCCCTTCCACTCCACCCCATGGTTGATGGATGAGAACTCTGCTATGAGGGAGAAGATACCTTTTTCCCTTTGTCCCTCCAACAAGAAGAAGTGCTCCCATGCTTGCAGCCTGCCCTATACAGTAAGTAGCAACATCACAACTCACAAATTGCATGGTATCATATATGGCAAGACCTGCTGTTATTGAACCTCCAGGAGTATTGAGATAAAGATGGATATCTTTCTTCTGGTCTTCATTCTGGAGGAATAAAAATTCTGCAATTACAATATTTGCAAGGTGGTCAGTGATTGGTGCTCCAATAAAAATTATCCTATCTTTCAGAAGACGGGAATATATATCATATGCTCTTTCTCCTCTTTCTGTTGTCTCAATAACATACGGGATTAACTGGTCTTTCATTTTCCTTCCCCTCTTACCTCTCCGGGCAGAACCACCCTTTCAATCACCTGAGCATTTTCTTTCACAAAATCAAATGCTTTCTTTATCCTTATCTCCTCTTTTAAATCCTCAATTTTACCTGTCCTTTCAAGATTCTTTTTTATCTCATCAAGAGGTTTCCCTGTAATTCTGCTTAAATGCATTATCCTTTCCTCAACTTCTTTTTCATCAGGAATAATATTTTCTTTTTCAGCAATTTTATCAAGAATAAAATACTTCTTCAAATCCTGTCTTGCAATGGGTTTAAATTTTTCAAAATATTCATTTGCAAGTTTTTCAATCTCACTATCTGTTTTCCCTTTCAGGTCCATCCTCCTCAAATGCTCTTCTGTATATCTTCTTGCTCTTTCATATACAAGTTTTTCAGGGACTGGAAATTCAACCTGCTGTAAAAGTTGCTTCCACAACTGTTCTTCCTCTTTAAGTGTAGCCTCTCTTTTTGCAATATATTCAAGTTGCTCCCTTATCTTCTTTCTCCATAATCTCCTTTTCTCAGGGTCAACAATTGATGCTGCAAATTCTGGCCTTCTCTCCCATTCTTTAAGTGTATTTTCAACCTTTTCCTCAGTTATCTCTTCAGGTTTTACCTTTTT
>Ga0116200_10000637_pt1 | contig 12090 bp, 8 predicted proteins | sample Mar14436cmmetaG_FD_94478 | JGI IMG/M metagenome (GOLD analysis project Ga0116200, IMG submission 94478) | Marine hydrothermal vent microbial communities from Guaymas Basin, Gulf of California to study Microbial Dark Matter (Phase II) - Marker... ... | reverse complement strand
GTCAAAGTTTATGGCTCGTTCAAAAAGGAAGAGTTCAACGAAGCCAAGTCGAACAGAATAATCATCATCAGCCGAAAACAGCAATAGCTTTCGCTATTCTTCGAACGCAGCTACGACGGCTTGCCCAAACGAAATTCCACCGTCCCCGGGTGGGACAAGCTGGTGGACAAAAAAGCGGAATCCGGCTTCTTCAACAGCTTTTTTAATCGTTAGGGTTATGTGCTGGTTGTGAGCCACGCCTCCGCTAAAACCTATGTTTTTCACCCCTAGCTCTTGAGCTTTCTCTATGGCTAGGAGCGCTAATCCTCGGGCTAGGTAGGACTGGGCGGAGAATGCTAAATCTGCCTTTGAAAATTTTTGTTTGTTCTGGAATACTTGGTTGAGCATTTTCGAAGTGTTGAGGATGTTTCCGGTTATTTCTGGCTCGAGGTTTAGGGCTTCCCTGCCTTGTGCTGCTGTGGCTTCGAGTTTCATGGCTGGTTCACCTTCGTAGGTTCGTTCGCTGCAGATTTCGAGAACTGCGGCTACCGCGTCTAGGACTCTTCCGCAGCTTGAAGTCAAAATTTTCGGACGCACAGCTTCTTTTTGGATTTGCTGCATGAGAAGTGCTATTTCTTTCTCGCCGTGAGGGAATTTGGTTTTTTGAGTTTGCAGCCACGCCTCTACGGCTTCGAAGGAGTTTTCTTTAGCTAGGATGGTTGCAGCCATTCTCAACGGATACCGCGTAGCAAGGTCTCCGCCTATAAGTGGGTGCTGTTCCAAGTGGGCTAGACGCTTGAAGCTCCAGCCTTGCTCGTGTTGGGCGAAGATTATTTCGCCTCCCCAGGCGCCTCCGTCTTCGCCGTATCCGTAGCCGTCGCACGTTACGCAAATTATTTCTTGGAGGTTGTGTTCCGCTATTAAAGCCGCTGCGTGAGCATAGTGGTGTTGCACTTGTGTGACTGGAACGTTTAGGGCTTCTCCGAGTTTGTAGGCTAGCCGTGTTGTTGCGAACGCTGGATGCATGTCGCACGCTAAGGCTTCGGTTTTCGCATTTATAAGTTTAGCCAAGTGTTGAACCGCGTCTTCTAGGAAGCATAGTGTTTCGAGGTTTTCCACGTCGCCTATGTGCTGCGTTAGGAAAGCCTTGTTTCCAAGCAGTATGCAGCCGGTAACGTTTAGTTCGCCGCCGAGCCCCACGGCGGTTCTCGCCGCAGATGCTTTTAGACGTATCGGCGCTGGAGCATAGCCCCGCGACCTTCTGATTATACTTGGAGTTTCGCCGTGAACACGGACAACGGAGTCATCGCATCTTTGAGCGATTTTACGGTTATGAAACAAGAAGTAGTCTACGAAGGTTCCGAGTTTTTCTAAGGCTTCCTTGTCTTGGTTTATTATTGGCTGGTTCGGCGGGTTCGCACTCGTCATAACGAAGGCTGGCTCGTCAACTTCGTCGAACAGCATGTAGTGCAGCCCAGTGTAAGGAAGCATAACTCCAACCGTATGCAGCCCCGGAGCGATCAAGTTTGAAAGCGGAAAAGGCTTCTTCTTACGCAACAAAACGATAGGTCGAATATAAGAACGCAGCAGCTCCTCTTCTTTCGGTGTTACCTCTGCAAAGGTTCGAATTGCCTCCATGCTTCGAGCCATTATCGCGAACGGTTTTTGACTTCGATACTTAACTTTCCGCAGCTTTGCAATGGGCTCGGACAGCGTGGTAGCTGTGGCTACGTGGAAGCCGCCGTAACCTTTAATCGCTAGGATGTTTCCTTCGGCAAGAAGTTTTCCAGCCTCTCGAACCGGGTCGCTGCAGCGGATTTTTTCGCCAGTGTTCGTTGTTAGGTAGACTTCTGGTCCGCATTTTGCGCATGCAACTGTTTGAGCGTGAAACCTTCTGTTAGCCGGGTCCGTGTACTCTTTTTGGCAGAAGCTGCACATTTGGAAACCGCGCATAGTCGTGTTTTGCCTGTCGTATGGCAGCCGCTCAATTATTGTGAATCTTGGACCGCAGTTTACGCAAGTGATGAAGAAATACGAGTAACGCGGGTTTCGAGGGTCTCGAAGTTCGTTTAAGCATTCGTCGCATATAGCTACGTCCGGTGGGACAACGGAGCCGGAAAGTTCGATTTCCTTCGAACTCTTCAAGATGGAAAAGCTGGAGTAAACGTTTTGTCCGCTTAAACGTTCCACCAGTATTTGGTGAATCTGCGCCAACGGAGGTTTTTCGACCCGTAGCTGCTTCAAGAAACGATTAACGTTTTTTTCCAAGCCTTCAACTAGGATTTCGACCCCTGCGTCTCCGCGGTTGCGCACATACCCCGTTAAATTGTTCTTCACTGCTGTCCGATAGATGAACGGACGAAACCCAACGCCTTGAACAATACCGGTCACCTTGATTTTGACGCGCAATCGAACTCTCTCTTCGAAGTTAAACTTCAAACAGCGGGAATGTAGTTCTGACCAACATCTTCCATATAAACATGTTTTAAGAAGCGTTTAAAAGCAACAGAAAACATAAATGCGAAAGAAAACCGAGACGTGATTCAAAATGGAAAAATGGGAGCTCCTAATAATAGGCGCGGGAGCAGCCGGGTTAACAGCGGGATTATACGGTGCGAGAAGCGGACTGAAGACGCTTATCATCGACGAGAAAATGGCTGGAGGCACCGCGGTCGACGCTCCAGTCATAGAGAACTATCCGGGCTTTACGCGCATAAGTGGACGGGAACTGATGCAAAGAATGGTTGAACATGCTAAAAGGTTTGGTGTGGAAATCCGCGAACTCGAGAAAGCGGAAAAGCTGGAGCTGGACGATGCAAAAAGGGTTATAACAGACAAAAACGTCTACGAAGCTTCCGCGATAGTCATCGCCACGGGAACACGGCATAGAAAGCTAGGTGTACCCGGCGAAGAGGAGTTCAGCGGAAGAGGCGTAAGCTACTGCGCCGTGTGCGACGCGCCTTTCTTCAAAGGAAAAAGAGTACTAGTCATTGGAGGGGGAAACTCCGCTGCGACGACAGCCCTATACCTTTCGGAGCTAGCTTCAACTGTAAAGCTCGCCCACAGAAGAAACCAGTTAAGAGCAGAAGAAGCATTAGTACGCGAACTCCGAAATAAGAAAAACGTAGAAATTCTGTGGAACACCCAAGTCAAGGAAATAAAAGGCGACAACCTTGTCCGGCAAGTTTTGTTACATAACAATAAGACTGGAGAAAACGTTGACTTAGAGGTTGACGGCGTATTCATTCAAGTCGGCGAAGTTCCAAACAGCGAATTCGCCAGAGAAGCGGGAATAGCCGTGAACGAGGCGGGCTACATAATTGTTGACTTCCGCCAGAGAACAAACAGGGAAGGCGTCTACGCTGCTGGAGACGTTACCGACCGTCCGGTTAAGCAGATAGGCACAGCAGTAGGCGAAGGCATAATCGCGGCTACAGATGCGTACGGCTACATAAGAAGACCGTACTACTACAAAGCGTAATTTTTCGACGTTCTGCGAAACTCTTATACATTTTCAAGTCTTGAAAGAATGTTCTAAAACGCTGCCAAGAACGGGCGCAGTGAACGTCCGGTTCGCTCGCTAGCCGTGAAGGAGAATAAGAAGATGAGTGGAGAAAACACTGTTGCCGTGAAAATAAACCAAGACCTTTGCAGCCGATGCATGATTTGTTATTCCATCTGTCCTTTCGAGGCTATAACATACGAAGAAGAAGGAGAGAATGGCGGAAAACTGGAAATTGACATAGAAAAATGCCAAGTGTGCGGAATATGCTACAGCGCTTGTCCCTCTTTGGCTATCGAAATAGAATATTATGATTGGAAAGCCCTCGTAGAGCTTGTGAAACAGTTAAGAAAGCAGCGTGAAAGCAGCACTTTGGTCTTGATGTGCCGCGGAAACAGCCCGTCGACATGCGAAGTTCAAGACATTTTGCGAAAAGAACGTTTGAACATACAGGATTATATCGCCTTGAGAGTGCCGTGCGCCGGCAGAATTCCAACAGAGTTCGTGTTAGGCGTCCTGAAAAACGGAATAGATACTATTGTTGCCATTCAATGTGAAGAGGATTTCTGCAGATTCAAAGAAGGAAGCCGTATAAACAAGCAGAGATTGCTCCTAACTAGAAAAGTGCTTCGGCAGCTAGGCTTTGCTGAAAACGCGTTACGCCTTCTGCACTATTCGCGGAAAGCTGTTTACGAAACCGAAGACTGCGTTGGATGCGACAAATGCGTGTTTATATGTCCTTACGACGCGATTGAAGCTGAGCCGTTGTCAACGCCGAAGATAATAGAAGAAAAATGCGTTGGATGCGGAGCGTGCATGCTTGTGTGCCCACACCTAGCTATACAGCTTGAAGGATTCGAGTTTAAGAAAGTCTTCAGCCTAATACAGCGGTATGGAAATGCCGCTCGAAAAATGAAGGAAAACGGTGTCTCGCCAACAGTTCTGGTTTTCTGTTGTCAATGGTCGGAATTTTCAGCTCTGGATAATCCGGAAAGCAGCTTGTTCGACCATAAAGCCGTGGCGCTGGAAATTCCATGTTTCAAAGCCCTAGATCCGGCGCATGTGGTTCAAGCGCTTTATTCGGGCTTCGACGGAGTTCTAGCTGTGGTTTGCTCAGAAGAAGACTGCAAGCTTGAAAAGGGAAGAGAGATAGCTGAAAGAAACATGGCGATTCTTAGGTCCACGCTGGAAAAGCTGGGATTAGCGGAGAGGTTTGAGCTTTACACTGTTTCGCCTCGACGAGTCGGGGATTTCAACCGTAAACTTGAAAGCTTTGTCGAGAAAATTGGCAAGCTTCCGCCGTTAGAACTGGAGCTTCCGCTTCAAACGGTGTAGAAGGGTGAAAAAGGCTATGTATAAAATTGTAACAAAGAAGGAATTGGCTCCGAAAATAAAGCTTTTCGAGGTTCACGCTCCGGAAATAGCTAGAAAAGCCAAACCCGGACAGTTCATAATTTTGATGGTTCACGAGAAAGGCGAGAGGATACCGCTAACCATTTCAGACCTCAACCTAGAAAAGGGAACCATCACGTTCGTTTTCAACGAAGTAGGAAAAACCACGTTCGAGCTCGGATTGTTGAAGGAAGGCGACGTCCTACCGCACATCGCTGGTCCCTTGGGGAACCCTTCGGAAATAAAGCGTTTCGGAAAAGTCCTATGCGTCGCCGGAGGAGTAATGATTGCGCCGATGCTTTTCCAAGCCAAAGCCCTACGCGAAGCCGGAAACCACGTAACAATGGTCTTGGGCGTAAGAATAGCCCAACTATTGTTCTTCGAAGACAGAGCGCGAAAAATATGCAACGAGGTTTACATAGCCTCGGACGACGGGTCAATAGGCTATAAAGGATTAGACTTTTTGAAAACTCTCTTAAAGAAGGAAAAATTTGACAGATGCATCGCCATGGGACCCGTTGTTATGCTCAAAACCGTTTCTGAAATAACAAAGCCTTTCGGAATACCAACAGTCGTTACGGTGATGCCAGTCATGGTAGACGGTATGGGAATGTGCGGTGTGTGCCGAGTAACCGTCGCTGGAAAAACACGGTTTGCATGCGTAGACGGACCGGAATTCGACGGACATCAAGTTGACTACGACGAGCTCTTGAAACGGCAGAAAATGTTCGTGAACGAGGAACGGTTTTCCTCAATTCTCTGGGAAATGCTTGGAGGAGGCAAACTGTTTGGCTGAAGAAAAGAAAGCTAAACCAAAGATTCAGAAAGAAGCCGTGCCTATTCCGAAACAGCCACCTGAAGTGCGGAGGAGAAACTTCAACGAAGTAGCGTTAGGCTATACGGAAGAACAAGCCGTAGCCGAAGCCAACCGATGTCTACAATGCAAAAAACCCCAATGCATCCAAGGCTGCCCCGTGGAAGTAGACATTCCAGCCTTCATAAGGCTAATCCGCGAAAGAAAATTCGAGGAAGCCATAAAGAAAGTAAAGGAGAAAAACAGCCTTCCAGCCATATGTGGAAGAGTATGCCCCCAAGAAAACCAGTGCCAAAAGTTCTGTGTTCTAGGAAAGATAGGCGACCCAGTATCGATAGGGCGGCTTGAACGTTTCGTTGCAGACTGGGAACTCAAAAGAGGGTTGGAGGCGCCCGAAAAGCCCGCGCCGACGGGCAAGAAGGTAGCGGTCATAGGCGCTGGACCAGCTGGGCTAACTGCAGCGGCAGACCTCGCTAAGCTTGGACACAAAGTCGTAATTTTTGAGGCTCTACACTTGCCCGGCGGAGTTCTAATGTACGGGATTCCAGAGTTTAGGCTTCCGAAACGCATAGTTCAAGCCGAAGTTGACTACGTGAAGAAGCTCGGCGTAGAAATAAGAACTGACTGCCTAATCGGCAGAATCCACACGATCCCAGAGCTGCTAAAAGAAGAAGGATTCGACGCCGTGTTCATCGGAACGGGCGCCGGGCTCCCGAGATTTTTAGGGCTACCCGGCGAAAACCTAGGCGGAATCTATTCGGCTAACGAGTTTTTGATCCGCGTTAACCTAATGAAGTCCTACAACTTTCCACAGTACGACACGCCCATAAGGATTGGAAAGAAAGTAGCGGTCATAGGCGGCGGAAACGTAGCCATGGACTCGGCGCGTTCAGCCCTACGTCTAGGAGCCGAAGAAGTCTACATCATTTATAGGCGTTCACGAAAAGAAATGCCAGCTAGGGCTGAGGAAATAGAAAACGCTGAAGAAGAAGGCGTCATATTCAAGCTTTTGACTAATCCGGTGCGGTTCATAGGAAACGAGCAAGGCTTGCTAAAAGCCATGGAATGCATACGAATGAAGCTAGGTGAACCCGATGAATCCGGAAGGAGAAGACCCATACCCATCGAAGGTTCAGAATTCACGATAGAAGTGGACACCGCAATAATCGCCATTGGAAGGACACCCAACCCCATAATACAGCGCACAACCGAAGGATTGGAAGTAACACGGTGGGGCACCATAGTCGCAGATGAAAACGGAAAAACAAGCATAGAAGGCGTATACGCAGGCGGAGACATAGTCACAGGCGAAGCAACCGTAATAAGCGCCATGGGAGCAGGAAAAAGGGCGGCGAAGGCCATACATGAGTACTTAATGAACAAGAAATAGCCGCCGAAAACTCTTTTCCATTCGAAACATGTAGTTGGAAAACACAAAGTTTAATTCCCATCGAAAGTTTGAATTCACTTCCCGAGGGGATACTGTTGGTTACATTAGGACTTGATAAAATTTTCAACCCTAAAAGCGTCGCCGTCGTAGGAGCCAGCGATGAGGAAGGCTCCGTAGGATACATGTTGATGAAAAACCTCGCCGGATTCGGCGAAGAAAGAAAAGTTTACCCGGTTAACATTCGAAAAGACGAAGTTCTTGGCTTTAAAGCTTACAAAACTGTTAATGAAATTCCAGAAAACGTTGACCTCGCGGTCATAGCTACTCCGGCGAAAACGGTTCCAGAAGTAGTGAAGCAATGTGGAGAGGCTGGAATAACAGGAATAATAATCGTTTCAGCGGGTTTCAAGGAAATCGGATCGGAGGGCAGAGCTCTCGAACAGAAAATTCTACAGCTAAAGGAAATCTACGGGCTTCGCATAATAGGTCCCAACTGTCTCGGCGTCATCCGTCCAAGTGTCAAACTAAACGCGACTTTCCTCAACAAAATGCCGAAAGAAGGAAACATTGCGTTCATATCTCAAAGCGGCGCCCTAGGATCAGCAATCATCGACTGGGCAATCCACGAAAACATAGGCTTCAGCAACTTCGTCTCCGTAGGCTCCATGATAGACGTGGACTTCGGAGACCTCATAGACTATTTCGGAACCGACCCTAAAACAAAAAGCATTTTAATGTATGTAGAAGGAATAACCAACGCTAGAAAATTTATGAGCGCAGCGAGACACTTTGCAAGAACAAAACCAATAATCGTCGTAAAAGCCGGAAAATTCAGAGAAAGCGCAAAAGCAGCCGCATCCCACACAGGCTCGCTAACCGGAGAAGACATAGTCTACAACGCAGCCTTCAAACGAGCAGGAATCGTACGCGTCGAAGAAATCGCAGACCTCTTCAACTGCGCTGAAGTTCTAGGAATGCAGCCAATTCCGAAAGGACCCAACGTCGCTATAATCACCAACGCAGGCGGACCCGGCATAATGGCTGTAGACGCCTTAATAAGCCGCGGAGGAAAATTGGCAAAGCTTGCTCCAAAAACAATGAGTAAGCTCAATAGTGTTTTACCGCCTTACTGGAGCCGGGGAAACCCCGTTGACATTCTTGGAGACGCTAAGGCGGACAGATACGAAGCCGCCATCAAAACTTGTTTAGAGGATGAAAACGTTGACGGCGTGCTGATAATATATACGCATCAAGGCGTAACCGACCCCGTTGAAGTCGCTAAAACCATCGTGAAAATATGCAAACATTCATACAAGACTGTTCTAACGTCGTTTATGGGTCAAACAGACGTTGAAGCTGCGAATAAACTCTTAAATGAAAATGGCATTCCCACATATTCCACGCCGGAACAAGCAGCTAGAACATACATGTACATGTATCAGTACAAGCGCAACCTCGAACTTCTCTATGAAACCCCGGAAGAGCTTCCAGTTGACACGGTTCCGCCGAAACGTCCGATAACTGTTATGATAAGAAACGCAGCGAAAGAAAACCGTGAGATACTAACGGAGCCAGAAGCGAAAAAGCTTTTGAATTACTATAACATTCCAGTGGTCAAAACGTTTATAGCGAAAACAGCTGATGAAGCCGCGGCGTGTGCATCGCAGATAGGCTACCCAGTAGTGTTAAAGATTTTGTCACCCCAAATCGTCCATAAAAGCGACGTAGGAGGAGTTATGCTCAACCTTAACTCCGAAGCCGAAGTTAAGGAAGCCTTTGAAACCGTCATCCGACGAGCCAGAGAACACAAGCCAGAAGCAGAAATACAAGGAGTAACAGTTCAACCTATGATTAAAACAGGAGGATACGAGATTATACTCGGAGCAAAAACGGACATAATTTTTGGACCTGTAATCATGTTCGGAATGGGAGGAATAGGCGTTGAACTCTTCAGAGATGTAGCCGTAGGGCTTCCGCCGCTAAATCAGACATTAGCAAGAAGAATTATGGAAGAAACCAAAATCTATCAGCTACTAAAAGGATACAGAAACATGCCTCCGGCAAACCTCAAGCTTCTAGAAGAAATCATTGTGCGATTTTCCCAACTTCTCGTCGACTTCCCACAGATAAAAGAGATAGACATCAACCCGTTACTAATAAACGAGGAAAACGCAGTAGCCCTAGATGCACGTGTAATAATCGATAAAGAACGGGCCTTCGCAAAGTTTGAACACCACGAACACTTGGTAATAAGTCCGTATCCAAAGAAATACGAAACATTATGGAAACTCCGAGACGGAAGGACAGTACTGCTAAGACCGATAAAACCTGAAGACGAGCCCTTATGGCTGGAAATGTTCAAAAACTTCTCTGAAGAATCTATCCGCTACAGATTCTTCCAGATAATCAAAGACACGCCGCACGAGGTTAGAGTCAGATACTGCAACATAGACTATGACAGAGAGATAGCAATCGTAGCGGAACTAAACGAAGGCGGACAACGAAAAATATTAGGCGTTGTGAGACTCATCATAGAACCAAACGGAAAAGCAGGAGAAATAGCCTTCATAGTCGCAGACCCATGGCAAGGACTAGGACTAGGCACAAAAATGGTTGACTACATGATTGAAATCTGCAAAGACAAAAAACTCGAAACAATATACGGCGTAATGCTCCCGGACAACACCCGCGCAATCAACCTTATGAAAAACATGGGATTCACCCTCACATACCAAAAAGACGGAACCGTGAAAGCGGTGCTCAACCTAAAAGAAGAACTGGAACCACTCAGCACCGAAAAAGAAAAAACAGAAAAACCCAAACCGAAACAGAGACAAACAGAAAAAATGACCCAGTAGTTCGGCACAAAAGCCCATACGTTAATACCTAACGAACTAAAAATAACGTCTAAGAGACTAGCTCCAAGACCTTCGGTTTTCTACCCAAATACTCGGCTGCTGTTACAACCTTCTTTCCTTTTTCCGCCGCCAACTCGTAAACGCCACGCAGCCTCTGCTTAAACTTTGGCTCCCTAGGCAAGTGATGGTCAAAAATTACGAGGCTAACGTCGGTTTCTTCGATGATTCGGCAAACATTTGATATAACCCGGTTTAAAGTCGTCCTCGTCAGCAAATAGCCGAACATGTAGGTCATCGGCCCGTCTAAAATGAGGACGTTAGGGTTTTCTCTTATTATCCAGTCAGCATAATCCTCTATTATCGGGCCGTCTAAGTCTGAAGAGTAAAGCAGTTTTTCGTTTCCGTGCTGAACGGTTAAAGCGAACACCCAGCCAACTCTAGAGAATTCTATTCCATGGAAAAGGGGACGAGTACACCTTATGCGGGTGCTTCCGAACTTGAAGCTTTTTCCATCTGCAAACTTTAGTGTTAGGTTTTCGGACTCCAACTCGGGGATTTTAGGCCGAGAATTCCAGTTTTTCACCCTCTTTCTAAACCATTTCACGCCTTTTTTGAGCAGTTGCTGCCTTCTTTCTGCATAGTCGCCGAAATCCACGCTCGTAGAATGCTTTAACTCACCCAAGGGATTCGGATATTCCTTCTCTTCCTTCCGTTCCATCATCTCTTCAAGCTCTTTCCCCAGGAAATGTTTCCACAAGTCGCGGAAAAAGCGTTCAGCTCTTTTACGTTGAGAGTCATTTATGTATTCATTAGGATTCTTCGCTAACAGAACCTTTCCCTCATAGAAAGCTGGGTCACGAGTGTAATGGTCATAGTGATAATGAGTCACCACTACAACGTCAGCATCCTCTCCCGCTTTTCTTATGGCAGCCTCAGCCTCACCAAGCCAGCGGATTTTATCAGCCCAAGAAGCAGGGAAAGAAGGTTGCATAACCGCTGCACCGGGGTCGACTAAGATGACTACGTCTGGGGTCTTAACCAGAGTGCAAGAAGATTTCGCGCCGAAGGAATCAAACCACACAGGTTCAAAACTCACTCCCACCTAAACCATCCCAACTATTCCTTGAAGAAGCTGCGGGTTAAAATTGTTGTCTCGAAAAGTTGTAGACGTGTTCTAAAATGTAGCATTATAAACACCTTTGAGACCAATAAAAGATGACAAAAGGAGGAGAGGCAATGAAAAAAGAAATAAAGATACTGTTCTCCATAATGGCATTAGCTACGGCAATATTCTCTGCAATAGTTGCTGCCTCTCACTTATCTAGAGATAACTATACAGAAAATCATATAGAGAGAATAGTGGCTGCTGTGCTATATGATGGCCCGCAGCCATCGAAGTGGTATACTTTGAAGGAGCTAGGACTTAGATTTTCTGCTAAAAGTAAGGATGAGTCAGTGATATGGTTAGTAGTTACTGAAGAGGCTGATGTGGGCTTGCTCGATGATTTTCCAATCTTTAAGTATGATCAAAAGTTCTATCAAATTTCAGGGCTTCACATTGATTTTCCACCACCTAGTCCAACTCAACATGAATTAGAAAAATATGAAGAAAGAAAATGGGAAATTGTAGGAATTGGGGTTCTAGTAATGGATGGATAGCTTTGATCATCATCTTACTTACAACCCATCACATTTTCAAAGGTCATTGAAAATGGGAAAAACTCAGCAACAGATAGCTAACTCAATGGGGCTAAGCCAGAAGCAAATCTCCAACATTACCGGTTTAACGTCGAAAGTTTTAAGCTGTGAAAATTTCTTATCGGGTATCATAGCCATTTAATGGAGCAATCCCAAGGATTGGGAGTGAAAAGGGTGCCTCTTCAAATCGAATTGGAGATGTACGCGGAAAAGCCGATACTTTTACCCTTTTTCACGGGGCACGTCTCTCGGGGCTTATTGCTCCATGTTTTGCGCAGAGTTAATCCTTCTTTGGCGAGGGCATTACATGAAGCTGATAAACCTAAGCCTTACGCGGTTACTCCGTTAAGGTTTAAATCGAGAGAGAAAACAGATAAGGGATACTGGTTAGACCCGAATTTTCCATGCCGTGTAACGTTCAAGTTTTTACAAGATGAAATTGCCAAGTATTTACTTG
>Ga0116200_10000636_pt1 | contig 12097 bp, 8 predicted proteins | sample Mar14436cmmetaG_FD_94478 | JGI IMG/M metagenome (GOLD analysis project Ga0116200, IMG submission 94478) | Marine hydrothermal vent microbial communities from Guaymas Basin, Gulf of California to study Microbial Dark Matter (Phase II) - Marker... ... | reverse complement strand
TGAACCGCCTGACTACTGATCACTCCCCAAACAGCCCTTGGAGAGATAACCACTTACGACGTCGAACTCCCTCAACTCAAGGCGCCAGATTCTTTCAGGATACTTTTTACCCGTTCCGTCAATTCATCTGGAGCAAAAGGCTTCACAATATAGTGATCGGCTCCTGACTCAATCCCCTCCTGGATCTCCCCATCCTGGCCTTTGGCAGATAGAATCACCACCGGAATGTGCATCGTTTCCGGGTTGCTCTTCAATGCCCGACACGCTTCATAGCCTGTCATCTTGGGCATACGTACATCCAGCATAATCAAATCTGGCCGTACAACAGGGGCGCGTTCGACGGCCTCAGCGCCGTTTTTTGTCAACTCGACCTCAAGACCGGCAAAGCGCAAGGTGAAACCAATCAACTCCCGAATATCCCGTTCGTCTTCGGCCACAAGGACTGTTGGTTTCTTTGTTGTGGACATAGAATAACCTCCGCCCCCGCCACTACATTGATCTCCATATGGACTCTATGATTGCACCACCTGGTTCCTATGCTCTGTGTGGGAGCCACTAGCTTTTGCATTCCCACGCCAGGGCGCAGGAACGAACGAGTGATAACCATTCAAGTGTCCTCCACCTCCAGCTCCGCTATCGGCAAAGTGAAAGTGAATGTACTTCCTACACCGACCTCGCTCTCTACCCAGATTTCCCCACCCTGCATCTCCACCAACGATTTAACGATGGAAAGCCCCAAACCGGTACCGGGAGCATCCTGCACCACGGAGTCGTCAGCGCGGAAGAAACGTTCAAAAATTTTCTGTTGATCATCCGGGGCAATCCCGATCCCAGTATCACTGACCGAGATGGCCACTTTACGATCATCCTGGTAGGCTGAGACGACCACCTTACCCCCGGGTAAAGTGTAGTTACAAGCATTGCCCAGCAGATTGGTCAAGATCTGAGCGACCCGGTCTGGATCCGCTATTACATCAGGCAAGTGCAGAGGGAGATGAGATATCAACGAGAGGCCCTGTTCCATGGCACGGCTATCCATCTCAACCACCACTTGCTCAATAACCGGTATCACATCCATTCGGTGAGGCGATAGTTTGATACGCCCACTCTCGATGCGAGATATGTCGAGTAAATCGTTCACTAGAACGGTTAAGCGGTCTACATTGGTATCAATCACCGAGAGGAAATTGGATTGCTCTTCCGACAGAACCCCAGCCGCTCCCATCAGTAGGAGCTTGACATATCCCTTGATGGATGTCATTGGGGTGCGTAACTCGTGAGAGACGGTGGAAACGAACTCGGTCTTGGCCCGTTCGGCCTCGACCTCTGCCGTTACATCCCGGAAAACAGAAACCGTCCCCAGGAACTCGTCGGCCATCATAACTGGCGCCAGGTGCACACTGATCACACGCCGACCAATCTCCAGACGAGCCGCCAGATACTCGTTGGTATCATATGGCTCCTGATGGGTGGTCCACCGGTTGACCTGTTCCATCCACTCTTTCGCCTGGCGACCATACAACCCCAACATTTCATTGATGGATCGGCCCATCGCCTTTTCCCGGAGCAGATCCAGAATGCGTTCGGCGGCTGCATTGACCAGGATAATGCGCCCATTGGCATCGGCAACGACTACGCCATCGGCGACACTTTCGAGAATAGCCTGGCTCTTGGTGGCCTCAATCTTCTGGGCCTTGAGGGCATTGCCTAGTTGCTCTGCCTGTTCAAAGATCAGTTGATACAATTCGGCATTGTTGATGGCGTTGGCAACCTGACGGGCCGCCGTCTCCACCAACAACAAATGTCCCTCATCGAACCAACCCTGCTCTTTGTGGAACAGTAGAAGTACCCCCAACACATCCTCGCCAACCGACAAAGGAACGGCCATGGCTGCCCGATATTCCTTATCTTTGCGGTCATGCGAAGCGATCCAACGAGGGTCTTCCTGGATATTCGGCACAATAGTTGCCTGCCGATGTTGAATGACCCAGCCGGCCAACCCCTGTCCGCGAGAGAAGCGGGTCTCCACCCCTCCGATGGGGATCTTCTCATTGCTTCCCCAAGCTGCCCGGTAGATCAGTTTGTTGGATTCCTTGTCCAGCATCAAGATGGCCGCCCGGCTGGCTCCCACCGCATTGACCACCAGCTTCAGAGCCTGATTCATCACATGGTCCAGATCGAGACTGGCAGAAAGTTGCGCCGTGATCCGGTACAACACTTCCACCCGATCTCTCTCTTCCCTCAATTCCTGCATCGCTGCCGCCAGGGCCTCGGTGCGCTCCTCCACTCGCCGCTCCAGTTCATAGGAGAACCGGCGGACTTCTTCATATAGGCGGACGTTGGTCACGGCCACAGCGACTTGATCGGCCAGCGCAGAGAGAGTGGCCGTTTCTGCCGGGGAGAAAGCCTGTTGCTGGTATCGCCCCACACACAGGACCCCCACCACCCTGTCGGTGACAACCAGGGGGGCCAACACGACCGACTCGAGCGACATCCCATCCACCCCCGGCAAAGAGCTGAGTGTCCCTCGCGAACCACCTAACAAGTTTTTATCCCAATTGTCCACACTCAGGGGCAAGCCATCGCGTGCTACGCCCCCAACCAAGCCTTCACCCGGAGAAAAAGACACGTCGGATGTATATAAGGCTCTCCCTGGATAGGCGGTGCTGTGCATCGCCCGCAGCACGTAGCGACCAGTATCCTCGTCCAACAAGAAAACCATACTTTGGTCAGCCGCCAACAGCCGGGGAAGCATTTCGCCCACCGTGTGTAACACATCATCGAGAGCCACTGACTCCAGGTGTGCGGTGATAGAACGGCTTACTTCATTGAACAACGCCAAGGTCTCGGCCCGACGCTCCAACACCTCCATCAAGCGAGCATTCTCGATCGCCAGAGCAGCCTGAGCAGCGAAGATCTCCAACGTCTCGATGGTGTCACGAGTCGGCACCCGGCCATTACGTGGTTGATCTACAGAGAGCAATCCTTGCACATCTCCCCCAGGGCCTACCAGCGGGACGATGAGCAAGTCCTGTGGATGCCAATGACCCGGCTCTCGCTGCAGGGCACTCACCTTTTCCTCATACACTTCAATCCGTCCACGCCAATGGGATTGTTTTTCAGCCGGAATGTAATAACTGCGGCTGATGCGGAACTCCGGCGTCATCAAATCGGCTACCAGCGACCAGGGGTCACGACGTTGTTTCAATCGCTCGAAGGCGGCGATAGGCAAGCCGGCCGCGGCCACCCGCCGTTGATACGGCGGGTCTCCCTCCAACACACTGATCAACACCAGGTCGAAGCCGACCGTTTCCTGAATGGCATAAGCGACTTCTTCCAGAATTTCCTCTAATGGACGGTCGGAGCGTAACGCCCGGCTGACTTCCAACACAGCGGCCAATTGATCGACCCGACGGCGCAATAAATCCCCACGCTCCAACTGTTCCTGGTAGCGCTGATGATTCCCAATCGCCGTCGCGGCCTGAACGGCTATCCCTTCCAGAAACTCCAGGCAGGCCTGGTCGAAAGCCTTCCAACGGGAGCTACCCAGCACGAAAACTGCCGCCAGGTCTTCCTGATAGAAAACCGGCACACATACCAGCGAAACGACGTCATTCCCCACCAAGTACCGCCACTCGTCCCGTTCACTCTGAGGCACAGCGTGGAGATCGGATATATACCGGATTTCATGTGTCCGTCGCATCTCCTCCATCGCCTCCCTCCAGCGGGGGGAAAGCGATGGGAGCTGAGCTTGAACACGTTCGATCCCTTCATCATCATAGCCAGTGTGAATGGCAAGACGGAATCGAGCTTCTTGGCGGTCCTGTTCGACATCACGGAACAAGATCAGCCCCCGATTGGCCAAACTCAAACGGACGGTTTCATCCAACATCAGGCGCAGGATATGGTTCAGATCCAACGTCATACTGATCTCACGGCTCACACGATGGAGAGCCATCAATGCATCTACCCGGCGGCGTAGTTCCTCATCCGTTTGGGTATAGAGGCAGGCATTGTCGATCGCAATGGCCGCCTGATCGGCAAAAGCCATCAACAATTCCATCTCAGAATCGGTAAATTGGTGAGGATCAACGAACATCGCCGAAAGCATCCCAATTACCCGGTCGGCGCGTTTGAGGGGCACATCGGCAAAAGCTCGGAACCCCTCCTGAGCGGACATGGGTGAATACGCTAGAAAACGCTTGTCAGCTTGTACATCGGAGATGATCAACGGTTGGCCGGTAGCCACAGCGTGGGCGCGACCACCCCGTTCCAGTGTCAGTACCTGGGAACGGGCCGCATACTCTTCACTCAGGCCCTGTGTCATAGCCAAACGAAGCCTCTGCTGGGTCTCGTCCAGTACAAAAATGGCCGATTGATGACAGCCCACCACGTCTAACACGGCCGACGCAATGGTGTGCAAGACGTGATCCAATTCCAAGGACTCACTGACAGCAGATGCAGTCTCAATCAGCGAGGCCAGCTCCGCGGCCTGCCTGCGGACCTCATTGTACAGATGGGCATTTTCAATCGCACTAGCAACATAACCAGCCACAGTACGAAGCAGGCTAACTTCCTCCGGCCCCCATTCTCCCGCTCGATCTCCGACGTATAACTCGCCAATGCTCCGATCTTTGACCAGTAAGGCCACTCCGGCGAAATTTTCTACCCCCAACATCTCGATGTATGGGCGATAGGCCGGGAGAATATGGGGATCGTTGCGTGTATCGTTGCAAAAATATGCGCCCTGGCGTGCAAATATAGAGCGCTCGAATCCCTCACTATCCGTGGGGATCCGAAATTGCGCCACGACTTCTCGGCTGATCCTGGTGGAGGTCAAATGGTGCGCCACCAATACCCGTTCCTTCTCATCGTAGAGTAACAACACACCTCGCTGACCATCGAATAGCCGGATGGTCTCCTCCATTGCCTGATCCAGCAACTCGTCCAGGTTCAACGTAGAGCCAGCGATGGCCGCAATGCGGGCCAGGCCTGCCTGTTGTTCCGCCCATCGCTGGGTTTCAGCGTACAAATACGCGTTTTCGATCGCCACCACGGCCTGACTGGCTGTTGCCTCCAACACCTCCAGATCGCGCGCCGCCCATGCCTCCGGCTGGTAGCTCGCCAGTTCCAGCGTGCCCAAGAATGCCCCCGGCTCGCGTATGGTGGAAAACAGGGGAATCCCTACATAGGAGTGGAAAGGATAGGCCGGTGAATCAAACATCGGACGCACATCCCGCCGATCCGGCACATTGGGAATATACAAACTCTGTTGATGACGAATGAGCCAGCCCGTATATCCCTGATCCACGCAATACACACCACCGGCATCTCTGGTATAGGCGTGATCGCCCCCCCAGGCCCTGGGCACGCAACATTGGCGGCTTTCATCCCACAAGGTGATCTCGGCCACATCGTAGGGTACCAATCGAGAAACGTTGGCCAGGATTGTGCTCAACGTCGTTTCGAGAAACGTGTCCATGTCGGGAGAGATATTACCATCCTCGTTGCCGTTTCCCTGCATCTGCCCCAAATGGGACGTTTTTGGGGAAGCTGCCCTTACCTGACGCGCCGATTCCACCAGCCTTGTGGTAGCAACCGCTATAGCCGGGAGTGCCAAGCTCATCACCCTAATCATCGTCGTTACCAGCATCGGATACCCAACGGAGAACCCTTCATCCAAATTATGCAGGCACAGAACAACACCAGCTCAATAGTAGGTGTCGGGGAGGAATCATTCTCCTCCGACGTTCACATGGAGCGAGATTACGCTTTGAGTGCATCACGTCGAGCAGCCGAGGCCGCCTCGGTGATCTCCCGGATATCATAAAAAGGCCCATCTTCTTCCGTGATCACACCGATAGCCAACTTCATCAGATTTCCTTTTTGACGGGCTTGCCAGTCATAGTGAGTCCCGATCTCCGCGTCGAAACGTTCTTGGAGGTCCTTCGCAATGGCCGGCAGCACCTCCTTATTCGCCGCAATGATCAGGAAATCGTCTCCGCCGATGTGGCCAATGAAATCATTCGGTGTTCCCACACTGTCCACAGCCCGTCCCATGACCATCGCCACAAATCGTAATACCTCTTCCCCAGCCACGAAACCGTACTCATCCTTAAACTCGTTGAAGCCCCGGATACCCACATAGATGATTCCCCAACCATCTCGCCGCATCAACTTGCGCAGTTGATCCTCAATCAGGCGGCCACTAGGGAGTCCTGTAGTGGCGTTAGTAAGGCTTTCATATTGGGCACGGCTCATCGAGTTCTTGACCCGTAGCTTTAATTCCTCCAGATCAAACGGCTTGGTGATATAGTCATCTGCCCCTAGCTCCAATCCCTTGATCTTGTCGGAACGTTCATCCTTTTGGGTCAGAAAGATGATCGGTATGTGACTGGTACGCAAATTGCCCCGCAAGTTGCGACATACATCATACCCATCCATGTCCGGCAGCATAATATCAAGGACAATGATATGAGGTAATTGCTGGCGGCACATCTCCAGGGCATCCTCGCCACGTGGAGCCACGATCACATCATACCCCTGGGATTGGAAGTAAATGCGCAGCATATTCGAGATGTCAACGTCGTCCTCTACGATCATCAATCTACCTTCGGACATATTCCCTCCTTGAACACACTATGAGCCTGTTGCCCATTCCTCTCACTTCTTTAATTCGAATCCACATCTGTGTACTGTCCCGGCTCCCACATCACATGTTCAAATCCGTGTTTACGGGCCAAATGCGTGATCTCTATCACTCGTTCCGGCTCCATCTGCTTGCCCAGAGAATAATTCTCATATCGCCCCTCCAATGCCAGGATCATCGTTTCGCACATACAAGCATACGCTTTCCGGGGAGGCAACCCAAAGTCGAAGCCAAAGTCCACTTCTCCAGGTACATCCATCACGCCCCCCTCAATGACCAACACATCGGGGCGCTCACGTACCACTCGTGGGGAAACATCAGGAGGCAGTGCCACATCGCACACCACAGCTTCCCGCTTGAGATGCTCCGGCTGAATGATAGGCCGGGCGGCATTGGTCGCGCTCAATATCAGATCAACCTCAGAGAGTGCCTCAAGCCGGGTGGAGAGAATCACTTTTGTACGTATGCTGGCTTTCTGCAAACGCTCCTCAATCTGGCTCAGGCGAGACTTATCCCGTCCCACCAATACCAACCGATTCACCGATGGTGCCAACAGTTCTGCACAGGCCGACCCAATGCTTCCGGTAGCTCCTACCACCGCTGCCGTCGCCCCCCCCGGCCGAATGCCCCGGTCCTGGGCGACATCCTTCAACGTCTCAACCGCCACACCGATAGTCAAGCTGCGCCCGGTCGTGACGGGGATCGTCAGATGCCTGGCTACCGTCACACCGCCATCACCGATTACGGAAGTAAACGCCAATAGACCCAATAAACGTGCTCCCAACTTTTGTGCCAGACGACCGGTCTGTACGATCTTCCCATAGGCCGTGCGGGGAGAGACCCGCATCAACTGTCGGGCTGTCATCGGACACGCCAGCAACCACCCCTCGATTTCAATCCCAGTGGCTTGGGAACGAATCCCCTGGAAATGGGACAGATAGACCGGTGGCCATAATTGCGAGAACAGATGAATCAACGGTAGTGGCAAGACCTTTGCAAGGAACGGGTACTTTCGGGCTACATCCTGGCGAGGACGCAACGGATGGATCACAAGTGCGCAATTATTCATCATGCACTATACTTAATGACATATTGAGAGGATCAAAATATCAGGTAATGAACATCTCTTAGAGAACATCCCCTCCACCATAGCCGATCCTCTCCTACCCATACATTCGGGTATGCAATTCGGCCCCTCCTTTGATCTTCAAATGATCGCTATCTTCGTAAAACACATTGCGGTCAATCACCCGTCGCTCTTTGGTGGCTAACAGAACCACATCGGACTCAATCGCGCGTGCCGGATAGACGATCATGCCGGAGCCGATAAAACAGTGATGTCCCACACATCCCCCTAGGACCGGCATTCCGCTGGACTCCAACCGATCTCTCGTCACCGCCCGAATCGGTTTGTTGACCAAATTGAAATCCGTAAATGTGTTTCCGGCTCCAATAAACGTGTTTCTTCCCACACTACAGAACTGCAGGCATGTGTTCTGAGCCACCATCGAATCTTCCATCAACACAGTCATAAAAAGCGCCGCTCGGAAGGGCAAAAAACAGCGGTCGGACACGACACTCAACTGGACATGGCCACAGGTCCCAATGGTGACGTTGTTGCCAATGTACGAAACATCAATTACCGATCCCGGCCCAATGCTGACATTATCCCCAATGTACGTTGGCCCCCGGATGACTACCGACGGATCAATGCTACAATTTCGTCCAATGTGTATCACCTCGGAACACTCCAACACCTGTCTTCGCTCCAAGATCGCCCGCCATAGGATGCGCAGGTTCTTTTTCAAACTGCGGTCAATCTCCAGATCCAACCGAGCGCCGTTTGCGTAGACACCGAAGATGACATTCGCCGTGATGGTATGCACCCAATGCTCAACGGAACAAAACGCCCGTGTTGGTACATGGTACACGAGGTCTCCCATTTTATTCGACATATGGGTGGGAACGTGGTAATACCCCATCTCGTGTGACTGAGTGTCGATAATTAGAGGGTGTATATCCTCATCCAAATGAACACCATTGGGGAAATACCACATATCGGCGACATAAACATCCCCTTCCCGCCGAATACCTTGTTGTAAGTAAATCGCATGTCTATGGATCGCCTGATCCTGAAGTGAGAATGCCACACAACACGGTTGACCAAACGCCCGCGCTTTCTGCATAAACTCAGCCAGGAAGAAGCGATCGAAGAACAAATTATCTCGATAGATCAAGGTCTCGATCGGTTGATCATCAACCTCAACCAAAGCATCAACTTCTTGCTCGACAACATCATACGGGGCAAACAGATCCCGTTGATGAAGCCAAAGTGGCTTGTTGAGCACACGCAACTCGCGGGCCGGCTCGTTGAATGGAAATATCTTCTGATAGTCTCGCAAAATAATCTTACGCATTGGTCAACCCCAATCTCGTGATCGCCACCGTATCGGTATGCCTCTTCAGGCTACTCCAGGGGACGTTTCCCAATTACAATTGTACAATTTTGGTCCCCGGTAGCTACACACGACACCTCCTCCACGTAAAAGTTCTGCCCGCCCCCAATCCAATGCAGTCCTTCTTCCAAAACTCCAACAGCCAAATGACAACAAGGGGAATCAGTCCTCCGCCCCCAACATGCCCCACAGCGTTCCATTATCCAATAAAAGTATTGATCGTCCTCCCCCAGGCGGATCAAATGATCACTAAACTTGTTGAAAGTCTGCGCCAACACTTCGAAGCCCAACCGCATCTTCATTTCCAACGGCAAAATACGGAATGTCAGATCGGCAAGCCCCAACATAGGACCAAAATCCTGGATGCCAAGCTTGAAACAGGCCCAACCTGCTCGACGGGCCAACCCTCGTCCTCCTCGCGGCCCATACATCTCTTCTAAAGCCTGCATTAGCCGCCCCACTTCATCGAATGGCAATTCCTTATCGAAATTGTTGGGAGGATAGTGACCAATTCGATGCTGAATCCAGGCCAGGTTCAGGATAGCATTGATGCCATTCCGCCCCATCACCTGTTCCAATCCTAAAAAAATGATGCGCCCCATTTTGTTAGGGAAGAAATACTCCCCCAGATTCTCATCCATCGAACGCACTTGCTCATCAGGCAAAGGCACTTGCTCATCAGTTGTGGCCATCACACCCACGACAACGCCTTAATCATTCTTCTTTCTCGACAGTTGAGATCAAGAAAGAAAGTTCAGTAACACCTGGTAGAATCGCTCCGGCTCATCTGCCATCGGGAAATGTCCGGAATGCTCGAACATGTGCACTTCGGCTGCAGGTAAACTCTGTCGCAACACATCCCCTTGGGCTGGGTCTACAATGCGGTCCAACACGCCATAAACTCCCATTACTGGGATACGAAGCTCTCGTAAGCGTGGCCGCAGGTCTGTTTTGCGCAGCGAGGCAATGCTATAGTGAAACGACTCCATCGTTGTTTGGGAGAGGTCCTGCTCAAACATTTGATACCACGCCTTCCAATCCCGCGCCAGCAAAGGTGAAAAAATTCGCACGCCCAATGGAATTGCACCGGGAACACGATACGCCAACTTAGCCAGGGAACGTTGAGCAGCCAGACGAAGAAAAAGTGCCAGACCATCACCCATGATTGGGGAACCAACCACAGCAATTTTCTCAACTCGTTCATGATGATCTAACGCCACTTTCAGAGAAACCGTTCCCCCCATTGAATGTCCCACAATCGGAGCACGCTCGATGCCCAAACGCTCCATAAACTGATCAACCATCTCGACGTAGTCCTGGACCGAGAAACTACCGCTCTGCTTGCCGGATTCTCCAAAGCCCCAAAAGTCCAGAGCATACGTCTTATACCTCCGACTGAGGGATTCCATCGTGCCCAGCCAATGCTCCCACGATTCCAACCAACCATGAAGCAGTATAATTGGACGTCCCCGCCCAACTGCTTCGTAGTGAACCAATCCCCGGTCAGTGACAATAGAACTCATAAAATCTTAGCCCCAAACAAGTCAGCGACTAATTTAGTGACCAATCAAGAATGCAACGGCGCAACAGGAATATCCTGTATACCTGCTGCCAACCATAAGGAAGCCAGCGCAATTACACTATACCACAATACGGTCACAACGAAATAGACAAAGTATTGCAATTATGTTACTATGCGGTTACAGGCATCAATTGTCCCAACAATACACAGCGGTCGAACGTGCTGCCCTCCACAGTTCGACCGCTGGATTCACCCCAAAGCACACGTCTGGCATTTGGAGGCCTATCCATACAGAAAACCACTCCAGGACAGCACCCTCCTACCCTGCTAGGCTCAACTGGCAGATTCCGCTTCCGCCTGGTCCATCACCTCTAACACGGAATACAACAATTCCAGCAACACTTGTTGAACACTTTCACGATCTGTAGCTACACATGGGAGCACCTTGATCTCTGGAGGGATGCGTAACGCAATACGCAAATCCTCTGGCGTCCATGCATCCTCCAGGTCCTGTTTGTTGGCCGCCACGACATACGGCACCGGAGCGTAGTTCCTGAACGTATCCAGGATACTCCGCGCCTCCCGAAAGGTCTCCGGTTTGACACTATCCAGCAGAACGACGAAGCCCAGCATCCCTTCGGCTAAGATTTCCCACATAAAGTCGAAGCGACGCTGTCCTGGTGTACCAAATAGGTACAACACCAGGTCGTCGGCCACACTGATACGGCCAAAGTCCATAGCCACGGTTGTTTGATCCTTGACGACCCGTTCATCATCGCGAGAGATTTTCTTCTCTGTAGCTATCACATCAATCTCGCTGATAGACTGAATGAATTGGGTCTTGCCTGCCGAAAATGGGCCTGTAACGACAATTTTAACTGTCTGCATCGCCACCGTCTCTCTATAATTGAATTATCACCTTTGCTGGAAGAAGCCAATCAATTTTTCTACGACCCCCCGCTTGACTGCCGGTGGACGCATCGTGACCCGCTGTCCGCCAGGCCGTCCGGGCACTTTCGCCGCTCCTTCTGGCTCGACCAATTCTACCAGGCCGGCCTGCAACAACGCATAGACAATTTTACGGATCTGAAACTCGCTCATTTTGTTATACTGAGCAATCTGGCGGATAGTATTGCGTGGATTGATGAAGGAAACAACTTTCCACTCCTCCACTGTCATATTGATGTCCCGAATGTTGGTATCGGGCCGTTCCACAAACCGCAGAGCTACATCCAAATTGGGCAACTCCTCCTGCAGGTGCTCCCATTCCTGCATACGGCGGCTGCCCTCCATAATCACGTTTTCCAAGTTGATCGGGATCGTGATACGATCTTCGAAAGGCAGCACGGCCGACTCGAACCGAAACGTTCCGTCCGTCCAGGTAAATAACTGATACACGTTGCTCAAAATATATCGTTGGATGCTGCGAATGATGTCCTCCTGGGTAACATAGCCGGCACTGATCAACAG